>Ga0105094_10001644_pt1 | contig 11716 bp, 1 predicted proteins | sample PPLLak1March2015_2_FD_87023 | JGI IMG/M metagenome (GOLD analysis project Ga0105094, IMG submission 87023) | Freshwater sediment microbial communities from Prairie Pothole Lake near Jamestown, North Dakota, USA - PPLs Lake P8 Core (3) Depth... | ecosystem: Environmental > Aquatic > Freshwater >...
CGCCGGGTATGAGTCAAACGGGCTATGCCCCCTTCTCTTGGCGCAGTTAAAGCGTCATGCGGCGCGGCTAAACTGCCTGTGTTTTTCCATGCGCGCCTGACGCCGTGTATCTCGTGCATTTTTCGTAAACCGGGCGCCTGCTTCGCGCCCGGCAACCAAGAAGATCGTAAACATGTTTTGGATGAGGGGATTGGCGTTCATGCTTTTGGCGGGATTGCCTTGGATCGCAATGGCGGAAACGGCGGAAGCATCCAAGCCAGGTCCGGCCGCGCCCCAAGCCGAAGCCGATGCCACTTTCGATATTTTCGAATTCGTGGTCGAAGGCAATAGCGTGCTGCCCGCGCTGGCGATCGAGCAGGCGGTGTATCCCTATCTGGGCGAGAAAAAATCCATCCAGGAGGTCAAGCTCGCGAGCAAGGCGCTGGAGAAGGCGTATCACGACGCGGGCTATCTCACGGTGTTCGTGGATATTCCGGAGCAGGACATTAAAGAAAGCATCGTGCGCTTGGCGGTGACCGAGGGCCGGGTGGAGCGGCTCAAGGTATCCGGCGCGCGCTACTATTCGCTCGGCCGCATCAAGTCGCAGACGCCCGATCTCGCCGAGGGCGCCGTGCCGTATTTTCCTGCTGTGCAAAAACAGGTGGCGGGTGTGAACCGCAGCGCCGACCGCAAGGTGACGCCGGTGCTGCGCCCCGGCCGCGCACCCGGAAAAGTGGAAGTGGAATTGAAAGTCGCCGATCAAGTCCCCCTGCACGGCAACTTGGAATTGAATAATCGCTATTCGCCCAACACCACGCATACCCGGCTTTCCGGCGGCGTGCGCTACGATAATCTGTGGCAGCGCGAACACAGCGTGTCGCTGCAATTTCAAACCGCGCCGGAGCGCACCGAGGATACCAAGGTGTTCTCCGCCAACTATGTGATTCCGTTTGCCAACGGCGACTATTTCGCCGCTTACGGTGTGAGCTCCAACAGCGATACCGCCACCTTGGGCGACGTGAGCGTGATCGGCGACGGGCGCATTTTCGGCTTGCGCTATATCCGTCCGCTGCGCAGCCGCCAGGGTTTCTTTCATACGCTTACCGCCGGCTGGGATTACAAGGACTTCAACGAAACCGTGAACTTGCTCGGCGCGGATAGTTTCAACACGCCGATTAGCTATCGCTCGCTGTCGCTTGCCTATGAGGCGACCGTGCAGAGCGAAGCGCGCAGCACGCAATTCGGCGCGACCTTTAATTTTTCGGTGCGCGGTCTGGGCAATACGGCAAACCAATTCGCCAACAAGCGCTACAACGCGCGTGCGAGCTATGGCTATTTGCGCCTCGATCTCAAGCACACCGAAAAGCTTGCGGGCGGCTACAGTTTGTTTGGCCGCCTGGGCGCGCAGTTGGCCGGTTCGCCGCTCATCTCCAACGAGCAATATTCCGCCGGCGGCGCAAGCTCGGTGCGCGGCTATCTCGAATCGGAAGCGCTGGGCGACAAGGGCGTGCAAGCCGGTTTGGAATTGCGCACGCCGCCATTATCCAAGGATGCATCCAGTTTCTGGAATCAAACCTATGCGCTCGGCTTCGTCGAGGGCGCGCAATTGGAAACCCTCGAGCCGCTGGCGGATCAGCAATCGCGCTTCACCTTGTCCAGCACCGGGCTGGGCTTGCGTATGAAAGCGGCCAAGGGCTTTAGCGTGGATATGGATTTTGCTTATCCCATGAAACAGACCAGCAACACAACGGCGCGGGAAGTGCGCGTGCAATGGCGGATGGCGTATGAGTTTTAATTCGCGCTACTTTGGATTCACGCGTTTGCGCTTTACTCCCGCGCGCTGGTTCGCCATCAGCCAGGGCGCGGTGCTCGCGTTGGCGGCGGGGCTGCCGGTACCGGCTTGGGCGCAATTGCCGACCGATTGTTCTAAAACCGCCACCTGCAACAACGGGGCCATTTCGCAATTTGCCACCCATGGTAATGCGAGCTACGCCATCAACGGCAATACCGGCACCGTCAGCCAGACCACCGCCAAAGCGATCGTCAATTGGAAAGATTTCAACATCGGCCCCAACAACACGCTGCTCTACCAATTCGTGGATGGCGCGGGCAACGCACCCAAGGGCGCGAGCTTGTCCACGCTCAATCGCATCTGGCAAAACAGCAAGAGCGTGATCGAAGGAAAAATCCGCACTCAGGAAGGGCAGACGTCGAACCAGATTTTCATCAACACCAACGGCTTTTTGTTCAAGGGCAATGCGCAGGTCGATATCCATACCATGACCTTCTCCGCGCTGAATATGCTGGACAACGATTTTCTGCATCCGGACGGGGCGCTGAATGCCTACGAAGATGGCAAGCGCGCGGCTTTTTTCTGGGACGGCAGCGCAAGCGATTTTGCGAATACGCTGATCGAGATCGAGCCGGAAGCGGAGCTCAAAGCGCAATTGGGCGGGGCCGTCATGCTGTTCGCGCCCAAGATTATAAATAAAGGCAAGATCGCGACCGACCAGGGCCAGGCTATTCTCGCTGCAGGGGGCAAGGTCTATCTCACCGCGCCGCCTAGCTTTACAAAATTCGATAGTACAAACCTAGACTCGCCCTATCGCGGCTTGACCGGTTTGTTGGTGGAAGTGGATCCTTTCCAAGTGGTAGATCAAGATAAGAATCCGATCGGGCCTGCTTTGTCGGGCGAGATCACCAACGACAAGGATCCGGTGACGGGCAAGATGGGCGAGATCATTGCCGAGCGCGGCAATGTGACGCTGGTGGCGCTGGCGGTGAATCAGCTCGGCCGGGTCAGCGCCACCACTTCGGTGACGCATAAGGGTTCTATTCGGCTGCTTGCACGTGAGAAGCACACTTACGATGAGAACACCAAGGCGCCTTCTGCTTTGAATACCGGCAATGTCATTCTGGGCCAAGACAGTGTGACCGAAGTGCAGGCTTACACGCCGAAAAAGGATGAAGCAGGACAAACCATCACCGGCGATCAGGTGTTCCATCCCTCGACGGTGGAGGTGGTCGGCAAAACGATAACCTTGCAAGACCGCGCGAAAATTCTCGTGCCGGGCGGCCATGTAAGCCTGTCGGCCCAGGCAAGAGGCAACGAGCTCAAGTTGCCCAGTGACCCGCGCAATGACAGTCGCGTCTATCTTGGCCACGACACGGTGATCGACACTGCGGGACTCAAGAATGTCGATGTTTCGGTCGAGCGTTACTTCAAGGAAATCGGCCTGTATGGCACGGAGCTGGCGGACAATCCCCTCAACCGCGACGGTTTTCTCTACAGGAAGAAAGTCTGGGTCGATTTACGCGATCTGCCGGATGCCTCTTTCGCCGATCTCGCCGCGTATCGTAATGAGATCCAGCGCTCGGTGAATGAAAAACTCAGCACAGGCGGCAGTATCACCGTGCGCTCGGAAGGCGACATCGTGCAGCGCACGGGGTCGGTGATCGACGTTTCCGGCGGCACGCTCAATCACCGTGGCGGCCGGGGTCAAGTCAGCAGCTTGATGTCGAACGGTGTAGTGTCCGATATCGCTAAAGCCACCAATGACCGGGTGTATGACGCCATCGTCGGCCAATACACGCAAACCGACGACAAGTGGGGGGTTACCAAAACCATCACCTTGCCGGCGAATTACCAGTATTACGCAGGCTATGTGGAGGGCAAGGACGCCGGCAAAATGACTTTCGTGGCGCATGCGCTCGCGCTGGATGGCCAATTGAAAGGCGGGGTCACGGTCGGACCGAACCAGCGTCAGGCGCCGCCAGAGGCCGGGCAATTGCTGATCGGCGACAACAGTGAGACTGCGGCCAAGGACGGTTACTATAGAACACCCGCAGTGACTGTCCTCAAGACTTTCAATCCGCTTGCGGGGATTTTCAATTCCAATACGCCGTTGAGCCAGGATCGCAAAGATACGATGCTGCTGTCGGCCGATATGCTGAATCAGAGCGGTCTGCGCAAAGTCGCGGTCTACAGCGAAGGCAAGATCACGGTAGAAGCAGGCAGCGGCTTGGCGCTGCCCGCCTTCGGCGAACTGGCGCTTACCGGCGGCCAAATCGCCATCAACGACAGCATCCGCCTGCCTTCCGGCACCATCGCGCTGACCACGCAGCGCGGGCCCATCGTCAACGATTTTGCTCAGACCAATATCGAAATCGCGCCGGGCATCACGCTTTCCACCGCCGGCGAGTGGGTGAACGACGCGTTGAGCGGACCGAATTTAGCTCAGCCCCTGCAATATATCGAACGAGACAAAGACGGCATTGAGCTTTCCAGACGCAATATCTGGGATGGCGGCACGGTATCGATGCAATCCGCCGGCGCTGCGCTGCTGGATACGGGCAGCGTGGTCGACGTTTCCGGCAGCGGCTATGACGATGCAGCGGGTAAGTTCAGTGCCGGCAACGCCGGCACCATCGATATCGCCACCAATAAGGGGCAGAAGGATTTCAACGAGCTGATTCACGCGCCTTTGACGCTGAAGGGCAGCTTGCGCGCATTCGCGCCGGGTAAGGGCGGCACGCTGAAGCTGGCGGCGCCGGCCTTGACCTTGGGCAATACCTTGCGCGGTGTGGATGGCGAACTCTTGCTGAAGCGGGATTTCTTTGCCGCCAACGGTTTTGCCAATTACACCTTGGCGGGGCGCGACAGTGTAGTGGTGAGCGCGGGCGAGACGATCGCACCCACGGTGGCGAGTTTATTCGTCACGCCGAATCATCTGAATAAAGCGACCGGCAGCGATATCCGAAATTTTTCCAAGGTAGCGCTCAAGTTCGATCACGAGCGGCAAGGCGCGAACATGACGCTCAAGGCCACCAACGACATAACGACGACGCTGAAAGGTGAGAAGGTCGGCTGGCTCACGCTGGAAAAAGGCGCCACGGTGCAAACCGAGGCGAAGGGGACAATCGCACTGGAAGCCGCCAATCATCAATTGAATGTCCAGGGCAAGCTGGTCGCGCCTGGCGGCATCGCGTTGTCCATGAAACAAGGAAAGGGTATTGGGAGTGCGGACGAGGTGGGTTACGACCCAAGTCAGGCGATCTGGATCGGCAAGGACGCGGTGCTGTCGGCGGCCGGCACGGTGATCAATACACCCACCAGCAATGGCTTGCGCCGTGGCCAAGTGTTGGATGCGGGGAATATCGTCATCAGCGCGAACAAAGGATACGTTGTGGCGGAAAAAGGCGCGGTACTGGACGTGTCCGGCGCCGCCGCCATCTTCGACTTGCCGGTCGAGGGCAGACCCTATATCCAGGCCAAGACCGTTGCCGGCAACGCAGGCATGATCGACATCCGGGCGCGCGAAGGCGCCTTGCTCGACGCGACTTTCAAGGGCCAGTCATCCGGCGCACGCGGCGGCACGCTGAGCCTGACCCTGGATCGTAATGGCAATGCCGCTGGCGGCAAGAGCCCGCCTTATCCCGGCACCACTAGCCTGAATGGGGTGCAAAACGATATCAATCGGCAGTGGAAAATCGAGTTGGCGCAAAATCAGGATGCCGTGCCGGCTGGCTTGAAGGCCGGCGACAATATCGACGCGCATGCGCCGGGACGGCTCAAAATTTCCGCCGATCGCGCGCTGCAGGGCGGCTTCGAGCAACTCGCTTTCAATGCCGAGCATGCGGTGGCGTTCCAAGGCAATGTGGCGCTGAAAACCGCCAGTGGTTTGCGTTCGATCACGGTCAATGCGCCGGTAATCGAAAGCGACGGCGGGCAAGTGAAGCTCGATGCCGCCTACGTGAATTTAGGCAACCTCAGTTCGATTACCTCACGCCAAACACCACAAGTAGCCGTAAGCGGCACGGGCGATTTGCTGGTCGATGCGCGCCATGTGGATTTGACCGGCCATTTCGCGTTGAGTGGGCTCAAAAAAGCCACGATCAATAGTGACAACGATATTCGCCTAGTGGGCGTGGATAGCAATTCGGTGCAACCCAAAGGTAGTCTCACCGCCGCCAGCGATGTGGTGATGAAAGCGCGCCAAATCTATGCCAGTACCTTTAGCGCGTACACCGTTTCCGCGCCTGGGCAACTCATTCAGATCGCGCGCCACGGCACACCTGCGCCGATATTGTCGGCCGGCAGCGATATCCGGTTCGAGGCCGCCACGATCAAACTGGAAGGTTTGAACGCGGGGGAGCTAGGCGGCGCGATCAAAGCGCCATTCGGCAACATCACGCTTGCGGCGGATGACATTACCTTGGGCGACGGCAGCTTGGTATCGGTGTCGGGCGAAAATCAGTTGATTCCATTCGGTCGCACCGACCTGACCGGGCGCGATTATCTTTACGATCTGAATCCGGCGGTGAGCAGGGTGATCGATGCGCCGCCCGAAAAGCGCATCGCGCTCGACGGCAAGAATATCGAGTTCAACAAAGGTGCGACGCTGGATGTGAGCGGCGGCGGCGATTTGCTCGCGTATGAATGGATTAAAGGTACCGGCGGTTCGAAGGACGTGCTCGCACCCGGCGTGTCGCCCAATACCTATGCCGTGCTGCCGGGCATGACGGGCACGGTCGCGCCGTCCGATACGCAAATCCTCAGCGAGATGGGGTTGGCGAAGGTCAATATGCCTTTGCCGGGCGCGGCAGTGTATCTCTCCGGTGTGCCGGGACTGGCCGACAACTACTACACTTTATTACCCGCGCGCTACGCGCTGTTGCCTGGCGCGTACTTGGTCACGGCGGCGAGCGCCAAATATCTCGATCTGCTGCCGAAGCAATCCGAGTCGCTCGCACTTGGCGGGCGCATCGTATCCGGCCATTTCGCTGCGCTCAATCGCGATGGCGGCTATACCCAAACCGGACGTACCCAGGGCTTTATCGTCGAGCCGGATTCGGTGGCGAAAGCGCGCTCCGAGTATCTACTCACCAAAGCGGCCGATTATTTCAAGGGCAAGGGCGCGTTTCAATTACCGGGCGATGCCGGACGCGTGGTGTTCAATGCGCAGCAATCGCTGGATTTGATCGGCCAACTGGTGGCAAAGCGCGAAGCCGGTTATCGCGGCGCGGAAGTGGATATTGCCGCGCCCAAACTCGCGGTGATGTCGCCCGGCGGTACGCCTTTAACCTCTGCGGAAAGATCTGAAAAATATGTGGAATTAGACGCGGATGTGCTGAATGCGCTGGGCGCGGAAAGCCTGTTGCTGGGCGGCACGCGCTCGGTACGGCCGAATGGTGATGGCGTGGATATCAATGTGGTATCCGAGAAAATGATCGTCGCCAATGCCGAGACCGCTACCGAGAAGCATGCGCTGAAAGGCCCGGAGATTATTTTGGCGGCCACCAAGGATGTGTTGGTCAAAACCGGATCGGTGATTCAAGGCGAGGGCGCCAGTACCGCGCGCACTGATAAGTTGAATATCACCAATGCCAATGCGGACGGCGCGCTGTTGCGTGTAGCGAGCGGGCCGCAAGTCGCGGTGCAGCGCAATGCCGCGAGCGGCGCCGCCGGTAATTTGATTTTGGAAACCGGATCGACGGTCGGCGCGACCGGCTCGCTCAACCTCGACGCGACTAAGGATACGGTGCTGGACGGCAACATCGTTCTCGGCGCGGGTGCGGATCTCTCGCTCGCGGCCGGTTCGATCAGTCTGGGCGATGTGGCTGGCGTGAAAGATGGCTTGAAATACGATGGCAGCGCCTTTGGCGCGCTGCTGAAGACTACCGATGACTTGCGTTTGCGCAGTTATAAAACCATCGATTTTTATGGCCCGTTGGATATGACCGCGCTGCTCGACGGCAAGGCCGCGCCGAATCTGCGCCTCGAAGCGCAAGGCCTGGTGGGCCATAAAAATAGCCTCAACGCCGACCCGAATGTGATCCTGGCCGGTAATCAAGTATATCTCTCCAATTCGACCGGAAAAGAAATCACGCCCACGGTGGGCACTGGAACATTCGAGATACAGGCGAATGAAATCCGCACCGGCAAGGGTAATTTTGCGATCTCCGGTTTTGCGCAAACCAAGCTCACGGCCAAGCAGCAAATCATCGCCGACGGTGTCGGTTCGATCGTCAGCGCCGCGCCGCTGACGCTGACCGCGCGGCGTGTAACGGCGACGGCCGCCAGCCAATACGCATTCAAATCCAGCGGCGACTTGACGTTGTATGCGCCGCAGGCGGGCAAGGCGGATGCCTTGCTGCAAAGCGTGCCCGGCGCGGAACTCGCATTCGAAGGGGGCAAAGTCACGATCGCCAGTCTGGTCGATTTGCCGGGCGGCAAGCTCAGCGTGAGGGCCACGAGCGGCGATATTATTTTGACCAAGGATGGCGAGCTGCGCGCCGCGGGCAACGAGGAATGGATATTCGATGCGCCGGTGGGCCAACCGGGCGGCACGATCGATCTGAATGCAAAGAATCAAGTGAATCTCGCCATCGGCTCGGTGGTGGATGTGTCGGCTAAAGGCGCCGATGCCGGCACCTTGCGCATTGCCGCCGACAGCATCCTGGTCGATGGCGATTTGAAAGGTAAGTCCGTCGCGGGCGCCGATGGGGCAACGGGCAATCAAGGTCGCTTCGAACTCGATGTGAATACGCTGGCGAATTTGGGGCCACTTAGCGGAAAGTTGGTGGCGGGCAACTTCACCGATTCCGTGCGCATGCGCGTGCGCAATGGTAATAGCACGCTGGCCGCAGGTAACAAGTTGGCTGCACGCGAAATTCAAATTAGCGTCGATGCTGGCAACCTCACTATCGGCGGCGAACTAAATGCATCTGGAACGCGTGGTGGATCAATAGAACTTGCTGCTGCAAACGACGTGAGTCTGCTCGGTAGCGCGGACCTGTTCGCGAAAGCATCGCATGCCTCAGGCCGAGGCGGCCGGATAGACGTTGCGGCGCGGGATGGCAACTTGGATTTACAGGCGGGGTCCGAATTCGACGTTTCGGGTGGTAGCGCCGCACCCGGCGGTGAAGTCTGGCTGCGCGCGGGTGTGAACGCCGACAACACCATTAAGTACACTGCGCTGGCAAGCAGTGTGACCGGCGCGGATACCTATACCGATAGCAATGGCAACAATCACAGCGCGGCTTTCTTGGAGGCGGTGAAGAAACACGATAACAACATCACCAATCTCCAATTGAATTCAACGCTGGTCAACAGCATCAAGAGCGATACCGCGACGTTTTTTAATAACTTGGTCAAACCAGTTTCGGCTTTCCGGGTAATCCCAGGGGTGGAGATTCGCAACCAAGGCGGCAGCATCGAGGTAACGACGGCCGATTGGAATCTCGCGTCCAAGACCGGCAATGTTTATGACTGGCGCTATGGCGCGAATAATGCCGAAGCTGGCGTGCTGACATTGCGCGCGCGCGACGATGTGAAGTTCAGCAAATCGCTGACCGATACGTTTGTCGCAGCAGCCGGCAAGCCCGCCAAAGACTGGGATTACGATGGCACGGATAATAGTTGGGCCTATCGCATCGTGGCCGGCAGCGACTTTAATCGCGCTTCCCCGCTCGCCGTGAATACCGCCGGCAAGGGCACGGTCACCATCGCCGCGGAACAGGTAGTGCGCACCGGCACCGGTTTCATCGACGTGGCGGCGGGTAAGGACATCAAGCTGGAGCAAAGCGGAACCGGCGCCACCGCCAAGGTCGGGGTGCTGTACACCGCAGGACGCAAAACGGACCCCGAGAACTATTTGCCATTGACGGCGGGCCTGGCCAGGCAAAATCAGAAGTATCCCGCAGGCGGCGGCAGTATCCGCTTGTCGGCGCAGGGGAGTATTGCCGGCAGCGCGGTTGAGCTGAGCACCGAGCCGGCCGTGAACCAATGGCTGTACCGTTATTACCAGAGCAATCAAGTCAACCAGCAAACGAGTTGGTGGCCGCGCTTCGATAAATTCCGCCAGGGCGTGGCGACGCTCGGCGGCGGCGATATCCAGGTCGAGGCAAAAGAAAATATCAGCCGCTTGTGGCTGGCCGCGCCGACCAATGGCCAGCTTGGCGGCAATGCCGCAGCGCCTGCAGATATCAACAATCTGGTGCTGCAGGGCGGCGGCGATATCGTGCTGCGCGCGGGTGGCAACGTTACTGACGGCCTGGTATTCGTCGCGAAAGGCGAAGGCAATTTATACGCCGGCGGGGCGCTTGAGAGCCAGGTTGCCTTGCAAGACGGCATCGTGCGCATGGCGGCGTTGCGCAATGTGACGGTATTGGATGCTTTCAATCCCACGATGTACGAGCAAGCCAGCTTGAATAGCGCGGGCGGGTTGATCCGTGGCGCGCGCTTATATTTTAATTCGTATGGCGAAGATGCGGCACTAAGGGTGTTGTCGCGTGCGGGGGATGTCGTGCTGAAGAGCAACTACGGCATGGTGAGGGGAAATGCCTACCCGGCGCAGCTGGCCGCAATCGCGCCCCAAGGCAGCGTGCAGGTGGACGGCAGGGTAGTGCTGTTCCCGAATAAGCTTGGGGATCTCGCCTTGCTGGCGCGGCATGATGTCAAGCTTAACCAAAGCCTTGTCATGTCGGATTTCGCGCTGGCTAGCTTGCCCAGTATTCTCGCGCCGGTTGGTACTGCAAGTGCGCGCCCCGAGTTGGCGAGCTACCTCGCTCCTGCGAATCACGACCCCGCACTGTTGCACTTGGCGGATACGCGCATAGCGCGTGTGTACGCCCAGGAGGGAGATGTTGTTTCGATTCCCAGTGTTGAGGCGTTGACTTTGGCCAAGCCAGGCACGGTGCAGGCAGGGCGCGACGTGGAGAATCTTTGGGTGAGATTTCAGAACTTGAAGGACAGCGATGCAAGCCAGGTGCTGGCAGGGCGCGATATCGTCTACAAGACGGAGCGCAGTAGTGACGGCCAAGTATTGCCGCTGAGTAACCGCATCGAAGTGAGCGGTCCGGGGCGATTGGAAGTGGTGGCGGGGCGGGATATCGATCTTGGCTCATCGGACGGCATTGTTTCCATCGGCGATTTTAATAATCCGTATTTGCCGGATCAAGGCGCATCGCTCGCGGTCATGGCCGGCATGGGTGCGGGCGCCAATGGCGGCGTGCAGCAGCCGGATTATGCCGCTTTCAAGCAGAAATATATCGATCCGACCGCGACAAAAGATCCGCAGAATCCTTTTGAGAAAAATAAGGCGCTGGCGGCGTTTGAAGCCGAGCTGAAAAATCAAGCACGCAAAGAAATCCGCGCCGCGCTCAAATACGAAGCGGAACTAAATAATCAGCAACTGGATGACGGCGCGTTGGATCAATTGGTCGATAACCAGTATGCGCCGGATGTCGCAAAGCGGGCAGGCGAGTTGCTTGCCGTCTTCAATGCGCAGCCGCTGCCGGTACAGGCGCGGCGCGTGTTCTTCAATGAGCTGCGCGAAGCGGGTAAGGAATTTACAAACAAAGGTGATGCGACGCGCGGCACGGCTGCGGCGTCGGTGTTGTTCCCGGAGATGATTAACGGCCAGCCGGCGAGCTATGCAGGCAATCTCAATCTGTTTTTTAGTCAGATCAAGAGCGAGCGCGGCGGTGATATCGAGATGCTGGTGCCGGGCGGCTTGATCAACGCCGGCTTGGCGAGTTCGGGCGGTTTGGTTAAAGACGCTTCGCAGCTGGGCATCATTAGCGTGCGCGGCGGCGATGTGCGCGCCTATGTGCGCGACGACATCCAGGTGAATCAATCGCGCATTTTCACACTGGGCGGTAGCGATATCGTCTTGTGGTCGGATCAGGGCAATATCGACGCCGGCAAGGGCGCCAAAACGTCACGCGCCGCGCC
>Ga0105094_10001645_pt1 | contig 11715 bp, 11 predicted proteins | sample PPLLak1March2015_2_FD_87023 | JGI IMG/M metagenome (GOLD analysis project Ga0105094, IMG submission 87023) | Freshwater sediment microbial communities from Prairie Pothole Lake near Jamestown, North Dakota, USA - PPLs Lake P8 Core (3) Depth... | ecosystem: Environmental > Aquatic > Freshwater >...
AGTCGAAGAGAGCAAGCTCGCGAACACGGTTAGCAATCTGTAGCCTTATCCTGATGGCCCAGATCTCCTTGAGTTTAAGCGGCGACTTCTGCCCGACAAGCTTGCCTTTGTTCCAGGGCTCATGACGCTGATCTGCAGTGGTGGACTGTTCCATGGTCGGCTCCTCTGTAGTGAAAGGGAGCCGAAGTCTGCACCGCCACCCGAGGGTCGCTAACCGACCCACAGCGGTAGTTCACGAACGTCTGCTCTCGAACATCTTGAGGTTCCGTTTATCTCTTGTGCCCACGCTTGGTCCTCAGCACTGGGAGCGACCTCAGGCACATTCTCGGCCAGATCTGGGCGCACGTGCTGCCGCGGCCCGAGGTGTTCATCGGCATGGACACGAGCAATTTCACGGACGGGAAGCTCACCGACGAGTGCGCGCAAATTCCTCACCGACCTGCTCACCGCGTTCAAGCCCTGGATCGAGCGGATGCGGGTGAAGAAGTAGCGAGCCAGAAATGCGGGTCGGCCAGGTCCGGGCGCCTGTGTGGTCGCCGCTCATTGAGCGGGCGAGGTGAACGACCCGCTGACGCTGCGCACCTTCATGGAGAGGGCGCGCTCGCTGGCGGCGGGCGGGCCGCGCGAAAACCGTCCGGCTTGATGTAAAGTCCGGCAATGCGTCCGTGGTCAAGTGCCCGCGCACGTCAGCAATTTCTACCCCACCATCCGGGGCAGGATATAACGCGGAGCGAACGGAGAGTAGAACCGAGGAGGGGGCGTGTCGGGCGGTGAGTTCACGGCGGAAGCGCTGTGGTATGTCGGTTCGGGCCGGGCCGAAATCAGGCAGGAACGGCTCAATCCGCTCGCCGAAGGTATGGTGCGGGTGCGCGCCGTGTATGGCGCGATCAGCCGCGGCACCGAAGCGCTGATTGCCGCAGGCAAGGTGCCCGCCAGCGAGTACCAGCGGATGCGGGGCCCTCACATGGCCGGAAGCTTTCCGTTCCCGGTGAAACATGGTTACGCGACGGTGGGCCGCGTCGAGGCCGGACCGGACGGCTTGATCGGCCGCAATGTGTTTGTCCTCCATCCGCACCAGACCGTGTTCGACGTGCCGGCCGATGCCGCCGTGCCGGTGCCAAAGGACGTTCCGACTTCACGCGCGGTGCTGGTCGCGAACATGGAAACGGCGCTGAACGCGACCTGGGACGCCGACCCGATTCCGGCCGGACCGATTGCGGTCGTCGGCGCCGGCGTGGTCGGCGCGCTGGCCGGATTCCTGTGCGCGCGGGTGCCCGGCGCGGCGGTGACGCTGATCGACATCAATCCCGCGCGCGAAGAACTCGCGCGAGCGCTCGACCTCAAGTTCGCCCGGCCGGACCATGCGCCGGCCGATTGCAAACTGGTCGTGCACACCAGCGGTGATCCAAAGGGGCTTGCGACGGCAATCGACATCGCAGGCGACGAGGCGACCATCCTGGAGATGAGCTGGTACGGCGCAGGCGACGTACCGGTGCCGCTGGGCGGCGCGTTTCACAGCCGCCGGCTCAAGCTCGTGTCGAGTCAGGTTGGCAAGGTCGCGCCGTCCCGCCGCGCGACTACCTCTCATCGGCAGCGGCTGGAGCAGGCGATCGCGCTCCTGGCCGACGCTCGGCTTGACGCGCTGCTGCTGCCGGCGGTGCCGTTCCTTGCGCTTCCCGAACGGCTCCGCGATATCCTCAACCCAAAGAGCGGCGTACTCTGCCAACTTATTGCGTATCCCTAAGACAAGAGGTTCTTCGTGTTTGCCGTCGAAGTCCGCGACCACGTGATGATCGCCCATTCGTTCCACGGTGCCGTGTTCGGGCCGGCGCAGGCGCTGCATGGCGCGACCTTGGTCATCGACGTGGCCATCATCGCGCAGACGCTGGACGAGAACGGCATCGTGGTCGACATCGGCCGCGCCCACGAGGTGCTTAGATCGGTGTTGCAGCCGCTGAACTACCGCAATCTCGACGAGTTGCCGGAGTTCAAGGGCAAGAACACGACGACGGAGTTCCTGGCGAAGTACCTGTTCGACAAGCTCGCGTCTGCCGCGCGCGCGGGCGCGCTCGGCCGCGATGGCCGTGAGCTTCAAGCGATCCGCGTGAAAATCGCGGAATCTCATGTGGCGCGCGCCTCCTATGAGGCGGCTCTCAAGTGAAACGCATCGCGTTTGCGGTGCCGGGTGATCTTGCGACACCCACCGGCGGCTATGGTTACGACCGGCGCATCATCGCCGAATTGCAGACGCTCGGCTGGCTGGTCGACGTCGTCTCATTGGGCGACGGGTTTCCGCGCCCCAGCCCCGAGCAGCGCGCGATTGCGTTGTTGCGGCTCGAGGCGTTGCCGGAAGGCGTGCCGCTCGTGGTCGACGGATTGGCGCTCGGCGCGCTGCCGGCGGAAGCGGAGAAGATCGCGCGGCGCGTACCGCTGGTGGCGTTGATACATCATCCTCTCGCGCTTGAAACGGGTCTGTCGCCTACCGACGCCGAGAAGCTGTTCGAAAGCGAGCGCACGGCTCTTTCCGCTGCACGCCTGGTCATCGCCACGAGTCCCTCCACCGGAAAGCGGCTGAGCAAGGACTACAACGTTCCGTCGGAAAGGATCACAGTCGTGCCGCCGGGCACCGACCGCGGTGCGGCCGCCAAGGGCAGCAGTGATGTGTTGCACCTCTTGTCGGTCGGCGCGATCGTGCCCCGCAAGGGCTTCGACATCCTGGTGGAAGCGCTGGCGCTGCTTGCAGAACTGCCATGGCGGCTCACGATCGCGGGCGATCTCACGCGCGACCAGGCGACGGTCGCGAGGCTTGAGGCGCACATCGCGCAGCACAAACTTGCCGGCCGTGTCGATCTGCTCGGCTCAGTCTCGCAGGAGCGGCTCGCCGTATTGTACGTGTCAGCCGACATCTTTGTGCTCGCATCGCGTTTCGAGGGCTACGGCATGGCCTACGCCGAGGCGATGGCGCACGGTCTGCCGATCATCGGCACGACAGGGGGCGCGACCGTGGACACGGTGCCGCCGACCGCCGGCCTGCTCGTGGAACCGGGCAACGTGAAGGCACTGACGCGCGCGCTGCGGAGGCTGATGGAAAACGAGAAAGAGCGGCGATTATTTGCGTCCGGCGCGCTGGCCGCGGCGGCTGACCTGCCGGCCTGGCGCGACACCGCCCGGATCGTGGCGGCTGCGCTCGAGCGGCTCGCATGAGCGGCTTCAGCGCGGAGTGGCTCAAGCTGCGCGAGCCTTACGATCTGCGCGCACGCAACAGGACCGTGCTGGACGCAGTATTCGATCTCATCGCCGATCAGCCGTCCGTCGTCATCGTCGATCTCGCCTGCGGCACCGGCTCGACAGTCCGCGCGCTTAGCCCGCGCATCAAGGCGCGCCAGCACTGGCGCCTTCTCGACAACGATCTCAGCCTGCTCGCGCGCGTTCCCTCCTCCTCGCCGCCCGGCATCAACGTGACCGCCGTGCCGATCGACCTCAGCCGCGATCTGGAAGTGGTGTTCGACAACGCGACCGATCTCATAACGACCTCGGCGTTGCTCGATCTCCTTTCACAGGGCTGGCTGAACCGGCTCGCGGTCGAAGCCGCCGCGCGCCGGCTCCCTGTCTATGCCGCGCTGAGCTACGACGGCCGCGTGGAGCTCGCGCCTGCCGAGCTGCTCGACCGGCGCATCGTTGATGCGGTAAACCGCCATCAGCGCACCGACAAGGGCTTCGGTCCGGCGCTGGGGCCATCGGCGGCGAAGACCGCGATCGCGGCCTTCGAGCGCGTCGGCTATGCGGTGACGCACGGTCTTGCCGACTGGGATTTCGGGCCGGCCGATCGCGCGATCCAAATCGAGGTTCTGTCGGGCTGGGCCGCTGCGGCACGCGAGATCGGCGATCTCCCGCAACCTGAAATCTTCGACTGGCTCAAACGACGGTGCGAGCTGATCGCCGCCGGACGTTCGTCGCTCCGCGTCGGTCACATCGATCTGCTCGCGCGCCCCACCGGTACGCGCTGAGCCGACAGGTCGCAGTCGAACAGCACTTCGTCGTCGAGACGGTGGACCTGCATCGGCACGCGCAACGCCTGATCGGCACGCTCGATCGGCGGCAGCGTGAGCCCCATGCGTCCGGAGCCGAGCACGACCGGGGCCACGACCACATGCAGCCGGTCTAGGCAGCCGGCTGCAAGAAACCGCGAAACCGTATCCGCGCCGCCTTCGATGAGGATCCGGCGCAGGCCATGCTCCGCCAGGGCGCCGAGAATCGCAGAGGGTGGGATCTGGCCCGCGGATTTTGGCAACCCGACGATCTCGATGCCCTGCGGCAGCGACGGACACACACCGCTCGTGGTCACGACGATCCTGCGCACGCCATCGTTGGCGAGGAGCCGAGCGCTTTGAAGAAGGCGTCCCCCGGGGTCGATCACTACGCGAACCGGCTGCGGGCCTGACACCCGGCGCACGGTCAGCTGCGGATCGTCTGTGAGCGCCGTCCCGATACCGATGACGACCGCATCGACCAGCGCCCGCAACCTGTGCAAGTGCGCCAGTCCGGCGTGTCCGTTGATGTAGTGCGAATGGCCGGCCTCGGTGGCGACGCGGCCGTCGAGCGACTGGCCGAGCTGACCGACGACCATGAGATCGTCGACCATTGCGGCGCGCAGCGGCCCGAACAGTTCTTCCCAGGGTGCCGGCAACTGAGCTGCGCCAGAGCGAACCAATTCAGGAACGAGTGCCCAGGAGTCCATGTCCCGTAAGCCCTTGTGCGTCAATGATAACCGCAGCTAAGCCAGCGAAATCGTACGACCAACGACCAACGAGACGCAGAAGACTCAAATGGTCATAATGTGCCAAGCAATGAAGAATACACAACATTTGGCAGTGGGCGCGCCGCGCGGAATGCCGGCCTGCGATAGCGGGCTGGCGACGCAGAAGTGTGCCGAGCAGATCGAAGCGCTCACGCGGGTGTGCGTTGACGATCTTTTGGGTGCCTTTGGTCTCGGCGGGCTGCGCCGCGGCCGGCATCTGCTGGAGTTGCTTTGCCGAGTTCCGGCGCGGCGCGTGGCGCGACAGATCGCGGCCTACGATGAGATCGTCGGCGAGTCGGGGCTCAGAATGGGGGGCGCCTGGGCGCTGGAGCGGATGGTCCGGCGCGTGGAGATCGAAGGCCAGGAGCGCGTGCCGTCCCAGGGCTCGCTGCTGCTGCTTTCCAATCACCCGGGGCTGGCTGACGCCGTCGCCCTGTTCAGTTCTATACCCAGGCCGGACCTCCGCGTGGTAGCGGCCAAATGGCCTCTTCTGGACGCGCTTCCGAACACCTCGCGGTACCTGATTACAGTCGCGAAGGCTTCCTCGAACCGACTCTCGGTCCTGCGGGCGGCAGGCCGGCATCTGACGCATGGTGGCGCGGTTCTGAGCTTTCCCGCCGGACGGATGGAGCCGGACCCAGCAGTGCTGCCGGGGGCGGTCGAGGCTCTTAAGCGCTGGTCGACGAGCGTGGAACTGTTCGCTCGGCTGGCTCCGGACCTCACCGTCGTCCCGGTCGCGGTCAGCGGCGTCTTCTCCCGCATCGCCCTCCGCAACCCCCTCATCTATCTCCGTCAGCGAGAGGAGGACCGTTGGTGGCTCGCCTCCAACCTTCAGATGCTCGTGCCCGCGCTGCGCAAGGTCACCACGAGGGTCACGTTCGGGGTCTCCGTCCGCGCAGCCGACGCCCGGGACTCTGTCAGTCAGAGGGTGCTGGCCGAGATGCGGCGCCTGATCGAACGGTGCGAGGCGCGGTAGGGGCTAATTCTCGTTCTGTTATCGAGGCGTGTTGGGAGACAATCACGGTCTATGCCTAATGGTGGCGGCTACGTAAATTCCATCCTGTGCGGAACGCCCGAACAGGTTGATGCCAGCCGGGCCCTCGCTGAATTTCGTTCCGGAAGGCCGGCGATCATCGCGGGCGCCGACAAGACGCTGCTGTGCCTCCCCGTCGAAGGGCTCAACAAGAACCGATTGGCGGCATTTCGCGCGCTTGCCGCACCGATGATGCCGCGCCTCGTTTTGACCAGCCGCCGTGCGCGCTCGCTCGGGATCGACACCAGCGAGCCGGTGGCCGTTGAGCTCTGTGACGAAGTCGATGCTCGTACCGTTCTGGCGCTGGTCGCGGAAAACGGCACCTATTTCGAGTTCGTGCCGGAGCCCGTGGGCGCAGCCGCCGCGGCTGCGATCGATCTCGTCAAGCTGGCAAAGCTGTTGCCTGCAGTGCTGGTCGCCGACGCCGATCCGGCAGTCACGGCCGCGCTGAGCCCGCGCATCATCACGGTCGATGCCAAAGCGGTGGCGCGCTTCGGCAAGGGGGCGATGCAATCGCTGACGATCGCCGGCGAAGCGCATGTTCCGCTGTCCTCGGGCGTTCGCGCCCGCTTCGTGGTGTTCCGCGACTCCTTCGGCGACGACCCGGTCGCGGTGATCGTTGGCACGCCCGATCTGTCGAAGCCGGTTCCGGTTCGAATCCACTCCGCATGCCTGACCGGCGATGTGTTCGGTTCGCGGCGCTGTGACTGCGGTGATCAGCTCCGGCTTGCCCTGGCGCGCCTCCAGCAAGCCGAAGGAGGTATCATCCTGTATCTCGCGCAGGAAGGCCGTGGCGTAGGCCTCGCCAACAAGATGCGCACCTACAAACTGCAGGACGCGGGCCTCGACACCGTCGATGCCAACACCACGCTCGGCTTCGACGATGACGAGCGCGATTACGGCGTGGCGGTGCGCATGCTGCAGATGCTGGGCGCCACGCGCGTCGTGCTCCTAACCAACAACCCGGCCAAGCTCGACAGCCTCGCCAAGGCCGGAATCGAAATTTCCGGCCGGATGCCGCTCGAAGCTCCCGTCAATGCCCACAATCGCCGCTATTTGAAGGCGAAAGCGGCGCGCGCAGGCCATCATCTCGGGGGTGTGATCGCGGCGCCGACCGAGCCGCCGGAATCCGTCGAAATGTCGGGCCTTGAAAGCGGCGCTGTCCATCTGAAGGCGCGCGACGTGCCGGCCGTCAAAGCGCAGGGATACTCGCCTGCCACCCGCGCCTTGCACTGGCTCACCGCAGCATTGGTGCTGACGATGCTCCCGATCGGCATCTCGATGGCGACTTTCGATCTCGGCGCCGCGGTCGAGGCTCCGATGTACCACATCCATCGCTCGATCGGCGCCGTCGTGTTGACACTGACCGTGCTGCATTTGATCTACCGCCTGGGTCATCCCGCTCCGCCGCTGCCCGCCCAGATGCCGGCGTGGCAGCGCTTCACAGCGCATTTCACGCACTGGGCGCTCTATGCGCTCTTGATCGTGCAGCCGATTGTGGGCTGGATCGCCACATCGGCCTACCGCGCGCCGGTGCTGTTCTTCTGGCTGTTCGACCTGCCGCCGATCTGGAGAGAACATCGGCCGTTCTCCGAAGCGATGTTCGTCGTCTACCTCAGCATGGGTATCTTCATCGCGACACTGATCTCAATCCACGTCGCGGCGGCACTGTATCATCACTTCATTCTCAGGGACCGCGTTCTCCAGCGCATGGTGAGCGGCTGATCCGATGCCGGGGCCACCCGTAAGCCGGATGATCGGCCACCTCACGTTCGGCGAAGTGGCAAATGCAGTGCAGGCAAGCTCGGTGCTCTGCCTGCCCATGGGCTCGATCGAGCAGCACGGTCCGCACTTGCCCCTCGAAACCGATTGCGTCATCGCGGAGGCGCTGACCCGCCGCATCGTGGCGCGCTGGGGCGACGAGCACGATCTGTGGCAATTGCCGTTGGTGCCGGTCGGGCTCTCGCACGAGCACGCCTGGGCGGCAGGCACATTGTCGCTGACCGTTTCCGGCATGACTGCCTACCTGCACGGTCTTGGATGCGGGATCGCACGCGCGTTGCCGGCGCGGCATCTGCTGATCGTCAACGGTCACGGCGGAAATCGTGGCATCCTCGAAGCGCTGATGCGCGAGATGTGCGCCGACTTCGGCCTTAACATTGCGATCCTTCATCTCGGCGCAATGATGAGCCCCGACACGGGTGCGGACGTGCCGGAAATCCACGCCGGCAAGGACGAGACCTCCCTTATGCTCGAGCTCGCGCCGGAGCTCCTGCGGCGCGACGCCATCTCGGCATTGAAGCCGGCGCCCGGCGGCGAAACCGCAAGAGCTCTCGTATTCGATCCGGCCGCGAGCTATCCCTGGAGCAGCGACGATCCGCGCCTATCCGCGTCGGGCATCATGGGCGATCCGCGCGGCGCATCCGCCGCCCACGGCGAAATCATCCTCGCGCGGGTGGTAGAGGGTGCTGGTGCGGTCATCCGGCGGCTGAAGGACAACGCGGCCGCCGCGAACAAGACGGCACAGGAACACGTCGGCCCCTCGGCCCGATAGATCTACACTCCCTGCTCGTCGGCGCCGATCAGGATCGTGCTGTCCGACACATACATGTGCGTCGGCACCTCGAGGTTCACGGGACGGCGCTGCGCGCCGCCGCTCATGCTGAGCGTTGACCGGCCCGGCTCGAAGCGCCCAGATGAGTGTCTCCTGACGATAGATCGCACCGAGAACGGCCGCTTCCGGGCAAACTGGGTAGAGCGGCTGAAGGTCTGCAACTGGCCGATAGGCGACGTTGAGACCCCTCAACGCGACGTGGTACCCGCGGGACTTACAGACGCAGTCACGTTCATGGCCGACGCCCCGTGCACGGCTCTAAGTGTCGGGTGCTCCGGGTTCGTCCGGAGTCGCTCCGCTTCCGCTTTCGTAGTCACGTACCTTGTGCCTTCCGGCTAGACAGTACTTACACTCCCGCCAGCCCCATTTGCTAAGCCTCCATTCGTGCTCTCCTCGAGCACAGGCTTCCATGTGTTGCTTCTGGTACGCATCCCAGCGGGCCTTCAACTCGGCCTGTTCCGCCTCGGTCAGTTTCGACATGAAGCACCTCGCAAAAAGTGGGGGGTCCCGGATGGGGTCTCACGGATATGCCGATCGCTGCATTGTACTGATCGGTCTGGCTGATTGCCGGGAACCACGGCGGGGTGCATAGCCCCTCTGCGTCGTCATGTGACTTGTCTTGAAGCCGATCGGAGGGGATGTTGGTGCGGTACGAGACGACGTACTCGGTGCTCCCGGTCGGAACCCTAGCGGCAGCTGAGATTAACGGGCAAATAGTCGCCATCGCCGACGGGGACACCCTGATGATCCTGGACTCCGGAAAGCAGCAGCACAAGATCCGCCTAGCCTTCATTGACGCGCCCGAGCAGAAGCAGCCCTACGGTCAGCGCTCAAAGCAGAGCCTCTCGGACCTTGCTTTCGGCAAAGACGCAAAGGCCGACTGCTACAAGACCGATCGATACGGGCGGGTGGTCGATGGGAAGGATGTAGGCCTAGCTCAGCTCGATGCCGGACTGGCGTGGTGGTACCGGAAATACGCGCATGAGCAGCTGCCGCAGAAACGGATCGACTACGAGTCAGCCGAAGATCGGGCAGCCGCTGATCGGGTCGGGCTATGGCAGGATAAGGACCCGGTGCCGCCGTGGGAATGGAGGAGGAAGCGCTGACAAGAGCGACGGTGTACGTCGACGGTGATGGTAAGGGTGGCATGTACGCCGCGAGCTGAGGTCAGGTCGGAGCCCGGGGGCGTAGTTGCCCGGTGGCGTCGAGGTGCAACCGGCGGGTATGAGGTGAGTGTCAGCTACCGGCCATTATGCATAGCCGCCAGTTATGGATAGCTCTTGCGGCAGATCGGCGGATTGACCTCGTGAAGAGCGAGGGCTGTGGCGAAAGCACTCTACATAAGTTGGGTGCCCTCGGCGGCAACACCTGTGCGTGCTGCACTGGCCGCCACCGCCACGCCGATTCCTTCGGGGAGCAAGTTCCCACGGAGGACTCTTCCCTATCGCTCGCGGCGACTGGCCTTGGAGCCCAGTAACCTTCCCGAAGGTGCGCCCCGTGCGGTCCCGATTATGTAGAGCGTCCAGGCAATGTGTGCCGCGCTTTTCCCTGGTAGTTCGGCCTATCGGATCGACAAGCTACACATAACTGGGAGCTATGCATAATGGCCGTTATGCATAGCTCTCCATAACGGCCAAGACCAGCCGCCCAGAGAAGTTGTCAATAGCGGTCGTTCGACGGCCCAATCAACGTATTGCAATTGTCATGGCAAGGAAGGCCCCGTCCAAGGAGTTCGTTTAAACACCGAGATCGGCGGTTCGTAGCAAATCCAGCTGTCCTAACACATCATCCATCAGATCAACCCGTCGTACTTCCCAATTTCAATCCCAGCGTATCTTGGTCACAGTCGTGGCATACCGAAGGTCGCCTCACCACGATTCCTAGCGAGGTTTGGGTTTTCCGCTCTATAGTTACATTAGTGGGTGGGGACGGGACGCCGATCGCGAGCCCGCCCCGACCTAGTTAACGAACGATGAACACATCATAGATGACGTAGCTTTCGTCCTTGCTCAGCCGCGCCTCGACGAACTTGTTGATCAACTGCACGCGGTTCAGGTAATCATACTTCTTCGATGATGTCTGCATCGTCGGGGCAGTGACAAAGTAAGCGACATCTTTGTTCGTGAACACCTCGCCGTTGTTGAGCTTGGCAATGCTGGCCTCGGTATGTTGGATAATGCCGTTATAGGTGATAGATCAGTTCTCCATCGTCCGTCTTCATGGTGGCACGCACGTCGAGCCGAGCCACGCCAGAAGGCATGATGCGTAACCAGTCACCTCCGGGCGGGATGAAACTGCCGCTGATGTCCGGCCCTTTTGCCCAACCGCCGGGAAGCACATTGACGATCAATAGCGTGGGGTCGATGGACTGCGCCGGTTGGAGGAGAGCCTTGTAGGTCATTAGGTATTCGAACTTGGGCTGGGTGGTCTGGGCCTGGGACGGCACTGCCAAGAGCAGCAGGGCGGCGGTCAGGGCGATACGAGTCGTTTGAGCAATGCGATCAATCACGTCTCCTCCTTGTTTTTCAGAGTTGCTGCGGGTTCACGCCAAGTTACGGCGGGCTCCAGGCCCGCCAGGAAGGAACCGACGATTTGGGTCGTGTGCAGCTCGCCGTCAAGATACCCCAAGAAATGGGAATTCAACAGAGTCGGTCGGAACCTGATCGTCATAGATGCCCGGCCCCGGCCAAGAGCTATGCGGCCATCTTGAAAGCCTCGGTGCATAGTGCTGCGGTGCCGCAAAGGACTGCACCAGGCCAAATATCGTACAACACGTCGACTTACAAATGACATACCAATTGGTGAGTACAGCACTTAACGACGGTTCAGGTGCAATCTCCCGGCACCGCAGCAGCTCTACGACCACGGCACTTCCCTATTTTGGATCTAACGAGAACTGGCGTTCCTCGACCGTATGCGAACTGGCGAACGTCCGCTTCTTTACGGCCTGACAGGCAGCAGTGGGTCGGAAGCTGGCATTCGTGACGGAGGGCGTTCTCCCCAATGCTGCCATCCAGCGCCCTGCTCCTCAGCGCGCCGCCACAACATCGCGCCGCTTCGGCGCGGTTATGCCGATGCCCAACGACCATCGTCGTGTCCCACCGAGTGCTGCGAAGCTGCTCGTTGGACTCGTTAGAGGGAATTCCCTGCTCAGGTCCGGGGGTTCTGTTTCTCGCCCGGAAGGGGATGCTCCAGGCGCAGCATTCGAGCGCGCCAGATTGACCAAGCGATCATGCCAGCGCCGACAATAATCCCGCCGGCTATCAGGGG
>Ga0105094_10001650_pt1 | contig 11687 bp, 15 predicted proteins | sample PPLLak1March2015_2_FD_87023 | JGI IMG/M metagenome (GOLD analysis project Ga0105094, IMG submission 87023) | Freshwater sediment microbial communities from Prairie Pothole Lake near Jamestown, North Dakota, USA - PPLs Lake P8 Core (3) Depth... | ecosystem: Environmental > Aquatic > Freshwater >...
AACCAGAAACCAGAAACCAGAAACTAGAAACTAGAAACGCCGATAATGCCGCAGCAGTCCCACCACCGCGCCCACGATCTCCACGTCATCGGAGCGCACCCGGATTGGTTCCATGGCGCTGTTGGCCGGCCGCAGCTCGATCACTTCCCCCGGCTGCCGGTAGAACTTCTTGACCGTCGCTTCACCCTGAACGAGGGCCACCACCGTCTGGCCGTTTTCCGCGTGGGGCTGCCGGGCGATGATCAGAATGTCGCCTTCCCGGATGCCTTCCTCGATCATGGAATCCCCCCGGACCCGCAGAGCGAAATTGCTGCCGTTGCTGAGGAAGCTCTCGGGAACCTCGATGGCTTCCGGTACCTCGATGGCTTCGATGGGGGTTCCGGCCGCAACGATTCCCAGAAAGGGGATGGAAACGCTCCCGGACCTCACGGGGAGCAGCTCCAGGGAACGCTTCCGGTTGTTCCAGGGGCTCTGGAGGTAGCCCCGTTGCTCCAACTGCTTCAAATGCTTGGACACGGCGTTCAGGGACCGGAACCCCAGGTGTTTTCGAATCTCCTCGTAAGAAGGAGCGCTCCCGTTCCGCTGCATGTAGTCCTGAACAAACCGGTAAACACGCTGCTGAGCTGGAGTCAGAGGAGGCATGAGATTCCTTTCTTCCTATCTTTCAATCAAAATGGCCGGCCTTTCACCCTGGCCCTGGGATGGCCGGAGACAGGGCAGAGGGCTCTTTTGCGCTTCAAGATCAAGATAGGTGAATATAAGGTGAAAGTCAAGGAGCTATGCTATGATTCGGAACCAGGGGGGCGTTATCTTTGCTGAAGGGCTGAAAGCTGGTCGTGCCAGGTTCCACACCACGGAACGGTGCTCGTCATCACGCCAATCTTCATTGATGGTGCTCCTCAGGTGCTTAATGTCGTCCCGGTCTTGTCCACTGTCGCAAAGAGACTTCTCCCGCCGCTCACGGCTCGGCCCAGATGCCCGCCTCGCCGTCGGCCTCGTTGCAGGTGACGGACGGCGGCTCGCCCGAGAGACCCCGGCAGAAGGCCAGAGCGTTCTTGCCGAGATCATTGACGAAATAGCCTCCCTCCAGGAGGGCGAAGCAGCGGCATCCGGTCTTGTTTTCCGCTGCCTGCCGGATCAGATACCCGAGATAATGGAAATCGCCGGTCTCGAGCAAGCCGCCCCAGTCGCGCACATACAGATCGAAGCCTGCGGAGACGGCGATGATGTCGGCAGCCCCCAGCCACCGCAACTTCAGCTCCAGAAGCCCCAGATAACGTTCCCGAGGTCTGGCGTGGATTTCAATGAAATCGACGGCGGGATTGCCCCGAAAAATGGCCTCGGTGCCATCCCCCCGGTGCATGTCGAAGTCGATGACGACCGCGCGCCGGATCTTGCTGGTGACCAGAAGCGAGGTGACCGCCACCGCTACGTTGTTGAAAAAGCAAAAGCCGCTGTAAGAGGAAGGTTTGGCGTGATGGCCGGGAGGGCGGATGACCCCGAATGACGGTACGCCCTCCATGGCCAGCCGGGCCGCGCAGAGCGCTCCTCCCGCAGACAGCAGGGCCGTCCGGTAGACCTCAGGGCCTTCCCTCTGTACCGCTTCCAGGTGATCGCGGGTGTGCACCCTGAGGATATCCTCGATGGTCGCCGCATCGGGCGTGACGGTTTCGAAATGATCCCTGAGCCGCCCGTGGATCGCCTTGACTCGCAATGGGCTTTCGGCTGCCGAGGTGAAATAGTCCGTCAGGTAGTCCTCATGGAAGACAATCTTCAGCATGCTACCGATCCCCCGATCCGTTCCTCCCAACGACGAGCCGAGCACAAAAGAATGTCACGGGGCGGGGACGGGAGGCTGCTCGCCCTTATCACGCGCCTGAACCATGTCCCGGATGGTCTCAGCGAGAGCGTTGTAGAGGGCAAGCGTGTCTTTCTTGTCCCCGTATCCCTTGTCCGCGTGAATGAAAACCGGCTGTCCCGTCCCGTACTTGAGCTTGGATGAAACCACTACGTAGGGAATACGCCTCGACCTGTCCAGGTCGTGCACCAGACCGATGAAGTGCCCCCGGATGAGGATCATGTCCGGAGCTTTCCGCTTCTCATGCATGTGATAGGCGAAGAACTCCTCGCGCGGAAACTGGTGGATGCGGATCCTGATCCCGTGCTGCTGGCAGACCTGCTCGAGAATCTTCCCGTCCAGGCCGCAATGCAGCATGTAGAGCACCACTTCACGTGGCTCGTCCGCTTTGGATGTTTCACCCTCCATGACGGATACCTCCCTGGAAGGGGGCAATGGGAAATCTCGGTGCAGCCAGTAGATTCATAGCTCAAGACGCGACCGAAACAAAGCGGTCAAAGGCTGGATGAGCTCACGGCAGGCCTTTGTTCCGGATGGCAGTCCGGGCGAGCTCATCGCACCGCTCGTTTTCCGGGTGGCCCTGGTGGCCCCGGACCCAGTGCCATTCCACCGCATGCTCTTGGACAGCCGCGTCGAGGGCCTCCCACAGGTCCCTGTTCTTGACGGGCTCCTTCCCCGAAGTCAGCCACCCGTTACGCTTCCACTTCCGGATCCACTTGGTGATTCCATCCTTCAAGTATTGGGAATCCGTATAGATTTTAACGTTGCAGGGTTGCTTGAGAGCGCCCAGAGCCTGGATGACGGCGGTCATTTCCATGCGATTGTTGGTGGTCATCGGAGTGAACCCGGAAAACTCTTTTTCCGTGGTCCTGTAACGGAGAATGGCCCCCCAGCCGCCGGGGCCGGGATTGCCGGAGCAGGCGCCGTCCGAGTAGATTTCGACCGATTTCCTCGCACGATCCGTGGCGGGTTCTGACGAGCTCATCCGGAAGGGGACATTTTTCTGCGAATAAAACGTTCGATGGCGGCTGATGAGCGTTTGCCCACGACCTGGATCAACTTGTCCATGGGGATCTCGGCCCGTGCCATGGCGCTGTGGCCTCCGGCGCAGCCCAGTGCGCCAAAGGCCTTGCGCACCAGTTTGCCTGCGTCTTTGCGGTAGCCGTCGTTGCGGATGACGATGATGAGGTTCTCCTCGTAAATCCCCGAAACGATGCTCCAGGAGATGTCGTGGACCTTGAGAAAGAACTCGGCGATCTCCACGAGGATGTCTGCAGAGGTGACCTCATCGAGGTGGACGAACACCCGGTCCCGCACAACATGTTTGCGTTCGACGGCCTTGTGAAAGAACTTCAGCTCCTTGACGGAAAGGTCAGAGATCTCGACTTTTCTCAGGACATTGTGGTTGGCCGCGTCGAAAAGACTGCGAAAGGCTTCGATGTCCTCGACTATGGTGTGGCGCTCGAAGTTGCGCGTGTCCGTCTTGATGCCATAGAGCATGGCCGTGGCCAGTGTCTGGGACGGTTTGATGTTGGCAGCCCTGAGATACTCGGAAAGAATGGTGGAAGTCGCTCCGTAATGGGGCCGGACATCGACGAAGGGGGCTTCCAGGGGCATCGTGACCGGGTGGTGGTCGATGACCGCCGTGTAGGAGAACTGCTTGAAAACATCATTGTGCCCGGGCTGTCCGTCCACGACGATATAGCGGTCGTATTGGGGAAGCGCCGAGGGTTTCATGAGCACCAGGGGAAGTCTCAGCAGCCGGGCCAGAGTCAGGTTGTTGAGTCGGCGGATGGGCCGGATCATGCCGATGGTCGTGGATTGAACCCGGTGCCACAGGAGTCGCTTGACCGCCAGGGCAGATCCGATGGCGTCGGGGTCGGGATCGATGGTGATGAGGACGTTGTCCTTGGAGTGGAAATGCGAGAGCAGATCCTTGAGGGCGTCTTTTCGGGAGCGCCGTTTGCTGATGGTTTGGTTTCTGCGGTGGTTGGAATCGTCCTGCACCATTTGGATTCAGTTCGACAGTGTGTGTGGGTATGGGGTGGCGTGCTCAACCAGCAAAAAAGGGTGGTTTGGAGCCACCCTGGGACATTCGTTGGAGCGGGAAACGGGATTTGAACCCGCGACTTCAACCTTGGCAAGGTTGCACTCTACCGCTGAGTTATTCCCGCTCGCTGGTGAAATTGGTGTATACTGAAACACGATTTGGGAGTCAAGGAAAAATTGGGCAGCAGCCGGAGTGTCTCGCCGGCACAAGGTCCGATAAGATATATTATGTAAACTTAAATCTGTCTCCTGATATCGCCCGCTGAGAGCTCTGTACCATCTGCACCAAAGGAGCCAGCACCATGAGCCAGCCCGATCATGCCCGCTCGACCGTGACCGGCATTTTCTATCATCCAAGCTTCAGCCGGCGGAGCTACCTCACTCAGGGCTCCCGCCTGCAGGACTTCCCCGATGCGCTCAGCGAGATCCTCAAGGATCCAAGGTATCGGATAGTCGAGTCCCCGCCCGTCTCGGAAGAGCTCATTCTGAAGGTCCACACCCCGGAGCTCATCCAGCGGGTCCTGGAAGATCCCCTCTGCTCGACGGCGTGGCACTCCGCGGGCGGTGTCGTGCTCGCAGCCGAAATGATCGCTGCCGGTGAGATCCGCAACGGGTTCGCCTTCATCGGTGCCGGCGGGCACCATTCGGGCCGTGACTTCTTTGGAGGCTACTGCTGCTTCAACGATGTCGTCATGGCCATCCATGTCCTGCGGGAGCGCCACGGCATACGACGCGTCGCCATCCTGGACACGGACGCTCACCACGGGGACGGCACGCGCGCCCTCCTTCGCAGCGACCCGGATATACTGCACGTCTGCATCTGTTCGAGCAACTATGAATCCGAGGACGGAACCAAAGTGGATGTGGCCGCCCCCAGCCGATCCTGGTTTTCATCCGGATCGTCCAAAGATGATGTCAACGAGCGCTACGTGGAAGCGGTTGCCCGCCAGTTTGCCCCACGACTGCAGCATTTTCAGCCTCAGTTCCTCTTCTGGTACTTCGGCTTTGACACTCACCGGGGCGATTATGGCGACATCGGGCTCACCCGCCCGGCCTATCTTGAGATCGGGAAGCTCATGAGAGACCTCGCCGAAGAGGTTTGCCTCGGTCGGCTGGAGGTTGTGCTCGGAGGCGGTTCCCGAAGCGACATCGCCCGGGACCTCATCCCGCCCGTGATCCGTTTGCTGGCCGAAGACCGTCAACAGGTCCCCCCTCTTCCTGAATCGGGAGTGGCTCCATGACACCCAGGCAGTTCTGGCTGCTGAAGTCTGAACCATCCGAGCTCTCCATTGACGACCTCAGGGAACGTCCCCATCAGACCGAGCCCTGGGATGGGGTGAGGAACTACCAGGCGCGCAATTTCCTGCGCGACCAGATGCGGATGGGCGATGAGGCCCTCTTTTACCACAGTGGAAGGAACCCCGCCGTGGTCGGGGTTGTCAGGGTGGTCCGTCCCGGTTATCCGGACCATACGGCTTGGGATCCGGAAAGCAAGCACTTTGATCCGAGAAGTACCCCGGATCACCCTGTATGGTACATGGTGGACGTGCAGCTCAAAGAGGTTTTTCCGGCGCCCCTTCCGCTTTCCGAGCTGCGCAGGATCCCGTCACTCCAAAATATGATGCTTCTCCGCAGAGGCTCCAGGCTTTCTGTCCAACCGGTCTCCGAAGAGGAGCTCCGGTCCATCGTATCCCTGGGACGGAAGCCGAACCGTCGAAACCCGAGCCAAACACCCTGAGCTGAAGATGCATGCAGCCTGCATGCGACCTCATGCAGCTCGCAACCAGAAACCAGAAACCAGAAACCAGAAACTCGAAACTCGAAACTCGAAACCAAAAGACATGGCTGCCCTCTACAATCCCAAAACGCTGGCAAAGACCCTCACATACATCCTCACCCACGCTCCCGGCGAATTCGGTCTTTTCTGGGATGAGGACGGTTCCATGCCGTGGAAGGAGCTCTACTGGGCCCTGCAGGAAGATCCCGGTCTCCGCTTTGTTCGCGAGAGCCATCTGCGCGAGATCGGTTTTCTGGGCATCGACTTCCCTGCTGCTCTCGACGGTCACCTTCTGAGGCTCAAGCCCTCATTGCCCGTTCCAGAGTATCCGGTCGTTGAGGCCCCCCCTTCCCGCCTCTTTTACGGATGTCGACAGAGGCATGTCCCGGCTGTCCGTGATCACGGCCTGACAGCAGCCGGGCGGCCCGCTCTGGCCGTCTCCTCTGACAAAGACCTGGCCCTTCGCATGGCCCGCCGTCGCGATCCGGCTCCCATCCTCATCGACATTCTGGCCGGCGCTGCCGCCGCCGACGGAATACGCTTTCGATTCGCTGGATCCGCCCTGTACCTGGTCGAAAGCCTGCCGGTCCGGCACCTCCGGTTCCCACTCATGAGCGAAGAGAAGCTCCAGGGTTCCTCAAGCCGCAGCAGGAAAGAAAAGGAACCTGCCAAACCCGGCGCTCCAAGGACCCCCGGCTCCTTCATGGTGGAAGTGGAGCACCTTCGGGACGCCTTCGGCGGCCCCCCGGAAGCGGGTGGAAAGCCCAAGGGCAAGGGGCGGAAAGGCGCGGAATGGAAACGAGCGTCCCGCAAGGAGCGTAACAAGAGAAGCCTCTGATTGCTTCTTCCCCCGTTGATTCTCTTGTTTTTTAAAGCCTGTCGTTTCATAATTTCGAGGTCAATCGCAAGAGCATTGCACTCCAGGCTAATCGCCAGGATCAGGTCACACCTTCTGTGGGAGGAGCTCGGCATGGTTGAAGTGGCAGATCTGCCCAGTTGCTGCGTGGCACGACTCCGTGAAATGGAGCGCATTCTTGATTCCTTTGGGGCGCTTGAAATCGTCCTTGCCATCGCCCCAAGCCTGACGGCCGCACGACCTCGGGGGATCACGAGTGTTATGGCGGCCCTGTGGAACCTTGCGAAGGTTGGTGCAAGCTACATTTCGAACCGGCGAAGGTTGCGGGGAGCCCTGGAGCAGACTGCCCGGAGCCGCGTTCGAACGGTCATCACATTGCATGTCGAGCACCACATCATACAGGGGGACCAGGAATTGGAGCAGCACTGGACCCGCATGCTGGAAGCCTTTTGAGTGAGGAGTCAAGGGATGACGATTCCCGTGGATTATGGCGACGCAGACTGGCTGCTGGAAAGGATCTCGTCCTTTCACAAGGAGCACCGGCATGTCGAGCGCGAGTACCTTGATCTCAGGACGCGCCTGCGCGATGCGGAGGCCGCCTTGCGAGCCCAACCCGAGGACGAGGAGATCTATGTGCGGGTCTTCTATCTGAAAAGAAGATTGGAGGATCTTGAGGCAGAGTACCCGTGGATTGCCTCAGGCAAGCCGCCGGAAATCGCATTCTGGGCCCCCATGCCCGGATGATCCTCCTCCTTTGGTTTTCCCACCCCAACCGATCGGGTGAGGTGCTGCCAGAAGCTTATGCCACTTCGCTCAATCAAAGCATTCAAGGAGGGGGCGGCTCACGAAACAGAAAGAATAGCACGCTGTGGATTGCTGGCGAATATCGGTGCGCTTTTCCACCTTGACCACGCTGGGCTGTTTAACGCGCAGCCGCTTCGCAAGCATCTTCCCCAATCCCCGAGCACGGCGGAGTCCGTCCCAAGGCATCTCAGCAAGCATCTAATTGCTCTTGCCGTTGACAGCGTCGAGGACTCCATCATAAGGTGAGATGTTAATCGGCTCATCTTCATTCTCAATGGGCCTGTGAACGATTGCTGCAGATCCAATCTGACACGGAGGAGATCATGAGCACCCGGATAACTCAAAAGATAGTCTCTCTTGTTTCGTGCATCAGCTGCCTGATTCTGTTTTCTGTTTCAACGTGCAATGCAGCTGATCGAAGCCTCAATATCTGTAAACAAGTGAGTAATGAGCAGTTGAAATTGCTCTATAAGAAACCGCTCATACCCACAGAGAGCGAACGTGGATGTTTTTGGAGCAAGGATCCTGGTGGAATGGCATATTTTGATATCAATATCCACAAATATCGACAGGAGCTCAGAAGCTATTTCAGCAAGGACTTACCGACTCATGTCAAACTGGAGAAAGTCACAGGCCTCGGAGAGGAAGGCCTCATGACCCTTACCGAGGGAAGTCTTGGAGTAATCGTTATCCGTAAAGGTGATTGGGTACTGCAGAGTGCTGTCACATTTCTTGATATAGAGCCAGGGAGCCAAAAGCACAAAGTTCTATGGGATATTTACAGGTCGATACTGGAAACCCTCAAGTAGAATACGGCCCGCGGAACCACCGGAAATGCGGCCACCCTTCCCGGGCTTCGGCTCCAGGCCTGGCGTTGGGCCGTGGCTCGCTACGATTGTGCTAGCTTTGAACTGGCAAGTCGATTTAGGCTCACGCCAGCTTCAGCAGCTTGGACAGCGAGCTTGCGATGTACTTCGGGAGGCACACGAACCATGAACTTGCCGCTGTACTGCCTGGATGCGATGGGATCAGGAATGGGGTCTCCGCTTTCCTGCATATCCTTTACGACATCGGCAACTACCTTGCGGATGCCCTTCAGGGCTGCTTCAGGAGTGCGTGCCAACCAGCTCAAACTTGGGAATTCCGCACATAGCCCAACGTATTCCTTATCCTCATCGGACCATGTCACCCGATAGGTGTAGCGATCATCCTTCAGTGCCATGCTCTAGCTTCCACCTCTCTATGGCCTTGAGCACTTGCTTTACCTGGTATGCTCTGGCCTTTCCTGCCTTGCCTTGAGTATTTACCCGTGGATCGCCCTGCCAGGGCATCTTGTATACTCTGTGACTTGTGCCCTCTTGGCGAGGCTTTCCGAAGTAATGGTCGCAGACCCTGCACAGAACGGTGAAGCGAACGTCGGCCGGGATGCGCTCCATCTCAGCAATGCTGTCCTCGATTCTGCTCATGGTTGTGATAGTATCACTATTGATATCGTTGTCAAGGAGCGTGGCGCGCTCCAATGGGTCATCTTATGGCGGCACAACGTGAATCTAAGGGGCACGGCGGTCTTTTGCCGCGTCCTCCTTGAGCGGCTTGTCGGCCTTTTCCTTCAATTTGTAAGCCTTGAGCTTTCGATTGAAATCATAAAGCTCGCTGAGCTTTTTCAGAACCCTATCGATCTTTGTCATCTTCAAGCTTTTCTATATCAGCCTGATCCTGCTTCGAGTCCCTCGTCTTCTTAAGCCAGATCAGGTCACGTTTATTCGCAAGCATGACTCTTCCTTGCTCTGACTCCGCCTCCACCGCATTGCGGATTATACTTCCTACCTCTTTATCCTTGGCAACGAGAATATCAATCAGCATTTCATCTTCCTCGCCTGCAACCTTCAAAAAGCGGTGAAGTTCGATGGCCACTTCAGGGAATGTCCAAGGCGACGCAGATTCGAAATACCCATCCTTCTCCAGAATGCCTCTTGCCTTCTCGAAATCATCCGAGTCAACGAGCAGATCAATGTCCCTGGTAAAACGTGGCTCGGTGTAGAAGGCCATTGCGACCCCTCCAACAAGGGCATACCTCACTGCCTGCTTCTGCAGCTCCATTACAAGTCTTTTGAATTCTTCAAAGACATCCATTGATTTGTTTCCTGTGGGCCAACAACGGCATAGCCCGCAACCACCGCAGCCGAGAATCTCCATTATCACCGATAAACTTACTCTGCGGTCGTTGTCGGGTTGATGCATTGGTTAGCAGAGGAATCATCCATCGCTAGACAACGCTTTGGAATCTTTATTCATCTGTTTCCCAGACTATCTTCCGGTCCCAAGAGGAAGATTTCGCATTCGTATACGCCCCTCTGTGACCGTAATAATGGCACCATCTTCGAGAGCTTCCGGATATTGGGAGATGATCTTGAGAAGATAGCGATTGACATGCTCAGGCAGCAATTCCCGCTACAGGGAGCAGAGTCAGTTCTCCCGGTGGCAAGAGGGTGAAAACGTGCCGCTTGTCGTCATGGGAGTAGCCGGATTTTCAGTTTGAGCCGCTCCGGCGACCCGAGTGTGTCAAAAAATTCCCACCATTTCCGAAAAAAAGGAAATGGAACCCCTCACCTCTCAGATGGAGGCCTTGGAACGGGAGAGTGATCGGCAATTTTGTGAAAACCAGGCACACCATCAAGATGAATCCAGTTTGAAGACGGGCTCTCGAAGCTCGAAGCCGTGAAGGATGGCCCGATAAAGCATCTCCATGGATTCGAGCTTGAAGCAGCGAAACAGAGATCGCATCTCCTCCCAGAGATCTTTCTTTGACCCGGCTTTTTTGAGAACAGACTGAAACAGGGCACAACAGAGCTGCTGGGCCTGGTCGACGAGGAAAGCGAGCATCATGATCTTGACAAAAACCAAGCTCAGGTATTGTTTTCCAAGGCCGTAGTTGTGCTCGAAGTTGTAGCCCTGGTTTTTCAGAGTGTTGAAGGTCTCATTTTCAATTTTCCATCGGGCACGCCCTGCTCTCATGATACGGTAGGTATTGGACTTGGTGATCGGGATGTCGGTGACCCATGTGAACCTGATCGTGTCATCACCAGTTACCTGCCAGTATTCGAGGATGTTGACCAGCACATCCTTATGAGATGCGTTGATCGCGAGTCCGTTCACCCAATGAAAGTAGTGGAATCGATCACGGTGATGGGGGTCGTCGAGGATCAGCTCCCCCCCGTCGCCCTTGTGGCGTGCCTGATCGAATTGAGTGAAGAGGTAAGCGTGATCACTCTCCTTGACATTGAAAATGAAATGGTATCCCAAGCTCCGAACGAAGCGGATGTAGGGGCCGTTGGGGCTGAGGGCGTCGTGGGTAACGACGATATCGAGATGGGGATGCTCGGCGTGGAATTGGGTGAGAAACCGCCTGCTGGCATTGAGCTCATAGTCGTTTTTGGTGGCACCATCCTGCTGGGAGATGATCTCCGGAATGAGTGGAATCACCTCCTTGAGCTCTGGGTGGACGATGGCTGCACCGAGTGCTTGGAGGTAATAGGTGGTCTTTCCGTCTGAGCTCTTCTTTTGGAGACAGTGCTTTGAGAACAGCTTCTCCGATGAAAAGTATTCGGTTCCGTCCATGGGCATGAGGTAGCCCTCTTCAAGATAGCGCATCTTCTCAAGAGCTTTGCCTCTCTGGAGTGAGTTGAAGACCGTATTGTGAGAAAGGCGCAGTTCCTCGGGCGGCACCGGATCCAATATCGTGCGCATCTGAGTGTCGCACGGGATGGTGGTCAGCTTGTAGATGGTCTTTAGATTGGTTGGCTCTCTCAGTCGGCGCTTGTCGAATTGCAGTAAGGAAGAGTCCTTGAGAGAGTACATGGCGTAGGCAGCCATCAGCGCATCTTCCATGGGGATTTGAGCTTTCCCCTTGCGGGTTTCACCGACTTGCTCAAAAGAGCTTCGGACCGATCTGATGAGCGCGTCCGCACTCAGATGCTTGCGCACCGTAATGCTGAGCGCCTTGTCCTGCTCTATCTTTTTCTGTCGGTGGAATTGTCTCGGGCTCATGGAGCCCTAACATACACATCTAAAAACGGCTTGTCCCGTCAAAAGTGAAAGGGAAGGAAATTTTTCTGCCTGCAGAGACGATCATCATAGTTTCGCGCTCGCGTTTACGAAAGCCTGCAGTGCAAGTCCTTCCATGAAGCGGGTTTGAGGTGCCTCCGGGAATTGCTGGATCAACTGGCCCCAGGTTGATCTCGCTGGCCTCCTTGATGTGGTCATCAGTCAAATGGGCGAAATCTGGGTCGTCTTGAACTCGGTGTGCCCAAGTAATTCCTGAACAGTCCTCATGTCGCGGCCCT
>Ga0105094_10001651_pt1 | contig 11686 bp, 12 predicted proteins | sample PPLLak1March2015_2_FD_87023 | JGI IMG/M metagenome (GOLD analysis project Ga0105094, IMG submission 87023) | Freshwater sediment microbial communities from Prairie Pothole Lake near Jamestown, North Dakota, USA - PPLs Lake P8 Core (3) Depth... | ecosystem: Environmental > Aquatic > Freshwater >...
ATCTTCAGAAGAGGCAGCCCAATTAGTCGTTACGCATCTGGTGAACCGAACGCGCTCCCGTAAGTCTCGCCTAAGGAAGGCCATGGGCAAACCGGATGCTTAATGTGACATTGTCAAACTACTTAGACATATTTAGCTGCGCACCCTACGACCCGGATGAGGCTGCTGAGTTTGCTGTCCGCTTCTTCAAAGCGCAGCGCCGTAAAGTGAACATAGTCCCGCGGAGTTAAGACCCAATGATCACCAATCATTTTGTAACCCCCAAATTGGCTCAGTCGATGGTCATCATCCTGGCTGTATTAGCCGTAGCCGTGGCTGATGTGCTGCTTAAGAAAGCTGCTGCTCAGGGCAGCTTGCGTGCTGCCTTGAGCAGTCCCTGGCTGTTTTGTGCAGTTGGTTTGTATCTCTTTCAGATCACCTTTTTCATCATCGCATTTCATGCTGGCTGGAAGCTGAGCATCATTGGCGCCCTGCAGACCGCGCTCTATGCCATCATTGTCCTGGCTGCTGGCGTGATGCTCTACAATGAGAGCCTGACCCGTTTGCAGATGATCGGCATTATGCTGGCCTTCGGCGGCGTCGTGCTCATCAATTGGCCATAGTGCAATCACGGTGAATGGTGTCCGTGAGCACGCGCTTATTTAGATTCCAAAAATCCGGGTGTCTAGCCTTCTTTTACGTCTTCCAGCAGCTCGATATCCTGTTTGAGATTGCGCTGCCGCACGAATAAGCTGATCACGTAGATCAGCATCACCCCGAAGATGACCGCATAACCGGCAAGCATATAGCCGGTGGTCTGGGCTGGACCTTCCTGTAAAATGTTGGATAAGTACATAGCTGTTCCTTGTAGATCGTAGATTAACCCATCACCTTGAGCTTCATCTGCTCGACTTTATCCGCCAGCTTGCCAAGGCGGATGCGGTGCCACAGCAGGTCGACGAAAATAATGGAGAAGGTCAGCAAGCTGAACATGAAAGTCTGCAGCATGAGGGGGGTCATATCGAAAGCCCCTTCTGCGCCAGGCTGGTTCGACCCGATGACGACCGGGTGGATGGTGCGAAACAGGCGGGCGGAGAAGAAGGTAAGCGGCACGCTCAAAAAACCCACGATGGCATACACTGCTCCGAAGCGGGCGCGCCGGTCGGGATCCTCGATCCCCTGGCGCAGCAGCAGGTACGCCGCGTAGATCAAGAGCATGATGGTCGCCGTGGTCAGGCGTGGATCCCAGGTCCACCAGGTATTCCAGATCGGCCGCGCCCAGATGGCTCCGGTGACAACATTGATGAAGGCGAAGACCATGCCGATCTCCACCGCGGAGAGGCTGGCGATATCCCACTCTCGACGCCCGGTGCGCAGGTAGACGATGCCGGCTATAGCTGCCACCAGGAAGCCGAGCATCCCGACCCAGCCTGCGGCGACGTGGAAATAAAATACTCGCTGCACGTTCCCCATGACGGCTTCCATGGGCGCATAGAGGAACACCATTCCCGTGGCAATGACCAGCATAACAATGGTTGCAATATCCAGGATCGTGAGTAAGCGTGGTTTGGATTCCATAGTGCCTCCATTACTCGAGATTCGAGAATAGAGAGTAGAGAATGGTAACTACTCGGCTCACTATTCTCCACTCTCATCTCTCAAATCTCTACTCTTCCACCACATAATCGAATACCATAAATGCGACTGAGGTAAAGATGACATCGTAGGTGATCAGCAAGGTCAGCCAGGGCTGGATCTCAGCCATCTCGGTGCCCTGGAGAAAGCCGCTGCTGGCTTTGACTGCGGCGATGAAAACCGGGATCGCGACCGGGAAGAGCAGGATCGGCAGCAGCACGTCGCGGGTGCGAGTCTGCACCGCCATGCTCGAAAGCAGCGTGCCCACCGCCACGTAGCCGATCGACCCCAGCAGGATCACCAACAGCAAACCGGGGTGGAACAGGTTGGTATTATACAGCACGCTGTACACCGGCAGGACGATGATCTCCACAATAAACATGAAGATCAGGTTGCCGATCGCCTTGCCGAAATAGATGGCGCTGCGGTCCACCGGCGCCAGCAGCAAGCCGTCCAAACAGCCGCGGTCCTTCTCCATCGCCATTGAGCGGTTCAAGCCCAGTGTGCCGGCGAATGCAAAGGTCACCCACAGCACACCGGAGGTCACCGTCGAGCGCGTCTTTGTATCCAGCTCCAGGGCGAAATTGAAGATCAAGATCACCAACAGGGCGAAGACCAGCATGGAGGAGAGCAGCTCACGGCTGCGCAGCTCGGCTGCCAGGTCTTTCCACACCACAGCCGACATAGCGCGCAGAAAACCGGATACCGGCGCGGGTCGGGCGCTCCGGACGAGCGGGATATCTCCTTTCATACACCAGCCTCCTGCAGCGCCTGGCGGTAGAACGCCAGGAGCTGGTCCGGGTCGATCTCGCTGCGCTGGACCGAGGCGGTGATCATGCCGCGCGAGAGCACATCGAAACGCGATGCCAGGTCTCCGCTGCGCGCCAGGTCGTGAGAAGTCATCACCACCGTACGGCCCATGGCAGCCACATCGCGCAGCACGCGGTCCAACATGCCGCTGGCATCCTGATCCAGGCCGGTATGCGGCTCATCGAAGAGCATCACCTCCGGGTCGTGCAGCACAGCGCGGCCGATCGCCAGGCGCTGCTGCATGCCGCGCGAGAACGTTCGCACCAGATCGCGGCGGCGGGCTGCCAGACCCACCAGGTCCAGCACTTCGCTCACCCGCTGGTCCAACGCCGTCACACCGTACATGCGCCCGAAGAAACGCAGGTTCTCCTCGGCGGTCAGATCGCCGTACAAAAGGGGCAGGTGAGAGACAACCCCCAAACGCCTGCGCACTGCCGAAGCCTGGCCCGGTAATCGATATCCGCCAATTTTCACCTCACCCAGCGTCGGGCGCGAAAGCGAGGCCAGGATGCGCAGAAAGGTGGTCTTACCAGCCCCATTTGGACCGAGAAGCGCCACGAACTCGCCTGGCTGGACCTGGAAATCCAGACCGCGCAGCACAGTCTTCAAACCAAAGCGTTTGACGAGCTTGTGGACTTCGATCATAAATCAAGAGAATAGGGCAAGTCTGCTCTCCCCCCTATTCTCCTCCCTGTTCCATTTTATCTTTCAGGTGCTCTTTTAATTTCGATCTGCGTTCGAGGTAGGCGCTCTCCGGAAGCTGGCCTGACTGGTAGAGATCATCCAGGGCAATGATGGCATCCATAAGCGATTCTACACTCTCCGCGTTGGGCTCGACACCGGGCACGCCCTCCATCCGGCTCTCATCTTCTTCATCCAGCGGCTCGACAGCGCGCCTGCGGCGGTACAGCCAGACGCCCGCCACAACCAGAGCCAGACCGAAAGCTCCCAGGCCAACAACCAGGTTGGTAGTGGAGCCGGTGGTTAGCTGCGGGCTGCCGCTTGCGGGACGACCGGTGACCGTGAGGCTCAGCTCAGCGCCAGCCGAGATGCTGCCGCCGTCATACAGGCGGTACTGGGCGCCTTGAACATCGCGTGTGCCCTCATCCACCAGCGATTCGTCCTTCACATTCACGCCATCTTCCGGGGCTAACACGACGACTGCATTCACCGGTACCGGCACCTGCTGGACCAGCTCCAGCTTACGATCGTAGGGCATCTCGAAGGCAAATAACAGCTCCGATGTGCCTACCCCAGGACGGATAGAAGCCGTATCGCCAAAACCGTCGGCCGTTTGCACAAAGCGCTCACCCAGGACCCCATCCTGGAACTGCAGGTTGGCTGCACCTGGAGGCAGCTTGAAGCTGATCGTGGGCTGGCCATCGCCTGCAGGCACCATCACCATATTGGTGGGATTAGACAGGATGTACAGCTCGATGACCCGCACGGTGCTCGCATCCACAAATTCAAGAAAGATGTGCAGGCGGTCAGCAGATAGCTTGCTGGTGTCCGTGGTGGACTCGTAGATTGATATCGGCAGGTCCAGCGTATCGGCGCCTGCCTGGGCGATGGCAATATCTGAGGTGTAAATGGTACCCTTATAATCGACCGTTGCCAGAAAAGCACGCCCGTCGGGCATCTCGACGTCTGTAAATATGTACTTCCCGTCCGGTTGGAGGCTGGTGGTGTGGGTTATTACCGGGACCATCTGATCGTAACCGAGCAGGGTCACTTCCAGCGCCTGTGGAGGTTCCTGGTTAGAGAGATTGACCACGCTTCCGCTCACTGTACCCGGGGCCGTCTTACCTTCAGCCGCTGCCAGCGGAGTCCCCTGGACGGCACCATCTTCTGCCAGCGCCGCCGTTTCAGCCGGGTCGGGAGTCCCGCCAACAGCTAGATCACCCTGATCCCGGGTAAAGGTCAGATCGCGCAGATAGGCGGTCAGCGCCCAGATCTCGTCTTCTGCCAGCTGCCCGGTAAAGGCGGGCATGTCCGGCGCGGCGCCAGCAGAGATGACCTGGAACAGGTCCGCCGCCGATTTATCTGCCAAAAGCTCCTGGTCGATCAGATCTGGGAGGACCGTAGTAAGGCTGGCTGCCTGAGGTCCATCGCCTTTGCCGCCAGCGCCGTGACAATCCGCACATTCCGCTTGATAAAGCTCTGCGCCTCGGGCCACCACCTCCGGCGGCAGGCTCAGCGACAGGGCATAAGCAACCACATCCCAGCGCTCGTCGGCTGACAGGCTGGAGAAGGGCGGCATAAATCGCTCCAGGTTGCCCTGGGTGACCATCGTGTACCAGCTCTCCGGCGCGGCCTGCCGCGCGACCTGCTCAGCACCCAGGGCTGGGACCGGATTGGGAAGCTGGGCGGCGCGCTCGCCATCCCCCATACCGCTGGCGCCGTGGCAGGGAGCGCATTTCTCGGCGTAGATAGCCCGCCCATCTTCCGGATTGGGCGGCACCAGCGGGTAGAGCGGACCGCTCAGTGGGGCGGGCTGGATGCTCTCAGCTGGCGCCTGGACCGCTCCGGGAGGCGGGGTGATGTCTTCTGCCAGCGAGAATGAGCAGGCACCGAGCAGAATGGCTGAGATCAACAGGGGAACAATATGGCGAATTCGGTAGATTTGCATGAATAATCAGTAGAATATAGGGTTCGCTGCTGTGAGCCTACCTGGCCCAGATTATGATACCTTGGTGCCGCACTTGGGGCAGAACCGGTCCGATTTTTGCACTGCCCCGCCGCATTGTGGGCAAAAACCAGCCGACTTCTCTTTGCGACCACGGCGCCGGCTGGCGATCAATGCCTCCAGCTCATCATCCGGCCCGGCTGCCACCGCAGACGGGCGCAGCATGCCAGCGCCGTTAAGGCCTGCTGGCGCAGCCACCGCTTCGGCATCCGCACGGCGCGCCATGATAGCTGCCTCGATACGCTCCTCCATATCCTGGGTGCTGGAGTCCTCTTGCATCTCATCCAGTCTGCGCAGCACGTCGACCCCCCTCTGCACAAGTGCTGCTCGCTGAGCGGGATAGTCCGCTTCCGGGATCTTTCCAAGAGCATAATCGAAATCCAGCTCTTGCAGAGCGTTAAGCAGCCGGTCGCGCTCTGCCAACAGAGCAGACATTTCATGCTCTTCCTGGCTGACCGCGACCGACCGATTCTCAAGCAGGGGGCGGCTGATAAACAAGACTACCAGCAGCAGCAGGCTTAGGATGAGAAAGATTGAGCCAAGGTCCATGTATTATACGCTTCAAGTGGATTCTAGATTTTTCCAGCGCTGCACCCGCCTTGGGGTTACTCTGCTAGCAAGGGATCAATCATGGTCTGAATTTGCGAGAGGCTGCTGAACGGGCCAATCTGGAAGGACCGCAGCACGTTCTGCTGGTCGATAATGTACGTCTCCGGCACACCCCGTATGCGGAAAGCCTGTGATATGCGCGTGCCCAGGTCTGGCCCGTTGGGGTAGGTGATGTCGAATTTCTCCAGATATTCCAGCGCCTCCGGCTCCGTATCGACGTAGTCGACTCCCAGGAAGACCACCTCGCCTTGGGGCTGGTATAGGCGCCATGCAGTTTCCAGGTCAGCCGCTTCCTGTTCACAGGGTTTACACCACGACGCCCAGAAATTGAGCACCACCACCTTGCCCTTCAGATCGGTCAGCTTGATCGTCTCGCCATCGAAGGTCGTCAGGGTAAAGTTGGGAACGGTGTCGCCGACGCCGATCGGCCCTTCCTGGGCGCGGCGCAGCCCCAGGGCAAGGATCGCCAGCAAAGCCAGCACGCCAATCCAGACAAAGATACGCCCCCAGTGGGGGCGGCTGCGGGATGGGGCTTGAGGAGCATCAGTCTCGGGTGGATTAGTCGCCATGGATAAGTTTATTGGTAATCAGAGTATAAACCCATTTTGTGTGATGTGTGCGCCAGGGTCGATCAGCGCTTTTTCAGCTCTTCTTCCAGCCGTAAGACGTAATCATCTGCTCCGGTCGACTCCTGCACCGGAGTAGCAGGGACGGCAGGCTGCCTCCAGGACCGGAAGGCGCGGAAGAGGATGTAGATCCCTGCCAGGATAGCCAGCGGCGGCACGACATACACCAGCCAGTTCAGGCCGCGCGCGGGCGGCGTTGCCAGAACGCGGTCGCCGTACTGGTCCACAAAGTACTGCTTGATCTGCGCCTCGCTCCATCCCTGGCCCAATTTTTGGCGGATCAGCTCGCGCCACTGGGTGCAGGCCTGAGTGCCGCACACGTCCAGGGGAACATTCTCGCACACCGGGCAGTAGAGCTGCTTGGCAATGACGTTCACCTCGTCGTCCGTGGGGGTGGTGGGTTCGCCGCCCTGGGCCAACCCAACCCCGGTTGCCGGCAGGATCAGCGCCAGGACGACCAGCAGCGCCAGTGTATACTTCCTCATTTTACTGCGCCTCTCTCAAGCCTCTGATGTCGCCAGCCTGCGCTGCCGCGACTTCACCGCTACGGGCTGGGGATCTTTATCCGGCCAGGCGGCGATCATGGTGCCCAGGATGAACACAAATCCACCCAACCACAGCCAGTTGACCAGCGGATTGTTGTAGATCTTAAATGTTGCACCGATGGTCGAGACTGGCTGCCAATCCACAAGCAGCACGTAAAAATCATTTTCCCAGGTGCTGCGCACCCCCGGGATGGTCATCTGCTGCTGCGCTTCGTAATAATAATCACGGCGCGGGTGCAGCTCACCCACATATTCGCCGTCTCTATAGACACTGACCACGGCCCGGGCGACGTTGCGACCATCGGCTGTATCGAAAGTCGCCAGCTCGTCATAGCTGATGGCATACTCCCCAAGCGTAATTCGCTCGCCCTGGGCGATGGTGCCCTGTGTCTCGGTTTGGAAGATCTCAATGCCGATGATGCCAATCGCCATCAGCACCACACCCAGGTGGATGACATAGCCGCCGTAACGCCGGCGGTTGCGCCCGATCAGCTGCCACAACGCCAATGGCAGCGATTCGCCCGATTTGCGGTGGCGAGCCACTGCCCCACGCCAAAATTCGTACAGGGTCACCGAGACTACAAATGCCGTCAGCCAGAAACCCAGGAGAGCAGCCAATGAGCGAACGCCGGCTACCAGCACCAGGACGATCACCACAAGCGAAGCCAGGAATGGCTTCCACATTGCCCGTCCAAGTGTACGGGCAGTGGAGTGCCGCCAGGCAGCCAACGGCGCAATTCCCATCAGGAACAGCAGCCCGGCAAACAGCGGCGCGGTGGCGCGCTCGTAGAACGGCGGGCCGACCGTCACTTTCTGCCCGGTCGCCAGCTCGGAGATGAGCGGAAAGATCACACCCCAGAAGCACACCACCAGAATGCCGATGAACAGCAGGTTGTTGAGCAGGAACAGGGCCTCGCGGGAGAACACGGATGTCATCTGCGCTTCGGATTCCAGGCTGTTCCAACGGTAGAGCAGCAGCGATACCGAGGTAATAAAAGTAAGGCCAATGAAGACGAAGAACAGTGGTCCGATGGCGCTTTGTGCAAAAGCGTGCACCGACGACAGTACGCCAGAACGAGTTAAGAAGGTGCCGAAGATGACCAGGTCGTAGGTAAGGATGACCAGCACCATATTCCAGCGCTTGAGCATGCCGCGCTTTTCCTGGATCATCACCGAGTGCAGGAAGGCTGTACCGGTCAGCCAGGGCATGAAGGCGGCGATCTCCACCGGGTCCCAGCCCCAGTAGCCGCCCCAACCAAGCACGTCATAAGCCCAACGCCCGCCTAGCAGCAATCCTAAGGAAAGGAAAAGCCAGGCGACCAGCGTCCAGCGGCGGGTTAGGCGGATCCAACGGTCATCATTGCGCCCGGTCACCAGGGCGGCAATTGCGAAGGCGTAGGGGATTACGAAGGAGACAAATCCCAGGTAGAGCATTGGCGGGTGGATAATCATGCCGGGGTGGCGCAGCAACGGGTTCAGTCCTTGCCCGTCTGGCTGAACTAACAGCTGAGCGCCAGCAGGTGGGAACATCGCCACCACCGGAGTCCCCAGGGGAACACTCCAGATGCGGGCAAACGGGTTCTCGAAGAACAGGATCATTATCAGGAAGAATGCCAGGGTGACTAGCGAAACCACGATTACCCAGGGCAGGAACTCCCGATCGCGCTCCCATTTACGAAGCGTCACTGCTGAAGCAAAAGCGGACATCAGCCAGGTCCAGAACACCAATGACCCGGCCTGACCACCCCATAATGCGGTGATTTTGAGATAGGTGGGCATGCTGTTGCTGGTTACTGAGGCGACAAACTCCACCTCATAGTGACCGTTGACCAGCAGGTAGATGATGCTTAACGCCGAGAGGCTTAACAAGGGGAAAGTCAGCAGCATCGCGTTGCGAGCGCTGTCCACCCAGGTAGGGGCATTCTTGCGCACGCCGTAGATTGCCGCGACAATGCCATACAACGCGACCAAAAATGTGATTACCAGCACACCGTAGCCAAGGTTAGCAACCATAAGGTTCCTGTGTTTCTGACAACGTATTCCGTACCACCCGAAGGCGATACGGAATATGCTATCGTACCAGTATCAGAATATTGCGATCGTGTTCATTTATGAGGGATTATCCTTCAGACTGCCCTGGGACAGCTTCCTCGTATTTGGTCGGGCACTTGAGTAGAAGCTCTTCCGCTACAAAAGTTCCATCTGCGCCAAGCTTGCCGGTCATTATCGCCTGCGCCTCGTTGCGCAGCAGGTCTGGCTTTACACCGTTATAGACGACCTGCAAGTGCGCCCGGTTCGGATCGGCTACTGCATCATGCAGAACCATCGCCAGACCACCCTGGGCTTCGATCTCGTCATTATCACCCGGGACGTGAGCTACTTCGAAAGTGAGCGTCAGCGTCTGAGGGTCGTACTTAATAGAGTCGCCGATGACTGCGCCAGAGATACGCAGATCTTTTCCGGCAACACCGCTGCCTTTTGCCATCACTTCATCGACGGTCAGGAAGTACTGTGCGCTTGCTTGCGTAGAAGAGACGATCAGATAGATCACCGCAGCGACAATTAATAGTCCACCGATAAGAAACTTAGCGCGGCCTGTGCTGCTGGTTTGTGTGGTTGTCGTGGCAGTCTGCTCCATCATATCTTTCTCCAATCCTTCGCCTGCAGTTATGTCAGCAATAAGGCAAATAAGTGATTAAGTCTAACGTAGATTGTCACACACAAAGATTAATGATCGCTGAGACATGATGAAAAAAAGTATTAGAAGCCTTCCGATACTCTTCCAGCAAATCTCAAAACTTGTTCAGCCTGGCTATCGCTATAGATAACTGTTAGATCTAAGGTAAAACTCGATCTGAATTAATCCCACACTAAGGTAAAATATACGGGTAAGTATACCTAATTTTATATATATAGTTTCGAGAGATTAATCGATCACAGGTTGGCTGCTGTTCAAACGTAGGAGAATCCGTCAAAGGCTATGGGACAGCTTCGCTCTCGAATAACCAAATTCTTCTTTCCACCACAATACTCACCTCGCTGGCAGCGCGTCCTCCCGTATGCCGTGATGGGGGTCTTAACCATTCTGGTGCTTACCGCTGGCGCATATGCCTGGGATTACACCAATTCGCCACCTTTCTGTGGAGAGACCTGCCACACCATGCCGCCGGAATACACTGCCTATCTGACCTCGCCACATGCTCGTGTCGACTGTGTGGACTGTCATATCGGCAAGGGTTTCATCGCTACCCGCATCTCCCGCAAAGCAGGCGATATTCGTCACGTAATCGCTACCACCTTCAAGACCTATGAGTTCCCCCTGCGCGCCCACGAAATGCGCCCGGCGCGGGAGACCTGCGAGCTCTGCCATTCCCCCCAGAAATTCTCAGACGATAGTCTACGCGAGATCAAGCAATTTGCCAATGATCACACCAACACCCCTATCAGCACCTACCTGGTGCTGAAAACGGGCGGCGGCAGCAAGCGCGAAGGTCTTGGACGAGGCATCCATTGGCATATCGAAAACAGAGTCCAGTTCCTGGCAGCCGATTCCGAAGAACAGCATATCCCCTACATCCGGGTAACCAATGACGACGGCTCTATTGATGAATATATCGAGCTGGGATCGGGCATTGATGCTGAAACGGTTGAGACTGCGGAACTGATTGAGATGGACTGCATCACCTGTCACAACCGTATTACCCACCTGGTTCCGCAGCCAGAGGAGGCGGTAGATCAAATGATGGGGCGCGGTCTGATCTCGGCAGACATTCCAGACGTGCGCGCCAAGGCGGTCGAGCTCTACAGTCCACTGTATGCGTCATTAGATACGGCGATGAGCGCCATCGCTGGGCTGGCAAATTATTACCAGGCATACTACCCAGAATATTACCGCGCGAATCGGGACAAGATAGATACTGCCATTGCCAGCTTGCAGCAGGCTTATAGCAACAGTGTCTATCCTGAGCAAAACTCCAATTGGGATTCCCATCCGAACAATGTTGGTCATCAAGATTCCCCGGGTTGCTTTCGCTGTCACGATGGCAAGCATATGAACGCTGAAGGCGAGCCCATCCGTTTGGAGTGCAACTTATGCCACTCCATCCCAGTGGTCAGCACCCCACAGGATTTCGTCGCCGATATCGAGATCAGCCGTGGACCTGAGCCAGAGTCGCACCTGAACGGCAATTGGATCACTATGCATCGCCAGGTCTTCGATCCTACCTGCGCCAACTGCCACAGCACCGAGAACCCGGGCGGCAGCGATAATTCGTCCTTCTGCTCGAACAGTGCCTGCCACGGCAGCGTGTGGGAGTATGCCGGCTTCGATGCACCGGGGCTGCGTGAGATTATCCTCGCCCAACTGCCGCCGACACCTACTCCCATGCCCACGCCATCCGGTGCCCCGCTGACATTCCAGTCTGCTATCGGATCACTGTTACAGGCGCGCTGCGGAAGCTGCCATGGAAGCAGCGCCATCCAGGGGCTGAATTTGACCAGCTACCAGGCAGCCATGGCTGGCGGCGAGAGCGGTCCGGTAATCATCCCTGGTGATCCACAGAACAGCCTGCTGGTGCAGAAGCAATCAGGCGAAGCGCCGCACTTTGGGCAGCTCACCCCCGAAGAGCTCGATCTGGTTATCGAGTGGATCGAAAGTGGAGCACCGGAATAACCAGGAGGTCCCTATCACGTGTGCCCATGTACGGCTACGGCATGATAAGGAAGGCTATTTACCTATATGAATTTAAACTTATACGGGTTTATATATATTTTGTCACTTTGAATGAGGACAATTG
>Ga0105094_10001653_pt1 | contig 11677 bp, 10 predicted proteins | sample PPLLak1March2015_2_FD_87023 | JGI IMG/M metagenome (GOLD analysis project Ga0105094, IMG submission 87023) | Freshwater sediment microbial communities from Prairie Pothole Lake near Jamestown, North Dakota, USA - PPLs Lake P8 Core (3) Depth... | ecosystem: Environmental > Aquatic > Freshwater >...
CAGCGCCACCGGCTGGCCTTCGAAGGTCACCGTGAGCGCCGCCGGGTCGAGCCGCAGCGGGCCGTGCTCGATCACGTTGACCGCGGCGCCGCGCTGCCGCCGCAGCTGCGCGCGGACGCGCGCCAGCAGCTCGTCGACGTCGAACGGCTTGATCAGGTAGTCGTCGGCGCCGGCGTCGAGGCCCAGCACGCGGTCCGATGCGGTGTCGCGCGCGCTCAGCACGATCACCGGCACGGCACCGCCTTCGCCGCGCACCTTGCGCAGCACCTCGACGCCGTCGACCTTCGGCAGGCCGAGGTCGAGCACCACGAGGTCGAACGTGTTGGACTTCAGCGCCGCCAGCGCCTGCGCGCCGTCCGGCACCCACTCGACCGCGTACAGCGCACGCTCGAGCGTGTCGCGGATGCCAGCGGCCAGGAGGTCGTCGTCCTCGACGAGAAGGATGCGCACGGATGAGAGAGGGAAATACCCGGCGCGAGATTACTCCGGCGTCCGGGCCGCTTCAGTGAGCGATCAGCGCGCCGCGGTACTGCGAGCCAGCAAGCGCCCGGCAACGGCGCGCAGGTGCGCCGTCACCGGACGATCGAGCCGACGCCGCGCTCAGGACTTGTCCTTGATCTTCGCGAGCAGCTCGGCGATCTCCTTGCGGCGGCCTTCGTCGGCGAGGGGGCGGTCGGGCCGCGCGGGCGCCTTCAGCCCGTGTTCCAGCGCCTTCTTCGCGTTCGCGTAGTCGCCCTTGCGGAACAGGAAATCGCCGTAGAAGTAGTTCGGATCGATGCCGTCCGGGTTCAGATTCAGCGCGGTCTCGAGCATCTCGCGCGCCTTCTTGTCGTCGCCGAACCCGATCGGCCAGCCGGGCACCTGGTAGTACAGCGAGCCGAGGCTGGTGTAGGCCGAGCCGGCGAGCGCCTTCGGGTCGATCGCGAGCGCATGCTCGAGGGCCGCCTTGGCGTCCTTCACGAGCGACAGCGCGCCGACGCCGCCCTTGGCCCCGGCGTAGCTCGACACGATGATCCCGTACCAGATGTCCGCTTCGGCGCGGTCGGCGTATTTCGAGCGCACCGTGGTGGCCGTCTTCGACAGCGACTCGAACGCCTTCTCCTGCTCGGCGACCGGCTTGCGGTACTTGATCTCTTCCCACTCGCGCTGCAGCGCGCGCACTTCGTCGTCGACGGCGGCGTTCGCCAGCGGCGCGAACAGGACCACGAGCGCCGTGAGCGAGAACATCAGCATGGCCAGGGGTTTCAGCATCACGGGGAGCCTCTTTCTGAAGGGTGAATGGATGTGATGAGTCGCGCGGGCCGCGGCTTGCCGCGACGCGCGAAATTGCGGATGGTGTCGAGCTGCCTGCGCAGGCCGTGGTCGACGAGCCCGGGCAGCACCTGGTTCACGCGCGCGAAGAACTTCTCGGGCATGCCGAGCAGCCGTTCGCGCGCCGGCCGGCGCAGCAACGCGACGAGTGCGTCGGCCACCTTGGCCGGCGCGTCCATCGCCGTGCCGAGCTCGGCGTTGAGCGCGGTGAGCGCGTCGTCGTTCAGCGCGGTGCGCGTGGCGCGCGGCGCGAAGTACAGGACGCGGACCGGCCCGTCGGCCAGCTCGCGGCGCAGCGCCTCGGTGAAGCCGCGCAGCGCGAACTTGCTCGCGCTGTAGCTGGCGCACCCGGGATAGCCGAGGTAGCCGTAGATCGAGCCGACGTTGACGACCGTCGCGCTGGCGCGCCGCAGAAGCTGCGGCAGCAGGCGCTGCGTCAGCAGCATCGGCGCGAGCGCGTTGACGCCGAGGATGCGCTCGACCGACGCCTCGCTCTGGTCGGCGAACCAGGCGAACTCGCTGGTGCCGGCGTTGTTGATCAGCAGGTTGATGTCGAACCCGGACGCCGCTTGCGCGACGGCATCGCGCCCTTCGGCGATCGTGAGGTCGGCCAGCACGACGCGGCAGTCGAGGCCCGGTCGCTCGACCGACTTCGCGGTGGCTGCCAGCCGCGCCGCGTCGCGGCCGACCAGCAGCAGCACCGCGCACTGTGGCGCGATCGCCTGTGCGATGGCGGTGCCGATGCCGCCGCCGCCGCCGGTGAGGATCGCGGAGTACGGACCGACGCTCATGCCGCCTTCCTGATCGCCGCCGCGTCGAAGCGCGGCAGGCCGCGGAAGATGTCGCCGTAGAGCCGGTACACCATGTTCGCGGCGTGCGCCACGGCGGCCTGGTCGTCCGCGTCCTGCAGGCGGTCCATCAGCCCGGCGAAGAAGCGCACGTGCTGCTGGTCGAGCGCGCCGTGCGAGGTCAGGTAGGTGAAGGCCTCCGGCGGCAGGTCGAGCGCGGCGCGGATCACCTGCGCCGCATTGGTCGCGAGCGCGGTGCTGGTGCCCTCGAGCACGTGCACCATGCCGAAGAAGCCGACCGGATTGCGGCGCGCGATCGTGTCGTAGACGTAAGCGATCATCAGCTCGGTCGCGGCGGACGGCGTGCCGTCGCGCACGAGCCGCGGGTCGCCGCCTGCAGCGGCGATGTCGTTGAGGATCCACTCCTCGTGCCCCGCTTCCTCCGCGATGTACTCGACGATCGCCGTGCGCAGCCAGCCTTTCGACCCGGGCACGCGGCTGCCGCACGCCATCAGCAGCGGCACCGTGTGCTTCACGTGGTGATAGGCCTCGGCGAGGAATGCGAGGTACTGCGCGCGCGTGATCCGGCCCGCGAGGGCGTCCGCGATCACGGGGATGGCGAACAGTTCGGCGCGCGCCGGCGCGGTCTGCTGCGCCAGCACTTCAAAGTAAGGCATGGACGGGCACTCCGGTGGGGTCTTCGTAGAGGGATTCGAGTTGCGCGCCGTAGCGCTGCCAGACGGCGTCGCGGCGAGCTCGTCCGTTGGCGGTGGCCAGGCCGTTGGCCGGGCTGAACGGCGCGTCGGCGCGCAGCCACACGGCGATGCGCGCGTAATCGGGCAGGCGCTCGTTGGCGGCTCGCACGGCCGCTTCGAGTGCGATGTCGGGAACGGCCGGCAGCGCGGGCACGAGCACCGCGGCGAGTTGCGGCCGCGCTTCGCCGAACACCGCCGCCTGCGCAACGGCCGGGGACACCGTGAGTTCGGACTCAGGCCACTCGGGCGCGACGTTGCGGCCGAACGAGGTGATCAGCTGGTGCTTGCGGCGGCCGTCGATGTGCAGGAAGCCGTCGGCGTCGACGCGGCCGAGGTCGCCGGTCCGCAGCGAGTCGGCTCCGGGCGCGTGCTCGCCGACGTAGCCGAGGGAGCCGGCGCCGTCGACGACGATTTCGCCGTCGCCGATCCGCACGCGCGCGTGCGGCAGCGCGCGACCGACGCTGCCGGGGCGGTGCGCGCCCGGCACATTGAGCGCGACGACCGACGCGCACTCCGACAGTCCATAGCCCTCGTAGGCCGGGATGCCGGCGGCGCGCGCGCGCTCGATCAGCGCGGGCGAGACCTTCGCGCCGCCGACCGCGGCGAAGCGCAGCCGCGCCGGTCGCGGCGCGCCGGCCTCGATGGCAGCGGTCAGCGCCGCGAGCATCTGCGGCAGCAGGATCACGCTGTCGGCCTGCCAGCGCTCGATCGCACCGAGCGCGACGCGCGGATCGAAGCTGGTCGCGCCGCCGACGCCGACAGCACCGAGGGACGGCAGGCAGCAGGTCGCACCCGCGGCCAGCGGGGCATGGACGCCGGCAATGTTCTCGAGCAGCACCGCGAGGGGCAGCAGCGAAAGGTGGCGTGCGATGCCGACGCCCTGCGTCGCCTCCACCAGCGACGCGGCGACTGTGCGCTGCTGCTTGGCGCTCAGGCACACGCCCTTCGGCGAGCCCGTCGTGCCGGACGTGAACGTGATCTTCGAGGTGCCCACCGGCAACTCGACCGGGACTGCCGCCTTGCGGCGGAACCACGGCAGCGCCGAGCCGGGCATGTGGCCGCCCGGCGTGAAGCCGAGCGCCGTGGCGATGCCAGGCGCGTCGCACAGCAGCGCGTCCATGCCGGTCGTGTCGGCCGCATGCTGAAGCTGGCCGAGGGTGAAGAACGCCGGCAGCGGCACGAGCGGCACGCGCGCGCGCTCGGCGGCGAGGTCGGCCACCACCCACTCAATGCTGTTGTCGGCGACCAGGCCGAGCGCCTGCGGGCGCGCGCGCTGGAGCAGGCCGGCAAGACGCTGCACGCGCGCTTCGAGCGCGGCTGCGTCGAGCGCCGTGCCGGCACTGCGGACCGCGGCGCGCGCGTTCATCGTGCGCCGAGCCGCAGCGCGTGGCCGATGCGACCGGCCACCACGATCGGATCGTTGGCGTAGTAGTGGCCCCAGCGCGCGCCGCGGTCGGGCAGCCGCGCGGGATCGGCCGGCGCGAGTTCGAGCGGCGCGAGCCCCATCCGCGCGAACGCGTTCCGCAGTTCGCGCGTGGCGGTGAACACGACCCACTCGTAGCCGAGTCGGTGCAGGTGGCGCGCAAGCAGCGGGATCAGCGTGCGGCCCATCCCGGCGGAGGTTGCGGCGAGGTTGCCGACTTCGACGATCGCTTCGCGCTCCACGTCGAAACGCGCGAGCAGGTGTTCGACCGGCGCGTCGAGGTACTGCTCGAGAAAGAGGCGGCGGCCGTCGGCAGGCGTGTAGCCGGCGGCGGCGCGCCAGCGATCGAGCGCGTCGCGCACGCCGAGCAGGTAGGGCGAGAAGTGCGCGATGCGCGCGCCGTGGGCCCGCTCGAAGCGCGACCCGATGAACTGCTCGCACGGGATGCGCAGCGGGTGCGTCTGGTGGATCGGCTCGAGCCGCGGCGAGCCCGTGCGCGGGCGGTTGACGACGCGCGCGCTGTGCCCGCCGGTGGCGACGATCGATGGGGCGATCTGCATCGGTCCTCCTGGTTGATGGAGGCGATGCTAGGAAGGCCAAATTAACTCCGGATTAATCGAGCGGCCGGGGGACCGGCGTCCGGGTGGACTAGCGTCTTCCCTTACAGTGAGGCAACCCACTGATAAACAAGGCAGGCACGTGCCGAGCGCGACGACCCGCAAGTTCGACCTGGTGCTGTACGGCGCCACCGGTTTCGTCGGCCGCCGCGCGGCAGCCTACCTCGCGCAGCCCCAGGGCCGCCGCAAGATGAACTGGGCCATCGCCGGCCGCGATGCCGGCAAGCTGGCCGCGCTGCGCGACGAACTGGCGCGCGATCCGGCGGCGAAGGCGTTGCCCGAGGTGATCGTGGCCGATAGCGGGGACATCGGTGCCGTCGAAGCGATGGCCGCCTCCACCCGCGTGCTGATCACGACGGCCGGCCCGTTCGCGCTGTACGGCGACGCGATCGTCGACGCGTGCGTGCGCGAGCGCACGCACTACGCCGACATCACCGGCGAGACCGCATGGGTGCGCCGCGTGATCGACCGCCACCACGCGCGCGCGGCGCGCGACGGCACGCGCATCGTGCCCTTCTGCGGGTTCGACTCCGTGCCGTCGGACTTGGGCACGCTGCTGCTGGTGCGCCACATCGAAGCGACCTTCGGCACGCCGTGCGTCGCGGTCAACGCGTACTTCCAGATGATGGGCGGCTTCAACGGCGGCACGCTCGCGTCCAACGCGCATCGCTACGAGTCGGGCGAGGTGAGGGCAGGCAACCATCCCTTCCTGCTCGATCCCGGCACGCGGCATTCGGCGGCCGAACTGCGCGCGAACCACGATCCGCGCGGCGCGCGCTACGACGCCGCGCTCGGCGCCTGGGTCGCGCCGTTCATCATGGGGCCGATCAACACGCGCGTCGTCCGCCGCAGCGCTGCGCTGAACGCAATCTACGGCGAGCCGTACGCGCCACACTTCGCGTACCAGGAGTACACGAAGTTCGGCCCGCCGCTCGCCGCGGCGAAAGCCACCGCGATGGCGGCGTCGATGCAGGGCTTCGCCGCGGCGATGGCGTTGCGCCCGGCGCGCGCGCTGCTCGGCGCGGTATTGCCGAAGCCGGGCGAAGGACCGTCGGAGCAGACGATGGCGCGCGGCTGGTTCAGGGCCACGCTGATCGGCCGCACGGCCGACGGCCGCAGTGCGCGCGCCCGCATTGCCTACCGCGGCGACCCGGGCAACCGCGCGACGCTGCGGATCCTGTGCGAGTCCGGGCTCGCGCTGGCATTCGACGGCGACAAGCTGCCGGGCGCGCCAGGCCGCGGCGGCGTGCTGACGCCGGCCACCGCGCTCGGCGCAGCGCTGGTGCCGCGGCTGCGCGCGGCGGGGTTCGAAATCTCGGTCGGGGAGTGAGGGCGGCGGGACCACCCAGCCGGATGTGAAACGGCCCGCGCCGGGCAGCGTGGGCCGTTTCGTTGACGGGCGGTCCTGCAGGGCCCCGCCCGGAAGCCATCAATCTACGCCGATCAGGCCGGCGTCGTCTCCTGGCCCGTTGACACCGGCGGCGCACGCAGTTCGCGCCGCAGGATCTTGCCGATGTTCGTCTTCGGCAGCGGCTCGGTGCGGAATTCGACCATGCGCGGCATCTTGTAGTTGGTCAGGTGCTGGCGGCAGTGCTCGAGCAACTCGCGTTCGGTGAGGTTCTCGTCCTTCTTCACGACGACGATCTTCACCGCCTCACCGGATTTCTCGTCCGGCACGCCGATCGCGGCGACCTCCATCACCTTCGGATTCATCATCACGACGTCCTCGACCTCGTTCGGGAACACCTTGAAGCCGGACACGATGATCATGTCCTTCTTGCGGTCGGTGATCTTGAACTGGCCGAGCTCGTTCATGAACCCCATGTCGCCGGTCCGGAACCAGCCCTCGCGCGTGAAGACCTTGGCGGTCTCCTCGGGCTTGTGCCAGTAGCCCTTCATGACCTGCGGGCCGCGGATGGCGATCTCGCCGACCGCGTTGATCGGCAGCATCGAGCCGTCCTCGTCGAGGATGGCCGCCTCGGTCGACGGGATCGGCACGCCGATGTTGCCGCTCCACTCCTCGATGCTGAGCGGGTTGCAGATCGCGATCGGCGCGGTTTCCGTCAGGCCGTAGCCTTCGATCAGCGGGACGCCGGTCGCCTCCTTCCAGCGGTGCGCGACGGCGCGCTGCACCGCCATGCCGCCAGCGGCGCAGATCTTCAGCGAGCGCAGGTTCACGTCCGCGAAACCCGGCGCGTTCAGCAGCCCGTTGTACAGCGTGTTCACGCCGATCATCGCGGTGATCGGGGTCTTCTTCAGCAGGTGGACGAAGGCCGGCATGTCGCGCGGGTTCGTCACCAGGATGCTGTGCGAGCCGATCTTCATGAACACGAGGTTCGCCGTCAGCGCGAACACGTGATACAGCGGCAGCGGTATCAGCGTCGTTTCCTTGCCGTCGAGCAGGTCGCGCGCGATCCAGGCGCCCACCTGCTGCAGGTTCGCGACCATGTTGGCTTGCGTCAGCATCGCGCCCTTGGCCACGCCGGTGGTGCCGCCGGTGTACTGCAGGAACGCGAGGTCGTCGAGGCGGACCGGCACGTCCTCCAGCGCCTGCGCACGCCCCGCGGCGAGCGCGTCGGCGAACGCGGTCGTCTGCGCCAGGTGCCACGCGGGCACCATCTTCTTCACGTGCTTGACCACGAGGTTGGTCAGCATCCGCTTGAACGCCGGGAACATGTCGCCGATCTGCGTGGTGATGATGGTCTTCACCGGCGTGCGCGGCAGCACCTCTTCGAGCGTGTGCGCGAAGTTCTCGAGCACGACGATCGCCGTCGCGCCGGAGTCCTTCAACTGGTGCTCGAGTTCGCGCGCCGTGTAGAGCGGGTTGGTGTTGACCACCACCACGCCTGCCCGCTGCGCGCCGAACAGCGCGACCGGGTACTGCAGCAGGTTCGGCAGCATGATCGCCAGCCGGTCGCCCTTCTTCATGCCGACCACCTTCTGCAGGTACGCCGCGAAGTCCCGGCTCATCTGGTCGAGTTCGCGGTAGGTGATCGACACGCCCATGTTCCCGTAGGCCGGCAGGTCGGCGAAGCGGGCACAGCTCTTCTCGAGGATTTCCTTGAGGGAGTTGTAGGCCGCGACGTCAACTTCGGCGGGAATCCCTTCCGGGTACTGCTTCAGCCAGACTTTTTCCATTGTCTCCGCTCCACTTCGTCTGTGGGTTCACTGCCATTAATGGCACGCGAATGGTGCGGTGCATGGCCTTGCATCAAGACTGCGGCGGTGAGAGCGCGCGGATTCCGGACCGCCCCCGGGGCAGGAACGTGAAACTGCGTAGCTGTTACGCGGGGTGGATCAGGCGCGTCGTGGCCGGTGACCCGAAGCCGCCTTTCGCGCGCGCCGGCCCCGGGCTGCCACCGCAGCCGGTACAACGCCCTGCGGCCCGGCCAGGCGGGCGCCGAGGTCGAGCAGCGCCGCGCGCAGCGGCGCGTCGATCTGGGCACCGACGACCAGCTGCAGGTCGACCGTGATCTCCTCGGCAAGGTCGAGCGCCGCGACACCCGGGTAAGGCCGCGCCGCGATCGCGCGCGGCATGATCGTTGCGCCGCGGCCGGCGGCGATCTGGGCCAGCAGGCCCATCGCGCCCATGGCCGGCGCCTCCTGCGGGTGGCGGAAGCCGACGGCCGCGTACTGCCGGGCGAAGTGGTCGTATAGCAACGGGTTGTCCGCGCGGCGAAAACGGAAGAAGGCCGGCAACTGCTTCAGGTCGTGCAGCGAGATGCGCCCTTGCAAGGCGAGCGGGTGAGCCTGCGGCACGAACGCCGCATGGCGTTCCCGGCCGATCGTCCGGTGCGCCAGGCCCTCGGTGTCGAGCGGGCCGGTGACGAGCGCCGCGTCGAGGTCACCCCGCTTCAGTGCGGCCATCGCCTCGTGACTCGCCAGTGAAATCACGTCGACTCCGGTGACGAGGCGCGTGGCGAGCAGCGCTTCCTCGAAGGCCGCCAGGCCCGTCAGGTCGGACCAGTACACCATGCCGAGACGCAGGCGCCGCCTCGGGGCGGCCTCGGTGTGCGCCACGCGTTCGATCGCTGCATCGAACTCGGCAAGCAGCGCGCGGAACTCCTGCAGCGCGGCCTGGCCGGCGGGGGTGAGTTGCACCGTTCTCGTGTTGCGCTCGAGCAGCGGCAGGCCCAGCGCGGCTTCGAGCTCGCTGACCTGCCGCGACAGCGGCGGCTGCGTGATGTGGAGACGCTCCGCGGCGCGCCGGAAGTTCAGTTCTTCCGCCACCGCGACGAAGTACCGGAGCTGCCGCAGGTCGATCGATCGGCTCATGCCGAAAAGGTATTACACAAATCGCAATTCCCCCAACCTGGGTTGCTCCCTAGAGTCCGCGCACCGAATGGCGGCGCAGCCAGCGGCGCCAGCATGAGCCGTGCGCGCGGCATCGGCGGCCGTCCGAGCCGCATCGAAAACACGAAGCAGGGAACCGACAGGGAATCGCGATGGGAAACCGGGTATGGATGTGGGCGGCGGCCGCGGCGTTGCTCGCCGCATGTGGCGGCGGCTCGGACGGGCCGTCGGCGCCGCCGGCTCAGCCGGGGCCGCCGACGATCGTGTCGCTGGGCGCCGACAAGCCGGCCTACGCGATGGGCGAGCGGGCGCTCCTGACACCGACCTTCAGCGGCGGCAGCGGCCGCATCGAGCCGGGCATCGGCGCGGTGCGGAGCGGGGTGGCGGTCGCGACCCCGGTGCTCGACGGCGACGTCACGTATCGGCTGATCGTCGAAGCGCCCGGACAGGCGGTCGCCAGCCGAGCCCTGGCGTTGCCGGTCGACCACCGCGACCGCCACGTCGACGCCGGCACGTTCCAGAGCGTCCATCACTCCGCCGCCGAGCTCCCGGATGGCAGCGTGCTGATCATCGGCGGCTCGCGCGGCGAGAGCGTCTTCTCGAACTCGATCGACCGCTTCGATCCGGCGACGCGGTCCTTCGCACGGGTCGGCACGATGGCGACCGGCCGTGCGATGGCGCGTCCGGTGGTGCTCGCGGACGGCAAGGTGCTGATCGCCGGGGGCGCGACCACGATCGCCAGCGGCGTCACGTACGAGCTGCTCGACGTCGGTACGGGCCAGGTGACGCCAGCCGGCGTGCCTGTCCGCAACCGGATCGGGCACACCGCGACACGGCTCGCCGACGGTCGCGTGCTGATCGCGGGCGGCTTCGAGGACGACTCGGCCGAGTTATGGGATCCGGCCACGCGCAACGCCCGGCCCGTCGCGGCGCGCATGGCGAACCCGCGCGAGTGGCACAGCGCGACGCTGCTCGCGGACGGCCGCGTGCTGCTGGTCGGCGGCTACACCGTCGCCGACGCCTACTGGCTCGCGGAAATCTTCGACCCGCGGACCGAGCAGTTCACGCCCATCGGCACGCCGCGCCTGGCGCCGCTGGCCGAGTCCCTGGCGTTGCACCTCGCCCACCGGCTCGCCGACGGCACGGTGCTCATAGCGGGCGGGGAGAAGTTCAACCCGGACGTCGACGCGGCCGGCCGTCCGACGGCGGACGTGCTGCAGTTCGATCCCGCGACCCTGCGCTTCATCCCGCAGCCCGGACTGCTCGTCGCGCGCGCGTTGCCGACCGGGGCCGTGCTCGCCGATGATCGGCTCGTGATGTTCGGTGGCCTGGCCACGGGCGATGACTACACGTCGACCGGCGAGGTCTACCGGCTCGGTCGCGCGCCGCAGCCCACGGCGAACCTTGCGGTCGCCCGCGCGTATCACACCGTGTCGCGCCTGCCCGGTGGACGCCTGCTGATCGTGGGCGGCGAGGCCCCCGACCGAAGCGCGGTTACCAGCGTCCTGATCTACGAATGACACACGGAACATGAAGAACAGCACGACACTTCGCATCGCCGTTACTGCCGTCGCTGCCGTCGTCCTCGCCGCGTGCGGCGCCATCCAGCCCGCGCGCATGGCGTTGCCCGAACCGCTGCGCGGCGCCGAGCCGATCAGCGTCGACGGGATGGGCGCCGGGCAGAAGGGCGCGTTCCGCGCGGGCGACTACAGCGGCGAGTACGCGCGCTCGGCCACGCGGCTCGAGCTGTTCGGCGACTTCGCCGTGTTCGACCGGGGCCGCGCGACGTACACGTTGAACGGCGTGACGGCCGCGCCACTGTTCGCGCGCTGCACCGTGCGCCAGACGACGATGACGGTCGGCATCATCGGCTTCGAGCCGAAGAAGCTCGCGTACGAGTGCGACTTCAGCGAGCAGGGCAAGGGCGCCGGCGTGCGCTTCACGCTGCAGGAGGGGCGCGACGCGGGCGTGCCGAAGACGCTGCAGGCGGAGCGCCGCGGGCGCATCGACTTCAACGGCACCACGCTGACGATGCGCTCGGTGCACGCGGTCGAGGGCTCGCCGTTGCCGCTGGGCACGCCGATCGGCTACGTGTTCGAGCGGGACGGCCACGCCGTCGGCGCGGTCGAGCTGAACGGCCTGACCCCGCGCCTGTGGCTGCCCGCCGGCCACGACGACACGCGGCGCGCCGCCGTCGCCGCGGCGATGGCGCTCGCGATCTTCTGGGATCCCTCGCAGCGGCCCTGACGCGACCGGGCATCGCGGCGCCGCGTCCTGCGTCGTCGTCGCACCCGGTTTCTTACAGCGCCGATCCGTTCAACGCGGATACGCGGGATGTCGCGGCCGGCCATCGCATCGGGTGTAAGACATTGGCTCCCCCACGCGATTAAGCAGGCAGATCGCGCCGGCTAGCGGGCGGTCACCCAACTCCAGGAGAACTGCCATGAATCATCGACTTTCCCTCGCCGCAACGGCGTTTGCGCTGGCCGC
>Ga0105094_10001655_pt1 | contig 11676 bp, 11 predicted proteins | sample PPLLak1March2015_2_FD_87023 | JGI IMG/M metagenome (GOLD analysis project Ga0105094, IMG submission 87023) | Freshwater sediment microbial communities from Prairie Pothole Lake near Jamestown, North Dakota, USA - PPLs Lake P8 Core (3) Depth... | ecosystem: Environmental > Aquatic > Freshwater >...
AAGACTCGGGATCTGGGGCGACACGATTGGCGACGGTGGCGGCCTGGTGCTCATCAACGGAAAGATTCGAAAGGTGTTACCGTCGTCGCCGTTGTTGCCGCTGCTCGAATACGCGATAGCCGAGCAGGACGCCAGCACGATCCGACACGGCGCGGCCAGGGGACTCGCCCAGCGACAGGCGTACGGGCGCATCGCTGAATTGTCAACGACGCGGCGGCAGGCGCTCAGTGAGATGCAAGAGCCAGCCGAGATGTCGCGTTCGGAGCCGACGACCGACAGACCGTCAATTGAGTTGAGCTCGAAGGCACCGTCCTAAACTCGACGGACGCTGGCAACTCAGGATCGATCCGCAGACGAAGCACCGGTGGTGGATAACGTTCCCTGCCCGGCCCTAACGCCGACTGCTACTGAAGGCGGGGGGACGTCTGAGGCGTGGTGGGTGCTATGTGCACCCACGTGGCTATCGCCAACCCACGCGGCCTGAACAGGCCTGTTTTCGCTGATTTCAGAGGCGAAGATCGCAGCGAACTCGGATGCGTTGCACCAGGCGCGCCGACCCATCCGCCTAAATTATTGAAACTAAAGGAACATGAGTTGGCGGAGAGGGTGGGATTCGAACCCACGTGCCCTTGCGGACAAGACGCTTTCGAGGCGCCCCCGTTACGACCACTTCGGTACCTCTCCGCTCTGGTGGGACGCACCGGTCGCCCGGAATTTCCGATTATACCAGCCCCGCCGCCGCCCCGGCACCAGGCCCGGTCCCCGAACCTCAGAACCTCCGAACCTCCGAACCCACCGGCGGTATGATCCACCCTTCCGAATCCTGACCGCTCCTATGGCACGCCGCACGCCCGCCGCCACCTCGCGCCCGGCCCGGCGCCCCGCGACGGCGGCGCCTCACACGCCCGACCCTCCCGCGCCCCTCCCCGCCGTCCGGCCCGACGTCATCGTGGACTTCTCCGTCGAACGCGGCCTGCTCTTCGTCGTCCTCCGCAACATCGGCGCGGCCAGCGCCTACGCGGTCGTCACGCGCTTCGACCAGCCCTTCCACGGGCTCGGCGGCACGAAGGACATCTCCACCCTGGCGCTGTTCCGGTCGCTTGCGTTCATGCCGCCCGGCAAGCAGTTCACCCAGCTGGTCGATCCCGTCGCCGCCTACTTTCAGCGGGACGAGCCGGCACGACTCACGGCCACGCTCACTTACAAGGATCGCGAGGGGCATCGGTATTCCGAAGAGGTGCCCCACGACCTCGCGATCTATCGAGACCTCGCGGAAGCCGTCCCCCGCTGAGAAGCTTCAACCCGCCATCGAAGGAGCTTGACATGCCCACCTCCAGCCGCCGCGACCCTTTCCATGGCTTCAACTTCCGGGTCGAGATCGATGGAGTGGCCGTCGCCGCGTTCACCGAGTGCACGGGCCTCTCCAGCGAAACGGAGGTCGTGGAGTATCGCGAGGGAGGCGACTTCCGGGTCCGGAAACTGCCCGGACTGACGAAGTACGCGAACCTCGTCCTCAGGCGTGGCATCACGCTGGACCGCACGCTCTGGGAATGGCGCCAGCAGGTGATCAACGGCCGGGCGGAGCGGCGCAGCTGCAGCGTTATCCTGCTCGACACCGAGCGCCAGGAGGTGGCGCGGTGGAACATCGTCGAGGCCTGGCCGGCGAAATGGGTGGGACCCGACCTGAACGCCCAGTCGAACGAGGTGGCCATCGAAACGCTCGAGCTCGCTCACGAGGGGCTGGAGTGGGCGAGCTAGGCACGCAGGGGGTCAAAGCACGGGGGTTCAAAGCACGGAGGTTCAAGACACGACGGGTTCAAAACCCGGAGGGTCAATACACAGAGGTTCAAGACACGCAGGTTCAACGCACGGAGAGTCGAGGCCCGAGGCGGAAGTTCGCGCGCGCTGTCGAGATCCCGCGCCTTGCACGGCTGGGCTTCGAACCCCCTCGTGCTTTGAACTCGTCGTGCTTTGAACCCGTCGTGCCTTGAACCCCTCGTGCGTTGAACCCGCTGTGCCGAACCTCAGCGCCTGTGCCCTCCGTGCCTCGGCCGACCCACCACGTCGGTCGGCAGCGGCGGCGTGCTCGCCGGCGGCTCGCGGTAGTGCGTCGCCTGCTCGAACGCGTACGCCAGCCCAATCAGCCTCGGCTCGCTGAACGCCGGCCCCGAGAACGTCACGCCCGACGGGAACGGATTGACGATGGGGTCCGCCGGCGGCAGGAACCCGCCCGGCACGGTGACGCTGGGATACCCGGCCTTGGCCGGTGTCCCTGCGCCGCTGTTCGCCGAGAACAGGATCGCGTCGAAGTCATCGTCCGTCCCGGGCATCCCGTCGGGGCCGTTGTACACGGCGTCCAAAGCGCCTCGCGAGAACGCGCGGTCCTCGGCAAGATCGGCCTCGTACCTCATCGTGTCGGCACTGCCCGGCGAGATGTCGAGCATCTCGGCCGCCTCGAAGATAGCCTGCCCGTACTTGAGCGCACCGGGTGTGACCGCGTTGAACGCGATGATCTCGGCGAGCGAGTGCCTCGGTGCTCCAGGCGTGGCCGCGAGATAGGCGTTCAGATCCCGCTTCTGCCCATACATCAGCACCGTCGAGCAGTCCGCGGGCGCCGGGTACGACACGCAGATGCCGCGCCCCGGGATGGCGGCGATGGTCTCGACGTAGGCTCCCTGCCGGCGCAGGACGGCGACAGCGTTGTTCATCAGGTCCAGGCGGTTGTCCGGAAACGGCGGCGCCGCGATTCGCGCGCGCTTCAGCGCCTTCTTGTTGAGGAAGCGCGTGTAGTCGCGGAAGCAGTTCCCGCGGTCGAGGCACGCGTCCGTCGCCGGATCGTTCGGGTCGTGACCGGCAAGCACGCCGAGCAGGATCGCCGCGTCCGTCACCGTCCGCGCGATCGGTCCCGCCGTGTCCTGATCGGCCGTGATCGGGATGATGCCGTCACGGCTCACCAGGCCGACGGTCGGCTTGATGCCGACCACGCCATTCGCGCTCGCGGGGCTCAGTATGGATCCCGATGTCTCGGTGCCCACCGCCAGCGTCACCAGGTTGGCGTTCACCCCGATGGCCGAGCCCGAGCTCGAGCCGCCGGTCTGGAGCACCGGCTGCCCGTCGCCGCCGGGCAAAGGGCGCGGGTCGTACGGATTGAAGCCGTAGTTGCCAAGCGAGCTGTAGCCGGTGGGCATGCCAAGGGTGATGAAGTTGGCGAACTCGGTGAGCGGCGCCTCCCCCAGGATGATGGCGCCCGCCTTACGCAGCTTCCTCGTGATGAACGCATCGTCCGGCGGAATCGATCCTTCGAGCGCCACTGAGCCCGCCGTGGTGGGCATGTCGTAGGTGTCGACGTTGTCTTTCAGCAACACCGGGATGCCCTCGAGCGGCCTGCGCGCCCGCCCGGGATGCCGGTGAAGGTCGTTCTGGAACGCCTCTGTCGCGGCATCGGCGTTGATGTGGATGAACGCGTTGACGGCCGGCCCGTTGTCCTCGTAGGCCTCGATGCGGGCCAGGTACATCTCGACCAGCTCCTCCGAGGTGATGAGCTTCGTCTGCATGGCCTTCAGCAGCTCGGCGACCGTCGCCTCGACCAGGTTGAGGCGCGCGGAGCCTGCGCCGCCCTTGTCGGCGCTGACCTGCGGGGTAAGGAAGCTGAGCCCAAGCGCGGCGCACGCCGCGACCGCGAGTGCGAACCGTTTCATGGCGGCCCTCCTGTGGAAGCGCAGATTGTCGGGGGGGAGGGAGATACTCCGCCACGCGCGCGCGCGGCGTCAAGGAGAAAGGAGGCGCTCGCGGAAGAATCCGTCCATCGGATGCGATCGCGGGCCACGGTCGAGTTGGCAAGCGGCTATCGTCCGTGCGCCGATCCCGAGGTCGAGCGCGTGCCCATCCGCAACGCCGAGGCCGGCTGCTTCGTCGCGAGAGTGGAGCGGGGTGTCTGACGACGGAACGCAGTGGCTCGGTTCGGCTGGCCGGCAACACGCCCGGCTCCAAGCCCGGTAAGACCACGCGCCGGCGCGTTGACTCTGCAAGGCGTGGGGACCCCCATCCCCACGCGCGACCCCCGCCTCCGCGTGATTCTTCGGTCATCAGCGCGGGCTTTCCGCAGGGCTTGCCGCCGCCCAGCCAAACCGATCCACTGTCAGCCCTCAGCCCCCAAGTCCCAAGCCCCAAGACCCAAGCCCCAAGTCCCAAGACCTCAAGACCTCTTCTCTCGAAAGAATCCCTGCATCAACTCCCGGCACTCGTCCTCGAGCACGCCGCCCTGCACCACCAACCGATGATTCAACCCCGGCGCCTCGTGTGCCCGCTGCGCCGACACCAGCGCGCCCGCCTTCGGCTCCGCGGCGCCGAACACCACCAGGCCGATGCGCGCGTGCACCATCGCGCCCACGCACATCATGCAGGGTTCCACGGTCACATAGAGCGTGGCGCCCGTCAGGCGGTAGTTCCCCAGCGCCCGGGCAGCCGCGCGCATGGCCACGACCTCGGCATGCGCCGTGGGATCGTGCGACGAGATGGGCTGGTTGAAGCCCGCCCCGACGATTCTTCCATCCAGCACGACCACGGCGCCCACGGGCACCTCGCCCGCGGCCAGCCCCTTCCGCGCTTCCTCCAGCGCGGCCGTCATGAAGTCTTCGTCCGTCACAATTTCAGAATTGTATGCGGTAGCATGATGCCTCCACGCCGGGCAGCCCATTGGGAGGATCCCTTCATGAGCACCGACATCAAGACGGCCCTCGAGCGGAACGTGAAGGCCGTGACCCTGCGCCCGTCGGTCGGCCAGGGCACCGCGGTCACGCGCGTGCGCCTGCGCGACGGGCTGGCCTGCGACATCGCCGAGGGCCCGTGGACGCTCACCGCCGGCATGACCGAGAAGTACGGCGGCACCAACGCCGGCCCCAACCCCGGCGTGCTGGGCCGCGCCGCGCTCGGCTCGTGCCTCGCGCTCGGCTACGGCATGTGGGCCGCGCGCTTGGGGGTGCCCATCACGTCGCTGGACGTCGAGATCCAGGCCGACTACGACGTCCGTGGCGAGCTGGCCGTGGACGACTCGGTGCGGCCCGGCTACACGGCCATGCGGTACATCGTCTCGGTGACCAGCCCCGCATCCGAAGCCGAGGTGCGGCGCGTCATCGACACGGCGGACCGCTACAGCTCCTGGCGCGACGACATCGCCAACCCCGTGCCGCTCACCCGCGAGTTGCACATCTCGAAGGCGGAGTAAGCCGATGGACCCCGCCCTGCAGCGCCGCATCCAGCGCTACGGCTGGGACCGCGCGGCCGACACCTACGAGCACGCGTGGGCCGAGCAGCTGAAGCCGGCGCAGCGGCGCCTCCTCGAAATGGCGGCGCTCCAACCCGGCGAGCGGGTGATCGACATCGCGTGCGGCACCGGCCTGGTCACCTTCCCCGCGGCCGACCTGGTGATGACCGGCGGTCACGTGCTGGCCACCGACATCTCCGAGCGCATGATCGAGCACGTGGCCGAGCAAGCCGCCACGCGCGGAGCCCCTCACGTGACGGCTCGCCGACTTGGTGCAGAGAAGCTGGACGAGGTGCCGGACGAGGCGTTCGACGTCGCGCTCTGCGCGCTCGGCCTGATGTACGTGCCGGACGTCCCCGCCGCACTGGCCGAGATGCGTCGCGTGGTGAGTCCGGGCGGGCGCACGGTCACCGCCGTCTGGGGCGCTCGCAGTCGCTGCGGGTGGGCCGACATCTTTCCCATCGTCGAGAGCCGCGTGAAGAGCGACGTGTGCCCGATGTTCTTCCAGCTGGGCACCGGTCCGTCGCTGCAGATGGCCCTCGAGGCCGCCGGATTCGGCACGGTCGTCTCGGAGCGCCTGACAACGACGCTTCATTACGACACGGCAGACGAAGCGGCGGACGCCGCGTTCGCTGGCGGGCCTGTGGCCATGGCCTACTCGAGATTCGACGAAGAGACGCGTCACGCGGCGAGGGCGGACTACGTCGCGTCGATTGCCCCGTATCGCATCGGGTCGGGCTATGCCATCCCGGGCGAGTTCGTCGTCGCACGAGCGGAACGGCTCTGATTCATGTTGGGACAGCAACCGCGATGGGAGGCGGGAGTGACTGATTCACGCGCGACGGGAGTGAATCACCAACGGGACACGGGAGTGGTGATGAGCACTGTCGGGAGGGCACTCACCTTCACGGCGCTGATCGCCGCGGGCATCGCGCTGGCCGCCACGAGCCGTGCCGCAGCCGATCAAGCGGCGACGACGCAGGAGCCCGCGCGCCTCGCGCTGGTCGGCGGCATGCTGCTGGACGGCTACGACGCGCCGTCCATCCACCACGCCGCCATCCTCATCGAAGGAGACCGCATCGTCCGCGCGGGACCGAGGAGCGAGGTGACCATCCCGCCCGGCACGCGCATCATCGACACCAGCGGCCGGACGATGATGCCGGGGATGATCGAGCTGCACGCGCACCTGGTGCTGCTCGGGCACGGCGACTACGGGCGCTGGTTCCCGTGGATCGACCAGCAGGGTCGCGCGCGCATGCTGCCGCAGGTGATGGAGATGGCCGCACGGCAGCTGCTGATGGCCGGTGTCACGTCCGCCGTGGACCTGGGTGCACCGCTCGCCGAGAGCCTGACCATCCGCGATCGCATCGCGAAGGGCGAGATCCCCGGCCCGCGCATGTCGATGAGCGGCCCGTGGCTCACGCGCAACGTAGCCATCTTCCCCGAGGACTACCAGATCAAGGTGACCAGCCCCGCCCAGGCCGCAACCGAGGTGGACCGCCTGGCGGCCGCCGGTGTGGACGTGATCAAGGCGCACGCTGGCCTCACGCGCGACGACTACAGGGCCATCGCCGACGCCGCGCACAAGCGTGGCCTCCGAGTGCACGCCCACGTGTACGCGGAGCGGGACGTGTGGAATGCACTCGACGGCGGCATCGACGTGCTGACGCACGCGGGGTCGGCCGGCACGGCGCCGCCCTATACCCCTGAGCTCGTCTCCAGTATCGTCAACGCCGGGCGGCCGGTGGTGATCACGGCCGCGCACCGCAGCTGGATCTACCCCGACACGGCCGCCTTTCCCGAGCGGCTGCAGGACCCTCAGCTGACGCAGGACTTCCCCGCCACGGTCTACGACGAAATTCAGCGGTCGCTCCAGAACTGGCGTGCGCTGGGCTATTTCTCGCGCACCGACCGCGAGGTGTTCTTCCGCGAGCGTGGCCTGAAGCAGTTCATCGAGTCGGGCGCCATCATGGGCATGGGCACGGATTCGGGCACGCCCATGAACTTCCACACCGAGGCGCTGTGGCGCGAAGCGAAGGCGCACGTGGACATGGGCATGTCGCCTCAGCGCGTGATCTCGGCGCTGACCCGCGTCGGCGCCACCGTCCTCGGCAAGCAGCGCGAGCTCGGCACCATCGAACCGGGTAAGCTCGCCGACATCATCGTGGTCCACGGCAACCCGCTCTTCGACATCGCCTCGCTGGCGCACGTCGAGACCGTCGTGAAGGGCGGGAGGGTGTACAAGGAGGTCGGGAGTCGGGAGTCGGGAACCGGGAGTCGTCCGTAGGCACAGGCATGAGCCAGAAGGCAGAAGGTCGAACAATGAGCAGACTGACGGGCGCAGTGCTGGCCGTGTCTCTGGTAGGCGCATCGTCAATCGCAACGACCCAGTCGCCGACTCCCGACTCCCGACTGCCGACTCCCGGTAACGTCCGCGGCGACTGGCCTCACTACGCCGCCGATGCCGCCGCGACGCATTACTCGCCGCTGGACCAGATCACGCCTGCCAACGTGAACCGCCTGCGCGTGGCGTGGGAGTGGAAGCCGAACGAAATTCCTTTCGAACAGTACGGCACGAGGCCCGGCGCGTTCCAGAACACGCCGCTGATGATCGACGGCGTGCTCTACGTGAGCACCCCCTACAACCAGGTAGCCGCGCTCGACGCCGAGACCGGGCGCGAGCGGTGGCGCTTCGACCCCGAAGCCTACAAGGACGGGCAACCGGCCAGCGGCCAGGGCTTCGTCCATCGCGGCGTCGCCGCGTGGCGCGACGGCGAGCACCTGCGCATCTTCCTCAACACCCGTCATCGCCTCATCGCACTCGATGCGCAAACCGGCAGGCCGGTCACCACGTTCGGCAAGGATGGCGAGATCGACCTCACCGAAGGCCTGGTCTGGAACGTCAACAAGAAGCACTACGCCCAGACCTCGCCGCCCGTGGTCTACAAGAACGTCGTGATCCTCGGCAACGGCGTCGGGGATCGGCTGTCCTACAAGCAGGATCCGCCGGGCGACGTCCGCGCGTTCGATGCGCGCACGGGCCGCCAGGTGTGGACGTTCCACACCATCCCGCAGCGCGGCGAGTTCGGCAACAACACGTGGGATAGCGGCTCGTGGCGCTTCACGGGACACACCAACGTCTGGCCGCCCTTCAGCCTGGACGAAGCACGCGGGCTCGTCTACCTGCCCGTCTCCACGCCCAGCAACGACTACTACGGCGGCCGCCGGCCAGGGCAGAACCTGTTCGCCGAATCCATCGTGTGTCTCGATGCGGCCACGGGCAAGCGCAAGTGGCACTACCAGCTCGTGCACCACGGGCTCTGGGACTACGACCCGCCCGCCGCACCCATCCTGGTCACCATCACCGTGGACGGCCGGCGCATCGATGCGGTGGTACAGCTCACCAAGCAGGGCTTCGCGTTCGTCTTCGATCGCGAGACGGGCCGCCCCGTGTGGCCCATCGAGGAGCGGCGCGTGCCGCAGAGCGAGGTGCCGGGCGAGGCGTCATGGCCCACGCAGCCCTTCCCCACGCGCCCGCCAGCGTTCGAGGCTCAGGGCGTCACCCTGGACGATGCGTTCGACCTGACGCCGGAGTTGAAGGCCGCGGCGCAGGCCGAGATGAAGAAGTACACGCTGGGCCCGCTCTACACACCTCCCTCGGCCACTGGCACCGTCGTCCGGCCGGGCGTGTGGGGCGGCGCCAACTGGGGCGGCGGCGCGTTCGATCCCGAGACGGGCATGCTCTATCTGAAGTCGGCGCAGAGCCTTGCCGTCTTCGCGATCCAGAAATTCAACCCCGCGGACCTGCCGGCGGAGCGTAAGGGCGAGGTGGATGCGGAATACGTGCAGCGCAGCCTGCCGCCCGTGTTCATGAACGGGCTGCCGCTGACGAAGCCGCCGTACGCGCACCTGGTGGCCATCGACCTGAACAAGGGCGACATCGCGTGGCGCGCGCCGTTTGGCGACCAGCCGGAACTGCGCAAGCACCCCGCGCTCGCGGGGGTCACGCTGCCCGATCGCCTCGGCGCACCCGGGCCCGCCGGCGCCATCGTCACGAAGGGTGGGCTGGTGTTCATCGGCAGCGGCGACACGGCGCTCTACGCGTTCGACAAGAAGACGGGGCGCGAGGTGTGGCACACCCCACTTGCGGAGGCCGCGCAGGCAACGCCGATGACGTTCATGGGAAGGTCGAGCCGCCAGTTCGTGGTAATTGCGACCGGGCGCGCGGAGCGAACGGCCCTCGTCGCCTTCGCCCTGGACTGAACGCCCGTTACTTTGAACGTGACTGGGCTTCCGGGCCCCTTACCAGCGAATGTTCGCCCGGGCGAGCGACAGCCCGCCGAGTCCCGCATCGACCCGGCGTCCCAGACGGAGTTCGGAGCGGACGTCGTTCTCGCGCTGGATCGCGCACGCATCGCTGGCACGCTGCCCTGGCGCCGGGTCCGCGCAGCGTCCGGCAAGGCTGCCGGCCAGCAGGATCGGCAGCGCGTGCCCGTAGACCTCGTGCACCAGGATGCGATCCAGGTCCGCATCGTGCTCGCCCGGCAGCGAACCCAGGCGCGCGTGCACGTCGGCAATCAACGGCAGGTTGATGACGACCACGACCTCGTCCACGCGGAGGCCGTCGAGCGGAAGGGGCACGGCTTCGGCGAGCAGGGTGGGATCGAAGGTTTCGGCGGGACCGCCTGGGGCCTGCGCCACGCGCACCTGGTCGGGAGTGAGGACCAGGATGCGGCGGCCCAGCCTCCCAACGGCGTCAACCGCCTGGCGCCACATGGCACTGCCCGCGGCAATCTGGTCGAGCCTGGCTTTCACGGCCGGATGACTGGCTTGCAGCGCCCCGCCCGCGGCGCCTGCCGCCTGCCCAGGAACGGTCCCCTGCCCTGTCGTCGTTTCCGACGCCACCGCAAGTCCCAGGACCACGAGCGCGAGACGGGCTACCCAGCTGGACATTTCGTCGCTACCACCCTCGTGCAACGAAGATGTAACGGTAACATTTCGTGGGTGTTACTTCTATGCTCTTTTCGGCCGATGGTGCGGCGGAACACAGTCTTCGACCGCCCGGATGCAGGGGCATAATGAGGGCATGAGTCAACCCCTGGAGGCATTCCTTGGCTAAGTCATCACTGAAGAAGATCGAAGCGAAAGCGACCACCGTGGCCGATCAGGTCGCCGAATTCATCGGCCGGACCATGGGCGAGCTGCTGAACCGGAAGGATGTGCTGGCGAGGCAGATGGCAGAGGTGGACAGCCAGATCGCGGATGTCCGCAAGCGCGTCACCAAGCAGGTCGGCAGCTACCTGCCAGCCACCACGAGGCGCGCTCGCGTGAAGAGGGCCGTCACGAAGAAGACTCGCGCCGCGAAGCGCGCAGTCCGCGAGATCTCTGAAGAGACGCGCGCGAAGATGGCCGAGGCCGCGAAGAAGCGCTGGGCCAAGGCACGTGGAAAGAAGGGCTAGCTCGCGATGCGCATCCTGATCGTAGCAGCCGCGGTGGCCGCCTTCGGCGGCGCCGTCGCCACCTCCGCCCAGCAACCCGCGGCCGCCCCCACCGACAAGCCCTTCGTCGCCGGCCCGCCCCTGACGCTCACGCCGAACGCGAAGGTCTACGGTGGCTTCCGGTTCTCGGAGAGCATCTCGTACGACGCCGAGCGTGACCTCTACGTCGCCGTCAATGCCGGCATGCCGCAGGACGTGGTCCCCAACGACGGCTACGTGTCACTGGTGAACCCCGACGGCACGGCGCACACGCTGAAGTGGATTGGCGTCAACCGCAACGGGCTCACGCTGAACCATCCCCTGGGCAGCCACATCGCCAACGGGATGCTCTACGTGGCCGACATCGACGTCATCCGCTGGTTCGACATGAAGACCGGCGAGCCGCGCGGCAGCGTGCCCGTGCAGGGGGCGACGCGCATCAACGACATCGAGGTGGCGAAGGACGGCACCATCTACGCCACGCAGACGGCCACGCCGAACAGCGGGGTCTACCGCATCTCGCCGCAGGGGCAAACGACGGTCTTCGCCAGCGGCGCGCCGATCAACCTGCCCAACGGCATCACCTTCGACGCCAAGGGGAACATCGTCGTCGTGAACATCGGGTCGGCCGATGTGCTGACGTTCTCGCCGGACGGGAAGCTGCTCGCCACCGAGCAGTCCACGCACGCCGGCAACGACGGCATCGTGGTGCTGGCGGACGGCACGAAGTACGTGAGCAGCGTGCGCGAGGGGTTCGTGTCGCGGATCCGCCCCGGCCAGAAGGCCGAGGTCATCGCCTCGGGCATCCCGAGCGCGGCGTCGATGACCTACGACTCGAAGCGGAACCGGCTGGTGATCCCGATGAACGATTGGAACGCGATTGCAATTGTTGACCTGAATCAGCCTGCTGGGTCGCAGTAGGCGCCGTGCAGGACT
>Ga0105094_10001656_pt1 | contig 11674 bp, 8 predicted proteins | sample PPLLak1March2015_2_FD_87023 | JGI IMG/M metagenome (GOLD analysis project Ga0105094, IMG submission 87023) | Freshwater sediment microbial communities from Prairie Pothole Lake near Jamestown, North Dakota, USA - PPLs Lake P8 Core (3) Depth... | ecosystem: Environmental > Aquatic > Freshwater >...
CCCGGATGCCCTCGGCCCCGGCGGCCAGCATGACGGCGAAGGCGAGGTAGATGTTGCAGGCCGGGTCGGCCGCCCGGAGCTCGATCCGCGTCGCGCCCTCCTTGCCCGGCTGGTATTCGGGGACCCGGATGTAGGCCGACCGGTTCCTCTGGCCCCAGGCGATGTAGACCGGCGCTTCGTAGCCCTCGATGAGGCGCTTGTAGGAGTTGACCCACTGGCTGAGGACGGCCGAGATGTCGCGGGCGTGGGCCATCAGGCCGGCCATGTAGCGCTGGGCCATGAGGGACAGGTGGTAGGGCCCTTTCCTGTCGAAGAAGAGGTTCCTGCCGTCGCGCCAGAGCGACTGGTGGACGTGCATGCCGCTGCCGTTCTGGCCGTTGACCGGCTTGGGCATGAAGGTCGCGTGCAGGCCGTGCATGCGGCAGACCTTCCGGACCATGTAGCGGAAGAGCATGGCCGTGTCGGCCATGTCGACGGCGTCGAGGTAGCGGAGGTCGACCTCGTGCTGGTTGGGGGCGGCTTCGTGGTGGTCGTATTCCGTGGCGATGCCCATGCGGTGGAGGAGGAGCTGCATTTCCTTGCGCAGCCCGCCGTGCTGGCCGCCGAAGAAGTAGCCGCCGCCGTCGGTCGGCGCGGCCTCTTCGGCCGAGGGGAAGATGAAGAACTCGAGCTCGGGCCCGCACTTGAAGTCGTCGATCCCGATCTCCTTGCGGGCCCGGCCCAGGACGCGCTTGAGGGCGCCGCGGCTGTCCCCCTCGTAGGGCTTGCCGTCGGGCATCAGGATGTCCCCGAACATGACCGCCTCGCGCCAGCGGATGCCCGGGTCGAAACCCTCGTAGGTCCAAGGGAGGATGCGAAAGGTCTTGGGGTCGGGCTTGATGACGAGGTCCGATTCCTCGATGCGGACGAATCCGGCGATCGAAGAGCCGTCGAAGCCCTTGCCCTCCTTGAACGCGGCGTCGAGCTCGCAAGCCGGGATGGTGAAGTCCATCTGCCGCCCCAGGATGTCGGGGAAGAAGAGCCGGATGAACTGGACGTCGTTCTCCGGATCCCGCAGGACGGCCAGGACGTCCTTCTCGTCCCTCGTCCCAAAAGATTTGATCGTTGAAGGGTGCGCCGCTCGGGCCATGGCCTGTCTCCTTTCCCGCCCGGCCGGCCGGGCTCGGTTAGATGTCATCAAATAAAGAACAATACGAAACAAATGTCAATATATTAAATATAAATATTTACATATGCGCGCATAAATGTTAAATAAGCAGATGATTGGAGGTGCCGCCCATGATCGACGAGCTGGACAGGAAGATCATCCGCGTCCTCAACGCCAACGCCCGCAAGAGCTTCCGGGAGATCGCCAAGGAGGTGGGGACCTCGGCCACGGCGGTCATTCACACCGTCAAGAAGCTCGAGGCGGCCGGGGCCATCAAGGGCTATGTCCCCGTCGTCGACCCGGAGTATTTCGGCATCGGCCTCGCGGCCATCGTCGCCGTCCGCATCTCCAAGGGCAAGCTCATCGAGACCCAGCTGCGTATCGCCCAGGACCCGCACGTCGCCGCCGTCTACGACGTGACCGGGGACTGGGACTGCTTCATCGTCGGCCGCTTCAGCGGCCGCGAGGACCTCAACGGCTTCGTCAAGGGCCTCCTGGCCATTCCCCACGTCGATCGCACGGTCACCCATCTCGTCCTCAACGTGGTCAAGGAAGAGCCCCGGATCCCGGTGTAAGGCCAGCGGCCGGCCCCCGTGCCCCGGCGCGTCCTTGACAGATCCGCCGGTTGTGCCATAATCAATTTTCATTCCGGCAAGGAGAACGCGATGGTCAAGGCAACCCATTCCCCCGTCGGCCGTCACTACATCGTCGAGGTCTCCGGCTGCGACCCGAAGATCATCGGGAGCGTCGAGAAGGTCCAGCAGATCCTCGTCCGTGCGGCCGAGATCGCCGGCGCCCACGTCTGGTCGATCTCCTTCAGCAAGTTCCCCCCGGCCGGGGTCAGCGGGGTCGTGGTCATCTCCGAATCGCACATCTCGACCCACACCTGGCCCGAGATGGGCTACGCCGCCCTGGACATCTATACCTGCGGGGCCACCACCAAGCCCGACAAGGCGGTCATCTACGCCGTCGAGGAATTCGGCGCCGAGACGTCCCATATCACCGAGATCACCCGGGGCATCGACGAGGGCGACGCCGTCTTCTACCACAGCTTCATCACCTGGGAAGAGCGGCTGCGCAAGCCCGCTCCGAAGAGGGACCGCGACCGGGACAAGGCTTAGCGGGCGGTCATGGTCGTCGAATTCAGCGTCGTGCCCGTCGGCCGGGGCGAGGAGCTGGCCGGCCCCGTCGCCAGGATCCTCGACCTCGTCGACAGGTCCGGCCTGCCTTACCGGCTGACGGCCATGGGGACCATCGTCGAGGGGGAGTGGGACGAGGTCCTCGGCCTCGTCCGGCGGTGTCACGAGACCATGGGCGAAGGTTCCGTCCGGGTCCTGACGCACATCGCGATCGACGACCGGCCAAAAGCGTCCGGGCGGATCGAGGGCAAGGTTCGCGACGTAGAGGACATCCTGGGCCGTCCCCTCAAGAAATAATCCCCGCGCGTAAAGCAAGTTTACGCCCCTCCGCCGCCCTTCGGCCGGTCCGGACGGGCGGGCGGCCCTTCCTCTCGGGGAAAAACCCTCCCATCCTTGGCATGAAATCGGCTTTAGCGGTCATTGAAAGACCGGAGCTGATGTTATAATAAGGATAGCCGTGAAAAAAGCGGTCATAGGGGTCCTGCTTCTGATCGTCGTATTCACCTGTGCGTCGCCGGCTCAGGAGGCCCAAGCGGCGAATCCCGAAACCGCCGCCGCTTTCGTCGAGCGCGTCCGCGCATCGCTCCAGGCCGGGGACCGGGCCTCGTACCTGTCGGCCTTTTCCCCCGAGCTCCGGCCGGACGAAGAGTCCCGCCTGGCCGCGTATTTCGACGAGCTCGACATGACCGGGGTGAAGCTGCGCACGGCCGGCGTCCGGATCGACGGCGCCGCGGCGGCCCGCGCGTTCGTGCAGGCCTTCTTCGAGAACGACTACGCCGCCCTCATCGAAAGCTGGACTCTCTCCCTCGAGCGGCGGAGCGAGGCCTGGACCGTCGTCCGCCAGGAGATCACCGGCAACACGACCCGTCTCTTCAAGATCCGCATCCCCGACGCGCGGGCCGGGCGGGCCCGGCGGGTCGAAGTCAGCCACGCGGACATCCGCCTCGTCTTCGAGGACGCGGCCGTCTTCTACGACAACATTCCCGACCTCGAAACGGCCCTGGTCGTCGTCGGCCGGGGCCGGGTCGCTTTCACGCCCTCCGACCCCAACGAGAAGCACCAGCTGGAGCTCCTCTACAAGCGGGAGCGGATCGAGGACGAGGTCGAATCTCTCTACATCCGCTGCTCGCCGAGCTTCTTCGCCACCAACGTCCGCATCGAGGAGGCAGAGGGCAGGGCGGAGATCAGGCCATCCGAGCGGGCCAAGGCCGAAGCGGTCTTCGCCCGGAATTATCCCCGCGCCTTCACCATCGAGAGCTCCCTCGACGGGAAGCTCCTGTCCTTCATGCCCCAGGGCGACGAGGTCGGGCTGGAGTTCAAGGCCCGCAAAGCCGGGGAGATGGCCTACATTTTCTCCCCGTTCTCCGGCGACGAGGTCAGCCTCTACGACCACGGCAAGGAACGGGTCGTCTGCCTCTACAGCCCGGATCAGGAGGCCGGGCCCCCGCAGAAGAGGATGTTCATCTCGTTCGAAGAGAAGTTCGACGTCAGCGAGTATTCGCTCGACCTGAGCTATGCCCCGGCCAATTCCTACATCTCGGCCCGGGCCCGCATCGAGGTCGTCCCCCGGGTCGACCTCCTCGAAACGCTCAAGTTCCGCTTCAATCCCGATTTCGAGATCCTCAAGATCACGGATCCGCTGGACCGGGAGCTGTTCTACACCCAGGACCGGGCCCGCAACACGCTCTACGTCCATTTCGTCGAGCCCCCGGTCGGGAGGGAGCCGACCGCGATCGAGGTCTTCTACCGCGGTTCGATGAAGCCCGCGGCCCCGACGACGGACGTGGTCTCCCAAACCGGCTCGGGCGGCGCCAACATCCGCGTCCGGCCCCGCTACGAGACCTACTTCTATTCTCACGCCGGTTTCTGGTACCCGGGCCCGGTCGAGGAGGACTACTTCCTGGCCCGCCTGACCCTCGTCGTCCCGCCCGGATACGGGTGCGTCGCCAACGGGGAGCTGGTGGCCCGGGGCCGGCGGGAGGACATGGACGACTCCGTGGCGATCGAGAAGGCGGGGAGCTCCGTCTTCACCTTCGTCTCCCGCTCGCCCCTGAAGTACATGTCGTTCATCATCGGGAAGTTCGGCGCTCAGAAGGACCGGCCCGGCCCCGTGCCCATCGCCGCCTTCGTCTCTTCCGAGGTCATGGATTCGCGTCCGGTCCTCCTCGACCAGGCCGCCGACATCCTCGATTTCTACGGCCGTGCCTTCGGCCCGTACCCCTACGAGAAGCTGGGCATCGTCCTCAGGCTCTGGCCGGTCTTCGGGGGGCACAGCCCGGCTTCCTTCATCGTCCTCAACGAGGCCCCCTGGTTCGGCGACTCGGGCTTCCCCACGCCCGTCGACACGCCCGTCGACCTGTCCACCTGGGACGAGTACTTCCTGGCCCACGAGATCGCCCACCAGTGGTGGGGCCAGGGCGTTTCGTTCGATTCCTATAAGGACCAGTGGCTGAGCGAGGGCCTGGCCCAGTTTGCGGCGGCCTCCTACCTGCGGTCCCGGTACGGGGAGTCCGCCTACGCCGCCATTCTCAAAAAGTTCTCCCGCTGGACCGCCAAGAAATCGCATCGCGGCCCGATCCTCATGGGCTCGCGTCTGAGCTACTTCGATTTCGAGGCCTACCAGACCATCATCTACGACAAGGCCGCCCTGGCCCTGTTCATGCTCCAGGACCTGCTCGGCCGGGAGACCTTCGAAGAAGGGCTGCGGGCGTTCTTCGCGAAGAAGAAGTTCTCCGCGGCCAGGACGGGGGAATTCATCGCCGCCATGGAGGCCGCCTCCGGCCGCGACCTGCGGCCTTTCTTCCACGGCTGGTTCGCCTCGTGGGAGCTGCCCCAGGTCAAGACGACCTGGACCGAGACGGCCGTCCCCGAGGGGATCCGCATCGACTTCCGCGTGACCCAGGCCTCGGGCCCCTTCGTCTTCCCGCTCTGGATCCAGACGACGCATGCCGGCCAGACGCGCCGGACCATGGTCGTCGTCGACGAGATGGTCGAGCGCTTCTCCGTCACCGTGCCGCGCAAGCCCGACCGGATCGTGGTCAATCCCGACCGGGCCGTGCCGGGCAAGTTCTCCTAGGCCGGGAAGGCGCCCGTATCGATCTTCAGCCGCTTGATCATCTCGTTGAGCGTCGTCGGCTTGACCCCGAGGAGATGGGCGGCCTTGTTCTGGACCCCCTTCGTCTTCTTGAGCGCGGCCAGGATGATCTTCTTCTGGAAGGCCTGCGTCCGGTCGCGGAGATCCAGGGATTCCTCGGCGGCGATCAGCGCTTCGTCGTCGACGGCGTCGCCGCGGAGCAGGAACGGGGGCAGGGATTCGCGGGTGATGGCCTTGGAGGGGGACAGGACGACCGCCCGCTCGACCAGGTTCTCGAGCTCGCGGACGTTGCCCGGCCAGGCGTGGGCGTCGAGGATCTCGAAGACGTCCTCGCTCACGCCCTCGATCTCCTTGCGGTTCTCGCGGGCGTAGATCCCGACGAAGTGGCGGAGGAGCTGGGGGATGTCCTCCTTGCGCTCGCGCAGGGGCGGGATCACGATCTTGATGACGTTGAGGCGGTAGAAGAGGTCCTTGCGGAAGGCCTTCTGCTCGATGAGCTCCTCGATGTCGGTGTTGGTGGCCGCGAGGATGCGGACGTCCACTTTGATGGTCTGGGTCCCGCCGAGCCGCATGAACTCCTTCTCCTGCATGACCCGCAGCAGCTTGGCCTGCGTCTCGAGGCTGATGGAGGAGATCTCGTCGAAGAAGATGGTCCCCTTGTCGGCCGCCTCGAACAGGCCTTTTTTCAAGGCCACCGCCCCGGTGAAAGCCCCTTTGACGTGCCCGAACAGGTGGCTCTCGAGCAGGTCGGGCGGGAGGGAGCCGCTGTTGACCGTCACGAACGGGGCGTCGGCCCGGTTCGAGTTCATGTGGATGGCCCGGGCGACGAGCTCCTTGCCCGTGCCGCTCTCGCCCTGGAGGAGGATCGTGCTCCGCGTCGGGGCGGCCGCCCGGACCAGGTCGAAGACCTTCTTCATGGCCTCGCTCTTGCCGATGATGTTGTCGAAGCCGAAGCGCTGGCGGAGCTCGCCCTTGAGCCGGACGTTCTCGTCCTGGAGGCGCTTGCGCTCGACGGCCTTTTCGATGACCAGCAGCAGGTCGTCGTGCTTGAAGGGCTTCTGGACATAGTCCAGAGCGCCGATCTTCATGGCCGAGATGGCGGACTCGACCGAGCCGTAGGCGGTGATGATGATGACCGGGGCCAGGGGATCGATCCTCTTGATGCGACGGAGGACCTCGATCCCGTCCATCCCCGGCATGAGCAGGTCGAGGAGGATCGCGTCGAAGGACGGCGATGGGAATTTCTCCAGGGCCTCCTCGCCCGAGGCCGAGATCTCGACCTCGTAGCCCTCGGACGTCAGGAGCTGGGACAGGACGTCCCGGATGACCGGTTCGTCGTCGATGATGTGGATGATGCCCTTGCTGTTCATGCGTCACGTCCTCGGGGCCGGAGCCCCCGGTCCCCGCGGGCCGTCGCGGCCGACCGGCAGGGTGATGGCGAAGGTCGAACCCCGGCCGACCTCGCTGCGGACCTCGATGCGGCCGTCGTGCTCCTTGACGATGGCGTAGCTGATGGACAGGCCCAGCCCGGTCCCCTTGCCGACGCCCTTGGTCGTGAAGAAGGGATCGAAGATGCGGGACAGGAGCTCCGGCCGGATGCCCGTCCCCGTGTCGGAGATGCGGACGACGGCCGCCCCGTTCTCCGGAGCCAGGCGGATCGCGAGCTCGCCGCCCTCGGGCATGGCGTCGAGGGCGTTGAGGATGATGTTGATGAAGACCTGCTGGAGCCTCTCGCCCTGGGCGTAAATGCCGGGGACGGGCAGGAGCTCCAGGACCAGGCGGACGTTCATGTTCTTCAGCTTGTAGTCGATGAGGGAGAGGATCTCCTCCAGGCTCTGCTTCAGGTCGACGCGCTGGAACGAGTCGTCGGACGGGCTCCGGGCGAAGGTCAGGAGGTTCTTGATGATCTTGGCGACGCGGTCCGTCTGGGCCTCGACCTTCTCCAGGATCTGGGCGTAGTGGGAGTCGGTGAGCTTCTTCTGGAGCATCTGGACATAGCTCGAGATCCCCGTCAGGGGGGTGTTGATCTCGTGGGCCACGCCGGCCGAGAGCAGGCCGAGGCTGGCCAGCTTCTCAGAGGTGAGGAGCTGCTGCTGGAGACGGATCTTGTCGGTGACGTCCTCGAAGACGATGATCGTGCCGTAGGGCCGCAGGGCGTTGTCGAGGAGCGGGGTCCGGGCGATGTCGAAGATCTTCTGCGCGCCGTCGACCTCGATCGCGATCTCGCTGAGGAGGCGGAAGTCCTGCGGGCCCTCCTGCCGGAACACGGCGTCGTAGGTGGCCGGGCCCAGGACGTCCTGGAGCTTGCGCCCGAGCGCGTTCCCCCGGCGGACCGCCACCTGGCCCTCGAGGACCCGGTTCCAGCCGGTGACGGTGCCCGCCTCGTCGACGACGGACACGCCGACGGTCAGGCTCTCGATGATGTTCTCGCTGTAGTCCTTGAGCCGCTGCATCTCCAGGGCCCGGACGCTCTCCCGGCCGTACAGATCGGCATTCTCCAGGGCCAGGGCCGCCGAGCCGGAGATCGTCGTCAGCAGCTCCCAGTCCTCCCGGGAAAAGTACGATCCGTCCTGTTTCTTGCCCATGACCAGGCAGCCGATGACCTTGTCCTCGACCTTGAGCGGCAGGACGTGGTAGAAGCCGAGGCCCGCCAGCCGCTCCCAGGCCGCCCGGGCCGGCTCCGATTCGGACGCCGAGACATAGGCCAGCGTGTCCCGGTGCTGGATCGCCCCGGCCAGCCAGTCGTCCAGTACGATGCGGTCGGGAAGCGCCGGGCCGTCGCCCCTCGCCTGGAGGACCCGGAAGGCCCGCCGGTCGCTCTCGTCGGCCAGGAGCAGGGCCAGGCTCTTCAAGCTGAGGGCGTTGGCGATGGCCTCGAGGAGGGACCCGGCCAGCTTCTCCAGGTTCCGTTCGCGGGTGAGGTCGCGGGTGATCGACAGCAGGGTTTTCCTGTACTCGTAGCTCCTCTTGTAGATGGCCCGGTCGAGGAGGCCCTGGAAGAGCTTTTTCAGTGGCGTGAAGAGGGTCGCGCCGAGGACGATGGCCACGATGCCGAGGATGATGGCGTTGAGCCGGTTCTCCGAGAAGAGGCGCGTCCGGGAGCTGACGAACAGGTAGACGGAAGCGAGGACGAAAAAGGAGAAGGTCAGGGTCGCCGCCTTCTTCAGGAACACCTCGATGTCGACCAGGCGGTAGCGGGAGATGGAGTAGGAGAACACGAGAGGGATGAGGGCCTGGAGGAGGACCGTCAGCTCGGCGCCCGTCGAGGGCCGCCCGCCGAGGACGAAGGGGACGATGTAGAAGGCGGTCGAGGGGACGACGCCGAAAGCCAGCCCGTAGACGATGATGCGGAGCTGCTTCTTGACCAGGATGTTCGGGGCCCGGCGGGTGCTGTGGGCCAGGATGACCAGCGTGACGAGGGCGAAGAGCGCGAAGTGGAGGAGTTCGAGACGCTCGAGCCCGTCGTGCGTGCGGAGGATGGTCGCCTCGCTCCACGGGGTGGGCAGCGGGACGTGGAGGCGGACCCGGGCCAGGAGCAGGAACGCGGCGGGGGCGTAGAGAAGGGGGAGGACCTCGGAACGCTTCTTGAGGAAGGGCTTGCGCAGGGGGAAGATCATGAAGAAGTGGAGCAGGAGCGGCGGGAAAGCCAGGAAGCCAAGCTTGTCCAATCCGTAGAAGGCCGCGTCGAGCCCGCCCATCTCGCCCGTCGGCGAGAAGATCATGAACCCGGCGAAAGCGAAGGCCAGCAGGTAGAAGAAAACGTAGGGCAGGGACATCTGCCCCCGCGAATTGAAGAGGACGATGAGCGCGAGGGCCAGGGTCATCAGGCCGACGAGGACGAGATAATAATAGATGGGATTGACGGGCCGCCTCTGGGGATAGAAGGTGGGATAGATCTGCATCCCTTCCTTGCTGATATGGTAGGTGACGCTCTGGTCGGTCGCCGCGGCCTGCCAGAGGCTCTTGAGGACGTCGATCTTCGTCGCGACCGGGACTTTGTTGATAGCCGTCAGGATGTCGCCTTTGCGCAGCCCCGCGCGTAGGAAGGCCTCGCTCTCCGGATCGACCCGGATGGCCCGGAGGCCGCTCCCGGTCGCCTTCCAGGCGATGCCGTCCGTGACGTCCCGCCACACGGCCTTGTGGTAGACGTTCACCGATCCCAGAGCGAGGATGATCAGGACGGGCAGGAGGATGAGGGCGTAGGTTCTCTTCATCGCCATCCAAAAAATTGAATCCGGATCATAAAAAAAATTCCCTAGTCGAGAACGTGGCGCGACCCGGCTCGGATGGCCCACGGGACCGAACCCTGGCCGAGCATCTTCCTCGCGGCCGGATCCTCTTTGATCCCCAGCGGATTGGTGCTCCGGGAGAGGAAGTTGTCCATGTAGTCGAAGCTGGGCTTCTGGACTTCCTGCGGCGGGGCTTCCTGAGCGCCCGTCTGGGGAACGGGATCGGCCGGAGCGACGCCGACGAGGAAGACGAAGATCGCCCCGGCCAAGGCTCCCGAAAGGGCCTTCCTGATGTTGGTCACGATCCTATTAGTGAATCATTTGTCCGGGTTTGTCAATACGGGCTCGGCAGTCCCGTCTTCATTGACAATAATTGCGCCCTGGATTAGATTAGGGGCGACTAAATCTAGCGGAAATTTGCCAATATGCCGTACTATCTCTGTCGGACCGCCGGGGAGGACGGGCGAGTCGAAAGCCGGTCCGTCCTGGCCCAATCGGCGGTCGAGTGCCGGAAGACGTTCGAGAACGAGGGCGTCCTCGTTCTGTCCGTCCGCCGCGATTGGAACAAGCTCGGCAACCTGGGTTTCAAGCTGGGCCGGAAGGTCAAGGACCGGGACATCATCCTGTTCAATCAGGAGCTCGTCGCCATGATCAAGGCGGGCTACCCCATCCTCAAGAGCCTCGAATCCATCACCGCCCGGGTCAAGAATGTCCATCTGAGGGAGATCCTCCTCGACGTCGCCGGCGAGGTCAAGAAAGGCAAGGCCCTGTCGGAGGCCTTCCTGCCCTACGAGAAGCTGTTCTCTCCCGTTTACACGGCCAGCCTCATGGCCGGCGAAAAGGGCGGCAGCCTGCCGGCGTCGATCGGACGATACATCCAGTACGCCAAGATGGTCACCCAGACCCGCTCCCGCATCAAGTCGGCCATGACCTACCCGACGGTCCTCATCGTCTTCTCCTTCATTCTCGTCGGCATCCTGGTCAATTTCGTCATCCCCAAGTTCGCCGAGTTCTACCAGAGCTACGCGACCGAGATGCCCCGGATCACCCTGGTCATCATGGGCCTGGCGACCGCCCTGAGCCGCTACTGGTTCGTCTTCGTCGGCCTCTTCGCCGCGGCGGTCGTCGCGTTCCTGCGGTTCCGGAGCCGGCCGGATTTCCGCTATCAGGTGGACCGGTTCAAGCTCCGCGTCCCCTTCGGCAAGACGATCTGGCGCGAGTCGGGGATCAGCCTGTTCAGCCGGACCCTCGGCCTCCTGCTCGAAGCGGGGATATCGCTCCTCGCGGCGATCGGCATCGCCATCCAAGCCGTGCCCAACGCCTGGATGGTTAGGCACATGCAGGACGTCCCCGACCACATCCGGAACGGCGAGGGCCTGTCCGAATCCCTGGCCCGGGCCGGCACTCTGCCGGACATGGCCCTGGACATGATCCGCATCGGCGAGAGCTCGGCCAATCTACCGGGCATGCTCGGCGACATGGCCGACTTCTATGACGAGCGGGTTCGTGGTAGAATCGACACACTGGTCACCCTGGTCGAACCGGTGGTCATCATCGTCATGGGGCTGGTGGTGGCGGCGATGCTCCTGTCGGTGTATATTCCGATCTTCAACATCATCCGGATCAACCAGTGACGGGCCCGGGAGGCGCAGAACGTGAGCAAGGATAGAACGGCGGCCGGCGGCGGCGAGGACAGGGACGTCCGCGCCCTGGCCGAGCGCTACCGCGTCCCCTACATCGACCTCGAAGCCGAGCTCCTCGACCGGAACCTCATCCAGTCCATCCCCGCCGAGTTCATCCACCGGCTCTCGTTCGTCCCTCTCGGCGAGGACAACGGCGTCATGAAGATCGCCGTCGCGGACCCCTCCGACATCGCCTCCATCGACGCCATCGAGTCCTTCCTCGGACGGAAGGTCCGGGTCTTCGCCGCGAGCAGGCGGGCCATCCTCGAGGCGCTGAGGAAGAGCGAGACGGCCATGCAGGTCCTCCGGGACGCGACCGAGGGTTTCGTCACCCAGGTCGTCGAGCGCGAGAGCGGCGAGGAAGAGGACGTCATCTCGATCGA
>Ga0105094_10001660_pt1 | contig 11663 bp, 11 predicted proteins | sample PPLLak1March2015_2_FD_87023 | JGI IMG/M metagenome (GOLD analysis project Ga0105094, IMG submission 87023) | Freshwater sediment microbial communities from Prairie Pothole Lake near Jamestown, North Dakota, USA - PPLs Lake P8 Core (3) Depth... | ecosystem: Environmental > Aquatic > Freshwater >...
AGCAGGTCACCTACAACCTACATGCCATTCATCAGGGGCCCCTCAATCACGTTCAGCGCCCTGGGGTAATGTTGCCGGGCTTCCAGCACATCATCGCTGATATAGTCGACAATCCCTTTTACGAGGGCATGTTTAAGGCGTTCTTCAACCGGTGTGTTTCTCCATTCATCCGGTTTTTCTTCTTTTTTCCCCGACTGCTTTACGGTTTCAGCAAAGGTTATCAACCGTTCAGTGGCATCAGGGCGACGGTTTAATACCACGTCCTCAACACGTTCGAGCAGATCGGCCGGTATTTCATCGTAGACCTCGAGCATGGAAGGATTGACAATCCCCATATCAAGGCCTTTTGTTATGGCGTGATACAGAAAGACCGAGTGAATGGCCTCCCTGATCTTGTTATTTCCGCGGAAAGAAAACGAAAGGTTGCTGATACCCCCGCTTACCTTGGTATGGGGAAGGTTTTCCTTGATCCATGCCACCGTGCGTATAAAATCAACAGCATAATGGTTGTGTTCCTCAATGCCGGTACCGATGGCCAGCACATTCGGATCAAAAATGATATCTTCGGGTTTTACTTTCACTTTTTCCGTCAGCAGGCGATAGGCACGCCGGCAGATTTCAATCCTTCGTTCGAAGGTATCGGCCTGTCCTTTTTCATCAAAGGCCATGACTACCATAGCAGCGCCATACTGTTTTATTTTCCGGGCCTGTTCCAGAAAAGACTCTTCCCCTTCCTTCAGGCTTATGGAATTCACTACGGATTTTCCCTGAACGCATTTCAATCCGGCTTCAATCACGGGCCACCTGGAAGAATCTATCATGACCGGCACTTTGGCAATATCGGGTTCGGAAGCCAGCATATGAAGGAACCTTACCATGCATTTTTCGGCATCCAACATGGCATCATCCATGCATATATCCAGCACCTGTGCTCCCCCTTCAACCTGTTCACGGGCTACAGAAAGTGCTTCCTCGAATTTTTCATTGCGGATTAGTTCGGCAAATTTTGCTGAACCGGAGACATTGGTACGCTCCCCGATATTGATAAAATTGCTTTCCCGGCTGATGGTAAGGGGCTCCAGTCCGCTTAAACGGGTATTGACGGGTATGGCAGGAATCCTGCGGGGCGGATAGCCGGCCGCCAGGTTTGAAAATGCACGGATATGGGCAGGTGTCGTCCCGCAGCATCCCCCGATAATATTAACGGCACCGGCTTCAAGAAATTCTTTCAGCTGGCCAGCCATATCGGCAGGCGAATCGTCATAGCCTCCGAACTGGTTCGGCAATCCGGCGTTGGGATGGGCACTAATAAAAAAGGGAGCTTTTCGGCTGAGCTCTTCAACATAAGGTTTCATCTCCCTGGCACCCAGGGCACAGTTCACGCCGATGCTTAACAGGTCAGCCCAGGCAACCGAATTGAGAAAGGCTTCAATGGTTTGCCCTGACAATGTTCGGCCGCTGGCATCCGTAATCGTACCTGAAACCATGACCGGAAGCCTGACGTTTTTTTCGCGGAAAACCTCTTCAATGGCGAAAAGAGCAGCCTTGGCATTGAGGGTGTCAAAAACAGTCTCCACCATCAGCATATCGACGCCGCCTTCAATCAAGCCTCTTGCCTGCTCTGAATAAGCCATAACCAGGTCATCAAAAGTGACCGAGCGGTATCCGGGATCATTGACATCGGGTGAAAGTGAAGCCGTCTTGTTGGTGGGACCCATGGATCCTGTAACAAATACGGGACGGGAAGGATTCTTCCGGGCAAATTCATCTGCCACTTCACGGGCAAGCCTGGCTGAGGTTCTGTTCATCTCCGGCACAACCTCCTCCATCTTATAATCTGCCTGTGAAATGCGGTTTGCATTAAAGGTATTGGTTTCCAGGATGTCGGCACCGGCTTCAAGATAATCGCGGTGGACTTGCTGAATGATATCCGGTCTTGTAACAGACAGCAGATCGATATTCCCTTTCAGATCATGGTTATGCCCGATGAACCGTTGCCCGCGATAATCCTTTTCTTCCAGCTTAAACTGCTGAATCAGACTGCCCATGGCACCATCCAGGACAAGGATCCGTTGTTGAAGTTCGGTATATATGTTTTTATTTTCCATCAGGAACAATCCTTAAGATTATGAGAATAACCATTACCAATACGCATAATGCATTTTTATAAAGGCACCCAAAAATAAATGTTATTTAAAAGGATTCCAAATTCACAAGCCTGACAGGATTTCTGTATAACCTTAGTTGTTTATGCAAAAGAAAACTGCCGGTGTTGCATTAACTTTCGCATTATTTCAGTAACACCTGCAAGGCTTTTATGTTTTGATCATTATAGATGTTCTTACCTTGCGGGGTATACATATATTGAATCCTTTCATTGTAAAAATCATTTATTTTTGGTCTGACCATTTTCATCAAGCTGTTTATCAGCCTGTTTTCTTCTGAGAAAGCCTCGGTTATCAGGGCAAAGGTTGAGGGTAGCCAGCGATGGGGAAACATATTCTCAAATTTACCACCGGCTGTGAATTGATCAATCTGATGTTCAATCAGCTGAATAATTTCCTTGCATGCTTCCTCGTCATCTGCCTGCATGTGGTGATCGGCCATCCACGTTTTAAGAGCCTGAAGGTTGGGATAAACAAGAGCTGTTGTGTAGGCATTCTGGTTGTTGTAAAGCATGCATTGCTCAATGAATTTCGATTGCTGTACGATGGTTTCCTCGATCCCCTCGGGGCTGAATTTTTCTCCGTCATCGCCGATCAGCAGGCTTTTGAAACGGCCCAGCACGTATAGGAACCCTTCTTTGGTCATATAGCCCATATCGCCGGTGTACAACCAGCCGTTTTTTATGGTTTCGGCGGTAGCTTCAGGATTATTCCAGTAGCCGGCCATTACATTATCTCCCTTGATCACTATTTCCCCCTTTACTTCCAACGGAAGCTCATGGCCTTCGGAATCACATATTTTTATTTCCATATAGCGGGCCACGGGACCTGAAGAACCCATCTTATGCTTTCCGGGGTTGTTGGAGGAAATAACCGGTGATGCCTCTGTCAGTCCATATCCCTGGTACATGGGAATTCCAATGGCATAAAAGAAACGCTGCAGGTCGATATCCAGCAAAGCCCCTCCGCCAATGAAAAATTCAAGCCTTCCTCCAAATGCCTCCCGTACTTTGCTGAACAGTATCTTGTCAAATAATACGTTAAGGGGTTTAAGGAGGATCCTGAGCCCTTTGCCCTTGTCCAGACCGTTACCGTTGAAAGCGTATGCAATATGGAGCCCCAGCCTGAAAAGCCTTTCAGCCATCTTCCCTTTTTCACGGATACCCTTTTCAATATTCTTTCTGAAACTCTTGGCCAGCGTAGGAACACTCATGAGAAAATGCGGCCGGATTTCCTTTATATTGATGGGTATGTTTTTAGTGGTCTCTATACCGGTTTCCCCAACCTGAAGCGAGGCCATGCTGGCACCGCAGGCCATCAGGGTGTATATACCACAGGTATGTGCAAAAGCGTGATCCCAGGGCAGAAACAATAAGGTTGTCCATTCGGGGGGGACTGAAAACAATGAAAGCGACTGCTTTATATTGGCCAGGTAATTCTTATGGGTTAGAACAATACCTTTGGGATCCGCGGTTGTGCCCGATGTATAGCATATATTGGCAGGGTCGTCAGGCCCAAGGGATTGCCACCGTTCAGTAAAAGCCTTTTCATGGATCTTCAGGAATTCTTTTCCTGATTCCAGTATGTTGCCAAAATATTTCTCATGGCTGGCATATGTGGCCTGAGGGTCGAAAAGGATAATCTTCTCAATGGTATCAATTTCTTTAAGCAAAGGATTTATCTTTTTCGCCTGCTGTTTTGAAGTAATGATGAATCTTGCCCCTGAATGTTTTAACCTGAATTTTATTTCCGATGGCTCTGTAAGCTTAATGGACAGCGGAACATCCACAGCTCCGACATAAAACATACCGATTTCGCTGATCACCCATTCATTACGGCCTTCTGCCAACATGGCAATGCGATCACCTTTGTTAACGCCCAGTTGTATCAGTCCTGCTGCAAACTGATATACTGTTTCCTTTATCTCGCCATATGTGGTGCCCGAGAATGCGGTGTTCTTTTTCTCAAGGAGGTATACATTACCGGTGTATTTTTTAACACAGTCTTCAAATAGGTCAATAAGGGTTTTCATGATCTTTGGTGTTTATTCGACCACCAAATTAATAAAAAATCCTTGAAAACATTACAATATCCCTTCCTTCCGCCTGCTCTGACGCCAGATCAATATTTAGAACCACATAAGGACACAAAAGAACACAATAGAATAAAATGTATTATGGCTTATGTGATCTTATGTGACCTTATGTGGTTCTTATATTATTAGCAGTTCCGGCGCATTTGCCGGATTAGCATTTAACCACCATCCCGAAAGCCTTCGGGACAAAGGCATAAAATATAAATGCAGCCTATTGCCATATGGCAAAACACTGCATTTTTGTGCCTTTGTGCTTTAGAGGTGAGAAATTTATATTGTTGTTTCTGTTACACCTGATTTCAGTGGTGGACGGTAACGGGGTTCATCAGCGCATCCATCATGGAGAACAGTTCTACCAGATTGATGGGTTTTGTCACATAACCGTCACTTCCGGCGGAAATGCATTTGTCATATTCATCATTCATGGCATTGGCGGTCTGGACAATAATGGGAAGTTGGGGCTTAAAAGACCTGATCTGTCTGATGGCTTCCAGCCCGTCAAAAACAGGTAACTGCAGATCCATCAGTACCATGTCAATATGATTGTTAAGGCGGCAGAATTCAACGGCCTGTTGCCCGGTGATGGCCCATATGACATTGATATTGGTTCTTCTTGACAATACAAGCTCGATATAGCGAAAACTCATTTCATCATCCTCAGCTACTAAAACAGTCCGGTCTTTCCAGTTATAGTCCATACAATTATTGTGTTTCAACATTAGTAATTATGTTTCCCTTATATACGGCATTAATAGCCGGCAGGTAAGACATTATTGATGAAAGGTCATTTTGGAAGTTTAAATGAATTAAAGAAGGCGATTAAAATAAAAAGCGTAACGCGCACCGACATGATATGAATTATTGTTTACCTGATTGTTTTTATGTAATTTTTAAGAAAATAATACACTATGAATCCTTCCTTTGATCCGGCAGAAAAAATTCAGGACTTGCTGCAGTTTGGCGAGTTTGGAGGTGTTAATCCTTCCATTACCGATAGCTCTACCTTTACCTTTATGGATCCTGTCACCATGACAGAGACTTTCCTTGGCCATACCGAGGGTTGTTTCCTGTATTCAAGGCATTGGAATCCCAGCAATAAATATCTGGCTCAGGCACTGGCGTCGATGGAGGAAACTGAAAATGCCTGGGTAACCGCATCGGGGATGGCGGCCATAACCTGTTCCATAATGCAACTGTGCAATTCAGGAGATCATCTGATAACCAGTGTGACCACTTACGGGGGCACTTTTGCCTTCCTCAGGAACTACCTGCCAAAGTTTAATATATCCGTAAGCTTCGTTGATATTTCAGATCTGAGCGAAGTACAAAAAGCCATCAGGCCGAACACGAAACTCATTTACACAGAAACAGTTACGAATCCCTTGCTTCAGTTTTCTGATATTTCCGCCCTGGCCGCAATAGCAAAGGAACATGGGATCCTGCTGATGGTCGACAATACATTCAGCCCTATGATCATGTCGCCGGCCAGACTGGGAGCCGATATTGTGGTTTATAGTCTTACCAAGTTCATCAATGGAAAAAACGACTGTGTAGCAGGCGCTATTTGCGGGAAAAATGATTTTATTGCTGCCTTGTCCAATGTAAATGACGGTACGGCCATGTTGCTGGGACCCGTACTTGATCCCCTCCGGTCTTCCGGCATCCTGAAAAACCTGCATACGCTGCATGTAAGGATAAAACAGCATAGCCAAAATGCCTTGTATATGGCAAAAGGATTGAAAGAACTTGGCCTGAAAGTGATTTATCCGGGATTACCAACGCATCCGCAGCATATACTTTTCAGTTCCATGATGAATCCGGGGTATGGTTATGGAGGGATGCTGACCCTCGATATGGAAACCACCGAAAAGGCCAATGAACTTATGCGGATGATGCAGGGAGAAGGCGTTGGTTACCTGGCCGTGAGCCTTGGATATTTTAAGACCCTGTTCAGCAATTCAGGCAAAAGTACTTCCTCGGAGGTGCCGGAAGAGGTTCAACGGAAGATGGGACTTTCGGAAGGTTTGATCCGGTTTTCGGTTGGACTTGATAACAATATTGAAAGGTCTTTGATGAAAGTGAAATATTGTTTGACCAACCTCCGTATAATTTGATTAAAGAATTGCGGGAAGGGTGCTCTTGCTTTATCTTTGATTCAGGTTCAAAAAATGTAAATTACCATGAAAAAGTTCTTCTTGCCAATCGTATTTGCAGGTTTGATTTTGTTAACATTTTCGGGTTGCGAAGAATTACTGGATAAAATCGGGGTAACGATAAACACCGATTATACGGAGATTGATTTTACGGTTAATCCCGACCAGGCAGGCACCTATACGGAAACAGCGGAAATAGTTGATTCTGACCTTGACAGCCTCATTGAAGCTGAAGGCCAGGATTTGGGTGAGCTGAATTCCGTGAAAATAAAGGATGCCACGATTCAGGTCATGGGCGAAGGCAACCTTGATCCTTTTGAATCTTTCCTGATGACGATTGAAGCCCCCGGCAAAGAGAAAATCACGATAGCCGAGGTAACTTCCGTGCCGACTGGTTTGACAGAGATGCCTCTTACCAAGGAAGAAACAGACCTTTCGGATTTTCTGAAATCGGATCAATACACAATAAGGGTTAAAACTGTACTTGATCAGGATTTGGAAACGCATATGAATATGCGGGTCAGGGTACGTTTTGAAGTAAAGGTTGGGCTGTAATGCAACAAGCTTGTACCTTCATTTAAGTTTTGATCCCGGTGGAATCCCACCGGGATTTTTTTTACTTAAGAAAGTCCGAACAAGGAACAACGAAAACTGAACCTGCCTGCCGGCCAGGCAGGAACTGAAGTCAAGATAAATGACGCCTTATCTGCTAAATTCGACATTCAGCGTACCTTGTTCGGTATTCATATTCCTCAGGCAATTATTCTTATCATGTGCAGGACAGAGACTCATGTAAACAAAACGGATAGAATGTTTTTTCAGCATAATATCATTTATCCCTTTAAAAACAAAACCGGGGCAGATTTGTTATAACCATAGATAAATAAAACAAGGAGAACTTTTTATGGCATTCACACTTGAGCCGGGAGCGCATGCAAAAAATTTCAGCTTGCCCGCAACCGACGGGAAAACATACAGTTTGGCAGATTTTAACGAAATCCCTTACCTGGTCCTGTTTTTTACCTGCAATCATTGTCCCTATGTACTCGGATCGGATGAAACAACACGGGAAACAGCACTGAAATATGCAACGCGTGGGGTGAGGTTTATCGCTATCAATTCCAACAGTCCCAATACCTATCCTGAGGATGATTTTCAGCATATGGTGCAGCGAATGGAGGATAAAAAATTCCCCTGGCTTTACCTCCACGATGAAACACAGGAGGTTGCCCTGGCATATGGGGCTTTGCGTACCCCTCATTTTTATTGTTTCAATGAAAAACGCGAGCTGGTTTATACCGGACGTGGAGTTGACAGCCCAAGGGATATCTCCAGGATGACGGTAAATGACCTTGACAGGGCTCTTTCAGAGCTTACCGCTGGTATTGAAATCAGCGTTCCGGTGACCAATCCAATTGGCTGTAATATCAAATGGGAGGGCATGGATAAGCACTGGATGCCGCCGGAAGCTTGTGATTTAGTATAGGATCAAGAACCAAGAGCCAGGAACCAGGAATCAAGAGCCAGGAATCAAGAATCAAGATATAAGATAAAAGAACTTATTTATAAGAACAGAGACTTTCAACAGATCGGTAAACCTGCCTGCCGGCCTCGCTCCGCCATAGCGGCTGCGCCAAGGCGATGCAGGCAGGTCAACCCATCATCCTGGTTGAAATCCCCTGAAATATTTCATGAACTGGACCCTTTCAAAAGCGGCCGGATTATCGCTTTTTGCCTGACTAAACCGACCCTTGAACTGGTCAATGGACTGATATCCCTTTTTGTCCATCCATTTTTCAAGATCATTCAATATAATCCGTAAATGATCATGGCCATGTTTGTACAAGGCAGAGACTATCTCTACCGCATCAGCACCGGCGAGTAATTGCTTGATCAGCCCGTTGCCGTCATGAATGCCGGTGGATGCGGCGAGACTGCAATCGATCCTGCCTGACATGATCGCGATCCATCGCAATGATTGATATAAATCTGAGGGACTGCTGAGTACTGCATTTGAGGTATATTCAAATGTATCCAGGTCAATATCAGGATTATAAAAACGGTTAAATAACACCAGTCCTTTAATCCCTGTCCGGGAGATTTTCTTCAGAAAGGAAGCCAGATCTGAGAAATAATAACTGAGCTTAACGATTACAGGTATTTGCACTTGCTTAATAACCTCATGGATAATATCAAAATATGTCTTTTCATTTTCTTCCGCGCTGCGATGCAGATCACTGGGCAATACAAAAATGTTCAGTTCGATGGCATCAGCACCGGCTTTTTCAATCTCTTTGGGGAAATAGGTCCAGTGCGCCGGAGTCAGGCAGTTAATGCTGCCAATCAGGGGAATGGATAAAGCGTGCTTGGCTGTTTCGACCTGACGCAGATAGGTGAGGGTCATCTCTTCGGGGCCTTCATAGAAATCATAATAATCAATGGTTTCGGGATACAGAAAGCCTTCTGCATTCATACGGTTAAGACTGGCGTTCATGTCCTTTAGTATTTCCTCTTCAAAGAGCGATTTAAGGACAATGGCAGCGGCACCTTTGTTTTCAAGGTCCAAAATATTCTCAATGGAATCCGAGAGGCCTGAGCTTCCGATGATGATGGGGTTCCTTAACTGCAAACCTGCAAATGAAGTAGTTAGATCAGCCATAGTAATATCGTTATAAATAAATCTTTAACCTTTGTTCTAATGTCTTGGATTCTTAAAGTTAGCAAATCACATCAAAAAAAACTTATTAACAAGCGGTTAATCTTCAGATATCTGCATTATTTTATTTCATGGCAGTGTTTATTAACACAAATAAATGGGCCGGATAAAGGTCTTTTCTTATCTTAGCTTTTCAGAAGTAGTTCCTAACCATATTATTAATTCCGATGAAAAGAGTAATTATAGCCTCGCTCGTTATAATGCTTGTGATGCCTTCCTGCAAGTTTATTAAAACGAAGATCCTTTCCAAAAAAGTGGATACGCTTTCAGCGTTTGTTGATACCTTGAGTCATGCTGAAAGAATAGATTCCTCCATATATTACCAGGATATGGTGAACGAAATGCAGCAGGAATCGCAGCCTGCTGTAATCCCTGCTGAAAGTCAACCGGCTGCAGTGTTGAATGCACAGTACTATATGGTTGTCGGAAGCTTTATGGTTCCGGAAAATGCAGCCAAATATGCTGAAAAAATCAGGGGCATGGGCTATGAAGGCGGGATCATTTCCGGATACGGAGGCTTTCAGATGGTTACGGCGAAATCCTACAGCAATTTCAGAACCAGCATAGCAGAAATCGATCAATTCAGGGCAGAAGTTACACCCAATGCCTGGGTGTATGTTAAAAAATAAGTGATTCCGGTTTATCCGGGATCACTTGTTTTATTCAGGAATTTCCCGTCATAATAAAGAGCGGCTGAAACTCAAAGCTTTTATAGTGCGGCCGCAATCTTTCCACGTTGTAATACCGCTTGACATCAACCACTTTATTGGTGCTGGTAACCACATCTATCGGAGCGTTATCATAACGCCCGTTGCGCAATACCACAAGCCGCCCATGAATACCTTTCAGGATCAGATCCAGGGCAAGATTGCCGTAAGCCATGGGCACAATGGAATCGATGGCATCAGGATCGCCGCCTCTTACCAGATATCCAAGCTGCTGATAAATAGTATTGACTTTTTTACCCTTGTTGAACCGGGGAGAAAATTCTTTAATCTTATCTGAAATAAGTTCACCAATACCGCCAAGTTTGGCGTGCCCATAAGCATCTTTTTCGCCTGACCGGAAAACCATTTCGCTTGAACCGGTCATCATGGCGCCTTCAGAAACCAGTACAACAGAATAATGGCTGGGGTTTTTCACCCGGTCTTCAATCAGGAGCTGTGTCAGCAATTCGGCACTGAATTTATATTCCGGTATAACACAGCGGTTAGCTGCACCTGCCATAGTTGGCAGCATGGCTGTAAATCCTGCATACCTGCCGAAAACCTCCAATACCAGGATGCGTTCATGAGAACCGGCTGATGTGCGGAGTGTATTGCACATCTGGATGGTGCGTGTAACACAGGTGCTGAATCCAATACAATAATCGGTTCCGGGAACATCATTGTCCATGGTCTTGGGGATAGCAACAACTTTTACCCCTTCGGCATACAATCTGACTCCGTAGGTCAGTGTATCATCACCCCCGATGGGCACCAGATAATCAACGCCAAGGTATTCAAGGTTTTTAATAACTTCATCCGTGAGGTCATTGAATTCATTTTTGTATTTGTCACGGTATTGTTCAGGGACCTCAGATTTAGGAACATGGCTGGGGCGGGTGCGTGAGGTGTGCAGGAAAGTACCTCCTGTCCTTCCGGCCTTGTTTACCAATTCTTCGGTCAATATCATATATTTTTCGCTGTTATCGGCCTTCTTGTCCCTTATAAATTCTGTAATACCTGCCCATCCTCTTTTAAGGCCGATTACCTGGTATCCTTCCCTCAGTGCTCTGATCGTTATGGCCCTGATGGCAGGATTTAATCCGGGTACATCCCCGCCACCCGTAAGAATTGCTATGGTGCCCTTTTTCTTTTTTACTGTGACCATGGTACAAGGTGTTTTGATAATTGACGTTGAATCAACAGTTAAATATATCAATTTTTAACACAAAAAAAAAGCCCCGTAAAATGGGGCTTTGGGATTACCATCCAAGAATTTTTCTAAAATCATATTCTTCCGGATCGTCAAGGAATTTCTTGGCTGCCTTGTAATCATTTTTGGTAATATAATGCAGATTATTATCAAATACCAGTTTCACCCTTTCCGAATCCACATTGACCAGCCGGGTTTTGACTTTGCCGTGTTCATCTTCCACATCTTTCAGATAAAGCGGTGCAACATCTCCTTTGTGGGTCTGCATAATCATACAACCGGTTAATCCTTCCTGAAAAAGCTTGAAAATCCCTGTCCCGAGCAAGGTGGCATAAGCCAGGTCGTATGCAATCGGACGGATGCACCGGAGCTCATAGCCAATTTCATTGGGCCGGCTTCTTACGGAAATATTGAGTTTTTTTAGCTTCCGCTGCACCAGCAGATTGAATATATGAGCTTTACTTACATTGCCCAACTCGGGATGACCATGCTCATCATAGGTAAAATTGATACCTGTTCCTTCAATTTCTTCATCACTCATGAAATGGAAAACACCTTCACTGATGATGGCAACTCCATAGTCAATTCCCATCAGCCTTCTTTTAACCATGGATGAA
>Ga0105094_10001663_pt1 | contig 11661 bp, 10 predicted proteins | sample PPLLak1March2015_2_FD_87023 | JGI IMG/M metagenome (GOLD analysis project Ga0105094, IMG submission 87023) | Freshwater sediment microbial communities from Prairie Pothole Lake near Jamestown, North Dakota, USA - PPLs Lake P8 Core (3) Depth... | ecosystem: Environmental > Aquatic > Freshwater >...
GCGCCCTCCTCCATGACGTCGGCAAGCTCTTCGAGTACAAGAGGGAAGAGGGGAGGTTCGTCAAGAGCCGGGAAGGGGAGTTGCTCCGGCATCCGATTTCGGGGGCGGCCTTCGCCTTCGCCTACGGACTGCCCCAGGAAGTCATTCACATCATTGCCGCCCATTCCAAGGAAGGCGACGGGTCCCGCCGGACGATCGAAGCCATCATCGTCAACCACTCTGATTTCGTCAACTTCGACGTCCTGAAAGATTAAGAAAAGTTGGGGACAGGTAAAATGGGGACGCTCCCCAAAGGGACACCCTGCAGCCGGCGGCCCAGACTTTGTGCCGATTCCAGCTTTGCAGGGTGTCCCTTTGGGGAGCGTCCCCTGTTATTGGTTTGTGTCCCCGGTTTGAAACGGAATTCGGTGCCTGTCACCTGTCTGGGCAAATGGAGGTGATCCGTTTGGGCAAGACACTCTCTGAAAAAATTCTGGGAAAGAAGGCGGGCAGAGACGTCAGCGCCGGCGAGGTGGTGACAGTCGCGCCGGATTACTGCCTCTCCCATGACAACTCGGCGGCCATCATCGGCGAGTTCAAAAAACTGGGTGTGGCCCGGGTGAAGGCGCCCCAGAAACTGGTCATCATCCTCGACCACATCGTCCCGGCGGCCGATGAGAAATACGCCCAGAACCACAAGACCATCCGCGAGTTCGTCGCCGCCCAGGGCCTCCCGAATTTCTTTGACATCCAGCACGGTGTTTGCCACCAGGTCCTGAGCGAAGCCAGTTTCGCCCTCCCCGGAAAGCTCATCGTGGGGAGTGATTCGCACACCACGACTTATGGGGCCTTCGGAGCTTTTGCCGCCGGGATCGGACGGACCGAAGCCGCTTCGATCTGGGCCACTGACGAGATCTGGCTTCGCGTTCCAGAAACCTTGCGGATCGACTTTTCCGGCAAGTTCCCTGCCGGCGTCTACGCCAAGGATGCCATCCTCAAGATCATCGGCGACCAGGGGGCCGACCGGGCGAACTATGAAGCGATCGAGTTCACCGGGCCGGCGGCAGGTGATTTCAGCCTGGCGTCGCGGATGGTCCTATCGAACATGGCGGCCGAGATGGGCGCCAAGAACGGCTACTTCGAGCCGGATGCCAAGACGCTCGAATGGGTGAAGGCGCGGGCGCGGGCGGATTATGAGGTCGTCCGTTCAGATAAAGAGGCGACGTATGAGGCTGTCCTGAAATATGACCTGTCCTCTCTCGAGCCGCAAGTCGCCTGCCCGCACACGGTCGATAACGTCAAGCCGGTTCGCGAGGTTGAAGGCAAGCCCTTCCACCAAGCGCTTATCGGAACCTGCACGAACGGACGCTTGGAGGATCTGGAAGTTGCGGCCGGGATCCTCAAAGGCCGGAAGATCTCTCCCCGAGTCCGGGCGCTTGTTCTCCCGGCATCGCGGGAAGTCTATGTGGAAGCCATGAGGCGAGGGTTGCTCGAGGCGCTCTCTGAGGCCGGTTGCGTTATCCTCAACCCGGGCTGCGGGCCCTGTCTGGGCGCCCACGAGGGTCTCCTGGCGGCGGGCGAGGTCGTGGTCAGCACCTCGAACCGAAATTTCCGGGGTCGGATGGGGAACCGCGATTCCGAGATTTACTTAGCTTCGCCGGCGACGGCCGCCGCCTCTGCGCTCGAAGGCAAGATCACCGACCCGAGGAAATACCAATGAGCAAAGGACGCGTTTGGAAGTATGGGGATAACGTCAACACCGATGTCATCTTTCCGGGGCGATACACCTACCAGCTGATGGAGCCGGCGGAGATGGCCAAGCATGCCCTGGAGGACCTCGACCCGGAATTCGCCAAGAACGTGAAGCCCGGCGACGTCATCGTGGCCGGAAAGAACTTCGGCTGCGGAAGCTCGAGGGAACAGGCGGCGGCCTGTTTGAGGGCGGCCGGTGTCCAGGCCGTTGTGGCCAAGTCCTTCGCCAGGATCTATTTCCGGAACGCCATCAACCTGGGGTTGGCCGTGCTTCAGTGCGAGGAGGCGTCGGACGCGCTGAAGACGGGCGATGAGGTGGACGTCGACTTTGCTGGAGGCAAGATTATCTCCGGCAGCCGCGTTTTCAAGTTCTTCCCGCTCCCTGACTCCGTCATCGGGATCATCGAGGCCGGCGGCCTGATCGAATACACAAAAAAGAAGCTGGCCTCCAAGTAGCGGGTTGGCCGGGCTTGACGGGAGGATGACCATGCGGCGCTTTTTCTCATTTATCCTCGTCGGCCTGCTGGCCGGATTCTCTTCCGGGCAAGATGACGTAAAAAGGATACCGGATGTTACGCTCGGCTCGAGGGTCCCCTGGTCACCAGGTTTTTGGAGCTTATCCGGGGATTTTAAGCCGTCGAGCATGGGACATCGGCGCAATCGTTGGAGAGTGCGGTCATGAAAAGTCAAAAGAAAGTTCAGAGGATCAAGATCACGAAGGACGGCCCCTTAATCGTCACCGGAGGCGTCCTTCTGGGCCAGGATAACATCAAAATCGGGGCCGACGGCGAGCCGTTATGTTGGGAGAAAGGACCCTCCTACCCGCACCGGGACACCTATTCGCTCTGCCGGTGCGGCGCTTCAAAGACCAAACCCTTCTGTGATGGAAGTCACGTCGAGATCGGCTTTGATGGGACGGAGACGGCCAGCCGCGAGGCCTATCTTGCCGGCGCTGAAAAAACATGCGGGCCCGGGCTCGACCTGACCTGGTCAGGAGAGTTATGCGCTATGGCCCGCTTCTGCCACCGGGGCGAACAGGCTTGGGGCTATGCCGAGCGTTCGGATGATCCGGCGGCCAGGAAGGAGGCCATCGACGAAGCCTGCGCGTGTCCCTCGGGAAGCCTGGTCGCCTGGGACAAGGAGACCGGCCAGGCGATCGAACCCGACCTTGACCCCTCGATCGGCCTGATCGAAAATCCCAAGGAGGGAATCAGCGGTCCCATCTGGGTCAAAGGCAGGATCCCGGTCGAATCGGCCGACGGTTTCGAATACGAGCCGAGAAACCGGGTGACGCTCTGCCGCTGCGGCAAGTCTGAAAACAAGCCGTTCTGTGACGGAACCCACGACTCCATCAAGTTCCGTTCGGGGACCTGATTCAGCCGCGCGTCTTCGATGCCAATCAGGGAATGGGGACTCCGTCGCTCGACGCGGCCCTGAGCGGCGGCACCTTGACTCTCACCGAGGGCCGCGGACTATTGCTGCCTTTCGATTTCGGCTGGCACGACTCCCATGGGAACGATCTTTCCTTGCTCGAATTAGTGTTCGTCCGCAAGTAGCATCCATCTCCTGCATCCTGACCTTTTCTGATACCATTATTATGTCAGGGCGCCTGTCAGTTGCCGACCTTCTCGTGCCAGTTGATGATCGTCCACCCCGGAATGCCGCCCTTTATCGTCATGATGTCGCCGAGGGCCGCGTCGTAATGGAAAGCTGCTGCGACCTTATAGTACATGGAATCGGCGATCCAGGCGCCGTAGATGTCGGCGTGGTTCATTCCCTGGACGTCAAAAACCTGGGCCTTCGGCGTATAAATGGCGGCGCTGATGTCCACCTGCTGTTCGAAAACGACCGTCCCCAGCGGGCTGGTCGTTGGGTCGCTGACGATGGCCTGCCCTTCCTTCTGGCTGAGGTCGCCCGTCTTGTAGAGCTCCGGAGTCGGCCCGAAGGCGTCCATTCCGAGGATGAGGCAATCCGCTGGATGGCCCGGTTGATCCAGGCCGACACCGCTCTCGTCGATCAGGGGGACATTGATCGTGCTTTGGTGTCCCATGTAGAACGACGTCCGGCCGAGGATGAGAGTCAGCGATCCCCCCGGATTGATCCTGATGCTCGAAGCTTGGTCCATGACGAAATGAGCTGGAGCGGCCCCTTCATCAGCGTATCCCGTCACGAACAGGGTCACATTTCCGTCGATATAGAGAGTGCTTCCCTGGGCGATTTCGAAATTCTGATAGATCCCGTTATGTTCATCGGTAATCGTCTGGGTTCCGTTGAGATAGAAATCAGGGTTTATGAAGTCCGATACAACATCGCTCTGCAGAGGAATCTCAGTGCCGGTGGTAAACGTATTCGTATTGAACCAATAGGAGATGTCATTGGTGCTGGGCCAGGTTTCCTGGGGGTGCAGGGTGAAGAGATCGACCGGAGGAATGACAAACGGCGCTTTCATCGGGACCTGACTGACATCATCTTCGGCGTTCTTGGGCAGATCGACGACGAGGTTTGCCTCTTCAGGCGTCAGCGGCTCACCACCGTCCGTCAGCCTAGACCCGCCGGCCGCCAGCCCTCCGGAGACGTTGATGGTCCCTCCTCCTCCCTGGTCGACTTCGAAACTTCCTGGGGCGTCGTTATTGATGGCGAAAAAGCCCAGATCTCCGGGATTCTGCGGGTCATAGTTCGCCTCCCTGGAGTCATAGCTGTCCACCGTTAACTGGGTGTTCTCGATATGGAATTGCTTATCGACGAGAAACCCGAAGTCCCAGACAGAGCCGAAACTCTTTTCCAGCGTCAAACGGACCGTCCGGTTGACAGTGCCGTTGGCGATGAAAGGGACGAGTCCTGTCGCAGACAATGACCGCATGACCGGGGCGGTTCCGCCCGGATCCGGATCAGGTGTCAGGGTGAAAGCCGCGTCTCCGCCGAGCTTTGTATCAGAAGTCTTGATGTCGTTGATCGTCCCGCTCGTCCCATCTTCCGACCAGTTGATTCTTTCGGGGTCGGCGGCGGGATCATAGGTGGTGGTGTAACCTTGGGCAATATTCCACAGGACCTTGTCCGCTCCCGCTTCGGCCAGGTTGAAGGCCGTGAGCGCCCTCACCCCCCGCTCCGTGGACCTGTGCTGGACGGAGAGCTTGGAGAGGAAAGGGATGGCCATGATGAGCATAACGACCGCGACCATAGTCCCGATGACAAGGACACTCCCGCGCTCCCGAGATTTTGCTTTTTCCCGCAGGATATGGCGGCTTTTCATTCTTGTCCCTCCTTAGTTCGGTTTATCCGCTTCCATCTTACATAGAATCATGTCACGACCTTGTTTCGGAGCTTGGCTTGGGTCCGGACTGTCTCGACATAGTTCTGACCGGTCCGTTGGATCGTCCGCCCCTGGCACGTCAGCTCCACCTCGACGATGAAGGCGTCGTTGTGGCCGGACGTTACTTCAGTGACCCCGTCCGACCGGAAATATTTCAATCGGAAAGGAGGACCTCCGGTCCCGTCGTTTACCAGGTCGTCGGCCAGGATACGGCTACCGTCCCGTCTGGAGCTGGCATCGTCGGCGTCGACGATCCTGATGAGGCGGGTTCCCGCCCAGGCATAAATGATATGGTCCAGGGTCGCCGAGACATTCCCTGTCACGTCGAGCGAAGGAACTTCCAGGACGATACAGCTCGGCCCGGTTGCGTAAGACGAGCCGTCGTATGCCTCGAAGGAACCGTCCAACACTTGATTGGCATCGCGGATATCCCTGGATACCCAGGCCATGGGCAAGCGACTTCCCTCGATCGCGTCCGCTCTCGAATTCTGGTTAAAAAAATACTTCATCCCGTTGGTGTACAGGAAAAGGAGAGACAGCACGATGACGCTCGATATCGCGATGACGATCAGGAGCTCGACGAGGGTCATCCCCTTGCTCCGAGATTTCCTCGGCCCGGTGGCCGCAATTTCAGGAGTGGTCGTCGTTTTCATGGCTCACCTTCTGTTGATCCCTGCCTTAGAGATAAAGGTGACGACGTCTTTCCGCATCGGGTTGCCGCTGGCAATGGTCCTGTTCCGGTAATCCCACTCGATGGTGACAGTGAGTTTCTTGATGGACTCGTCCATGTTGATCGCTTCGCCGGCTTGGATAGTGATCGTTTCCCGCCCGTTCCGCAGATAAGCATGGCCGTCGCTATTGAAGAGGTACCTGTAGGGGCTGTCGGCAGCGGCGTTATAAAGGGTGGCAAACGTAGAAGTCGTCGGCGATTGGGGGTTGATGGAGTCGAATTCCATGTTCCGGTATCTCTCGGCCTCGTACTGGGCGACTTGAGTCGCCAACGTGGTCTGTTTGGTGCCGGACACGAGGTTAAAGCCGTAGACGAAAACGCTGATCAAGGTGAGGCAGACGATGGCCAGCATGCCCACGGTGATCAGGACTTCGACAAGAGAGAAGCCCCTCTGCCTGTCTCTCTTTTCCCCTTGAGCAACCGCGAAAAGCGCGCCCTTTCTCAGGCCTTGGAGCGCACGACCGTAAAAGAAAAACACCCCACCGTTCGAAATTCCTCTTGGCATTTTGCTCCTCCCCCCCTCCCTTTATCACCGGCGATTCTTGGCTCAATCGCCGATAGGGGGGATTCGTTTAGAAAACTTCGATCCTCCTTGGGGGTTAGCCCTCGTTTATAATCTACGCCCTAACCTGGGCGATGTCAAGCGGTTAAATCGACTTTTTTCCCTCCCCGCGGGATCAGCGGGCCCTCACCCCTGGAGAACTTGGCAAGATGCAATTTCAACCTGATAGGCTGAGGCTGAACGGACCATTTTTGGACCAGATTTTGTCAACTTTCGCCCCAAAATGGCAACTCTTCGCTGCCAAAATGCCAGGCACATCCTGCGCGGTCCAATTGACTTAAAGCCCCACGGGTCGCCGGGATGATGCTGAATCTGTTTGGCCATCCACAGAGAAATTGGCTATATTACCCATCAAGGCACTGATTTGCCCTGACCCCAGTAGTCAGGAATGTGAGATTACGATGTTGCAGGATGCCAAATTGTGGTGGCCGCCGCGAAGGGGTTACGCCATACTGAAAAGGGCCAACTCCCTCCGCTTCGCGTACTTCAGCCGTTATGTTCCCAGTTGGGAGGGCGTGAAAGTGCTCGACGTCGGGTGCGGGGGCGGGTACACGTGCGAGTATCTCGCCCGGCGCCGGGCCATCGTCTTCGGGACGGATATTTCGGCGGGATCTCTTGACGCGGCCCGCAATCATGCCGCCCAGATCTCGCTTCGGATAGACTACCGGCTGGCTGATCCGCAGTCTCTCCCTTTTGAAAGCGGCGAGATGGACGTCGTCACCTGCCTTGAGGTCCTGGAGCACATCCCGGATGTCGGGCCTACTCTCGTAGAGATCCATCGTGTCCTTAAGCCTTCGGGCAGGGTCTTCTTCGACACGGTCAACCGGACGTTCTGGTCACGCATCATCGCCATCTGGGCGGGCGAGACCGTCCTCAGGCTGATCGAGCGGGGTACTCACGACTGGCGGTTATTCAAAAAACCCGAGGAGATCGAGGATTACCTTCGGAGGTGCGGCTTCGGGGAAATCGAACTCGGCGGCCTCAGGCTGAAATTCCTGCCATGGGATAAGGGAGGACTTCCGCTTCGGGTGAGCCGCTCAGGAAACATGTCGGTCGTCTACTTCGGCTCGGCGGTCCGGCAGGCGGGCCGGGATCCTGTCAGGCTTTCTTCGGGTTCCACGTCCCCTTGGCGACCGCCGGGACAAAATTGGCCAGGCCGGGCGGCGGGAAGGGGAGGGTTTTCTCCCTTTCGGCGCTCATATAGGCGGCCATGAGGAGTTCGGTCACATTGAGACCGTCGTCGAAATTCTCGCTCGGGCGGACGCCCTTGAGGAAAGACTGGACCATATGCCGGTCCTCCGCCTGGTAGCCGTATTCGTTCTCCTCGTCGGCCACTACGGGCATCAAGCCGACCTCAGCGTTCTGTTTCTCCACTAAGTCCTCGCCGGCTTTTCCTTTGACCTTCCGGCTGAAGAAGACCTTGAGCCCGGCGTCGAGGCTGTTGATCTGGAGGGCGTATTCGGGCCCGAGGAGCTCCATGCTGAGGCGCAACCCGGCGCCGACATAACACCACGAGGTCGTCGTCTCGACGACGATGACGTTTCCTTTCTCATCCTTGTATTCGATGAGCGAGCGGGCGAAGTCCTCGGCCGGACGCTGGAGATAGTCGGTCTTGCCGCCGCTCTGATCGCGGAGGATCTTGGCATATTCGGGATTCTGCCATTTTAGACATGAGGCGTAGGCGCTTACCTTGACGGCCGTCAGCACGCCCCGCGGAGCTCCGGGCGGGGTCAGGAGGAAGCGGGCCACCTCAACGGAATGGCACATCATATCGTTGAGGACACCCCCGCCTTGAAGCGGTCCCTCCCAAAACCAGGGCATGTGCGGCCCGCTGTGCTCCTCAGAGGCGCGGGCCAGGTAAGGTCGTCCGGTGAGTGTAGCCCCGCGGGCCCAGACGATGGCCCGTCCCCTTACTACCGCCGGGGCGAAAACCTGGTTTTCCAAGTACCCGTCGAGAAGCTTGGCTTTGCGGACCAGCTCCAGCATCCGGCGGGCCTCCATGACATTCCGGCCGAGCGGCTTTTCGCAGCAGACGCCGGAGAGATCGCCTTTTCCGGCCTCGAGGGCATGGACGATTTCTTCCATGACCTCGATCCGGGCGAAGTTTGGGGCACAGATCCAGATGGCGTCGATTTTCGGGTCGGCCACCATGTCGCTGATAGACTTATAGGTCTTGGCCGCGCCGACGTTGAGCTTCCGGACGATGCCGGCCGCCTCTTCGGCTCTCTTCTTGTCGGGATCATATATTGCCATGATATCCGCATCGCGGACACCGGCCCAGGAACGGATATGAAACCTGGCGACGAAGCCTCCGCCGATGATACCGACGCCCAGCGTTTTCTTTTTCATGTCAAACCTCCCGCAAAGGCTTCATTGTATGGATTCGGAGGAAGGGTGTAAAGAAGCCGACCGTATTCCTCTTTTCGGGTAAATATGTTACATTTCTGCTTCCCCTGAAAGGAGCTGAACATGGCTAAGCACAAAATCGCCGTACTGCCCGGAGACGGAGTCGGAAGAGACGTCATCGAAGCGGCGATGATCGTCCTGAAAAAGCTGGCCGTCGACGCCGAGTACATCTACGGAGACATCGGCTGGGAGTTTTGGACGAAGGAGGGAAACGCCCTCCCTGACCGCACTATCAAGATGCTCAAGGAGACGGACTGCTGCCTGTTTGGAGCCATCACGTCGAAACCCAAGGAGGACGCCGCGGCCGAGCTCGCCCCCTCTCTGCGCGGCAAAGGGCTCTCCTATTTCAGCCCGATCGTCCGGCTCCGCCAGGAGTTCGACCTCTACACCAACCTCAGGCCCTGCAAAGCCTACCCGGGGAATCCCCTAAATTATCGGGAGAATATCGATCTGGTGATCTTCCGCGAAAACACGGAAGGCCTGTACGCCGGAGTCGAGTTCCATCCGCTCCCCCAGGCGGTCCGGGATGCGCTGCTTATCCATCCCAAGATGAAGGCCTTCAAGGACACACCGCTCGACGAGATAGCTGTGTCCACCCGGATCATGACCAAGAAAGGCTGCACCCGGATCGTCCGGGCGGCCTTCGAGTACGCCCGGACGAACAAGCGGCGTTCCGTGACCATAGTCGAGAAGCCGAACGTCCTCCGTGAGACGGGCGGTCTGATGCTGGGCATCGCCCGGGAGATCGCCAGGGAATACCCCGAGGTCCCGCTCAAGGAAGCCAACGTGGATGCCATGTGCATGTGGCTCGTCAAGAATCCCCACGACTACGATATCCTGGTCGCCGAAAACCTCTTCGGAGATATCATCTCCGACCTGGCCGCGCAGCTCGTCGGCGGATTGGGGTTTGCTTCAGCCGGGAACATCAGCGACACCTACGCCGTCTTCGAGCCCACCCACGGGTCGGCGCCGAAATACGCCGGGATGTACAAGGTTAACCCCATAGCGACATTTCTAGCCGCCAAGATGATGCTTGAGTGGCTCGGCGAGTCCGAAAAAGGGAAACGGCTGAATGGGGCCATCGCCGCCGTCATCAAGGAAGGCAAGGTCCGCACCTACGACATGGGCGGGAGCTCCACCTCCCTGGATGTCGCCCGCGCGGTAGCGGACAAGCTCTGAGAGGAGCCTTGCGGATGGGCAAGACAGTCATCGAAAAGATCATCCAGTCCCACACGGCGGACGAGGTCGCACCGGGGAAGATCGTTTGGATGGACCTGGACATCCGTTCGGCCCGGGATTTCGGCGGCCCGAACGTGGTCAAAAACTACGAGCGTGAGTACGGCGGAATGCCTCTGGCCGACCCAGCCAAGACCTTTTTCACCTTCGACCTCTGCGCACCGGCCTGCTCGCTCAAGTATGCGGATAACCAGCAGATCTGCCGGGACTTCGCCCGGAAAAACGGGGTCGAGGTTTATGACGTGGACAGCGGTATCGGCACCCACGTTCTCATGGAGGAGGGGCTGGCTCGGACGAACGGCACGGTCGTCGGCACGGACAGCCACATGAACATCCTGGGCGCCCTCGGCGCTTTCGGCCAGGGCATGGGCGATGTCGATATCACCTTCGCCTTCCGCACCGGCCGGACCTGGTTCGAGGTCCCGGAGAGCGTCAAGGTCATCGTCAAGGGAGCCTACAGGAAGCCGACGTCGGCCAAAGACCTGACGCTCTATCTTCTGAAGATCCTGGGCACCAAGAAGATCGCCTTGCGCTCGGCCGAGTTCACCGGGCCCTCCGTCGCCGCCCTTTCTCTCGCCGGCCGGCTGACGCTTTGCAGCATGGTGACCGAGATGGCCGGGATCAGCGGTTTCCTCCCCGAGTTCGGCCCGGACGCCTGGAAGGAGATCGAGATCTGCAGCAAAAGGCCGTTATCTCCGTTTTCCCCCGACGGGGACGCAAGCTATGCTGAGACGATCGAGGTCGATGTCCAGGACCTCCCGCCTCAAGTCGCCGCTCCTCCTTCCCCGACCAACGTCAGGTCCGCGGCGGAGCTCCGCGGCACAAAGATCGACTCAGGGTTCATCGGCTCCTGCACCAACGGCCGGTTCGAGGATTTCGCCGAGGCGGCCCGCCTGCTCAAGGGCCGGAGAGTCAGGAAGGGAGTGATGCTCAAGATCGTGCCGGCGACCCGCGGGGTCTACGAGGACCTGCTGACGAAGGGGATCCTCCAAGAGCTGTTCGAAGGGGGCGCCATCGTCGTCAATCCCGGCTGCGGCGGCTGTGCCGAAGGCCATGTCGGCCTGACCGGGAAAGGCGAGGTTCAGATCAGCACGGGGAACCGCAATTTCCCGGGCAAGCAGGGGAAAGGCCAGACCTATCTGGCCGGCCCCGCCGTCGTGGCTGCGTCCTGCATCTTGGGCCACATCGCCGGTCCGGAGGACCTCTAACATGGAGACACGATCGCACCGAGGCCGCATCTGGGTTCTCACCGACAAGTCCGGAAAGCTGATCGAGGACATCGATACCGACCAGATCTTCCATAACGCTTTTCTTCACATCACCGAACTGGCGGAGATGGGGCCGTATGCCCTCGGCAACCTGGAGGGATGGAAGGATTTCCCCGAGAAGGCCAGACCCGGCGATATCGTCGTCGCCGGACGGAACTTCGGCGCCGGCTCCTCACGGCAACAGGCCGTCGACTGCTTCATCGCTTTGAAGGTCGGCCTCATCCTGGCGCCTTCTTTTTCCTCGATCTATTTCCGCAACGCCGTCAATTCCGGCTTTCCCGTCTTGCGGTGCGGGGAGCTCGACGAACTCTCCGCCGTCCGGAAGCTCGAGAGCGGAGACGAGGTCGAGGTCGATTTCCTTAGCGGGAAGGGATTCAATGTATCCAAAAACGGCACTTTTTCGTTGGAGCCGATGAGC
>Ga0105094_10001665_pt1 | contig 11656 bp, 8 predicted proteins | sample PPLLak1March2015_2_FD_87023 | JGI IMG/M metagenome (GOLD analysis project Ga0105094, IMG submission 87023) | Freshwater sediment microbial communities from Prairie Pothole Lake near Jamestown, North Dakota, USA - PPLs Lake P8 Core (3) Depth... | ecosystem: Environmental > Aquatic > Freshwater >...
CACGATCTGGGATCGCGGCGACAACAACCCGCCGACCTCGATCGACCCCTCCGAGTGGAGGTCCGGAAGATCGCGCAGCATCAGCGCCGGCGGCAAGGAGACCCTCACCTTCATTTTCTCCTGGGGTTCATCCTCAGACGACTACACGCTGGAGATCACCTTCGATGGCTCGTGCGAGGTCGACTTGTAGCAGCTGGTTTCTCTGGCGCGTGTGGGGAGCCTGCCAGCAGTACTGACCTCGCGCACGGCGCTCGCCCGATCCTCCATCCCAGGTGGCAGACTCCGGAGCGACTGGCGGTCCTCCCGCTGGCATTCGATGCGGCAGGCGAGCGACGACCAGCGCGCCACGCGCCGCAGTCGCCGGGGCACAATCCGGACCTCGCGACGGCCAGTGGAGAATGCGCCACACCTGCGAAATCTCCAGCGGCCCGTCGACAACCCGCTGCACTGCCGGTCGGACGTCGCCATGTGTCCTCCAGCCAGCCCAGGGTGCCCTTAAGCCGAGGGCGACGACCTGCCTGGCTGGGCCCCCAAGTGTGGCTCAGCCGCCGAGCTTCGCGCTGGATGTGGTGGTGAGTGGGGGTGCCGGCGCCTGAGGCATCACCCATCAGGATGAGGCTGGGCTAACCTGCAAGGAGTCTACGCAACCCGGCAGAAACATGATAGCCTTGGTCTGAGTGCGAGTCCGCCGACCAGGCCGGAGGACGATCCCGGCCTGCTGTCGTCGCTCACGCTGCACGGAGTGGCGCTCGTTGCTGAAGCGGGGGCACAAGGAGGGGTCCAGGGCGCTTGCCCTGGATAGGCGATGGATAGCGTGATCGGGACGACGCTCGGGCGCTACCGCCTGATCGAACGCATCGGCCGCGGCGGAATGGCCAACGTTTACGTGGCCGAGCCGATGGGCGGGCATGCGCGCGTCGCCATCAAGCTCCTCACGCCCTTGATGTCTGACAACGAGCAGTTCACTCAGCGCTTCCGCCAGGAGGCGCGCGTCGTCGCCAGGCTCAAGCATCCGAACATCATCCCGGTAATCGACTATGGCGAGATCGACGGCAAGGCCTACCTGGTGATGCCGTACCACCCGTCGGGCAGTCTGTCGGACCGGCTGGCGCAGGGATCGGTCAAGCCGGAAGAAGGCGGGAGGATCATCGCCCAGATCTCGTCGGCGCTGCAGTTTGCCCACGAGCATGGCGTCATCCACCGCGATGTCAAGCCCTCGAATGTGCTGCTCGATGAGCAGGGGAATGGCTGGCTTTCGGATTTCGGCCTGGCCTACATGCACGACGCCTCGCTCAGCCTGACCGGCTCGGCCATGCTCGGGACTCCGGCCTACGTCTCGCCGGAGCAAGCGCGCGGCAGCAAGGCCAGCGCCCGATCCGACCAGTACTCGCTCGGAATCGTGCTCTTCGAAATGGTGACCGGCCAGCTTCCCTTCGAGGCGGAAACGCCGATGGGCGTGCTGGTCAAGCACATGCAGACACCCATCCCGCTTCCGCGTTCGATCAAGGCGAGCGTGCCCGTGCATATCGAGCGCGTGATTCTCAAGGCGACGGCCAAGGACCCCGACGACCGCTTTGGATCTGTCGCCGAAATGAACGCTGCGTTCCAGGCGTCACTGGCGCACGCACTGAATCCTTCGGTCCACCCTGCGCCAACCCTGATCCCGGTGCCTCCGAGCCATCCGACGATCCCGCTGCCCGACAGCCGCGACATTCGGATTGGCCCACGTCGCGTCCGCCCATGGCAGCTCGGCGCAGCGGCTACGTTGCTGGCGCTGCTGGTCTGTCTGCCTTCCGCCTATGCCGGGATGTTCCTGCTGCCAGGCAGCGCCGCCACCGCGCCGCAATTGACGGCGCAGGCCGCCACGATCGAAGCGCTCTCGGCACAGCTCTCTGCCAGCCAGGGCGATCTGTCCGAAGCTGAAGTGCAGGCCGCCGTGATGCAGACCATGACCGCGTTGCAGGCAGGCGATGGGAGCGGCAGCCAGTCTCTGGCGCTCGGTCAGCCGGGAGGGCTGCTGCCGGGAGTGTTCCCAGCCCTGTTCGGCGCAGGCACGCCCACGCCGACCCCCACCAGTCTCTACGGCGGGTCTCCCGGGCCTACGAGCACCCAAGGTGGGTCTGGCGGCTATGTGAGCGCCAGCGCGACTTTCGGGCCGACACCGACGACGGGTGTGCCCACGGCGACCCAATTGGGTGCAGCGACCGCCACCTCTGCACCTGCTCCCTCAGCGACGTCCGCTCCACCGCCAACGGCGACCTCTGCTCTGCCTCCGACGAGCACCTCCGCCCCTCCACCGACGGATCCGCCGCCGGCAAGCCCTACAGACGTCAAGATCTGCAAGAAAGATCCACACCCCATCTTCCCTACTTGCGAGCCCGACTAGCGAACCCCACGGGAGATCTGCTTCAATCCCTCACCGCGGGTTCTGAGCAGGGCGTTGGAACGATGCAGCGCTGGCTCCCAGGCCGCCGGCGCGTACCCAGGGTGGGTGCTGCGGAGCAACTGCAGCCCGGAAACGGAATCGCAGCAGTCCCCGAGTACGGTCCTCCGCCGAACACACCCCTTTGCTGCCGGGAGGTGACAGACGGCACGTTCCTCGTCCGATGTAGCCTTGGACGCAGGTCCATGGCCCCTCGAGATGCGGTCCAAGCAGGTACACTTGCCGCACGTGACTCGCACCTGGATCCGGCTTCGGACCTGGCGGTCGAAGGAGAAGGGGCATGCTGCGCAGACTGACCGGTTTCGTCCTTGGTTCGCTCTTGTTGGTTGGCTGTGCCCTTTGGGATGGGAATCGCGTGCCCGCGCCCTCAAGTGTGACGCCTGCACCTACAGCTCCTCTCTATCCTGAGGCCTCGATGCCTGCGTCCGCCACCAGCGAGCAGGCCACCGCCCCGGCAGCGCAGCCTGCCGATCCCTCCAGGCCAGGCATGCCACACCTGGATTCCAACCAGCCGGTTGAAATCCGGGTCATCGACATGCAATCTCCGACAGCAGGCTGGGCGATTGGCGGGCCGATGGGTGCAGATGACCACGTCCTCTCCACCACCGACGGCGGCGCCCGGTGGAGCGATGTCACCCCTCCTGAGGCTTCGGTCGCCATGCCCTATGGGACTCGTCGCGCCACGGGAGCGTTTCTGGGGACTGACCGCGCCTGGGTCGTGTACGACCACGTCCATCCCGAGGCTGGCGTCTTCCCGGTCGTCGTCTGGCGTACCGAGGATGGTGGACGGACCTGGATGCCCGGAAAGGCGCTTGACCTCGACGGCCTTGAGCCCGACTTCATCCCACGCTTGCTCGGTTTCGTCGACGAATCCACGGGATGGCTTCTGGTCGAGCTGGGGGCCGGGATGTCGCATGAGTATGTCGCGCTCTACCTATCCGAAGACGGCGGGACAACCTGGGAGCGTGTGCTCGACCCGTACGGCGATTCGCCCATCCAGGTTTGCTGGAAGACCGGTCTCAACTTCGCCGATGCACAGACTGGCTGGCTGACGCGAGATTGTCGCGGCGTGGTCGATGGCGCCTTCGTCGACATTACCCGGGATGGCGGTCGAACCTGGACCTCGGTAGAGCTTCTCCCTCCCGCCGACCAGCCGCAGGCCCTCACCTACCCGAATGCCTGTGGCACGCACTCCCCTCGCTTGCTGAGCCCGGCCGTGGGCTGGGTCGGCGTGAGCTGTGAAGTCTACGAACCAGGGGATGTCGAGCCCGGACCAAGTCAGGTCTACCGCACCGAAGATGGCGGTGTGTCCTGGACTGCACTGGAGGCGCCGTACGGCGAGCTGGGCCACCTGGAGGACCGCCTGACATGGACGTTTGGCCGTCAAATCCATGTGACGCTAGATGAGGGGAAGACCTGGTCGTTGATCAAGGCCGTCAGCTGGGATGGTGCGTTCGATTTCGTCGATCTCGAACATGGCTGGGCGGTGGCTAGAGATGGCGAAAGGATCGCATTCGTACAAACCAGCGATGGCGGCAAGACCTGGAAGCTGCTGGAGCCGAAGACAGCTCCCGAAGGATAGTCCCCTCGAAAGGGCAGCCCGAACAGATTGAGGGCCACCCGCCGTGCGGGTGGCCCAGCAGGTTGTGCCGGCTGTCCTGCGCTGGATCTGCTGAATCCTTCGATGGCCCGCCATTCTCCAGAAGGCTTCACAGCCGGTGCCGAGAGGCTGGAGCCGTGCATATCCGTCCCGATTGGGGTGGGGGGATCACACCTGGCGAGGAGCTGGATGGCAAGCGTGGCCGAATCGGAAGGCCTGCGCGCGCTTCAGGGCGCAGGCCTGACTGCCCCCGGAATGTCCTGGCCGGACCGCAAGAGCTCCTGGCGGGACTTGGCCCGGGCCAAACGGCTCCCGAGCGAACGCTGGCGCGTGGCTTAGGCGGCCAGCGCCTCGAGCGGCGCCGGGATCGACACCGGCATCGGCGCGCCCTCGGCCAGCGCCTCGATCGCCCCCGGATCGGACAGGATGTCGGCCACCTGGCCGTCCTCCATGCGCACCACCCGATCGACATAGCGCACCATGCGCAGGTCATGCGTGACCATGATGCCGGCCCGTCCCTGCTCGTGGATCAGGCTGGCGAAGGTCTCGACCACCTGGTGGGCGCGCTCAGTGTCCAGCGAAGCGGTCGGCTCGTCCGCCAGCACCAGCTCGGGGCTGTGAACCAGGGCGCGGGCGATGGCCACGCGTTGCTGCTGGCCGCCGGAGAGTTGGTTGGGGTAGCTTTTCAGCCGGTCGCCCAGCCCCAGGCGGTCGAGCAACTCGCCGGCCAGCGGGCGGGTCTGCTTGTTCAATGTCCCGTTCAGGCGCAGCATCAGCTCCACGTTCTCACGCGCCGTGAGGTAGGGCACCAGGTTGTTGCTCTGGAAGGTGAAGCCGATCTTGCTGCGGCGAAAGACCGTACGCTCGGATTCGGAGAGCGAGCCCAGGTCCTCCCCCGCGACGATGATCTTGCCGGAGGTGGGAGTCAGCAGCGTCGCCAACGTCGAGAGCAGCGTGGTCTTGCCGCTGCCGCTCGGCCCGACGACGGCCACGAACTCGCCGGGATGCACGGTCAGGTCGACGCCGGCCAGGGCGCGGATCGGGCTGGCGGCGTCGCCGTAGCGCTTCTCGAGTTCGGCGGTTTCAACAACGGGCTTCAACATGGGGATCATGGCTCGCTTCCTCTCAGGGGGGTTACTGGCCGATGGCCGTCAGCGGATCGACGCGCCCGGCCATCCGGATCGAGACCATGCCGGCCAGCGGGCCGATGACCAGCAACAGCAGGGTGGTGGTGGCGATCGTCACGCCGGTCAGCTGGAGGGGAACCTCCGGCGGGATCCCCAGCGTCAGCAGGAAGGTGACCAGGCCGCCCAGGCCAACGCCGAGGCTGGTGACGATGGCGATCTGCCACAGCGAGGCGCCGGCCACGGTTCGATTGGCGGCCCCGATCGCCTTGAGCATGCCGATCTGGCCGATCTTCTGCAGCGTCTGAATCTGGAAGAAGCCGCCGAGCACCAACACGCCGATCAGCAGCGTGAAGAAACGCTGGGTATTCAACGTGCTCTGCTGGACCGAGTATCCAGGGATCGACTCGATGGCTGTCTGCACATCCGCCGCGATCACCTTCGGAACGGTGCGCAGGATGGAGGCCTGGACCTGAGCGACGTCAGCGCCTGGCTGCAGCTTGACGGCGAACACGTTGGGGATGAAGGGGGCATCCGATTGCGGCGGCGTCTCCTGTGGGCGGATCCGCTCCCAGGTGCGGTAGGGAACGATGACCGAGGGCAGGAACAGGTAGTCCTGTCGGTCGGCCACCCCGGCCACCGTCAGCGAGAAGAACTCCTCGCGGGTGCCCTGGGTGGACTTGATGGTCAGGGAGTCGCCGGGTTCCAGGCCGAACTCCTCGGCGATGCGCTTGTCAATGATCGCCTCGCGCGAACGTGTGCCGCGCAGGCCCTGGCCGGCTCGCACCGACGGCTCCCCGGGCTTCCCCGGTTCGACCCCGATCAGCGTGATATCGAAGGCTTCCGCCCCATCGGCGGGCCAAACCGAGGCGTTGGTCAGCGCGATCGCCCCGACCTCTTGGACGCCGGGCAGCCGTCGCAGGCCCGGCGCCTTGTCCATCGGCAACCGGCTGGCGTTGATCAGGTAGTCCGAGTTTTCCTGGTAGACGATCAGCTGCGCATCCAGATCCGAAAGGTACTCGCGATTGGCGGCGCTCAAGCCGGAGGCCAGGCCGGCGATGAACAGCACCAACATGGTGATCAACCCCACCACCAGCGAGAACAGCAAGAACCGCCCTCGATTGCGCCAGATTTCCTTGAACGCCAGATACAGCGACATTCCCCGCCCCCGCCTATACATGATTATGCTTGGACAATAGTACGACAAAAACCATACTTGTCAAGAGGCGAATCGGGGGCTCGTCCAGCAGGGTAGCTGAGCCAGCCGGGCGGCCGGGTCCGGCGGGATGGCCCGTCGGACCGGCCGGCGGTGGACCCGGCAAGGCTAGCGGTTCGGGAGGTCAGGGGGAGTGTGGCGCGCCCGGCGACCGGCACCCAGCCCGGCGAAGAGCGTGCCAGCGACCCCGGAGCGTGGGTCAGACTGGGTACGGCTGGACGTGCGCTTCAGACGGATGCCGCGCGGCGGGCGGTCAGTCGGCCGGTTCGGCCCCAGCTACGGTGCCGAAGGAGTTGACCGCCAATGCCCAGCGGCTGCCAGGGACGAATTGTCTGAACTCGGCCTCGGAGTCGGGCGTGTAGGTGTAGGACTCGCCATCGCCGACCAGGATCACCTGGAACGACTGTGTCTGGTCTCCGAGCTGCTCTTGCCCGGAGATCGAAGGGGCCGGCCAGACGGGGCGCAGATCGCTGCCGCGCAGGACGGCGGTATCGACCACCGCCCAGTCGAGCACAGAGTACTCGCAGTAGGGTTCGTACAGCTCATAGACGCAGTCCTGCACGACTTCGCCGAATCCGCTGCCCGTATCGAGCGTATAGGGCGTTCCGCACACCTCGATTGCCCCTGCCTGAGGCGAGTCCACGGTCCGGCGCAGTTTCTCGCGGCAAGAACCGACGTCGGCGTCGGAGGGGATCTCATCGGCCCAGTCTTCCCGCTCAACCGGCGCCAGTCCCAAGACCTCGACCTGGCGCTCCCAGGCAACAGATTGAACCTGCGCTACGCGGTCCTCGGTCCGACCGGCGAGGAGCATCAGGATCAGTCCCCCGAGCAGGCACAAGCCCCCGACGACTGCCAGCGCGACCAGCGCCCCGCGGCTCTTTGCCTTGGCCGGGGGTTGTTGTGCCGTTGCGGCCGGTACGGGGCCGGGAAGGGGTGCGCTGCACTCGCGGCACTGACGGGCGTCAGCCGGGTTCAGCGTGCCGCAGGCGGGGCAGGCCACGTCCGGGACTGGCGCCGAACGGTGGGCGCCGACGACGCGGCCTTTGTCACGCGCCTTGGCGCTGGAAAGATCGGCGCCGCAGGCCCCGCAGTACTTCGCTCCGGCCAAGTTGCGCGCGCTGCAGAACCCGCAGTGCACATCGGGGCCGGCCTTCGCCTGAGCCAACTTGGCGGAGTCGGTGATCAGCTTCTCCTGGAGCGGCTGCACGAAGGCGACGTCCTCGGGCTGAGGCCCGCCGCAGCCGTTGCAGAACTTGTTCGTCCCAGGGTTGCGCGTCTGGCAGCGCGGGCAGGGCCACTCCAGCTCGACATAGCCGACAGTCTTCTTCGCCACGGCATTTCCTCCCGGTGTGGGCTGCGCAGACGGCGCCAGGGACAGATCTCGTATCCGTCCGGTCCCCAGGCCCGGCGACAAGCATAACGCAGGCTGACCATTTCCATCAACCCGCCGCTGGGCCAGTTGGCATAGAATCCTCTCGGGGCAGGCATGCGGCAGGCTCAGTTTCGTTTCTATGCCGAGCTGAACGATTTCCTTGACAGGTCGCGGCGGCAGGCGGACTTCGCCTACCCCTTCAACGGATCGCCCGCCGTCAAGGCTGCCATTGAGGCTCTCGGTGTGCCGCACACCGAGGTCGAAGTGATCCTGGTGAATGGTGTGAGCGTTTCCTTCGACCACCCGCTGCGAGGCGGCGACCAGGTGAGCGTATTTCCGGTCTTCAAGTCGCTCGATATCACTCCCGTGTTGCGTCTTCGCCCTCCGCCGCTGCGCCAGGTGCGCTTCGTCCTCGACGTTCACCTGGGACGGCTGGCGCGCCGTCTCCGACTGATGGGGTTCGATGCCGCCTACCGCAATGACTGGTCCGACGAGCAACTGGCTGAACTCGCTCCACGGGAGCGGCGGATCGTGCTTACCCGCGATCGGGGTTTGCTGATGCGCCGGGCGATCACCCACGGAACCTACGTGCGCGCCACGCAACCCGAGGCGCAGCTGATCGAAGTGCTGCGCCGTTTCGACCTGGGCGGCAGCCTGCGCCCGCTGACACGCTGCCTGGCCTGCAATGGCGTCTTGCTCGAGGTCACCCTCGACCAGGTGGACCTTGAGGATCTCCCCCCCGACATCCGCGCCAACCCGCAGCGGCTTGTGCGCTGCCCTGACTGCCGGCGCGTCTACTGGGACGGCAGCCATCTCCGGCGCCTGCGGGCGATTGTGGCCGAGGTCGAAGATCAACTGCATGCCGACGGAGGTCGCGGCGGCGAAGGCCAGGCGGGCGAATGACGCACCTCGACCGATGGACCGGTGCAGGGCTGCTTGCGATCTCAGCGGCAAGCCTGGCCTATGAGCTTGCCCTGACCCGGCTGCTCAGCCTGCAGCAGTTCCACCATTTCGCGTTTCTCGTCGTCAGCCTGGCTGTGCTCGCCTCTGCCGCCGGCGGCGTTCTTCGTGCACTGCTGCCTCCACGTGTGCCGGCGCGGCACCTGGCGCTGGCGACGTCGCTCTCCCTCCTGGGTACCTTCGCCGTACTGAACCTGGCGCTGTTTGACTCCTACAGCGTGGCCTGGGACTTGCGGCAGGGGGTTGTTCTGCTTGCCAACTTGATCGCGGCCGGTGCACCTTTCCTGTTTGTCGGCTGGCTGGTGGCGGGCATCCTGTCCGAGGCCGGGGCGAACGCCAACCGCGCCTACGCGGTCAACCTGATCGGCGCGGCTGCCGGCGTGACTGTGGCGCTGATGATACACACGCGTGGGGGCACGCTGGGCATCTGGATGACGGCGCTTTCGCTGAGCCTGCTGGCGGCAGCTTGCTTCGCAGACGGCCGGTCGCGGATCTGGATGGCGGGTGGTGCCCTGGCTGTGCTGGCGATCCTGCCGTCGACCGTGCGCGCGGCGAATGTGCGCCTCTCGCCCTACAAGCCCCTGGCCGTGGCTCGGCTGCTGCCGCAGTCCCGTGAGCCCTTGCGGGCCTGGGGGATGGGCAGCCAGATCGATGTCATTGAGTCGACAGGCCTGCGCAGCTTTCCCGGCCTGAGCCTGCAGGCGGGTCCGGACCTGCCTCGCCAGGCTGGGCTGTTCCTGGACGGCGACGGGCCGGTTCCGTTGACGCTGGCCTGTCCCGATTCTCCGGAAGCGGCCAACCTCGCCCAGCATCTACCCTCCAGCCTGGCCGCCTCGCTGCGTCCCGGCGGGCGCGTGCTCGTGCTAGATGCCGGCGGGGGCCTGGACGTGCTGGCGGCAGTGGCGAACGGCGCCGGAGAGGTGTGGGCCTCTGCCCGCAGCCCGGAGACGGCCAGGCTGCTGCTCGGTCCTTATCGCGACCTGACCTGCGGTCTGGCGACGCTTCCCGGCGTGCACTGGCTGGAGGATCCGCCGCGGGCTGCGCTGGCGCAGGCCGCTCCCGGCTCGTTCGACGTCGTGCTGCTCTCGCTGAGCGATCCGTACCGCCCGGTCACGGCAGGCGCCTACAGCCTGCACGAGGACTTCCTGTGGACCGAGGAGGGATTGCGCGCCGCGCTGCGGCTCTTGAAGCCGGACGGCGTTCTCTCGCTTACCCGCTGGCTGAGCACGCCCCCGGCAGAAGAGGCCCGGGCGTTCCTCACCCTGCTGGAGGCGGTCGAGGATCGGGACGGGGTCGAACCGCGCCTGTTGGCCTACAGGGGAATGCGCACCGCAACGATCCTGTACTCTGCAGCCGGCTGGTCGGATTCCGATACTCGGTCAGCTGCGGCTTTCCTGCGGTCGAACGCCTTCGATGCGATCGTCTTCTCCGGCATGCCGGAGGGCAACTTCAATTCCTACAATCAGCTGCCGCACGACAGCTACCGTGAACTGTTTGAGGCGCTGCTGCACGATCCGGCAGCCGGGCTGCAAGCGTCCGAGGCTGACCTGCGGCCCGCCACGGATGACCGGCCTTTCTTCTTCCATTTCTTTCGCTGGCAGCAGCTCCCGGAGACCCTGGCTGGCCTGGGGCTGACCTGGGAGCCCTTCGGCGGCAGTGGTTACCTCCTGCTGCTGGGGCTGCTGGGCACCGTCGGGGTGCTGGCCGTGGTGCTGGGCGTCTCGCCTGCCTTCTCGCGCCGGGCGCGCCGCTCTCCGCTCTCGCCCCGCTGGGCGGCTTACTTCGTGCTGGTCGGCGGCGGGTTCATGCTGGTCGAAGTGGCGTTGATCCAGCGGCTGACTGTGTTGTTGGTCGAACCGGCGGTGTCGGTGGCCGTGGTTGTGTCGACGCTGCTGCTTGCTTCCGGCGTGGGGAGCATGCTGGCGGATCGCCTGCGACTGCGCCTGAGCCTGTTGCTCCTGATGTTGGCGCTGCTGGCCCTGGCGGCTGCTGTCGGCCCTGCATCGGACGCTCTGCTCCGATTGGGCTCCCCCCTGCGTCAGGTCCTGACGGCGCTGCTGCTCGTTCCGGCGGGATTCCTGATGGGCGTGCCGTTCTCCGGAGGACTGATCCGGCTGACGGGGGCGAGTGGCGGGCAGATCGCCTGGGCGTGGGCGGTCAACGGCGGGGCTTCTGGCGTGGCCGGCGTGCTGACGGCGCTGATCAGCCTGCAAGTCGGCCTGGGCGCGGCGATCGTGCTCGGCGCGGCGGCCTACGGTTTGGCGGCCCTACTCCCGCAGACCACCGCTTTGAAGCGCGCGCCCACCTAGTCGTCCAGCTCTCCCGAGCGCAGCAGGGGTACGAAGCGGACTCCGCCCAGGCTGGTGGCCTGGACCTGATCTGCGTCCAGCCGCTCGATCCGCCACAGCTCCTGGTATCCTCCGACCGGCCCAATCGGAATCACCATCACCCCGCCAATCGCCAGCTGATCGACCAACGGGGGCGGCACGTGATCCGGAGCGGCCGTCACCAGGATGGCATCGAACGGCGCTTCATCGGGCCAACCTTCGTAGCCGTCGCCGTGCCGCGCATGGATCTTGGTGTAACCCAGGCGTTCCAGCCGCTGCGCGGCGGAATTGGCGAGTGCCTCCAGGATCTCGATCGTGAACACCTCATCGCTCAGCTCGGCGAGAATAGCCGCCTGGTAGCCCGAGCCGGTGCCGATCTCGAGCACCTTGTCGCCGGGCTCGACCGACGCCTGCTCGCTCATCAACGCCACAATGTACGGCTGGGAGATGGTCTGGCCCAGGCCAATCGGGAGCGGGTGGTTCTCATACGCCTGGCCAAGGTACTCCTGCAGGACGAATTCGTGGCGCGGCACGGCGGACATTGCCGCCACAACGGAGGGGTCCTCGATCCCCAGCGCAATAATCCCTCGCTCAACCATAGCCTGGCGCTGCGC
>Ga0105094_10001666_pt1 | contig 11656 bp, 8 predicted proteins | sample PPLLak1March2015_2_FD_87023 | JGI IMG/M metagenome (GOLD analysis project Ga0105094, IMG submission 87023) | Freshwater sediment microbial communities from Prairie Pothole Lake near Jamestown, North Dakota, USA - PPLs Lake P8 Core (3) Depth... | ecosystem: Environmental > Aquatic > Freshwater >...
CAACGGGAATGGTGGCCCCGGTGATGTAGGCGGAATCGTCAGAAGCCAGGAAAAGGGCCGCCCGCGCGACGTCCTCCGGCTCGGCCAACCTGCCGAGCGGCACTCCCCGGGAAATTTGCCGTTCAGCCTCCGGATTTTTCCATAAATCTATATTAAAGTCGGTCTTGACAATCCCCGGGGCCAGCGCATTGACCCGGATGTTCTTTCCGGCCAGTTCCAGCGCCAGCTGCCGGGTAAGCATGATAATCCCAGCTTTGGAGATGGAATAAGCGCCCGCGCCGGTGCCGGGATTCAGGCCGACCTGAGAAGAAAGGTTGATGATATTGCCGCCGGCCTGCGCCGCCATCAATTTCCCGACCGCCTGGCAGCAGAAATAGGTGCCTTTTAGATTGATGTCAATAACCCGGTCCCAGTGCTCTTCAGGGCATTCGAGGAGGGTTTCCCCCGGAATCCAGACCCCGGCGCAGTTGACCAGGATGTCTGTCCTGCCGAAACTCTCGATTGCCCGGCGCGCCATTCGCTCGACATCAGACCGGGAAGAAATATCCACTTTCACGGCGAGACATTGCCGGCGCATTTTCCTGATTTCCGACGCAACCCCCTCAAGCCCGCCATCATCGGCGACGACATCAGCAACAATAACGTCGGCGCCGGCGCCGGCCAGCGCCAGGGCAATCGCCCGGCCGATACCGCGACGACCCCCGGTCACGATAGCGCTTTTCCCTTTTAAACGAAGATCTTTCATATTTAGCCTGCTTTCTCCGGCCTTCCGGGAAACTATTCAAGAATTATACGCAACCCCGTGACACGGGTCAATATACACTAAACCAACTTGAATATCCCCGCCAACCTATCTATTATATTGATAGTCTTTCGATGCAACAAAAAGCTGCGGAAAAAAATAGTGGCAAAGCTGGAGAAGGAGGAGTAAAGCCATGGCGGAAAAACGGCGCGATTTCTCGGTCCTGGATAAGTTCGGACTTGAAAGGAAGCCGGTCGGCGTCAAGTTTTCCATTGTCCGGCCAAAGGGCATCAAACGAATCGCCAAAGAGCTGAATTTCTGCGAGATGCTCAAGGAAGCGCAGGAGGGCAACGCTTTTTACGTCGGGCCTGACGACTGGGTCTGCGTGGGCGTGGAGCAGATGATACTGGGCATGAAAGACCCGGAGCCGGCGCTGGTGAGCGGGATCTTCGGCGGGGAGGAAGGGCTCTTCAGCGGGGCAAACGCCTGCCGCGCCATGTATGATCACCTGCCGAGGATGCAAAAGGGCTCGGTGAAATACGTGGCCTTCGCGCCCGTAGACAAGCTTTCCTTCGACCCCGATCTCCTGGTGATCACGGCGAACATCAACCAGGCCCAGACGCTGCTGCGGTCGATCAATTATTCCACCGGCCAACCCTTCGCCAGCCGGGCGACGCCGGTCGTGGCCTGCGCCTGGATTTACATCTATCCCGTGGTCAGCGGTGAGCTCAATTACGTCATTACCGGCCTGGGACTGGGCATGCAGGCGCTGAATATCTTTCCGCCCGGGCTTTTCCTGATATCGGTGCCCTTCCAGCGCATACCCACCATGCTGGAAAACCTGAAAGAAATGCCATACCGTACCGCGACGGCACCGGGACCCGGCGGCCCAACTCACCGCAAAAGGGTAAATAAAATGCTGGCGGACATGAGAAAGCGAATAGCCGAGTAGCCAATAAAGAGCGCGGTATTGTGTCAATTATTTGTTAATCAGGAGGAATAATGGCAGCGAAAAAGAAATACGAAAAGTACGTGGTCACCATACCCTTCCACAAGACACCAGCGGGGTCGCTGTTCTCCATCGGCGGCGACCTCATGGACGGGCTCGACCTGCATATCATTTACGCCTGCGCCTACCAGACCGGGAGGACCGGGATGTCCACCAAGCCGCACGTGCATACCTACGATGAAGCCATATTCTTCATCGGCACCGATCCGGCCCACCTGGACGAGCTGGGCGCCGAGGTAGAGATGTCCATCGGAGAGCTGGGCAAGGAAGAGAAATATACCTTCGATAAACCGACGGTAGTGGTGGCGCCGAAGGGCGTGCCCCACTGCCCGATAATCACCAACCGGCTCGACAAGCCATATGTCTGCATGGCGGTCTCGCTCACCGCCAAGAGGTCGGACTAGTTCCGCTATTAGCATTAAACGGGAGGAGACAAAAATGGACCTGAAAGGCAAAGTAGCCCTTATCACCGGCGGTGGCAGGGGCCTCGGCACCGCGATTACAAAGAGGTTCGTGAAGGAGGGCGCCAAAGTCCTCATCTCGGGCCGGAAACGGGAGACACTGGAGAGCTTCGCCAAGACACTACCGAAAGGCTCGGTGGCGGTCTGCCCGGGGGACGTTTCCAAGGACGAGGACGCGAAGCGGATGGTCGAGGAGACGGTGAAAATCTACGGGCGGCTGGACATACTAGTAAACAACGCCGCCCACGACGTCAAGGCGAGGGTCGCAGACCTTGCCCCGTCCGACTGGCGGGATGTCATGGATACAAACCTGACGGGGCCGTTCCTGCTGATGCATTTCGCCATCCCGGTGATGATAAAGGCCGGCGGCGGCTCGATCATCAACATCGCCTCGCTGGGCGGGACACGCTGCCTGCCCGCCTGCCCGGCCTATAACACCTCGAAAGCCGGTCTGATCATGCTGTCGCAGCAGGCAGCACTGGACTACGGTCCGTACAAGATACGGGTCAACGCCGTGTGCCCGGGTGGTATCGACACCGAGCTGCTGGACGAGATGATCCTGCCGATGGCCAAGGCTCTGAAGACCAACAAGCAGGGCGCGCTGGACTTTTTTACCAAGCACGTGCCGCTGCGGCGGGTCTCCAAACCGGAAGAGATCACCGGACTCTGCGTGTACCTCGGCAGCGACGAATCGTCTTTCATGACCGGGGCGGCGCTGCTCATCGACGGGGGGGCGGCTATAGTGGATGTTTCCGGGGCGGCGGTCAGCGAGGTGGGGGTACAATAAGTATTGCAGCCTGCCGGTTTAGTTGTTAAAATTATCCTTGAGGAGCTTGCCCCTGTAGCTCAGACGGACAGAGCAGCGGTTTCCTAAACCGTGTGCCCGGGTTCGAGTCCCGGCAGGGGCGCCACCAAAGCATAAAAAGGGGCGGGGCATCGGTGATGCCCCGCCTTCTTTATGTCAATGACTGTCACGGTGTTTATTCGTAAGAGCGCAGCCGGGGATATGTCCCCCGGTAGCCGAAGGACGAGCTTATCGCGTTCTGTCCGTCATGGCGGCCGTCGAGGATATCCAGCGCCTCTTCGCGATTGGCATCCATCAGATAAGGAATACCGGTGACGGTGGCGCACTCGCCGGTAAGCGACATGAGGTCGTCGCGGCTAATGGCCGGCACGCTGAAGCAGCGAGCACCCGCCATAAGCTGCTGGAGTCCGACCCTGATCTTTTCAGCGTAGCTGTAGACCCCCAGCGCACCGAGCGGCAGCGTCTTCATCTCCTCGGGGCCGACCAGGTCTTTAACCTCCTCGTAGCAGACAAAGATCTCCTCCGGAGTAGAGCCGAACTGGCTGACGGTGTTGGGCAGCTTGCCGTCCTTGAGCCACTGGGCGATGTTCTTACCGACCATACCCGGTATCATCAATGCACGCCCCATGCAGACCGCTTTAACGAACGGAGCACCCAGGGCCAGCGCCTTGAAGACACCGTCCTCGCTGCTGAAGCCGCCGCCGAAGGCGATATCCGGCACGCGTTCACCGCGGTTGGCCAGGCGCCGGGAGAACTGGTAAGCGGCGGCATGCAGGTAGAGACTGGGCATGCCCCACTCCTCCATCATGCGCCAGGGGCTCATGCCGGTGCCGCCGCCGGCGCCGTCGATGGTCAGGAGGTCGATATGGGCGTTGGCGCCCCACTTGATGGCCATCGCCAGCTCGCGCAGACCGTAAGCGCCAGTCTTCAGGGTGATGCGGCGGAAACCCAGGCCGCGGAGTCGCTCGATCTCCGCGTAAAAGCCCTCCTCGTCGATAAAGCCGAGGCGGCTATGCCGTTCGAACTCTTTGAGCGAGCCGTCCTCATAGGCAGCGCGGCTGAGGGGGTGGGAGGGGTCCGGGGTCACGATATAGCCGCGCCTTTGCAGCTCTAACGCACGTTCGAGGCTGTTAACCTTAATCTCGCCGCCGATGCACTTGGCGCCCTGGCCCCACTTAAGCTCGATGGTGTCCAGGCCGTGCTTGCGGCTGACATACTCGGCCACGCCGAGCCGGGTGTCTTCGACGTTCATCTGCACCAGAATCTCGCCGTAGCCTTTGTGATAACGTTTGTAGACCTCGATGCGGCGATCCATATCCGGCGAAGAGGTAATCTTTCCGTTCTTGTCCAGCTTAAGCTCGGGGTCGATACCGCAGACGTTCTCGCCGCAGACGAGCGTCACGCCGCTTAAAGCCGCGCCGATGGCGAAATGCTCCCAGTTCTTGCGGGCGATCTCCGTGGAGCCGAGCGCGCCGGTGAAGATGGGCATTTTCATCGGGACTTTCTTGTCCCAGCCGTATTCGGTCTCCGTGCTGACCGCCGGGAAAATAGCCGAGTCGGAGTCTGCGGTCATGCCTTCCGGCAGTCCCCTGGCTCCCAGGGCATAACCCTGGATGTTGAGATGTGAGTAGTCGACGGGATAATCCTTGTCCCCGCCGGCGGTGACGTCGCCGAAAGGTCCGGGGTAGATCAGCTCGCGGCTGCGAAAGGTGGCTTTAAACACCTCACAGTTGCCGGTGCACCCATCGATACACCGGGAGCAGATACCACTGGAAGGGGAGACATTGCGCGAACGGTTGGCGGTCCTGGTGGCGTCATTGGCATTTGGTCTTTGTAGATTCATGGTTCTTTTCTCCTTTTTTTATTTTTTATCCGATGATCTGCCTCTTTCCAGAAAGCAGATAGCATGCCGGGTACGCAGGTCAGCCACGACCTTGGCCGTGGCACCGCCGGCGGCCTGCGGCACATCGATGACCTGAATGAGGTCCGTGTATTTTTTCAGGTCCGGCAGCAGAGCGGCAAGCATATTAGGCGACCGGGTAAAAAAATCGAGGTTAAAATCGGTGCCGGCTTCGTCAGGGTAAACGGGCAGGTAAAGGATGTTGGACTCAACCAGGTCCTGGAAGAAGTGCGTCCCGTAAGAGACCTCCGGGGTGTGGCCGGCTTTCTCGAATGCGACCTCCGCCAGGATGGCGGTGCCGGCGATATCGGCATAGCCGACGTTGACGCCGAGCTCGAGATTGTTGCTGCCCCACCGCCCCGGCCCCATCATCATCAACTTGCACTTCTTATCGCTCAGGCAGGCGTTAAGCTGACCGATAGCGCGGCCCAGGCTCTTTTTCACGTCTACCGGGGCTTCGGAGTATTTCCGGGGGTCGATATAAACGATATAGCCGATGTCATCAATGACCCCGGCGTTGATCGCCCGGCTGGAGCGGAAGAGCACCTGCTCTTTCGGCAGTCTGGCCAGCAGGCCGGCCGGCTGTTCCCCAAGCACCGGGACGCGCAAGGTGCGGCACTGCAGAAGGTTGACCTTCACGTTGTTCTTGCTATCGATGGAGGCGGTGAACTCAATATCTACCGGCTGTCCCCAGGCCTTTTCCAGCTTTGTTAGAATTTCACCAATAATACCGACCAGCTTCGTCCGACCGATCAGGCTATTGAAGGTCAGGACGAGATTTTTGTCCGCGGTCTCTTTCGTGTTGATCAGCCAGTCGCGCAGGTAGCCGTCGGCCCATTCAGACACCAGCATGTTCAGGGCAGGATAGCTGTTGCCGCGGACCACCTCGGCGAAAGGCCGGGTCTGGAGGGCGTTTTCCTCGAGGTTAAGGATATCCACGAGACGCTGCGAATACTTAGCGATCTCGGTTCCTATTTCGGGTCGAAGTCCCGGGTGGCTGACGGCGATCATCCTGATATAATCGCCGCCGACGCGGTTGACGGCACGGGTGCCCAGGCCGAAGACCAGCCGTATCATGCCTTTAGAAGGGTCGATGCGGTCCGTCCAGGCGTAAAGGTTGCGGGAAAAAGCCACCCCGGCCAGGGAGGGGAAGAAGTAATGCTTGTAGGGCAGGCCGGAGACGCGCTGCACCAGCACCGCCATCTGCTCATCTCCTTCACCCAAGCCGCGGCGGTGCCGGTAAGCCAGCGCGTCCGGGTTTAGCGCACTGGCGTAGACCAGCTTGATGGCCCGCAATAAAGCCTCCAGGCGCTGCTCGGGGTCGCCCTGGTTGGCGCAGAACTCGCTGCGGTACTTACCGGCAAAGGCGTCAGAAAAACCGTCTTCCAGGAGGCTGGAAGAGCGCACGATGATGGGCGCCTGCCCGTAATAGTCGATCATGCCGCGAAGCTGGTCTATCGTTTCCTCAGGGAACCTGCCGGCGAGGAACTTCTGCTCCAGTACCGCGAACTCTTCCCACGAGATCTTGCCCGTCCGGGAAAGATCAAGCCGGGTAGCAAACAGGTCGTTATGGACCAGGAAGGTAAAGAAAACATCGGCGCCGAGGTAGAAGGAGTCGTGCTCTTCGAGCACCTGCGAGAAGTCCGTCGTGCTCTTATCCGCCAGGAGGACATTCCTGGCCAGCAGCATGCCGGCAGCCTTGCCGCCGATCCTCCCCGAGCCGATCAGCCGGTCGCGTACCCGGAGCAGGTCGCTCAGCGTCAGGTAGCGGTCGGAGAGCTGCATCAGCTTTCTATGGTTGCCGATCATCATGCGGGACAGGGCTTCTTTCAGCTCCAGCGTCTCCGGGGTAAGCGGTGGCGCGCCGCCATCCGGCTCGCGGTTCTGCATCAGCTTGCGGTAAACGCTGTCCCACGGAGCGATGGACTCGTAGCTGGTGCTCAGCGGCTTTTTAACGGCTTCAGACAGCAATTGGGCGGCGTCGCCGCTGTGGGAGACGGGCTCCCAGCCTTCGGGAGAGATAAGGTGGGGCAGGAACATTTGCGGGGAGTGGCGTTCCCAGACCTTGAGCGGCTGGACGTAAGTATTTGCACCGACGTGGTAAACGTCGATCAATACCTGGGTGGTATCGCGGATACGGGAGATGGTGCTGTGGCCGTGCTGGCCGCGCCGCAGGGCGAAATAAGCCAGGGCGCCGATCTTAAAAAGATAGGGACATGTCAACTGAAAGAAGTTGGCCAGGAGCTCGTCGGTAGCCCACTCATCAACGAGGTCGGAGAGGTTATCGAAGATATAAAAGACGCGGCTGCCGCGTTCCTCGATAATCCGGTGCACCTCCCCGGCAAAAAAGTCGAACCCGGGGGCGGGGTCGATCTTTATCACCGTCAAGCCGGTGCGGGGCTTGAGGATAGGGGAATGAGCGGCAAAGCTTAAGTAGACGCAGTCGTACCCGTAGGAGACAGCCTGCGCGGCAAATGCCTGGGCGAAATAGGGGTAATCTTCCAGGCGGTCCACCTGCCAGACGACGTTATCGCCGCGGCGGAGGCCCTGGAGAAGATCGTCCAGCGGCAGCAGACCGCTCTGGATATTTTCGGTAGTGACGCCCTGAGTATTCATAGTCTCCCGTTATCGTCGGCTTTCATGGCGGTAAGGAATGCGGTAACCGTATACCGCATATTATCGCATGCTTTCATTAATTTGTCAACACTTTTTTTATTTGCTTATGGTCGATTTTCCATACTCGCCCCCTGTAACTCGCCCCCTTGAAACTATCCCCCTTAATCCCCCTCTCAAACCGTGTTATACAAGTACCTCTTAGCAACCAAACCCGAATACTATTTTTTCCGGTATCTTGACAAAATCGTTGGCGGATTATATAATATTAATGTTTATCGTAATATTTTATATAATCGAACTATATGAAAGATTCTAATAACAAAGAGCACCAGATCCTGGTCGGCCAGATCCTTAACACGGCTGAAGCGATCTTCCATGGAGCCCGGCAGATCATCCCTCCCGAGTGGCTGACGTCAGACATTACGGTAGCCCAGCTGAGAGTATTACTGGTCCTTTATGCCCAAGGGCCGAGCCGGATGAGCTCAATCGCCTCCTGCATCGGGATTGCCATATCCACGGCCACCAGCATCGTCGACAACCTGGTGAAAAAAGGGCTGGTGATACGGAGCGAGGACGCCGAAGACCGCCGCCTGGTCATCTGCACGCTGTCTTCCGAGGGGCAGGCACTGATCAACCGGCTCTGGATGCTGAGTCGCGGCCAGATAGAAAAGCTCCTGGAGGGCTTGACCCTGGAACAGCTAAAAAAGACGGCGGAGGTGGTCGGGTTTATTCTTGCCAGTGCTAAAACGAATTTTAACGAAATCCACGAGCTGAACGGGGAGGGGGAAGGATAATTTGATATTTTCCGGCATAGCGCGTTACGCCCAGAGATACCGGATGATCGTAGTGATTTTCTGGGTGGCGGCGGCGGCCGCCTTATACCTGGGCGCGCCGGCGTTTTCCGACGTGGCCGTAACCGATGAAAGCCAGTTTCTCCCCCAGGACACGCAGTCGGCCGCCGCGGCAAAATTACTAAAAGATAAATTCTCGACCTCCGCAGAGGCAGCGGCGAGCAGCGGCACCATCGTCATACATAACGCCAGTGGGCTGACGGAGGCGGATATGCAGGAGGCCAGGGACATCCACGACTGGCTGGTCTCTGGCGCGGCGCCGGAAGCTATCGTAAAGGTCACCTCGGTCTTCGAAAGCGACCTGCTCCGCCAGAAACTGATCAGCTCAGATCAGACCACAATGATGATGACGGTGGACTTCTCCGACTCCGCCCTATCCGATGCTGCCAAGGAGGCCGTCAGCCAGATCAGGGAATACCTCGCGAGCTATCACCCCGATATCAGCGCCTACGTGACCGGAGAGACGGGCCTGACACAAGACCTGTTCCAGTCCGTCCAGGACACCGTCGGTAAGAGCACTATCGTCACCGTTATACTGGTGCTCGTCATCCTGCTTATTATCTACAGGTCGCCGGTAGCGGCGCTGCTGCCTCTGATCGCCATCGGCTGCAGTTTCCTGGCATCGATGGGCATCCTCGGTTTCCTGGGACAGGCAGGCGTGAAATTCTTTACGATGATCGAAGCATATCTTGTCGTCATTATCTTCGGCGTGGGCACCGACTACTGCCTCTTTATCGTGTCGCGCTTCCGGGAAGAGCGTAAAAAAACAGAACCGGGCGAAGCCCTGACCTATTCTATGAGGCGCATCGGGCCGGTCATCGCCGCCAGCGCCCTCACCGTAATGGTGGCTTTTCTCTGCCTGAGCCTGTCCCGCTTCGGCATGAACAAGACCTCCGGATATGCGCTGGCGATAGGGATAGGTATCACCCTGCTGGCAGGACTGACCCTGGTGCCGGCGCTGATGTCGCTCTTCGGCAAGTATCTCTTCTGGCCGACCTGGGCTTCCAAACCGCGCGGCGAGGGCAGGTTCAGCTGGGGCAGAATCGGCAACGCGATAGTGCGGCGGCCGCTGTTGTTCGCCGTGCCCATCATCATATTACTATTGATTCCGTACGTGGGGTTTTCGCGCTTTATACAAACCAATGATATCATCAGCCAGATGCCTGCCAGCACGCCGTCGGTGCAGGGTTATAGACTCATGGAAACGCACTTCCCGGCCGGGGAGCTGGGGCCGTTATATCTCCTTATAGAGTCGCCCGGCGGCGACATCACCGAACCGGGTTCGCTGCAGGCGTTAAACGCCATAGCCAGGTCGCTGGAAAGCGCGTCAGACGTTTCCCGGGTAGATTATTATTCAGCCCCCGGCGGTGAACTGGCGGCGCTGGCGGCACAGGTCCGCGCGATGGCCGCAGGAGTGGGCCAGGGTTCTGGCGTCGGCAACATTTCTCTTCTCCTCAACGCGGGCGAAGAAATCGAGGGATTAGCCTTGCAATATCCCGGCATCGTGCTAAGCCAGAATTTCCAGGAGATCCAGACCGGCCTTAACGAAGTTTCCGAGCTGGCCGGGCAGATCTCTGCCGCCGACCCGGCAGACCTGACGGCTTTACTGGGGCAGCTTCAGTCTGCCCTGTATAGAATCACCGACGCCCTGGAGGGACTGGTCGGCGAGTTCAACCTGGCCGTCGAGAGCCCATTTTCCGCTTCTCTCCTCAATACCTATTTCTCCATCGACCGCACCGCTGCAAGGATCAACATCGTCCTTACCGTCAGTCCCTACGTGCCGGAGACCGTTGATACGATCATCAGCCTCAGGGAGACTATTCAAGAAAACATTAACGCCTCCGACCTGGCGGGGAGTAAATACTACCTAGGCGGGGAAAGCGCGATACGCGCGGACATCATGATCACCAACGACGCCGACTTCGGCGTAGTGGTAGGCGCGGCCATCGGAGGGATACTCCTGGTGATTATCCTCCTGCTCCGGAGCTTGATCGCTCCCCTTTATATGGTAGCGACCGTTCTCCTGAACTACGGCGCCACGCTGGGGATTACGACGTGGATTTTCACCAGCATCCTGGACCAGAGCGGTATGATATACATGCTGCCGATATTCATCTTTATCGTGCTGGTGGCATTGGGGGCAGATTATAACATATTTCTGGTTTCCCGGATCAGGGAAGAGGCGCACCAGCAGCCGCTGAAAGAGGCGGTAACGCACGCTTTAGCCAACACCGGCGGCGTCATCACGTCGTGCGGCATCATCCTAGCGGGGACCTTCGCGACCCTGATGACATCATCGCTCCAGATGGTGATGCAGATCGGGGCGGCGATAGCCATAGGGGTAATCATAGATACCTTCGTGGTAAGGGCGCTGCTGGTGCCGTCAATCGCCGCGCTGCTGGGACGCTGGAACTGGTGGCCGTCCCGTATCAAGCAGCAAATCCAGAAGTGATTATCCCGAGCCGAAGACTTTATTCAAACGTCTCGTTGACTTCCCTGGCTTCCGCGCCTTCCATCTCCGTGTAGCGCTCCCGCGGCTCCATGCTGACGTCTTCTTCCGGGAACATAATCGTGGAGAATGACCGGTCCGGTTCGGTGGTGATCCAGATCTCCGGGAAATGCGCGGACTCGTAAGAGGAAAACAGGCGGGTGTTGATACCCAGGTTTTGATTATTCAGCTGCCGAACCTCGTCGCCAGTTTCGCCCCAATCTCCCTGGCGGTGACGTCCCAGACTTTCTTTCACAAAAGAAACGAACCGGCTGTCCTTCCGGGCCATTTCCGCCACTCCCCGGGAAACGAGCACCTGCCCCAGGTTGACATCCAGGACCCTCGACTGGTGCAGGATTTCCGTCGTGCCGTCCGCCGGGAGCATTTCTTTAAGGTTCTCGATCAGGCTTAAGATAGCCAGGCCTTTCCGGGTGATACGGTAGGCCGGCAGGTCCATATCTTTCTCGGCGCTTTCCAGCAGGCCGGAATCCAGCAGCCGGCGGATATACCTTGAAGCCTGGTCCTGCCGGAGGTAGGCATAGGCAGTGATCTGGGTCTTGCCGGTGTTGCCCAGCCGCAGCAGGCGGAGGATATCGGCGATGATCTCGATCCTGGAACGATTATGCTTTGGCTGCCATTTATCGGTGTCCAACGGCGAGGCCTCCATACAACACGAAAACCGACCTGGGAAGGTCGGTTTCACTATTGGCTCCTCGCCGTCCAAGTGACCAGATATAGGCGGCGGTTCACAGCTTCCTAAACGGCTCGTTTTGCTACGAGTTAA
>Ga0105094_10001668_pt1 | contig 11651 bp, 6 predicted proteins | sample PPLLak1March2015_2_FD_87023 | JGI IMG/M metagenome (GOLD analysis project Ga0105094, IMG submission 87023) | Freshwater sediment microbial communities from Prairie Pothole Lake near Jamestown, North Dakota, USA - PPLs Lake P8 Core (3) Depth... | ecosystem: Environmental > Aquatic > Freshwater >...
ATTTTATAAAAGGGAATCCATTTAAAACTATTGAAAAAAAATGAACAGGTAGTTCAGTTTTATTATTTTCAGAAATGACCTCGTTGGTTCTGGTACAATTTATTTTCTCTGTTAAGACCCGCATATTCCACCCCTGGTCTTCTAGCTTCTTAATATTAAAACCAACTTCTTCAAGTTCCTTTGCAAGGAATTCTTTTGTCCAGCCAAATTTATGACAAAAATATTGCGGGTATTTTTTTCTTTGTGGGTTTGGATTATCTTTTTCCCATTCCTGAGCTAAATCCTGTCCGCCATATAACCAGATTCTTTTTTCTTCAACTGATTTTTTATTGTCATTAATAATGTTTTCTACATTAGGAAGAATCAGCTCAAGAATTCCTCCGGGTTTTAAAATGGTATTAAAATCCTGAAGAAGTTTTCTTGCTTCCCAATGAAAATGATGTTCAATAAAATCTTTTGCAAGCACATAAGAAAATGAAGATTCATTAAAAACTTTTGGCAAGACACCGGGAACTATATCCAGAACTAAATCTGTTTTTAGATTTTTATTTCCGTCAACATTAATAAATCCTTCCCTGTAATCGCTTCCACAGCCAATGTTTAATTTATCAAATTCTAAGTTGAGCGTTCCTTTAGTTTTTATTTCTGAGCCAAAAGGTTTTGATAGTATTTCCAAATATTTATGTAATAGATTCTCTTTAAATATTTTAATCTCTTTGTTTATCTGACTGAGAGAAGAGTTTTTAAGTGCTTCAAAATGCCTGTCAAAATTTTCTTTTGAATTAACCCAATACGAATGATTAAATCCTTCCAGGCAATGAGTATGCCTGTCGGTATCATTTATAATTATGCCGGGAATTCCAAACCCGTTAGCAAATAAGGATGAATGAAGCCTAGTTGTAATTATTAAATCATAGTTGGGATAAATTTTATGCAAGTCGTGGTAGAAGGAAGAAAAGATTACATTAATTGGAATCTGATACTGCCTGAAGAGATTCAGAAAATGAAAATACTCCGATTTATGATGAGCAATAAAATCTATTTCATATTTTCCATAAAGTTCAATAAGAATTTTTATTGCAAGCTCATACATTGAAATATGGCACGAATGATTTGATACTCCGATCTCTTTGGGAAGCTGAATTGAAAAAGCAACACGTTCAATCTTTTTATCATCAGGAATATTCTTTACTTCATCAACAGAAAGTATAGCAGGACAATTTATATGAGAATAAGGAAGATTTAAATCAGTAATTAATTTAGGAGCTTTCCTTGTTCTGCCTGTTATAACTTTTGCATTTTTAAATATAGTTAGTTCAGGTTCTTCGTTAATATATTTTTCAACGTAATCATTTTCATAACCTGCACCGATGAGATATACTCTGTCAAGAAGATCGTTTTCAATTACCCAGTTATAAAGATCTTTAATTTCAATCCCGGCAGATAAACCAGCAATTACAACAGCATCAATATCATCTTTTATTAATTCCAGGTCCCCCTTGGAAAGCATATTGTGAATGCCTGAAAATTTGTTTTGTGGAAAGAAATCCTGGTTAAAATTATAGAAGAGAAAATTTAATACTTGGTCAGGAAAAAGTGTAGTTAAAATCTTAATAACACCATCCCTTACAAAATCATCGCCGGGATTCCAGAAATTAGTTCCGGAAATTATAATGTTCATAGGTTTTAAATTTCTATTCATCTTTTCTCATAGTGATTTGAAAATTATCTTGATCCTGCATCTCAAATTCCCATAATATGATCAGTATGAATTACAAAGTGCACATAAGAAGAATTCTGATTCTCTTTTTTCAGTCAAACCAGCTTTACGAATTCTATACCACTTAAAAAGAAAGGTTATTTTAATATTTGGTGATGAAAGATTGGTTTTTTTTCTGAAATTGGTTACTAATAGCCAATTATTTAAGGAGACTTTCGAGGGATTTTATTTCTTCTTTTATTAATCGTTCAGCATCTGCCTTTAATTCTTTTTCCTTTTTTTCTTTTTCTTTAATTAGATCATCAATCGTTTTTTTATTAAGATCAATTTCATTATTAAAATTCTGAGTCAGCTTCTTTTCCTTTTTTTGAGCTTCTTTCTTTAATTCATTCATAGTAAACTCTTTTTCATTTTTTAGACTGCTTATCTTCTGCAAAATACTCTGCCTCATATTAGCCTTTTCAATAAAAGCATAAATAGCAGCCGCAGCGGAAATTATAAAACCAATAGCAAAAGTTATTAGTCCCCACTTAAACCCTGAAACCACAATAGCAGAAAATAAATTTTTTAGCTCTAATACATCCTTAATTGTACTGCTTGAATATCCTGCACATCCACCCATTAAACAGGAAATGAATGAAAGAATGATATTATATGTCATTATGCGTTTAAACGCAGTTTTAGGATTAAACTTTGATTCGGCATCGAGATTTTTAATTCTCTCCTCCCATAATCCCGTTTCCTTAATAATTTTAGTCTCAAATGATTTAATATCTTGTTCAAGGGTGTTTTTAATTTTTATTTTTGTTTTTTCAAATTCATTTGCCAGATAATTAATCAATGCTGATTTTTCCTGGATTCCATTATCTATTGCTGAAAGATTTTTTCCAATTTCACTATAATACTTTTGTTTAATCTCATGAATAATCTCTTCAATTGAGGAGATAAATTTGCTGTTAAGCCTTTCACCGGTGTATAGTAAAAGAATATTGTTAACCCAATGGGAATTTTCGGTGACTTTCTCAATAAAAGATATTTGCCGGGTTACTTCCGGGTTAAAATTTTTCTCCTCGTTAAGTTTCTTAAATGTTTCTGTTTTTTTATTTAACCCATTAATAACCTGTGTATCTGATTCCTTAATTGAGGAAAAAAGATTTTCAAGAACTTCACCTAAGCACGCAAATTCTTTATAAAAAAATACTTTGCATATAACAGGATTATTTAAAAAATAATTAAGCATTTGAATATTCTGATTATCAATTGCGAATTTAATCCTAAGAGAATCGAAGTGAAGAATTTCTTTCAACAAATATTCAACACTCTGAAGGAAATTGAATTTTGTTTCTAACAGCGCCAGGTGAAACTTTGCTGTTATACCATTAGGTTTAATAATTAGTGCAGTAAGAAAACTGTTCTTTGCAATCTCATCTTCTTTATGTATTAATGAAGCAAATCCTGAGAATAGATTAATTAAATATTCAAGCTCTTGCCGGTAATGATCATTAAGCTTAACAGAATAAATCATTTCTTTGGATTTACTAAAAAATTCAACTGCTTTCTGATAATTATTCAGTTGTTTATCATAAGTGAATATTGCTCCGCAAAGGATATAATTCAAAAAATTATTTCTACTTCCTCTACCTTCAAAAAAGTTTATGGCTGTTGATGCGTAATATTTTTTCTCTTCCTGCGATTTTATTAGGAGCCATTTTGAATAATAATCTTTAATAAATTTAAATTGGTCAATGCCATTCACAAAAGGATAATGAAGCCTGAAAAAGTCTTTTAAGTAAACATTTAATTTGGTTTCGCAGGTCCAGTAAACAGAGGCTTCTTCATAGCTGGTAAACAACTCATTAATATCCGGAGGAAGTGAAAAGCGAAATAACTTTGCTGCTTCCTCAATCTTGAAGTTTAAATCCGGATCCTGTAAGTGAGCATTATTAAAATAATCTTTCTGAAGAGAATTCCACTTTATATATAATGCATTGTTTACAGAAAAAAGTTCTGTTGTTTCGTCGTGCAATATTTTTTGTTCATTATCCATATTATTAAAACCTAATTCAGTACTTCTATTATCGGTAAAAAGAAATAAATTTTTACAGAAGCATAGGTCATTAAAGAATCCACAAAAAAATCCGATAGTAAAATTCAGTGTAGCCAGTTTATAGTTAAAACCAAAACTGGTATGAATTATGTTTTTTATTTTTATTATGAAAGGAAAAAATTAAAATGAAAAAAGAAGTGATTGAGAATAAAATTGAAATAACAAAAAATTCTGTAAACGATACCGGTAATAAAAAAATTTCAAGCAGGTATTCAAATTCAATAAAAAACAGAAACAATTTAAAAGAACGGCTTGAAGAATTAATCGGGACAACAGATTTTTCTGCTAAGCTAAATGAAGTAAACCTGGTAATTGGAATAATAGTTTCCGCTATACTCCTTGCATATTTCATATCCTAAATATTGGTTATTGATAACCACCTGGTAAATATTGTTCATAAAGTTTTTCAGTATGCTTTTAATTTTTTAGAAGATTAAAAGAAGATACCCATATAACATCCAATTATCCTGTTATAAAAATTTCGGAGAAAATATCCACACTTAGGAATATAGATTAAGTTAATTCCACTCAAGATCAGAGAAGTTTTTATTGCAGGTTCCAAGAGAAATTCCGATCCTCTTTAAATCTAAGCATTTATTCAAGCTTCAATGTTTTTCAGTCCCGTCTGCCGTTAATGAATATAATTTTAGGATTTTAAAATGAATCCTGGATAGTTTGAAACATCGATATTAAATCTGCTTATAAGATTTTGCGGGTATCAGTTAACTTGCATTTAATATATTTATATCATCATCTAAAAATAAAATTTTTCTGTTCATATGATTCTTTAACTTTCTCTACTATAGCATTGTATTCTTCCAGTTTATCATCTGCTTTAAATTCTTCAATGTATTCAAAATCAAGTTTACCAGTATGAGCAAAATAATTTGCCAAGTGAACTGCTTTTAAAATAAGCTCATTATTTTGTGAATAAATTTCAGATTTTGGTATATAATGATGATAAGCAATCACCTCCATAATACTTTCGGGAAAACCCCATAAGCCAAGTAAATAAGCTCCTACTTCAGCATGTGAAGTATTGAAGAATTTATATTCTGCTTCTGTAAAAGTCAGGTTTTCATTTTTACTTATCTCCGATATTTTATTGAAATAACCCGGGATCTTAAGAAGAACTAATTTTCCAATATCATGCAGCAGCCCTGCAATAAAAGCCTTTTCAGGCATCTTTGGATCTGAAGACTTCTCCTGTACATACTCCTGCGAAAGCTTTGCAACCTGCAAGCTATGATTCCAGAATTCATTAATGTTAAAAGCTCTTTCTTTAGTATTCTCCAGAGAAAATATCTTTACGAAAAGAACAAGAGATTTTACTGTATCAAAGCCTAAATAATTTATCGCATTCATTATATTTGAAATGGGCTGAGGATGACCAAAAAATGCTGAGTTAACAATCTGCAGGATTTTTGCAGTCATTGAAATATCTTTGGAAACTATTTCACTTACTTTTCTTATTGATGATGCCGGAGAATTGATCTCTCTTTCAAGCTCAAAATAAAGTTCAGGTACACAGGGTAATCCTTCAATCCCTGCAATTATATTAATAAACGATCTGTTACGAATAATTTTTTTTAAATAAATAACTCTTTCAATGGATGCTAATATTAAAGAAAAGTTGCAGGGTTTTCCGAGAAACTGGTGTGCAGATTTTGAAGCCTGAAGTATCATATCCCGGTCTGAATTTTCTGAAAGAATAATTCTTGTCATACCCGGCTTTAGCTTTTTCACTTCCTGAAGAAGATCAACACCATCTATTTCGGGCATTTTCATATCACTGAAGATTATGTCTATTTCCTTCTCTTCAATAAGTTTAATGGCATCTTTTCCACTATATACATAATAAATTTCCCATTCGTTTTTCATAGAATGAAATAATCTTCTTAAACCATCTAATATATTTGGTTCATCATCAACAAAGAGAATACTTATCTTTTTACTCATACTTTTGACTCAACAATTCATAGCGCAGATAGTTGCTCAGCGTCAACAAAACTTATTTTTATAACCTGGTTTTCGGAAAAAGGAAGTTTGATGATAAATGTAGTTCCGATAGTAAATTTAAATTTCATTTTGTCCATGAACATCTTATTCCATTATCTGATACATCATAAACCTGATTATATACATTTCAATCAGACATTATAACATTTATTATCGTAACGGAACTTTTTTAGTTTAGAATTTGCCGATAAATGGGCAGAATATGAGATTAGTAAATGATGTCAGAAAGATTATCGGAATTGGCTTTGAAGTAGATTTAAATGGCCAATGGAATTCCGATCTTAAATGTTGAGCCGGAATTAAGCTTACTATGAAATTCAAATTTGCCATTATGAAGCTCAACAGCTTTTTTAAGAATGGAAAGCCCAAGTCCGGTTCCTGGGATGTTGCTGATATTTGTTCCTCGGAAGAAAGGCTGGAAAAGATTCTGCTGATCTTCTTCAGAAATACCGATGCCATTATCCTTCACTTCAAAAATTATTTCCTTCTCATTCTTATCAAGAGATAATTGAATCAGACCCCCGTCCGGTGAATATTTAACAGCATTTGATAAAAGATTGCTGATAAACTGCCTGATTAAACCACCGTCAAAGTTTCCTGTTATCTGTGGATGCGAATAATAAAATTCAAATTTGTGTTCCGGTTTGGCAGTTAGTTTTATTTCCTCAATAATTGAGTTGCATAAACTTACAATTTCCATATTCTGCGGTTTAAAAGAGATTCTTCCGGATTCCGACTTGTTCATGGTAAGAACATCAGTGATTAATCCATTCATATAACCGGCAGAATTAAGGATTCTATTAAGTATAGTAATTTTTTTTGACTCATCCCATTCTTGAAAATAACGAAGCAATAATTCAGTTGAAGCTAATATTGTTGTTAAAGGGGTTCTGAATTCATGTGAAGCTGTGGAAACAAATCTTGATCTTAATGCGCTTAATTCTTTCTCCGCTTCAAACGCTTTTTTAATTTCTTCCTGCATTTTTTTCTGCCGAGTAATATCCAGTATTACTCCTACCATCCCTTCACTTCTATTATCTCTCCTCAGCAGCACTTCCTGGTAAATAATAACTCTATGAATTTTGCCTTCTTTGTCTATTACATTCGTTTCATAGGTATTTTTACTGCAAGAATTTTTTTCCCCTTCAACAGGAGTAAGATTAATTTTTTCTTTACCTATAATATTTTTTTTAGCTATGCCGAAAAAATCTTCAAATGCCTTATTGCAGTCTGAATAAAAATTATTCCGGTCCCTTATAAAAACCGGTATAGGAATTGTATAAATTAATGTTTTAAAAAATTCTACCTGGTTCTGAATTTTTAAATCTGCTTCAGTAAGTTTTTGTATTTCAGTGAATAATCTTTGATTTGTTTCTTTAAGCTTCTCTGTTCTTTCTTCAACTAATTTTTCGAGTTTATTTTGATATTCTTCAACTTTTTTTTCAGCAAGAACTCTTTCGGTAATCTCCCTGTTAAATGAAAGAATCGCCTTTTTGCCTTTATATTCAGTAATAGATGCATAAACCTCCAAATGCAATTCTTTTCCATCGCTTCTGTACTGAATCGTTTCAAAATTAATAAAGTTCTCGTGGTTCAGAGTTTCAAAAATTTTTTCTTCTCCCCGTTCTATATCTTTTGACAATTGCTTTAATGACATCCCGATAAAATCAGAATGTTTATAGTCGTAAACTTTACAGGCTCTCTCATTTGCTTCAAGAATAACTTCATCATCCGGTCTTATAAGTAAAATCGGTTCATGGGCAGTAGCAAATAACTGCCGGTAATCTTTCTCAGACTGCTGTATTTTTAGTTCAGCTTCTTTTCTTTCGGTTACATCTCTTATTATATAAGTATAAAATCTTTTATTATCTCTTTTCCAATCAGCAATTGAAATTTCCACAGGAAAAATGGAACCATCTTTTCTGAATCCGGACCGTTCAACAGTTTTTATACAATCCATTCCTTCCATCGGGTTTTCTTTACGCATAATATTATCAAATATCTCTCTCTCATCCGGCGGGATTATTTCTTTAATTGATTTTCCTAAAATTTCACTTTCAGAATAACCATACATTCTTTCGGCAGATCTGTTCCACTGAATAATAATAAATTTATTATCTATAGAAATTATTGCATCATTAGCGGTGTAAGTAATTGAACGAAGAATCTCTTCATTTTTTTTCAGCTCATCTTCAATATTCTTTCTGACAGTAATGTCCCTTGCAATAAAACTAAAGCCGGTTATTTTTTCGTCTTCAATAATAAGGGTTGCGTTTTGCCCATACCATTTTACCGAATCATCTTTTATTTTAAATGGGAATTCAATATATGTAGTCAGCTCTCTTTGCAAATACTGTTTTAAATAAAAACGTTTTACTTTATCTCTAAAACCCGGAGTTACAAGGTCAGTATATTTTAATTTCAAAAATTCATCTAAGGAAAAACAAGTGCTGTTTAACCCCATTTTATTTACATAAGTAAAATATCCTTCAAGGTTAACTGTATAAATTATATCTGCAGCATTTTCAGATATTTCCCGGTAGATTTTCAAAGGAATATTATTAATGCTATTACTTGCGCTATTGTTTGGTTTACCTGATCTGTTGTCCTTGTTTTGCAGGTCAGGCTGGAATTCATTCAGGATTTCAAATAATTTCTCTTCCGCTTTTTTCCTTTCAAGAATCTCTTTCTCAATAACTTTTAATTGCTGTTTCGATTTTCTTTGCAGGTCGTGTAAATACCCTAAAGTCGCGCCTATGGCAACAATTCCCGCAGCTCCCGGTATATTCTGAATCATAATACTTATTGAAGGCAAACCCAGAAGATAAAGGTAAAGGCTATTTATCATAATTAAAAAAACTGAAATAAAAATTCCTGATCGCATACCGAATAGTAATGAAGCCGTAATTACCGGTAAAAGAGATAAGACTGACACCCTCTGATCATTTATTTTGAATAAAAGGAAGAACAGGACTGAATAAATAAAGAATGAAAAAACTACAAGGATAATCTTAAATGAATTTGATCCAGCCGTATTATAATTATCAAACATCAATCTTTGCTTTCAATAAACTTATAATCTATTATCGTAAATAAATAACGGCAGTTAAGAAGATTAGGAAGGATTGTTTTAGTTAAGTAAAAAAGACCTTCTAAGAAACTGAACTAATACATTCTTTAACCAGGCTCTTAAAATTCATTAAATTCAATGAGTTTCTTTATCATTTATTTAAAAAACCATTTCATAAATAATTCTTTTCTTTATTTAACTGGTACAAATATTTTTATTGTTGTATGATTTTGAGGCTGGCTTTCTATTTTAAATCCTAATTCATATATCTCAACTATTTTATTTATAATAGCCAGGCCTAGACCGGTTCCGCTCTGACAGTTCTTTGAACGATCAAACTGTCTTAGTATACCAACTTCTTTAATTTGTTCTATTGTCATCCCTATGCCATGGTCTGTAATCTCTATGAGGTAAAAATCATCTATAACTTCAGACCTAATTTCTACAGGAGTTCCTCCATTGGAAAATTTAAGTGAGTTTTCCAGTATTTCTGTAATAAGAAGATTAAAATGATCTTTTGAGATCTTTACTGAGGCATCGGCAAGATTTACTTTTAAATCATGTGTCCTTCCCGATTTTTCTGCAAGGTAGGAAGCTACTGCTAAAATAATATTTTTCACAGAATCTGTATGCGAACCATTAATAATACTGTACCTCTTTTTAAGAACAATTAATGTTTCAAGTCCGGTGTACACTAAAAATTTCTCAATAAGGTTTAACAGTTCATATCCTGATGTATTTATTTTCTCCGCCATATCAGTAATTTCATGAGAACCTAGTTTTTCAAAATCCTCTTTAATTATTTGTGAAAAACCAAGAATGGAGATTAATGGGGTTCTGAGTTCATGAGGAAGAGACATTGAAATAGATTTGAATATATCGTTCAGTTTCTGGTCGGAATTATTTTTCTTTTGTAATCTTGAATTTACAGCATCCAGCAGGTCACATGCTTTATATGGTTTGGTTAAATAATCATCCGCACCTTCCCGCATCCCAGTTCTTATATCACTTGCTTCTGTTCGTGCAGAAAGAAAAATAAAAGGAATTGGTGAGGTACGCGGGTTTTTCTGCAGTTCCTGTAAAACACCATAGCCATCAACTTCCGGCATCAAAATATCCGAGATTATCAGATCGGGAGAAATAGTCTTAGCCATTTCAATTCCAATTCTCCCGTTTTCAGCTTCATACGTTTCAAAATCTTCTTCATTCAACAGTTCAATTATGCTGCTCCTAACAGAGGGGTCATCTTCAATCACTAATATTCTGTTCATTTTTTAGATTAATTTCCTGTACATAAAGTATATCCACTCCGAATTCTTCATTACCGATTATAAAGCTTACGAGTTGAAGTAACTCTCAATTTGCATTCTTCTGATTTTTCAAGATCAGCAGACATAGTTTCTCATCAAATAATATATAACTATTATTTATTATCGGAATAAAAAGGTAAATTCTTTAATAAAAAAGATGAAGAAACTCTTGGAACAATTTCAATTACAATTTCAGTTAAATATCATTTAAAACAAAAAAAGCCTCAATCCGTTACGGATTGAAGCTAATGCTTCCTCCTTGTAGTGGTACATACTTTGGAAAGTATTTAACGTTTACCTAAACCGCACCCATTTCCTAACAGTATCCCTCTCAGTTTTCACCACTGGCAATCGGTTTTGAGAATATTCAAATCATCTTAATAAAATTAATTGATAAAGCTTTGTGATAAATAATGGATTGAAGCAAGTTTTATTTATATCTTCATCAGAAGGGAAATTCTTCCTTGTAATCTATTCCCTGTTCAAATCTTTCTATTGGTGCTTTCTTTGCAATTTGATGAATCAGATTTCCTTCAACATAAATCGCTTTGAAAGGTTTGGTAGGACAAGCATACTCACACGCTCCGCAGCCGATGCAATATTCGTTTCTGACTTCAGGGATTTTTAAATTCTTATATGGAACCATTATTACTGCCTTTGTTGGACAATGCTCTGAACAAGCTCCGCAGGCAGTGCCTTCTGTTTCAACTATACAGTTCTCTTTTACAAAAGTGGTTTTGCCTATCTGAACTTTTTTCTTTTCATTAATCGTAAGAGGAAAGATCGCACCGGTAGGGCAAACTTCTGTGCAACGGATACACTCAAATGTGCAATAAGCTGTTAAATTATCCATATATGGTTGAAGTATATTGAGAACACCGTGCTCAAGAAAAGAAGGCTGTAAGACCTGAGTAGGACAGGCAGTAATGCAAAGATGGCATGCAGTGCAATTCATTAAAAAATGTTCAACACTCTTTGAACCGGGTGGCGTTGAATGAACATTTTTTATTACCGGAACAGTACTTTCGGTTTTTGGTATTATCTTAAGTTGTGCTCTTAAAAATCCTGATAAGCCGATAATTCCAATAAAAAATCTGCTAAAAAATTTTCTCTTATCTAAATCGACTTCTTCAGTTATTAAAACTGAAATATCTCTTTTTGATCTTTCATACACTATTCCCCCCGAGGGACAAACAGTGAAACAATTAAAACAGTTAACGCATCGTTCAAAATCAATCACTTTGTTACTTTTATCAATACATCCTGATTTACAAACCCTCTCACACAGGCTGCAACCACGACATTCATTCTGATCAATAGCAATTTTATATAGAGATAATTTTGAAAATAAACCAAGCAAAGTTCCGACAGGACAGATTGTGTTACAGAATAACCTCCCATTGCTGAATGACATAATACTAATGA
>Ga0105094_10001671_pt1 | contig 11636 bp, 11 predicted proteins | sample PPLLak1March2015_2_FD_87023 | JGI IMG/M metagenome (GOLD analysis project Ga0105094, IMG submission 87023) | Freshwater sediment microbial communities from Prairie Pothole Lake near Jamestown, North Dakota, USA - PPLs Lake P8 Core (3) Depth... | ecosystem: Environmental > Aquatic > Freshwater >...
AAGTGTCTGCTGAACTGCTCCTCCACCTGCTATCACACGATGGGAGATTACTACAACCTGCGCTTCCTTCCGCAGTGGATAGGGAAACACATCCGCGTCGGCTGACGCCCAGATCGACCCCTTCAAGCCCCACGCCGAATTGCTGAATCAGTCTCAGGTCCGGGCAGGACCGGATGATGTCTGCGGTGATACGGGCCATGGCCGGAATCAGCACCTCGGCCCAAGGCGCCTGTCGGGCCACTTCCGTCTGGCGGCAGACCCGGACATCATCCTCAGGCAGCAGGTTGCGGATCGCGTCGATCATGGATGGAAACATATCATCACAGATGAGGATGCGCATTTTATCTCTCTACAAAATGAAGCGTCACACCGGTATCAAAGGCATGCTGCTGAAAGCGGCCGCGGATCCCCTGACACCCGTCAAACACCACGGTGCGAAACTCCGGGCCAAAGTGTTCCCGCAGCCGGGCGGCTATATGATCCACCCGGAGCGAAAAGGTGTGACAGCTCAGGTTCTTGTGGAAAAGCACCCCGTCGGCGCCGTATTTTTCGATGTTGGCGATCCAAGCGGCCACTCGCTCGGGAATGGTCATATTCGTGTACATCATCGAATAGGTTCTGGCCATGCTGTCCAGGAGGGCGTCGTAGCTGGAGGTGTCCAGTTCCTTGCACCAGGCATCCAAATAGGTGGAGCCCACCACCGCGATGCCCCTTTCCGCAAAATACTCCTGTAGCTCCCGAAAATTATACCAGGTGGCCAGGTTGTCCCAAAGCAACCGATGGCGCTCCCGGCCCACCGGGGAGAGGCCCTGCTTGATCAACTCCTCAGTGGCGTCAATGAGTCGGGCATAATATTCCACTGCCTCAGGCCGGCCCCGCTCGGACACGATCAGGGTCATATGCGAGAAGCCGTCAAAGGCCGTCAAGGGCGATGGAACATGAATGCCCAAATCCAAATAGGTCTGCCAGAGGTTGAGGGCCCGGCGAGATGTCACGGCCGTCTCCAGCAAGTGATCCCGGTCAAGTCGGGTGCCGGTCTGGGCCTCCAGGAAGCGGATCAGATCTTCGAGTTGTTTGCGGACGTAATCTTGCCGTATGTTGTCGAAAGATCCATCGAAGCGATCCCCCACATTGATCATCCGATACGGCTTGTTTCCGTAGATCTCGCTGAGATGATGGAACCACTCGCAGATCACCCGGCACTGATTGTCACAGGCCAGCAAGATATCCGGTTCGGCCAGCCGCGGGATGGGGCGTCCTGCGGCGTCAAGCAGATCCTCGCTCCCGAGTGCACCCCACCCATCCACCAGGTACGCGGTATTAAAGAGTTCATAAGAGCAGCCCATCCGGTCCATGCCTATCGCCTCGGCCCTTCGAACCAACTGGGACTGGCCCCTGGCGATCAGCAGGGCCGCATGGTTTTCAGGGTAGACGGTGATCAGGTGCGGCTCGAACGCCTTGACGATCTCCACAGGAAACATGGCCGTCACATAGGCCACCGGGCGTCCCTCGGCCTTCGCCTCCAGGGCCCGCTGGTAATGTTCGCTCATGAGCCGGCGCTGCAACCGATGGACTTCTTTCAGCTGATCGTTGACCATTTCTCCTCCACACAACGTAGAAATGTCAGTTTCCGATAGGATGTCATTCTGGAATCAGGCCATGCATAAGAGGCTTGTGTTCATTGGTATTCCCGGAGGATGAGGACGGCGTTGTGGCCGCCGAAGCCGAAGGACTGGGAAAGGCCGGTTCGGATAGGGTAGGAGTCCACGCGGGTGACGAAGTTTAAATCCTTCATGGGATTTTGGAGATTCCGGCACACGTGGGTGGTCTTGTGATGGATGCTGAGGGCGGTGACCACAGCCTCTATCGCTCCCGAGGCCCCCAGCGTGTGTCCGATCAGGGATTTGGTGGAATTGATAAGGACCTTTTTGCCGAAGACTTTTTCGATCACTGCCGTCTCCGTTTCGTCATTCAAGCGGGTTCCGGTTCCATGGGCGTTGATGTAATCGATTCCTTCTGCTGATATGCCCGCATCGGCAAAGGCGAGCTGGAGCATTCTCATCATCTGAGTGCCGCTGCTCTCCATCATCATAATGTTGAAGCCGTCGCAGGTATCGCCATAGCCCAGGATCTCGGCGTAGATTCTTGCGCCGCGTTTCCGGGCGTGTTCCAGATCTTCAATGACGAAGACCGCCCCTCCTCCTTCGCTGAAGAGGAAGCCGGTACGGTCCTTATCAAAAGGACGATTGGCCTTGTCTGGATCTTCATTGTTGTTGGCTAGGGCTCTTACAGCATCAAACCCCGCGAAGATGCCCCCACACTCATCGCTCAGATGCTCCACACCGCCCGCGAGAGCGAGATCCAGTTCGCCGGATCTTACGGCTTTGAACCCGTGACCTATGGCCACTGTTCCTGAGGCGCAGGCTGCACAGTAAGCGTTGTTGCTCCCGTACAGGTTGAACTTGATCCCAATGTTGGCGGAGCAAGCATTGGGCATGGTCATCGATACCCCAAAAGGATTGTAGCGTCTGGGATAGAGCATCCTCTCCTGGACCTGCTTGAGAATCCGGCTCACGGGATGATCCCCGAGCTGGGCGCTTGCTTTGGCGAGCGTTTCCTTTTGACGAAGAAGGAGATGGTAGCTGTAGCAGGAGGCAAAGGTGCCCAGACCTCCAATTCCTGTGCCCATGAACACGCCGGCCCTGTCTTTATCCAAGGAGGAAACGGAATAGGTGTTTCTCTTCTGGTCCAGCTTGGTATATTCAAGCCCCGCTGAATCGAGAGCTTGAAAACTGCAGGCGATCGCGAGCAGAGTCGAGGGATCCAGCTGTTTTTCATCGATGCGGCCGATGCCATAGGTGGAGTAGTCGATCGGCGGAAGGGGGGACCAGATCTGGGAATGGAAATCCCCATAATGAAACCAGTGATCAGGGATTCTTTCAACCTTGGTCTTCGCCTCCAAGCAGCTTTTCCAGAACGCATCGGGATTCTGCCCGATCGCTGCAATGACCCCCAATCCAGTGATGACGACTCGTTTTCGCATGGGCCTAAGCCTGAGGCGCTTTCTCTTCCATGGACATAATATATTTTACGGCGTCTTCCACACTCACAAGCTTCTCAGCATCCTCGTCCGGGATTCTTTTGTCAAAGGCATCCTCAAACTCCATGAGCAAGGTAATGATATCCAGAGACTCAGCCTTCAGATCATCCATGAATTTTGTCTGCAAAGAGATCCGGCTCTCTTCCTCTTTAAAAACTTCTGCTACGACCTTTCTTACTTTTGCGAAGACCTCATCTTGTGTCAATTGAGCCATACCGAATCACCTTTCTTTTCTGAATGAATATCCCCAACGCAGGCCTTTGGCGCAACCGGCCCCGGTAGACTTCACAGCGGGTGAGGCCAGCCTGATTCCAGGTCTGCCTCCGCGTGGTCCTCCAGCAGTAGGTTTTCCACTTGCTTCCGGAGTTCCTCAAGTTGCTCGGGATGGGTTCCCCTTGGAACAGGGAAGGGGTCTCCCCACCGGATGGTCACTTTGCTAAAGGGCTTGGGCACCAGGAACCGATCCCAGCTTTTCATCACCCACGCCTTTTCAGCAGAGATGATGACCGGAAATATGGGTGCCCCCGTGACTTGCGCCATGGCCATGAGTCCGGGTTTAACAACCCCCTTAGGCCCGGTGGGCCCATCCACAATATGGATGACGCCGGGGTTCTTCTTGAGCGCTCTCAGGATGGCCATCAAAGCTTCTCTGCCCCCTCGAGTGCTCGATCCCCTCACAGGCACGAGCCCAAGCCGCGAAGCGAGAGAAGCGATCAGCTCCCCGTCGCTGCTTTGGCTGATCATCACGATGGGCTTGAAGTTCCTGAATTTGGTGACATACGCCAGAGCAGGGAGAAAGCGTTGATGAAAGACCGCGGCGATTATTCGTCCATATTTTGAAAATTGCTCATGAGCGGCTTCCTCCCCAACTACTTTCACTCTCAGAAAAGAAAGGTAGAGCCGCAAAATATAATAGCACACAGGAACCAGGTGGTATTTGAGTAAGGTCTGGGCAATCGCCAAAGCAAGGACTCCTCGCCCTTCTCGTTGCTTCGCGACAGCGGCTTGACCGGGAGAAGGGCCTTCTCATTCGAGAATGATCGCACCCAATATACCACAAAGTCTCCAAGATTCAAGAGAGATAGCCGAATACCTCTACAGGAAAAAGCAGAAGGATTCAACCAAAAAGTGCAATCAAAAAGCGATAGACACAAGCAGGGCAGGATGATAAGTTACCGGCCGAATACCTGTGTAAAACGTTACTGTAAAACGATTCTTGAAAAGGATTTCGCCACGATGATCAAAGAAATCGGTTTGGATTTAGATCCGCGCTCCCTTGCCAGAGCGATTGATGAGTTTCCGAGAACCAGGGTCCTAGTCATCGGCGATATCATCATGGATGAATACATCTGGGGGGATGTGTCTCGAATCTCTCCGGAGGCGCCTGTTCCGGTCGTTGATGTGAAGCGTGAGACGAAGATGCTGGGCGGCGCGGGAAATGTGGTCCACAACATCTCCTCCCTGGGTGGGGAAGCGATCCTGTGCGGAGTTGTGGGGGATGATTCCACGGGCCGGCAGGTGGTGAAGCTGGTCAAGAACTTGGGGGTTACCACCGAGGGGATTTTCCAAGAACCGGACAGGCCGACCACGATCAAGACCAGGATCGTTGCTCAGCACCAGCAAGTCGTGAGGTTTGACCGGGAAAGCCGACGGGAGATCCTCCCGAAAAGTATCGAGAGGCTGCTTGGTTTTGCGAGCAGATCGCGAAAGGAGATTCATGCCATCGTGGTGTCGGATTATGCGAAAGGCGTGATCTCTCCTCAGCTGATGAAGGGGTTAAGAGACCTGGTCGCCGATTCCAAGATTGTGCTGGGTGTTGACCCCAAAAAGAACAACTTCCCTTTTTACAAGGGCATTGATGTCATCACTCCCAATCATCACGAGGCCGGCGCGTTCTCCGGGATTGAGATCGTCGATGATGAAACGCTGGTGCGTGCAGGCAAGCAGATCCTTCGTGAGCTGAAGTGCCGCTCTGTTCTGATTACCCAGGGCAGGGACGGGATGACCCTTTTTGAAAAAAAGGGGGATCCCACTCACATCCCGACGGTGGCGAGAAAAGTGTTTGACGTGACGGGCGCCGGCGATACGGTGATCAGTACGTTCTGCCTGGGACTGGCCGCTGGAATGGATTTCAAAGCGGCAGCCGTTATCTCTAATTTTGCAGCCGGCATTGTTGTAGGGGAGGTCGGGACCTCCACAGTCAAAGCGGAAGAGCTCAAGAGAGTAATCTACGAAAAGCTGAGAGAATCCTAAAAGGGAGCCGTGAGCACGCCGAAGGTCGCAGAGGATGTCAAGCTCATTGCGAGCCTCTTTTCCCCTGAGGAGAAGATCCTCGAGGAAGTCATTCTGGACCTTAAGGCGATGTATCGTTCCCCGGACTGGGTGAGCCCCCCTCTCTTTTTCGACAGGACACGGTACTACGAAAAAGAGATGGGATGGCCTCTTTACAGGCGGTTTCTCTCTTTCGAGCCTCTGATCCGGCCCGAGGCGATTGTGGACATTAAGCTTCATACCAATGAGGTCGAGAAAAAATATCTTCAGGGTACCCGGCGGAGGGTCAACATAGACCCCGGCTATATTGCCCTGGAGAGGCTGGTTCTCGCCACCGGGAAGAACTACACCCATCGCATCTATCTTTCGAAGGGGATCTACGCGGACTTGACCCTGGTCTTTCACCAGGGGAGCTTTCAAACCCTGGCATGGACCTACAGAGACTATGCGGATCCTGGGGTCATCGGCTACTTCAACGAAGTCAGAGAGCGTTACAAAAACCAGCTCCGCGGGCCGAGCGAATGACGGGTGGTGTGAGAGGAGATGAAATTGATTAAGAGCATGACCGGTTTCGGCCGGGGAGAAGCGGTTCTAAACGGCAGAAGGTATATCGCAGAGATCAAGACGGTCAACAACCGGCACCGCGACCTTTTTATCCGTTTGCCCCGAACGCTTCAGGCCATCGAGGATGAGGTGCGGAGCCAGATTTCAACGGCGATCAAAAGAGGTCGGGTTGAAGCGACCCTTCAGATGGAAAAGGAAGGCGTGGAGCTGGAGTATGATCTGGAACTCAACCTCCCCCTTGTTCGATCCTATCTGCGGATTTTCAAACAGTTGAGCGAGGAGTTCGGCCTCGAAGGGAAGGTGAGGGCGGATGATCTGTGCCAGATGAAGGACGTGCTCCTGGTCAAGCCGGAGGAGCTCGACCTTGCTGTGGCAAAAGAAGCCTTCCGCGAAGCCGTGGGTCATGCTCTGGACGCGTGTGATTCCATGAGGATCCAGGAGGGGAGAGCGCTTAAGGAGGAGTTCCTCAAGAGACTGGCTTTGATCGAGGATCACATCCAAGAAGTCGAAAGCCGGGCCGGTTTGGTTGTTGAAGACTACAAGCGGAAACTGAGACAAAGAGTGGAGCACGTGGCACAGGGGATCCCCATGGATGAGAACCGACTGACCCAGGAGGTTGCAATTTTCGCGGACCGGTGCGACATCACTGAGGAGCTGGTCCGTGCGAGAAGCCATCTGGAGCAGTTTCGATCCTACCTGTCCCCGGAGGATGCCGTAGGGCGGCGGCTGGATTTCCTCTTGCAGGAGATCAACCGGGAGATTACCACCATGAGCTCAAAGGCTTCTGATTCCGCGATCTCCGCCAGGGGGGTGGAGATCAAGGCGGAACTGGAAAAGGTGCGTGAACAGGTGCAGAATGTGGAGTAAGGGGGGATTGGCATGAGTGACAAACTGGTCAACGTCGGTTTCGGGAATTCCGTTGTTTCAAGGCGGGTGGTCGCCATTATTTCACCCAATGCGGCCCCTATCCGACGTCTTCGTGATGAAGCCCGCGAAGAAAAGAGGCTCATTGATGCGACGCAAGGGAGGAAAACCCGGTCGGTCATTATCACGGACAGCAATCACGTGATCCTATCCGCCATCCAGTCGGAAACTATTGCCCAGCGGTTCAGCCCTGACGGCAAGATCTTCAAGGAAGACATAGAGGAATGAGCGCAGCCGGCAGAATTTTTGTTGTCTCCGGCCCATCCGGGTCAGGGAAGTCCACACTCATCCGCGAGGCGAGACAAAAGGTTCCAGACCTGGGTTACAGCATCTCCCACACCAGCCGCCCCCCGAGAGGCGGAGAAAAGAATGGCGTGGAGTACCATTTCGTGAGCAAACGGAACTTCCAGAAGATGATCGACAACGAAGAGTTTCTTGAGTGGGCGGAGGTCTATCAGGATTTCTATGGCACCTCCGTCTCCAGTCTCAAAAGCGAGATCACGCTTGGACTGGACGTGATCATGGACATTGACGTTCAGGGCGCTAGAAACATCAAAGACCACTTCAAGGAATCGGTTCTGATCTATCTTCTCCCCCCTTCGATGGAGACCCTTGAAAAGCGGCTGAGGGAGAGAGGCACAGACGATGAGAAGGCGATCCGCACAAGACTCAAGAAGGCAGCAAAGGAGATCAAGAACTGTGTCTCCTACGACTACCTCCTTTTCAACGACGATCTTGGACAGGCCGTGGAGGAGTTGAAATCCATCATTGTTGCGGAAAGATGCCGGAGATCGGTCCGCCTTCCCAGGGCTCAGAACCTTTTCAACCTGGGCCCCCACTAAGAGAAGTCTTTCGATTCCTTAATCACATTGCCGACCCCGGGGAGGTGTAAGGATCCGCGCGGAAAATGAAAAAAAGCTCTCTTTAATTCCCGGCTTTCATGCTGTGAGGGAGAGTCTCCTCAAGACCCCTGAAAGACTCCGTGAGGTGTGGGTTGGGTCGAGCAGGGACGGAGCAAGGGCCAAGGAGATTGCAAGGCTTGGAGCCGAGAAGGGTGTTCCGGTTCACTTCAAAGCGCTCCGTGAAATACAAGCCATCATGCCGGGAGCCGCCCACCAGGGCTTTGTTGCTCTTGCAGAGACCTTCTTCTCCTACACAGACATCGAAGACCTGATTGAGAAGTCGCGCCAAGAACGGGGTGGCGCACTCCTCATTGTAGCCGATCACATCACAGACGAAGGGAATCTGGGCGCCCTTATCCGAACCGCTGCATTTTTTGGCGTTCACGGTCTGATCCTGCCCAAGGACCGCTCCGCAAAGGTCACAGGCAAACTCCTTAAGAGAAGCTCCGGAGCCTATGTTTCCCTGCTTATTTCCCAAGTGGTCAATCTGGGGAGAACGCTGGATCTTCTGGCGGACAAGGGTTTCTGGATTATCGGTGCAGCCGGAGAGGCGCAGGAGTCCCTCTATCATTTTGATTGGGATAGGGATTTGGTTCTTGTTCTCGGGAGTGAGAGCAAGGGCCTCAGCCATTCCGTCAGGGAGCGTTGCCATGCAATGGTCAAGATTCCAGGATCCGGACAGGTCGAATCTCTCAACCTTTCTGTTGCAGGAGGGGTGATCCTTTCCGAGATTGTCCGTCAACGGGGGAGCAAAGGGGGTTGATGGGTTGAGGGAGACATCGATCAAGAGTCAATAGGGAATGTCTTGAGCGCTCCGGTGGCGACAAGCGCGTTAACAAGGGCGCATAAAGGCAGGCCCACCACGTTGGTGTAGGAACCGGTAATCCCCTTCACAAGAAACGCCCCGATCCCCTGAATCGCGTAACTTCCTGCCTTGCCCAAAGGCTCACCGGTTGCGACATATCCAAGGATCTCTGTTTTGGTGAGCGCCTTTAGAGTGACTCTTGTCACGACCGCTTCGGAGTGTGCTTTTTTCGAATCAGGAGCCACCAGGCAAAAACCGGTAATGACACTGTGCTCCTTACCGCTCAGCTTTCGCAGCATGGAAAAGGCTTCGTTCTCATCTGCAGGTTTCCCGAGGACCTCCCTGTCGAGGACCACGAGCGTGTCGGCCCCGAGGATCCAGTTACCTCCGGATGTCCGAATGACTGCTTGAGCTTTTGCTTCAGCCAAAAGCCGGGCATTCAGAAGAGGATCGCAAGCCAAGGTTCCCTCCCGGACACGGCTTGTCATGGTGCGGAAAGGGATCCTCGTCTGCCTGAGAAGTTGCTTTCTTCTCGGGGAGGCTGAGGCAAGCACGAGGGGTGAGTCCTTGGCGATGGGTCGAGTCATGTCTTGCTCGGGAGGTTGAAGAGCCGCATTGTGTTTGCTGATGTTGCTTCTGCAAGTTCCTCCAGTGGCATTTGTCTCAACTGGGCAATCTTTTCTGCCGTGTATTTGATATAAAGAGGTTCGTTTCGTTTTCCTCTAAACGGCGCCGGGGTCAGATAGGGACAGTCTGTTTCCACAAGCAACCTCTCCAGCGGAATCCGGGAGGCTGTGGTCTGTGTGTCGATCGCATTCTTGTAAGTTACTGTGCCGGGGAAGGAAATGCAAAAACCCATTTCAATAAGAGCCATGGCAAGATCATAATTTCCTGAGAAGCAGTGGATCACCCCCCGGTACAGCCTATTTTTTTTCTTCAAAAGGCTGAGGAGATCCCTATGAGCATCACGATCGTGAATAATAACTGGCAAGTCGAGTTCGAAGGCAATGTCCAACTGCCGTTCCAGTGCCTGAACCTGCATGTCAGGGGGTGAATGGCGACGGAAGAAATCAAGGCCTATCTCACCCCAGGCAACCACCTTGGGCTCGGAGGCAAAGGTCTTGAGTTTTTCGAGGTCCCTGGGGTCCGCTTTACTAGCGTTGTGCGGGTGATATCCCACGGTGGCGTAAATAAACTCATTTTTCTTTGCAATTTCAATCGCTTTCCTTGAACTGGCAAGGTCGATTCCAATCGTCACTATGCGAGTCACGCCCCCTTGAAGAGCTCTTTTGATAACCACGTCACGGTCGGCATCAAAATCCTCCATATCGAGGTGGGCATGGCTGTCGATCAACATGGAATAGTTATTGTTCACATTGTTTCAGTGAGTTGCAAGAGTAAAACCTATTATACCCTGTGCTTAATACAATGAAATAAGTTGCAAATTCTACAGAAATCTATAAAATGTTATAGTTGATAACAAAAGCGAGGTCAATCTTCCTAATGGCAGCAACTGTCACGCCTGAGCATGAAGCAGTTCCCACAGAAAAAACCCTTGAGGAACAGCTTAAGTTTCAGAAAAGACTCAATAACATCACAAATAAAATCCACGCTGCAAAAGATACGAGCGATATCCTCCTGAACCTCCAGGGCGAAATCCTGAATCTTCTCGATGCGGACAGAATCACAATCTACATGGTGGACGGCATCAAACGTCAAATTGTGTCAAAATTCAAGACAGGAAATGAAGTTTCTGAGATTCGGGTTCCCATTGGAAATGAAAGCATCGCAGGGTACTGCGCAGCATCAGGTAAAATGGTAAGTATTTCGAATGCTTACGATGACGAAGAACTCAAGAAGCTGAATGCAGGCCTGACTTTTGACAAAAGCTGGGACGAAAAGACGGGTTACAAGACAAGCCAGGTTCTGGTTGCGCCCGTGTCCTACAACAAATACCTCCTTGGCGTGATCCAGCTCATCAATAAGAAAGAAGGAAAGCCGTTCAGCGAGGAAGACCAATCGTCCGTGCAGGAAATCGCCAAGGTGCTAGGGATCGCTTTCTTCAACAACCAGAAGGTGCCGCAGAAAAGAAGGCCTACCAAGTTCGACTATCTGATTGGGAACAATATCATCACGGAGAAAGATCTTGAGCAGGCCATATCCAGTTCCAGGAAAATTAAGAAACCGGTGGAGTCCATCCTTGTCTCAGAGCTTCAGGTGAGCAGAGACGACATCGGCAAATCGCTCGCCGCCTATTACAAGACCCGCTTCATTGCCTTTGACGAAAAAATGGTCATTCCCGGGGATACCCTCAAGGGATTGAGGGCAAGCTTTCTCAAGAACAACGTTTTCGTTCCAGTGTCTCAAAGCGGAAACAGAGTCGTCATCGCCATGGAGAACCCGGATTACCTGCCCGCTCGGGATACCATCAGGAGGCTCATCCCCGGAAAAGAGTTTGAGTACTGTGTTGCGCTCAAAGAAGATATTTTCAAAATGATCGACCTCTTCTTCGATGTGAAGAGATCGAACTTGATGGAAGACGCCGGAAGCATCGAAGACATCCTGGGGCAACTCGAACCGTCCGAGGAGGAGGGTGCTGAAGAAGCGGAGAAGGTCAGTGAGGAAGACAACGCGATTGTTCAGCTTGTCAACAAGATGATCATCGATGCTTACAGCCGGAACGCTTCCGACATTCACATCGAACCGCGGCACGGGAAAAACCATGCTCACGTCAGAGTCAGGGTTGACGGCGCCTGCCAGCTCTATCAAACGGTTCCTTTCACGTACAAGAGAGCGATTGTTTCACGAATCAAGATCATGGCGGATCTTGACATCGCGGAGAGGAGGCTTCCCCAGGACGGGAAAATCAAATTCAGGAAATACGCGCCGCTGGACATCGAACTTCGTGTGGCCACGATTCCGACCGCCGGAGGAAATGAAGATGTGGTCATGCGGCTTCTAGCGGCCGGCGAGCCCATGCCTCTTGAAAAAATGGCGATGAGTGAGAGGAACTACAAAGTTTTCACGGAGGTTATTCAGAAACCTTATGGAATCGTGCTGGTGGTCGGCC
>Ga0105094_10001672_pt1 | contig 11627 bp, 10 predicted proteins | sample PPLLak1March2015_2_FD_87023 | JGI IMG/M metagenome (GOLD analysis project Ga0105094, IMG submission 87023) | Freshwater sediment microbial communities from Prairie Pothole Lake near Jamestown, North Dakota, USA - PPLs Lake P8 Core (3) Depth... | ecosystem: Environmental > Aquatic > Freshwater >...
CGCGCTTCTGGATGGGGGACAAGGCACCCGGCTAGATGCCGCCGGAAGGCGGCCCTCCCCGAGCGCGCCCTTGCGTCAAAGCCTGCCCATCCATGTCATTGCGAGGAGCGGCGCAGCCGCGACGAAGCAATCGCCTCGCGGGCGTGCAGTGCCCAGGAGGCGATTGCTTCGTCGGCCCTGCCGGCCGTCTTGCAATGACACACTGGCAGGCGGTCTCCTCGCCATGACCCGTGGGGAATGGCTCCGCTCGGGATGACTCCTTGGTTGGTTAGCTCGGACGTCGTGTGTACAGCCCGACCTGATTCCCGGTCGGGTCGGCGAAGATGCCGAACCAACCATAGCCGGGGATTTCCGTCTTCGGCTGCAGCACCTTGCCGCCCTGCGCGGTGATCTGCTGGAGCGTCCCCTCAATGTCCTCGGTATCGATGTAGACCAGCACAGTTCCTGCTGGGGCCTGCTGCGTGAGCGGGTTGAATCCTCCGCCTGGACCGCCTTCCGCCTCGAACGTGGCGTAGTTCATCTCCGGCATCGGCTGGATCTTCCAGCCGAAGATCGAGCTGTAGAACTGGCCTGCCTTCTCCAGGTCCGCGGCAGAGAACTCGATGTGAACGATCGGATGGCTCGACATGGGCGATCTCCTCCGTTGGCGATAATGGGATAACCCCGCACCAGGCGGGGTGGTTCATCCCCCGCGCAGGGGATTTCGACCGGATGGAGGCCGGCGGCGCTAGTCCGAGTCGGGGGGCTCGTCGGTATGGCCGAGGATCCGACGCAGCGTGCGGAACCGCTCGCTAACGCGCTGCTCAGCCCGTGCGGCGCGCCGCCGCAGGAGGAGCCCCAACGCGCTCAGGCCTGCCCCCAGGATCAAGACACGCACGTCCGCCTGGTCGACGCTGAAGGTGACCAGGAAGATCATCAGGGCGATCAGCCCGATGAGCACGAGGGCGGAGCCGGCGCGGGAGGCCATGAGAAACGAAAAGCCCCCTCCGTCCAGCGCGGCGGAGGGGGCTGTCGGTCGCTAGGCGACCAGGGTCTGGATCTGCTCGTGCATATACAGCTGGACGTAGTAGTGGCCGCCGGCGTTCTTCCCGGATGAGCCCGACCCCTTCCACCCGCCGAAGGGTTGGAAGCCGGGCCAGGCGCCCGTGGTGGAGCCCTGCGGCCGGTTGGCGTAGTTGACACCCGCCTCGATGCGATCGAAGAACACGGCCGCTTCCTGCTTGCTGCCATAGAAGCCGGCCGTCAGGCCGTACTCGGTGTCGTTGGCCAGCTTCATGCCCTCTTCCATGCTGTTGATCGGGGCCACCATGGTGATCGGCAGGAACATCTCGTGCTTCCACAGCCGGTGCGTGAGGGGCACGTCGCCGACCAACGTCGGCTGGCAGAAGTAGCCCTTGGCAAACTCCCCGTCGGTGCGCACCTTGCCGCCGGCGAGGATCTTGCCGGCCTGGCTGAGCTCCTCCGTGAATTGTTTGAAGTCGCGATAGGAACCGTCGTTAATGACCGGTCCCAGGAACACGCCGCGCACGGTCGGGTCGCCGATGGCCAGCTTGTTGGTCATGTCGACCAGCCGCCCGACCAGCTTGTCGTAGACCGGCTTCTCGACATAGATGCGCGAGTTGGCCGAGCACTTCTGTCCCTGCAGGCCGAAGGCCGAGCGGACGATGCCCAGCGAGGCCCGCTCAAGGTCGGCGTGGCGCGTGACGACACACGGGTTCTTGCCGCCCAGCTCCAGGATGGCCGGGCGGACGTAGCGCCCGCCGGCGAAAGTGCGGAAGATCTTCATGCCGACGTCGTAGGAACCGGTGAAGGTGATACCGTCGACCAGCGGGTTTTCGATCAGTTCCTGGCCGATGGAGCTGCCCGGACCGGTGACATAGTTGAACACGCCGTCGGGCAGTCCCGCGTCGCGCAGCGCCTCGGCGATCAGGCGCACCGTCCAGGGAGTGTTGGTGGCCGGCTTCATCACCACAGTGTTGCCCGCCACGAGCGCCGCGCCCACCGGACCGCCGGTCAGCGCGCAGGGGAAGTTGAACGGGCTGATGACCACCCAGACGCCATACGGCCGCAGGACCGATACATTGGTGATATTGAAGCTGGGGATCGGGTCCTTGCCCATGGGCACGATGAAGCCCTTGTTCTCTTCCACCCGATCGCAGGAGTAGCGGATCAGGTCGGCGGTCTCGGCCGCGTCGCCGAGCCCCTCGGTGCGGTTCTTGCCCACCTCGAGCGAGAGCACCGCGCCGAACTCGTAGATGCGCTTGTCGATGATATCGGCCGCCTTGCGCATCAGCCGGACGCGCTCCTTCCAAGGCATCCTCGACCAGCCGTAGAAGGCCTTGCGTGCCGCCTCGAGCGCCTGGCGGCCGTGCTCGACGGTCCCTTTCTGGAACACGCCCAGGACCCAATCCTGATTGATCGGCGAACGGTCCTGGAACTTGTCGTCCGCCAGAACCTCTTTGCCGTCGATGATCATGCCGCGTTCGCGGCCCATCTCGGCCTTGATCTTCGCCAGGGCGTTCTCGAAGCGAGTGTGGAACTCCTCCGGCGGGTTGAACATCGTGGCGTAGGTCAGTTTGAAACCGGGCGCCTTCTTGGCGCCGGCCTTGCGGGCCGCCGGCTTGCGCGCGGCCGGTTTCTTGACGGCGCGTGCTCTTTTGACGACCTTCTTGACCGACTTGCGGGCGGCGGTCTTCTTCGGCTTGCGCGTGGCCATACGAGGGACCTCCTGGTGTGGGTGAGGACAGCGAGGCGTCGAGGCTGCCTGCGGTTGGATACGCTCGCGTGTCTTTGCGGCTGGGTATCGGGAACTGCATCCTAGTATAGCCAGGATGCTCGTCGCCGTCAAAAGGGGGATGTATACTCAGCCCGGCCGCTGCGGACTGACGCTTCCGGAGGTCCAAGCGTGACCTGGGTTCATGACCGCATCTTCGCCGCAGGCGGCGAGCGCCTTCCGGCCACATGGAAAGCGTTCGCGGATCAGACCGGCATCAGTGCCGTGCTGCACCTGCGCCCGCAGCGGCCGGCTGTGTTTGAGGGACCGCCGCCGCGGTCCTTCTTGTGGCTCGATGTGCAGGACGAGTCGCAGGCGGACGCCCCGACGCGCTGGCTGGCGGCCCGCTTTCTGGAGGACTGTCTGGGCGCCGGTCAGGCAGTTCTGCTGCACAGCAGCCTGGGCCGGCATCGCGGCCGCTGGGCCTTCGTCGCCTACCGCATTCTGAGCGGCAGAACAGCGGCCGCGGCGCTGCGCGAGGCCGCCCAGCGGCCCTGGCTCGGGCCGTACCGGACCGACCCCGGCGCCTGGGAAGCGTTCGCCGCCGAACTGCACGGCCGGGCGGGGTAGGGAGGGAAGATGCTCTTCGACCAGGTCGTCTATGTCGGGATCGACCCGACCGCTGGCGAACGCCCGATGCATTTCGCCGTGCTCGATCAGGACCTGCGTCTGGTGGCCCTCAGCCAGGGCGACCTGGAGACGGTGCTCGCCTTCGTCGGCGGGCTCGAGCGGGCGGTGGTGGCTATCGATGCGCCGCAATCCCCCAATCAGGGCTTGATGCTGCGGCCGGAGTTCCGCCGCCGGTTCGACTTGCCGCCCGGCGGGCGGAGCTGGGGGCAGTGGAAGGTGTGCGAGTACGAAATGCGCCGGCGCAACATCCGGCTGTACAACACACCCCGCCAGGAGGACGAGGCTCCCACCTGGATGCAGATCGGGTTCACTATGTACCGCCGCGCGCGAGAGATGGGGTTCCAGTTCTTCGTCGACGGCCGGACGCCGACAGAGCGCACGCTCCTGGAGGTCCATCCCCATGCCTGCTTCGCCGCGCTCCTGGGCCGACGCCCCTTCCTCAAGCAGACCCTCGAGGGACGCCTGCAGCGGCAGCTGATCCTCTTCGTCGAGGGTCTGGATATCGTTGACCCCCTGAATGTGCTGGAGGAAGTCACACGCCACCATCTGCTCAGCGGCCGGCTGCCGCTGACCGGCCTGCTCGACCACGACCAGCTCGATGCCATTGTCTCGGCCTTCACGGCCTACCTGGTCGGGCTCAAGCCGGACCGCGTGTCGCAGGTGGGCGACGTCCAGGAGGGGCTGATCACCGTCCCCGTTCCAGAGCTGCTGGATTTCTACGCGTAGATCTACTGGTTGCCGGCGAGCTGACTGCTCGCGGGAATCTCCCTACACCACCCGCACATCGAGCGAGCCCGCCAGAAGGACCGCCCGGGCGCTGTCGAACCAGGTCTGCGTGCATTCGATGGCGCCGGCGCTCCCGTAAGTCACGTTGAGCACGCTCATCGGCGCGGTGCTGGATTCCCAGAACGGCGCCAGCTCGGGCGGCAGGGGCGCCAGCGAGACCTCGTAGTCGGCCTTGAAGAAATCGTCGTTGGGGAAGGCTCTCTCCAGGTAGCGCAGTACCGAAAAATCGCCGCGCAGTTCGATCTCCCGCAGCGCCTCCTCCAGGAATGCCGGCAAGAGCGCGGTCGGGACGGCCGTGCGTTCGATGGCCACGACGGTCCACGGACCGCGTGGACGGCTGCGCGTCTCCCGCAGCCGGCAGAGCAACTGGAGGGTCTCGCCCGGCTCCGGCCGCAGGCCAGCCAAGGCCGCGGCTTGTGCGCGGCTCAGCTGCCGGGCGGTGAGGACGCCGCAGGCCTCCGGAATGGCCTGCGAGCGGGTCATCAGGCGGTGGCGGTGCGCGAGAGTGAACAGGGACAGGTGGTGGCGGCTGAGGCGGCTGGGGCGCTCCGGGCGGCGGGAGCGGATTTCGAAACCCTTGTTGGGGACCCGGCGCAGGTAGCCGCGGTAGACAAGCTCGTCCATCACCCGCGAGAGCGTGTTGCGGTGGATCGGATTGCGTCGAGCGAGCGAGAGCGTCGACAGCCGCTCGCCGAGGCGGAAGCCGGGCCGGGAGGTTCGGATGGCGGCCTCGATCGCCCGGCGCGCCTGGCGCTGCAAAGTTTCCGGACGGCGGCGGTCTAGATCAAGCCGGTAATCGGGGGAGGGAAGGCGCGGCCGGGACATTCACCCTCCTGGTGCCGGTTGCACTGTGCAACAGGATTCTACTATAATCCTCCCAGCCGGCCGCGCCGGCCGTCCGCTTCGGCGTCGCCCCTCCGGCGCCGCCTCCCCACGAAAGGGGACCCCGATGCCCGACATCCTTGAGAAGTACGTCCTGGCGATCGATCTGGGGACGTCCGCCGCCAAGGTGGCCCTGGTCTCCCTGCAGGGCGAGGTCTGCTGCTGGGAGTCTCAGAGCGTGCCTCTGCATGTCCTGCCGGGCGGCGGAGCGGAGCAGGATCCGGATGAGTGGTGGCGGGCGATCCTGACGTTGGCCAAGCGGCTGCTGGGCAAGGGCCTGGTCAGGGTGGAGGACATCGTGGCCGTCTGCCCGAACACGCAGGGCGCCGGCACCGTTCCGATCGACCGCGACGGGAACTGCGTCGGCAACGCCATCATCTGGTTGGACACACGCGGCGCCGAGTGGAACGCCCGCCTGCTGAACGGCCCGATTCGCCTGCAGGGCTTCGATGTCTTCAAGCTCAGCCGCTGGATCCGGATCACCGGCGGGCTGCCGGCGCGCACGGGCAAGGACTTCATCGGTCACGTCCTGTTCCTCAAGAATGAGAGGCCGGAGGTCTACCGGCAAGCCCACAAGCTGCTGGAAGTGGATGGCTACATCGATTACCGGCTGAGCGGCCGCCTGATAGCCACGCCGGACACGATGGGCATGTCCTGGCTGACAGACAATCGCAATCCGAATCGGATCGTCTATCACGAGGGGTTGATCGCCGCAGCCGGGATCGAGCGCGACAAGCTGCCCGAAATCGTGCGCTGCATCGATGTGCTCGGGCCGCTGCGCCCCGAGGTCGCCCGAGAGCTCGGTCTGCGGCCGGAGGTGAAGGTGGTGGCCGGTGCCTTCGATCTCCCGGCAACGGCCATCGGTTCGGGCGCGGTGGACGACTACGCCGCGCACCTGTCGGTCTCAACCTCGGCCTTCCTGACGGTTCACGTCCCGTTCAAGAAGACCGATCTGTTCAACATGATCGCCTCGCTCCCCAGCGCCATCCCCGGCCGCTATATCGTCATGGGCGAGCAGGAGGCGGCCGGCGTTCATCTGACCTTCTTGCGCGACAACCTGCTGTTCCCTGAGGATGCCCTTTCAACGGGGCCGGCGCCGCAGGACTATTACCCGGCGCTGAATGAGGCCGCCGCTCAGGCGCCTCCCGGCAGCCATGGCCTGATCTACACCCCCTGGATCCACGGGGAGCGCGCCCCGGTCGAAGATCCCTGGGTGCGCGGCGGCCTGCACAACCTCTCGCTCTCCACGACCCGCGCCGACTGGATCCGGGCGATCATGGAAGGTGTGGCCTTCAACGTCCGCTGGATGCTGGAGCCGATCGAGCGCTTCTGCGGGCGCAAGCTCGATCCGATCGTCATCGCCGGGGGCGGCGCCAACTCGGCGCTGTGGTGCCAGATCCAGGCCGACGTCCTCGGCCGGACGATTCGACAGACCAAGGACCCCATTCAGACCGCGGCGCGCGGCGCGGCCTACATGGCCGCCGTCGGGCTGGGGGCTATGCAATTCGCCGATATTCAGGCCCACGTTCAGATGCAGGCCGACTACCACCCCGACCCGTCCAACCGGAAGGTATATGACGAGATGTTCGCCGAGTTCGTGAACATCTACAAGCAGAACAAGTCGATCTACGCCCGTCTGAACCGTTCCCGGGATCACAGAAGCTGAGTAGCACGGCCGAGAGCGGGCACAGTCCCCCATGCGGAGGCAACGATGGATATGTCTGATTCAGCGGCCATGATGGCCGAAGTTGAGAAGGCCCTCAAACCCTACCGCGACACCTTCCCGGCCCATGCGCAGCTGCCTGAAAAGGGGATCGACCAGGCGAAGATCCTCGACGAGATCGAGAAGCTGCGTGCGCTGGAGGAGACCCGCTGGCGGGAGGGTTTCGTTTCGGGGGCGGTCTATCACGGTGACCAGGGGCACATCGACTTCCTCAACCGGGTCTACGCCCTCAACTCGCAAAGCAATCCGCTCCACCCGGACGTCTGGCCGAGCACGACCAAGTTCGAGGCCGAAGTCGTATCGATGACGGCGCACATGCTGCACGGCGACCCAGAACAGGGCGTCTGCGGGACGGTCTCATCGGGCGGGACGGAGAGCATCCTGCTGGCCATGAAGACCTACCGTGATTGGGCGCGCGCCACCAAGGGCATCACCGATCCGGAGATCATCATCCCCACCACGGCGCACGCCGCCTTCGTCAAGGCCGGCGACTACTTCGGGATCAAGGTCGTCCGCATCCCTGTTGGCCCGGACTTCCGGGCAGATGTGGCCGCCACGCGGGCGGCCGTGACCCCCAACACGATCGCGCTGGTCGGGTCAGCGCCGCCCTTCCCGCACGGCCTGGTCGATCCGATCGAGGAACTTTCGGAATTGGCCCGCGAGCACGGCGCCGGATTCCACACCGACGGCTGCCTGGGCGGGTTCCTGCTGCCTTGGGCCGAGAAGCTTGGCTATCCGGTTCCGCCGTTCGACTTCCGCCTGCCGGGCGTCACCTCGATCTCGGCCGACACCCACAAGTTCGGATACGCTGCCAAGGGGACCTCGGTGATCCTGTACCGCACGCCCGAGCTGCGGCACTTCCAATACTTCGCCATCACGGATTGGCCGGGCGGGCTGTACAACTCGCCGACCTTCGCCGGCAGCCGGCCGGGTGGACTGAGCGCCGCCTGCTGGGCGGCAATGGTGTCTATGGGTGAGTCGGGCTATCTTGAATCGGCCCGGCGCATCCTGGAGACGGCCGCCTGGATGAAGGCGGAGCTGCGCAAGCTCCCCGACCTCCAGCTGATCGGCGATCCGCTGTTCGTGATCGCTTTCCAGTCGCCGTCCCTGAACATCTATCAGGTGCTCGAGTTCATGACGCAGCGCGGTTGGGGACTGAACGGCCTGCATCTGCCCCCCGCCATCCACCTGTGCGTCACCTTGCGACACACGCAGCCGGGCGTTCGGGAGCGCTTGATCGAAGACCTGCGGCAGGCGGTGGCACACGTCAAGGCCAACCCGCAGGCCCCGCAGGGCGTCGGGCCGGTGTATGGAATGGCCGCTTCGGCCGAGCTGCGCGGGATGGTGGCTGACGTGTTGCAGTGGTACATGGATACGCAGTACAAGGTCTAGCTGTGGCGCGGATCAACAGACGCCTGAGGGGCAGGGGGAGGGAACCTACACCCTCGCGGAGCAGCCCCGAGGCGCATCCGAGGGGGCCCTCGCCCCGTGCCCCCCGGTGACGATGTGCATGGCCCGCGGGCGTTGGCCCAGGCTGTCCAGCCCGATTGGCTGCGGGCAGTACCCCTCTCCAATGCCGGCGAGGCGAAACGAAAAGACCCCTGCGTTGCAGGAGTCAGCCGTCAACGCCCACCGGCCGCCCTGCCCGTTCGCGGGGAGGGAGCCGCCGCAATCGGCGCGATACTCGGGAAGCCAACTTCGAGTCCAGGCGGGAGGAACGAAATGAACTCCGTCCGCGTGCGCCGGATGATCGAAACCGCGTCGATCGTGCTCTTCTTCCTCCAGGCACTGCGCGTCATCTTCTCGGTCCTGTTCGGGATCATCTACGACCAGGTCTTCGAGGGGCCGATGGATGCTTGGCTTGTGATCAGCGTGCTGCTCGTGTTGGGCGCGCTGCTTGCCCCAGCGGCCTTGCCTGGCGGGCTTTCGGCGCGATCTGTGGCCGTGCTCGCCGCGGCGGCCGTGTTGGCTCGCGTGGCGCTGTGTGTGAACGACGCGGGCGTCCGCTACTGGGGCGCGGTCGTGGTGCTGCTGGCCGGCGGGCTCTACCTGGCATGTCGTCTGTCGCAGGATGGGCGGATGACCTTCGTTGCGCTGGCGGCCGCGTTGGCGGCCGATCAGGTCCTGCGCGCGCTGGGGCAGACCTACGATCTCGGTTTGCGGGCGGCCTGGTTGCCGGTCCAGATCGTGTGGGCAGTCGGGCTGATAGGCATCGGCTGGCGGATCGCGAAGGAGGACGACCAGGCGGCCGCTCGGGCAGGGTTGTCCATGGCCGGCGGGCTGGCCTTCGGCGGCCTGCTTTTCCTCGAGGTCTCCCTCCTGTCGCTGCCCAACGCGGTCGCCCGCTGGGGGGAAAACCCGTACGCGTTGGCAGCTCCGCTTGTATTTGCGGCGACGATCGCCGCCGCCTGGGATGCCGGGCGCGTAGCCCGACGGATGGCGGCGCACGCGACCAGCCTGCGCATCGTTCTGGCGGTCATCCTCATCACCTGCTTGCTTGTCGGTTACTTCGTCAACGGGCCGGTCTCGCTGCTGGCATTGCTGCTGGCCCAGATGGCCGCGCTCTTGTCGCTGGGGATGCTCCTCTCCGGCAGCGGGCGCGGCGCGGGCCGCGGCCTGGCGCTCGGGTTGGTGCTCTTCCTGCTGCTCAACTTCCTGAACGCGTTCGCCTTCACCTACCCGTACGTGTTGCCGGCCATGCGCGGCATGGGTTGGGCGGTCTATCTCGCAGCTGCGGCGCTGACCGCGCTCGGCGGCGCGGCTGCCGACCGGTCCCAGGCGGCGGAGCCGGACGCCCGGCGGCTGCCGGCAGCGATCATGGCTGCGATCGGGTTGGTGATCGTCGCCGCAGCCGCCTGGCCGGTGCGCTCGGACCCGCGGGCAGGCGACGGTTCGCTGCGGCTGGCGACCTACAACATGCACTATGGCGACGACGACGTGTGGCACCTCACGCTGGAAGAACAGGCTCGACTGATCGAGGACAACCAGCTGGACGTCGTCGCTCTGCAGGAGGTCGATGCCGGCAGGCTGACAAGCTACGCGGTCGACGACGCCCACTATCTGGCCCGCCGTCTGCGGATGAACGTCGCCTACCTTCCGACGGTGGAGCACCTGACCGGGATCGCTGTCCTGTATCACGGACCGGCCGTCGGTGTGGAGATGGCGCTGCTGCCCAGCCTGCAGGAACAGACCGGCATCGTGCGGATCGACCTGCCCGTCGGGGGCACGACACTCTCGGCGCATGGGATCTGGATGGGTCTTTCCGCCGAAGACACCCTGGGACAGATCGCTGCCGCCCTGGACTTCATCGGCGAGCGGGAACCGGCCTCATTCGGCGGCGACTTCAATGCGGAGTTCGACGACCCCGAGGCGCTGGCGGTGCGCCAGGCGGGATTCATCGATCCGTTCACCGAGCTGGGCATCGATCCTATCCCGCTGACTGATCCGGCGGTCGACCCCGACACGCGCATTGACTTCGTCTGGCTGCGGGGCCTGGAACCGCTGCGGGCCTGGGTCCCCGACTCGACCGCCTCCGACCACCGCATGGTCGTGGTCGAGGTCGGGCCGAGGCCGTGAGGTTGCAGGCGTGCCTGAGCTCCAGACTGCGGATGGGTGCCTTCACTACAGCGTCTACCCTGCCGTATTCCCCGGCGGCGCGCCGGTCGTGCTGCTGCATGGACTGGGTTCTTGCGGTGACGATTGGCCCCTGCAGGTCCAGGCGCTGAACGACCGGCGGAGCGTGCTGACGGTCGATCTGCCCGGGCATGGCCGGTCGACGGCGCCGAGGGGCCGCGCGCACATCGCCGGTTTCGCCCAGGCCGTGCTGCGCCTGCTCGAAGCGCGCGGAGAACCGCCGCTGCATCTGGTAGGGCTGTCGCTGGGTGGGGCGGTGGCCCTGCAAATCGCAGCCGACGCGCCCGCGCGCGTGATTTCGCTGACCGTCGTCAACACATTCGCCCGGTTCAGGCCGGCCGGGCATGGGCTCGGCCGCGGGCTGACACGCGTCTGGCTCTTGCTCTTCGCCCCCATGCAGCGCCTCGGGGAGTGGGTCGCTGAGGGATTGTTCCCAAGGGAGGATCAGGACGGGTTGCGCCGGCTGGCCGCCGAACGCCTGGCCGCCAATCGGCGCCGGAGCTACCTGCAGGCCGTCGGCGCCATCCTGCGCTTCGACCTGCGTGAACGTCTGGGGGAGATCACTTGCCCGACGTTGATTGTGGCCGGCGAACGCGATGCCACCGTTCCCTTCTCATCCAAGGCGCAGATCCGGGCTGGGATCCGCAGGGCGCGCCTGGAGGTCGTGCGTGACTCGGGACACGCCACGCCGCTGGATGCCCCCCAGGCGTTCAACGAGCTGCTGCGAGGATTCCTCGATGAGGTGGAGGGTGCGCCCGCCCACTCGTCGGCCGCCGAATCACAACGGCCACCCTGAGGGTGGCCGTTCCATCTTGCCGCGTCCGGTCAACTATCCGCCCAACTCCATGTCGATGACCTGCTGGAAGACGTTGGCCGGCTGGGCGCCGACGATGGCAATGCCGTTGACGAAGAAGGTCGGCGTCGAATTGACGCCCAGCTGCAACGCGTACTGCAGATCGGCCTGGACCTCGGCTTCGTGGTAGCCGGTATCCAGACATTCGGCCAGCGCCTCCGGATCCAGGCCCAGACTGCCGGCATACTGCGCATACGCCTCCCGAGTCAGGCCGAATCCGCCGGTGAAGAGCAGGTTGTGGAATTCCCAGTACGCTCCCTGGTCCCCGGCGCAGTTGGCGGCCTGGGCGGCTTCAGCGCCGACGGCGCCGCCGCCAACGACCGGCAGGTCGCGGTACACGAAGCGGA
>Ga0105094_10001673_pt1 | contig 11615 bp, 7 predicted proteins | sample PPLLak1March2015_2_FD_87023 | JGI IMG/M metagenome (GOLD analysis project Ga0105094, IMG submission 87023) | Freshwater sediment microbial communities from Prairie Pothole Lake near Jamestown, North Dakota, USA - PPLs Lake P8 Core (3) Depth... | ecosystem: Environmental > Aquatic > Freshwater >...
ATATAGGTGACCGACCCGAGCGTCTCGACCGCGGGCAATTTGCGGATCAGCGCCTGGCGCCGCACCATCTGACGCGCGCCGATCGCCAGCGCCACGGTCACCACCGCCGGCAGTGCCTCGGGGATCGCCGCCACCGCCAGGCTGATGGCGGTGAGCAGCATCAGCAGCACCGGCTCGCCGCGCAGCACACCGGTGACAAATATCACCGCACACAGCGCCAGTACCACGATCGCCAGAATTTTTCCGAAACGCGCCAGCCGTTTCTGCAACGGCGTCTTGCTCTCCTCGGCGCCGTGCAGCAGCTGCGCAATGCGCCCGAGTTCGGTATCCATGCCGGTCGCCGCGACCACGCCGTGCGCGCGCCCATGCACCACCAGTGTGCCCTTGTAGGCCATGGTGAAGCGGTCGCCGAGGGCGGCGTCGTCCGCAACCTGCGCATCCGCCGACTTGCGCACCGCCGCCGATTCGCCGGTGAGCGCCGCTTCCTGGGTCTGGAGTGCGGCCACCTCCAGCAGGCGTATATCGGCCGGTACCACCGCGCCGGCGTCCAGCAGCACGATGTCTCCCGGCACCAACTCCTGGGCGGGAATGCTGTGCGAGCGTCCGTCGCGCCGCACGCGCGCCACGGGCGCGGCCATCTTGCGCAAGGCCGCGATCGCCGCTTCGGCGCGATACTCCTGGATGAAGCCAATCACGGCATTGAGCACGACAATCACCAGGATCACGACCGTGTCGGTGATGTCGCCGATCACCCCGGAGACCACGGCGGCCGCCAGCAACACCACGATCATGAAATCGGTGAACTGGTCGATCAGCATGCGCACCGGCCCGCGCCGCCGGCCTTCGATGAGCGCATTCGGGCCTTTCTGTGCCAGGCGCGCCGCGGCCTCGGCCGCGGTCAGTCCCTGAACCGGGTCGACCGCCAGCGCGTGCAGGGCGTCGGCGGCCGGGCGTGCATGGACAAGGTGAGGGTCGTCGCGCATGGTCATTCGCCGCGCAGGTAGAGCAGCCAGCTGTTCAGGAGATAAATCGAAAATATCAGCAGGCCCGCCCAGCTCGTGACGCGCAACAACTGCTCGCGCGGCCGGAATATCAGTCCGATGATCGCCACCCCGGTCATCATGATGGCGGACAGCGCCGACAGGCCGTGCAGCGGCGAGACATGCGCCAGGATCGGGCCCTTGAGGTACAGGGCATCGTCCACCGCCACCAGCAGGCCATTGAACAGATTGCTGCCGAGCAGGTTGCTGACCGCCATGTCGAGCGCACCGATACGCAACGCCGCAATGGTGACCACGGCTTCCGGCAGCGAGGTGGCAGCCGCCACGAACAGCGTGCCGACGAAGGTCTGGTGCCAACCCATGGCCTCGGCCAGCGCCTTGCCCACGAACGGCAGCCAGATGCCGGCCGCCACCACGATTGCGGCCGCGCCAGCGTATCGCCACGAGGCTTGCCGCAGGCTGATGTGCGGATAGCGTTCAGCGCGCTCTTCGGTATAGGCCGCGCGCTCGGCGCGTTCGTACCGGAACACCGTGCGCATGGCCACGGCGTAGATCAACACGATCACCACGCTGTACGCGCCCAGGTGGCCAATGGTGAGCTGCGGCGCATCGCCGCCGAGCAGCAGGTTGAAGCCGATAAATCCGAGCAGCAGTACGCCGAACCCGGCCGATAAAATATGCCCGCGGCTGGCACGGCTGAACACCGATTCCTCGCGTTGCAGGATGTCGAGAATGGTGAGCAAGAACAGGTTGAACACACAGCTGCCGAGGATGTCGCCGAGCGCGAGGTTCGGCGCATCGACCAGGACCACCGCGCTGGCGCCGGTGACGAGTTCGGGCAGTGACGTGACCGTGGCGAGCAATGCCAGCCCGATCCAGGCGCCGCCAAGGCCGGTCTTGTCGGCGATCACGTCGCCATAACGCGACAACAGGGTGCCGGCGACAGTGATGAGCGCGGCGCACAGGACAAACCCCAGCCAGGCGGTGAGTACGGGAGGGATATCCACACGGTCTCCTATCTGTTCCTTCCAGCAGGAAGGATGTTCGCAAATAATATCAGCATCGGCGCAGTGCCGATGGATACAGGGTGAAATCCGGGTGAACGGGCATGACACCGGCCCTGAGCCGCCTGTTTATCTTCAGTCCTCGAGAAACGGCGTGATCGGGGTCGATCGTCACCGGGTGATCGCGCACCCGGCTCAGCCCAGCAGCTCGCGCCGGCGCTGTTCGAGTGTGGCGAGCAGCTTGTCGTAGGGCTCGACGAACTTGCGTATACCCTCTTCCTCGAGCTGGCGGGCGACCTCGTCCAGGTCGATGCCGAGGGTGCGCAGCGCCGCCGGCAACGCGCGCGCGGCCCCGATGTCGTCCTCGAGACGCGCCGCCGGGTCGCCATGGTCGCGATACGCGGCGAGTGTCTCGGGCGTGAGCGTGTTGACCGTCTCCCGGCCGATGAGCGGTTCGACGTACATCAGGTCGCTATAGGCTGGGTCCTTGGTGCCGGTCGAGGCCCACAGCAGGCGTTGCGCTCGCGCACCGTGGCGCGCGAGCGCTTGCCAGCGCGTCTGCGCCTCGATGCTCTTGTATGCCTGATACGCGAGCCGCGCGCTCGCCACCGCCGCCAGCCCGCGCAGCGCCCGCGCTTCACCCGCTGCGAGCTGGTCGAGCCGTTTGTCCACCAGCGTGTCGATGCGGGAAAGAAAGAAGCTCGCCACCGATGCCACGTGCCCAAGCGGCGCGCCGGCCCGCGCCCGGTCCTCGAGACCGGCCAGCCAGGCCGCGGCGACCTCACGGTAGCGCGCGACGCTGAACAGTAGCGTGATGTTGACGTTCACGCCCGCGGCGATGAGGGCGCGGATCGCCGGCAGGCCCGCGCGCGTCGCCGGCACCTTGATCATGACGTTCGGTCGCCCGAGGGTGGCCCACAGGCGCTGCGCCTCGGCGATCGTGGCGCCGGTATCGCGTGCCAAGTGCGGCGATACCTCGATGCTCACGAAGCCGTCGTCGCCTTGCGTCGCCTCGTACAGCGGCCGGAACAGGTCGGCGGCGAGCCCGATGTCTTCGAGCGTAAGCGTCTCGATCAGTGCCGCGGCCGGGAGCCCACGGCGCGCGAGTTCCCGGACCGGCGCCGTGTACTCCGGACCGCTCGACATCGCCTTCTCGAAGATCGCCGGGTTCGAGGTCACGCCGGCGAGGCCGTCCTCGCGGATCATGCGTTCGAGCTCGCCGTTTTCGATCAGGTTGCGCTGGATGTAGTCGAGCCACACGCTCTGGCCGATCTCGCGGAGACGAAGCAGGGGGTTGGCGGCCATCATGTGTCCCGGTGCGCGTGCGGCCATTGCCACTCGCGAATCTCCGGCATGTCCTGCCCATGTGCACGGATGTACTCGCCATGCTCGATCAGCCGGTCGCGCATGAACTGCTTGAGATACGCGGCCTTGTAGCCAAGCACGGGCACGCGGTCCACGACATCCGTGACCAGGTGGAAGCGGTCGAGGTCGTTGAGCACCGCCATGTCGAACGGTGTCGTGGTCGTGCCTTCCTCCTTGTAGCCGCGCACGTGCAGGTTTTTGTGGTTGATGCGCCGGTAGGTGAGCCGGTGGATCAGCCACGGGTAGCCGTGGTAGGCGAACAGGATCGGCTTGTCGGTGGTGAACAGCGTGTCGAAGTCGCGGTCGGTGAGGCCGTGCGGGTGTTCCTCCCGCTGCTGCAAGGTCATCAGGTCCACGACGTTGACCACCCGGACCTTGAGTTCTGGCAGATGCTGGCGCAGCAAGTCCACGGCGGCGAGTGTTTCGAGGGTCGGCACGTCGCCGGCGCAGGCCATCACGACGTCCGGTTCGCCGTCCTGATCGTTGCTCGCCCAATCGAAGATGCCGATACCGGCGGCGCAGTGCTTGATCGCGGCGTCCATGGCCAGCCACTGCGGCTGCCTCTGTTTGCCGGCGACGATCACGTTGACCAGGTTGCGCGAGCGCAGGCAGCGGTCGGTGACGCACAGCAGCGTGTTGGCGTCCGGCGGCAGGTACACGCGGATGATGTCGGCCTTCTTGTTCACCACGTGGTCGATGAACCCCGGGTCCTGGTGCGAGAAGCCGTTGTGGTCCTGGCGCCAGACATGCGAGGTTAGGAGGTAATTGAGCGAGGCGATCGGCCGGCGCCACGGGATCTCCTTGCTCACCTTGAGCCACTTGGCGTGCTGGTTGAACATCGAATCTACGATATGGATGAACGCCTCGTAGCACGAAAACAGCCCGTGCCGGCCGGTGAGCAGATAGCCTTCGAGCCAGCCCTGACAGGTGTGCTCGGAGAGAATTTCCATCACCCGTCCGTCCGGCGCCAGATGCTCGTCCTCCGGTAGCCGCTCGGCGAGCCAGGTGCGGCCGGTGACTTCGAGCAGCGCGTCGAGACGGTTGGAGGTGGTTTCGTCCGGGCCGACGACGCGGAAGTTGCGCGAGTCCATATTGAGCTGCATCACGTCGCGCAGCAGGCTGCCCATGACGCGCGTCGCCTCGGCGGTCACCGCGCCGGGCTGCGGCACGTTGACGGCATAGTCGCGAAAATCCGGCAGCCGCAGGTCCCGGAGCAGCGTGCCGCCGTTGGCGTGCGGGTTGGATCCCATGCGCCGCGTGCCCCGCGGTGCGAGCGCCGCGATCTCCGCGCGCGGCACGCCATGCGTGTCGAACAATTCCTCCGGCCGGTAACTCTTCAGCCATTGCTCGAGCAACTTCAGGTGCTCCGGGTTCCCGGTATCCGCGAACGGCACCTGGTGCGAGCGCCAGGAGCCTTCGGTCTTCTTGCCGTCGACCTCCTTCGGCCCGGTCCAGCCCTTGGGGCTGCGCAAAACGATCATCGGCCAGCGTGCGCGTTCGGCGTTGCCGTTGCTGCGCGCCGTGTGCTGAATGGCGTGAATCTCCCCGATGACGGCGTCCAGGGTTGCCGCCATCTGCCGATGCATGGCGTCCGGTTCCGATCCTTCTACAAAGTACGGCCGGTAACCGTAGCCGCTCAGCAGTGCGTCAAGCTCGGCGCGCGGGATGCGCGCTAGCACGGTAGGGTTGGCGATCTTGTAGCCATTGAGATGCAGGATCGGCAGCACCGCGCCGTCGCTTACCGGGCTGAGGAACTTGTTCGAGTGCCAGGCAGCTGCGAGTGGCCCGGTCTCGGCCTCGCCATCGCCGATCACGCAGGCGACGATCAGGCCGGGGTTGTCGAAGGCGGCGCCGAAGGCGTGCGACAGCGCATAACCGAGTTCGCCGCCTTCGTGGATCGAACCCGGCACCTCGGCGGTGACATGGCTACCGATGCCGCCGGGGAACGAGAACTGGCGGAACAACCGCTGCATGCCTTCGGCATCGCGCGAGACATTCGGGTAGAACTCGCTGTAACTGCCCTCCAGCCAGGTGTTGGCGACCAACGCCGGGCCGCCGTGGCCGGGACCGGCGATGTAGATCATGTCGAGGTCGTTCTTGTTAATGATGCGGTTGAGGTGCGCGTAGATGAAGTTGAGCCCCGGCGTCGTGCCCCAGTGGCCAAGCAGCCGCGGTTTGACGTGCTCCGGCTGAAGTGGCGTGGCGAGCAGTGGATTGTCGAGCAGGTAGATCTGCCCGACCGAGAGATAGTTGGCCGCCCGCCACCAGGCATCGAGTCGCGCGAATTCTTCCGGTGCCGTTGTGGACGTTACGTTCGTGCCGGTCTTCGCTGTCGTCTTCATCGTGTCCCTCCTTGGTTAGGACGTCATGGCCGCGAGCGCCTCGGCGGCGAGCACTTGGGCCTCGTCCACCGGAATCACCCACGCCTCGATGGCGCTGTCGTTCGCGCTGATGCGGCCTTCGCGGCCGACGGTGGCGGTGTTGGCCGCGGCATCGAGTCGCAGCCCGGCCCACGCGAGCCCAGCGAGAATGCCGGCGCGCACCACGGCGGCATGTTCGCCGACCCCGCCGCCGAACAGCACGGCATCGGCGCCACTCAACACCGTCAGATACGCGCCGATATACTTGCGCGCGCGATAGCAATAGAGCTGCACCGCCAGGCGTGCGCGCGCATCATCCGCGGCGAGCAGCGTGCGCATGTCGCCGCTTGCCCCCGAGACGCCGAGTAGCCCGGAACCCTCGTTGAGCAGCCGCTCCATGTCCGCGGCGTTCAAACCCTCCACACGCTGCAGATAGGTCATGAGTCCCGGATCGACATCGCCGCTGCGCGTCGCCATCACCAGTCCCTCGAGCGGCGAGAAGCCCATCGAGGTGTCGAGCGGCCGGCCATGGTCGATCGCCGTCACCGAGCAGCCGGCACCGAGCTGGAACGAGACGACCCGGCCGCCATCCGGAACGTCCGGACGCAATTCGCGCCAGCGCAACCACAGCGACTGGTGCGCAAGGCCGTGAAAGCCGTAGCGCCGCACGCCGTGCCGCTCGCACAGCGCGTGCGGCAGGGCATACGTGCGCGCGACCTCGGGCAAGTGTGCGTAGAAGGCGGTATCGAACACCGCCACCTGCGGCACGTCCGTCCCCAGCAGCGCGCGGCACGCCCGTATCCAGGAAAGCGCCACCGGATTGTGCAGCGGCGCCAGCGCGGCGAGCCGTTCAATCTCGGCCTCGACGGTGGCGTCGATCCGGCGCGCGCTCGTCAGGTGCGCGCCGCCGTGCACCACGCGGTGTGCCGCCAGCCGCGGGCGCTGGTCGCTGGCGTGCCGGTCTAGGAATGCCGTCAGCCGCTCGCGCGGATCCGCTGTGTCCGTCTCGTAGCGTGCCTCGGCACAGACACGCAGGCCGGTCGTCGCCTCGCCGGCAAAGAGCGCGAGCCGCACCGAGGAGCTGCCGGTGTTGACGGTCAGGACGACCATGCTGCTACCCTCGCGCGCGGTTTGCGTAGTGACGAGTCAGGTGGGCCTGAAAGTTCTTTGGCCGTCGTGCCGACGCTCGCCGGCAAAAATCCAGAATGCGGATCTGAAGCGTTGGCGTCCGGATTTCGCATGGCAAGACGAAAATAGAACGGGCGCCCAACTCGGGGACTTATTCTCCACCGACCGCTTCGGCGAGATGTTGATGCGGATCAAATTACATCGGAAGCTTGTGTGCCAATCGGAGCCGAAGCCTACTTTTTCTTCAGCGCCTCGAGAAACGGCGAGATCAGGTCCATAGGCAGCGGAAACACAATGGTGTTGCTGCGCTCGCCGGCGATACCGCTGAGCGTCTGCAAATAGCGCAGTTGCAGAGCCTGCGGGCTCTTGCTCAAGAGATCGCCCGCCTGCACCAGCTTCTCGGCCGCCTGCAGCTCACCCTCGGCATGAATCACCTTGGCGCGCCGTGTGCGCTCGGCTTCGGCCTGCTGGGCGATGGCGCGCACCATGCTGGCGTCGATGTCGATGTGCTTGATCTCGACGGTCGTGACCTTGATGCCCCAGGCGTCGGTGGCGGCGTCCAGGATCTTCTGGATGTCGGCATTGAGCTTGTCGCGCTCGGCCAGCATCTCGTCGAGCTCGTGCTTGCCGAGCACCGAGCGCAGCGTGGTCTGGGCCAGCTGGCTGGTGGCGGAATAGTAATCCTCGACCTGGATGATGGCGCGTTGCGGGTCGAGCACGCGGAAATACACCACCGCGTTCACCTTCACCGACACGTTGTCGCGCGAGATCACGTCTTGCGGCGGCACGTCCATCACCACGATGCGCAGGTCCACCCGCACCATCTGCATCACGCCGGGAATCACGATGATCAGCCCCGGACCCTTGACCTTCCAGAAACGCCCGAGCAGAAAGACCACGCCACGCTCGTACTCGCGCAGGATGCGGATCGACGAAAATAACAGCAGCAGGATAACGACGACGACAAACGGCAAGGTGATGAACGCTGTCATGGCTATGCACTCCCTTGGTTGGGTTCCACTACCAGCACCAGGCCATCACGGCCGGTGACCGTCACACGCGCGTCGCGCCGGATCGGGCCGGCGGCGCGCGCCTGCCACTCCTCGCTGTGCACGCGCACACGCCCGGCGCCTTGCGTGAAATCTTCAAGCGCCACGCCATGGCTGCCGATCAACTCCTCCGCGCCGGAGACAACCGCGCGCCGGCGCGCCTGCAGCGCGAGATAAACCACACCGAAGAAGAACAGCGCGCTCACCACTGCGGTTGCGGCGATCACCGGCCAGGCGACGCCGAAGCCCGCGCCCTCGGTGTCGAACAGGATGATCGAGCCGATCACGAAGGCGATGAGTCCGCCCAGGCCGAGCACGCCGAAGCCCGGCGCAAAGGCCTCGGCCACCATTAACGCGGCACCGAGCAGCACCAGCCCGAGGCCGGCGTAGCTGATCGGCAGCACCTGGAAGGCGTAGAGCGCCAGCAACAGGCAGATGCCGCCGACCACGCCCGGCACGATGAACCCCGGGTTCCACAGTTCGAAGAACAGGCCGTAGATGCCGAGCAGCATGAGGATGTAGGCGACGTTCGGATCGGCGATGACGGCGAGCAGTTGGTTGCGCCAGTCCGGCTCGTAGGTCTGGACCGTCAGCCCCCGGGTTTGCAGGGTGATCGCGCGCCCGTCCATTTTGATTTTGCGGCCATCGAGCCGCTTGAGGAGATCGGGAAGATCGGCGGCTAGCAGGTCGGCGACATTTTGTTTCACCGCCTCCTCGGCCGGCAGCGACGCCGCCTCGCGCACCGCCTTTTCCGCCCACCCGACGTTGCGCCCGCGCAGCTGCGCGAGACCGCGAATATAGGCGATGGCGTCCTGCAGGGCCTTCTCGTCCATGCCGGGCTTGGCCGGCGGCGCCTTCGCGTCTTTTTTGTTTTTCTCCCGTTCGTCTCGCGGCGGCTGCCCGCCGGGGTCGGGCACGCCGCCGATGCGCACCGGCGTCGCGGCGCCGAGGGTGGTCGCGGGCGCCATCGCGGCGACGTGCGAGGCCAGCAGTATGTAGGTGCCGGCGCTGGCGGCGCGCGCCCCCGAGGGCGCGACAAACGTGGCGACCGGAATGGGCGAGGCGAGGATGTCCTGGATGATCTTGCGCATGGCGCTGTCCAGCCCGCCGGGGGTGTCGAGTTGGAGGACCACGAGTGCGACGTTCCGGTCCTTGGCCCGTTCCAGCCCGCGCTCGACGTAGTCGACAGTCGCCGGGCCGATAGCGCCACTCACGTTGAGCACAAGCACGGCGGCGGCTGGCGCCGCGCCCGCCTCGGGTGCAGCCGTGCTCTGGCCAGTGAAGAGCACGGGCCAGAGCGCAAGCAACAGGAAAAAGACCCGGCGCACACTTGGCATGGAGTTACGGTATCAGAGAATCCGCGAGCGAGCGAGCGGCGACCCGGGTGGGCCGCGTGTCGCGCGTCGAACCCGCGAACGGCCGCCGAAAAAAGGAAGGGCCTCGTGCGAGGCCCTTGCGGTAATGCCGGTAATTTATCCGGATCAGGCGTCGAGCGCGCCTTCACCGATGACATGTTTCATTTCGGTGAGCGCCTTCTTCTCGATCTGGCGGATGCGCTCGGCCGATACTTTATATTGCCGCGCCAGGTCATGCAGCGTCGGCTTGTCGTCGTCCAGCCAGCGGCGGCGGATAATGTCGCGCGCGCGGGCATCGAGCCGGGCGAGGGCGGCGTCCAAGTTGCGGTCGCGCGCCGTTTCGCTGTCGCTCTGCGTGATCACGCGTTCCGGGTTGTACCGCATGTCCTGCAGGTAGCCGGCCGGACTGGCGCGGAATTCCTCGTCGTCCGCGTCGTCATGCGCATCGAACGCGACGTCCATTTGCGTGAGACGCGACTCCATCTCCTTCACGTTCGCCGTCGTCACGTCCAGGTTGGCGGCGAGCGCGTCGATTTCGCCCAGGTTCATCCAGCCGGTGTGGGTGCGCGACTTGCGCAGGTTGAAGAACAACTTGCGTTGCGCCTTGGTGGTCGCCACCTTGACGATGCGCCAGTTGCGCAGCACGAAGTCGAAAATCTCGGCGCGGATCCAGTGCACGGCGAACGACACCAGGCGCACCTTGTGCTTGGGGTCGTAGTGTTTGACGGCCTTCATCAGGCCGATGTTGCCTTCCTGGATCAGGTCGGCCTGCGGCAAGCCGTAGCCGCTGAAGCCGCGTGCCACGCGTACCACGTGACGCAGGTTCGTGAGCACCAACTGGCGGGCGGCGTCGAGATCGCCGTGTTTGCGGAAGCGGTTGGCGAGCTTGCGTTCCTCGACGGCGGTCAGCACCGGTGCCGCGTTCACAGCGCGGATATAGGATGCGAGCCCCGCATCGTTCGTAAGATTCATGCTGAACGGCATTAAGGATGTCTGAGCCATTGTGTAGCCTCCCATAGAGATCAATCCGGGGTTCTCTGCCTGAGCCCCATGTTAGCACTCATGATCTGTGAGTGCCAAAGCAGGTAAAAAGTTCAAGCCCATCTTCTCGACAACCGGCGCGGGTGTCATTGATAACGCGCAAAAACCTTGGAATTCCGGGGATAATTTCCTAGCGCGACTCGATCTGGCGCAATTGCCAGTCCACCGCCAGGCGTGCGCCGAGCCAGCCAAGCAGGCTGCCAGCGCCGGCCAGGGCTAGCCCGGGAACGACCCCAAGGCCGGTCAGGGCGAAGCGGCTGCCATACAGCCCGGCCAGTTCCCGCGCCGGCCCGTTGAGCAGCAGCAGGCTGACCTCGATCAGCAGCCAGGCCAGTATCCCGCCGAGCAGCCCTTGCAGCAGGCCGCTGTACAGAAACGGACGGCGCACGAAGCCGGGGGTGCCGCCCACCAGCTGAACGATCTCGATCTCGGTCTGGCGGTTCACGACCGCAAGCCGGATGGTGTTGCCGATGATGAGCAGCACCGCCAGCGACAGCAACGCGGCCAGTATTCCCACCGCGCGTTCGGCCAGTTGCAGGAGTGCCGCCAGGCGTCGCAGCCACTCGATATCGAGCTGCGCCAAATCGACGCCCGGCAGGCGCTTGAGGGCGACCATCAGGGAGTCGATGGCCGCCGGCGTCTCGCCCGCGGCTATGCGAACCACCAACACCGCCGGCAATGGATTGCTGTCCAGGGCATTGAGCGCCGTGCCGAAACCGGACAGCTTCTTGAATTCGGCGAGCGCCGCGTCGCGGGAGATGTATTCGACGCCCGCGACCGACGTCATGGCGCGTATCTGCTGGGCCAGTTTCTGCGTACCGGCCTCGGTCACGTCGCGTTTGAGAAACAGCGAGGCCTGTGCGCCCCGGTCCCAGCCGGCGCTCAGGCGCTCGAGGTTATCGATCATCACATACAGGCCGCTCGGCAGGGCAAGGGTGATGCCGATCACGGTCAGCGTGAGCAGGCTGGCGAGCGGTGCGCGCACCAGCTGGCCGAGCGTGGTCAGCAGCACCTGCGCGTGGCGCAGCAGATAATTGATCATTTGAATCCCATGCAACGGACAGCACACTTAATAGAAGATTTCATCGCACCATTACTGTTCCGTATCGCCGACCAGTTCGCCGGCCTTGAGCGTGAGCACACGCTTGCCGAGGCGCTCGACCTGGCGCAGGTCGTGGGTGGCGATCAGCACGGTGACGCCGTGCTGGTTGAAGCCGTGGAACAGGTCGAAGATCGCCGTCGACAGTTGCAGGTCGAGGTTGCCGGTCGGTTCGTCGGCCAGCAGCAGCGGCGGGCGATTCACCAGTGCGCG
>Ga0105094_10001677_pt1 | contig 11600 bp, 8 predicted proteins | sample PPLLak1March2015_2_FD_87023 | JGI IMG/M metagenome (GOLD analysis project Ga0105094, IMG submission 87023) | Freshwater sediment microbial communities from Prairie Pothole Lake near Jamestown, North Dakota, USA - PPLs Lake P8 Core (3) Depth... | ecosystem: Environmental > Aquatic > Freshwater >...
GCTGACCACCATATGTGGCCGAATCACGGTAACTCCCAATGAGCCCCGGATCTCAGACTTACCAATCTTGAAATATCTGCTATAATAGGGATCGTGTTTATCTTAATACAACAGGTCATCTGCTCGATTGACAGGCCTGGATGGGGATTTAGTTTGTTTTTCAGGGATTGATTGTTGCCTATATAAAAGAGAATATCGTTATCCTTCCTCTCGCCGGAGCCAGCAGGAGGGGTAATTTCAATTTTTTGGAGGGAATAATGATCGCTAATATTCTTGCTTTGATTGTTATGGTGCTTTTGGTCGTGTTATTTGGCTGGCTTGCCCTGCGCGCCAGGCGAGCCAACAAACCCGTCTTGAAGTGGGCTGGGATGGTGTTGAGCGGTTTGCTGGGTGTGGTTCTGGCGCTGGTGACGGTGGTTGCGCTGATTGGAATGGTCAAGGCGTATACCCCGGTCGATGTGCCGGTGCCCGATTTGAGCGTGCCCTTGACGGACGAGAATATCCAGCGCGGGGAGCATCTCGCCAACTCCTTCTGCACCAGCTGCCACTCGGTGAACGGCGAGCTTCCCCTGACCGGCGGACGCGACCTGGCTGACGATCTGTCCATACCCCTGGGCAGCTTTGTCTCCGTTAATTTGACCCCGGCAGGACCTTTGAAGGACTGGACGGACGGAGAGATCTTTGCCGCCCTGCGCAATGGCGTGAGCCGCAACGGGCGTCGACTGGTCCTGATGTCCACCGTGCGCGCCCGGAATATGAGCGATGAGGATACCCAGGCTGTGATTGCCTACCTGCGCAGCCAGCCGGCGGTTGCCAACGAAACTCCATATCCACCCGACCAGATAAATTTATTGGGGTTGATCCTGCTTGGAGCGAACATGCTGCCGCAAGGACAGCCCATTATCACGGGCGCCATCAGCGCGCCTCCCAAAGGTCCAACCCTGGAGTATGGCGAATATATCTTGAGTTTTCAAGATTGCCGGGACTGCCACGGCGAGGATTTGAAAGGCGGCGTCCAGGGCCAGCTGGCTCCCATCGGCTGGAACCTGGAGCTGGTCAAGAACTGGACGCTGGATGATTTTATAACCACCATGCGAACGGGTGTCGATCCGAATGGCTACCAGCTCAGTGAAGTTATGCCCTGGAAAGCGACTGGACGCATGGATGACGTGGAGCTTGAAGCCATGTACCTGTATCTGGTCAATTTGCCGTAGAGCCAACCAGACTGCGTTCAGAGTCGGGACTGGCAGTCCTCTAAGGACTGCCAGTCCTGTTATCTACTGCCTTGGCGCCCCTGCGTTAATTCTTACCCTCCGGCAAGGGATACTTGCTTTGATCCTTCTGGAAGAACGCCTCCATCGTCTCCTCCCCTGCCTTGAGGATTGCCTCCACTCGTGGCATGGGCATGTCGAACTCCAACACTCCATAACCTTTGGCTGGCAGCTTACACACCAGGTCAGCATAGGTATCGATGATGGTCTTGTCGTGGGCGGAGAGCAGCGTTTCCGCCATACCCGATACGCGGAACTTCATCAGCTCTAATAAGTCCACACTATCGAGCAGCCGGTTAACCAGGGATGGGTCCGAACGCGCTTCTTCTGCGCCTGGGACGGGGGTGTAGTCGTCCAACAGCAAGCCGATGACATTTTCTGAGGCCGACTCCTCCCCCATCACTTCGTCGATATATTCATCCCGGGAGACGAACAAATCGATAGGGAAATTTGACAGCAGCCCTCCATCCACCACCACGTGACCGCTCAGATCGCGCCCCCGGTACAAGCCCCACTCCGGCTTCCACACCACCTCCTGCCAGGCAAAAGGACAGCTCATCGACATGCGCACCGCCTGGATGGTAGGGCATTGCGGCGCAGTCCGGTGGTTGAGCACCAGCATCTCGCGGCTGGTGATATCCGAGGCCACCACGGAGAGATCCCTGCCCGTGCGCTGGTGGAACTCGAGTAAGTTGGTGCTGCCCAGGTTGCGACCGTTGGAGTCGAGTTTTTCGCACAGCCAGCCCAGTAAAACGTCCCCCGAGTACCAACCGCCCCACAGCAGCAGCGATACCAGGTGGCGAAAAATGTCCCGGCGCGCCAATCCACCAATTATCTGGTCAACGAATGGCTCGACCAGGTTGGGCACCGCCGGATTGTCCAGCTCGGTTTTGAACCAGTTGCGCATGTTGTCGGTGAGCCGGCCGTCGTCGAACGAGGGGGTGTGCAGGAAACTGGCAAAGCGGGCGCGACCATCCGGGGTGCGCTCATTGATGGCTGCCAGTGACTCAGCCGAATCGAACCCGGCGGCGACCAGGCAGGCCAGGATCGAGCCGGTGGATGTCCCGATCACCCGCCGGGTCCTGTAACCCCGCTTCTCAAATGCATTCAGTGCTCCAGCGAATGCCAATCCTTTCGCCCCACCGCCTTCAAATACAAGATCGAACTCCATTTTCCCTCCCGCCTTCTTATAATTGGCCCTACACAGAGGAAGTCCCTCCGTAGGTCTGTGCAAGCAAGGCGCTCACGTTTAGGTGAACAACCCTGCCTTCACAAGGGTAATATATGGATATATAATATCAAATATCTTATATATTGTGTGGTCGAATTTTGAACTACCCCATTTCTTGGCTCTGAATAGGGATGCCGGACAGATGGGTATCTGGTCGATCTTCGATGGGGCTGCGGGAGGATAGTCATGGCCGTAACAGTACCTGGATGGGTGAAGCAGGTAGTTCAAGCGCCGTTGGTGGGGGAATATGACGCTGCAGCCCATGAGCGGCTGCGTTTTCTTGCTCTGTCAGCCATCGCCATCTTCAAGCTGTTTAATTTTATCGGCGGCAATTGGGATATCCAATGGCATGTTGCCATCGGGCGTGACAGCCTGTTCATCCCCCCGCACCTGGTGGTCCTGGTGGCTTTCACTTCCGGCTCAATCCTGTCATTGATCTGGATCGCCTATGAGACGCGGCTGCGGCGCGCCGGCATCCAGGTTGGGGGCGCCATGCAGCTCGGGCCTTTCAGCGCTCCCGCAGCGACCTTCGGGATCTTCCTCGGTTACGCCGGCGCGCTGATGGCTGCCGTGTTCGATGAGGCCTGGCACCGCATCTTCGGCATCGATTCCACCCTGTGGAGCCCACCACATATCTTGATCATGATCTCCACCTCCATGGTGGATTTCAGCCTGCTGGCAGGATTGGCGGCTTCGGCGCGGCGCCAGGGCATGCGCTTCTCACCGCGCAGCACTTATTTCTGGGTCCTGTGCCTGGTGGGGGCGTTTGCTTTCGAAGCAGTGAACTTTCAAATGGGGGAAGCTTTTATCGTGGCTTTCCGAAAGGGTGGAGCGGGCCTCTATGGCGTCCTGTATCCCATCCTGGTAGGCGCACTCTACCCACTGGCGCTGGTTTTGACCATCCGCCTGGCGGGGAAGTACTGGGCTGCCATCGTCGTATTCGCCATCACCATCTGCCTGCAGTACCTCGCTACCGGTATCTCCGCGGCCGGCTTTGCAATCCTTAAGCCGGTTTCGATCGTCGACCAGTTTGTGATCGACAATCCACAGTCCACCCTGGCGAACGTGCGGGCTTTTGCCCAGGCTACCGGATTCACCGGTTTAGTGGGCCTCCAGCAGGCCTGGTGGATGTGGCTGTCACTGATCCCGATGGTGCTGGTCTCCTTGATGGAGGTCTTCCCGTATGCTCGCCGCCATCCCTTGCTCGCCGCGCCTGTGTTCAGCGCCAGCCTGGTGGTCATCTCTTTCTTATGGTTCGAGCGCACACCCTACCTGCGCGACTATCCCGTAACCTGGGGGCATGTGATCATCGGGGCGCTGATTAGCGCAGGGATCGGAATGCTGATGGGCTGGCTGGGGCTTAAGCTGGCTGATGCTCTAAAAGCGGTAGAAGGAGAGGATGAGCCGTTCGGTCTCTAAGATTACCATAGATAATTCTTCTAGCTACCTGACAGTTTCGGCAACAACCATTATAGGACACGGATGCCGCAGGCACACGAAGATAACGGATAAGTAAAACGGATGATTGTCACGCAATTCGGCATTTGTCATGCCTGTATTTTGCCACAAATGTCAACAGAACCTAGATACGTGAGCTGATCTCGTTACGGATCGTTTCAACAGCAGAACCCAACATCAATGGGATGTCCTTGATCCGGATGCCATTTCTAAACAGGGCAGCTTTTGTGCCGAGAATTTGAGCCTTTCTCAGCACTCTCGCCTGTTCAAGAACGTCCACGCCCGGGTAAGACAGGACGAACAATCCCATCTGCGCCCATTCATCCCATTGACCCTCTCTCGCGGATGGGATAAGCCCATGCCGGTTTGCTATGTTATATAGCTCGCTGCCAGGGTAGGGAACTGTAACCGACCAGCCCATATAATCCAGCAGTCCTTGCGAGAAGAGACGTTCGGCATAAGCAATCGTTTGTCGACTCATCCGAGAATCTTCGAAACGTAATGCGCCGTTCTCCTCCCAGGCGTTGTAGAGCATAAAATACCCCTGGACCTTGATTCCATATTTTTTTAAGTTCCGGCAGACCTGTTCGACCTGCTCATGAGTGAAGTGCTTGCGGATCCCGTTCAAGGTCTCGGAGTTGCCGGTTTCGATCCCCAGGCTGACCAGCCAGCAGCCAGACTCCGCCATCGAGCGAGCCAGGCTTTCAGGCACATGATCTGGACGAAGCATGGTTTTCCAGGTTATGCCTACCTTGCGTTTTTTGATTTCATTACAAATTTCCGGCGCGAGAACCGGGTGGTTGTTGAACTCGTCTGCCAGGTTAAGCACTTCGCGAATCCCATAGCTACGCACCAGCTCCTCGATTTCATCGACAATGTTTTTCGGCGAGCGAAAACGGATCTTCGGTTTTACCAGGTTCCAATGTTCATTGGGGCAGAAAACACAATCGTGCGGGCAACCTCTCGAAAAAAGGACAGAAAGCTCTGGGGTTTGTCGGGAGAGGAAATAGCCGCGATACCGCTGGATGGGGAGTAAATCCCAGGCAGGGAAAGGAATACTGTCCAGCTCCTGGACAAAAGCCGTGGCTGGGTTCACCTGAAGGCAATTCTGGCGGTCCAGATAGGCGATGTTAGGGATGCCAGATAGTAACTCGGAATCCAATTCCTGCCCGGCGAGCAGGTGACGTACGAGGACAACCAGAGGTTTCTCCCCTTCGCCGCGTACCACCACGTCCGTTCGAGAATTAGTAAACACGTCTTCTGGGAGCGCAGAGGCGTGCGGACCGCCGGCGAAGACCTGGATCTCTGGATACTCGCTTTTAACTTGATTGATTAACGCATAGGCCCCACAGGCTGAACCTGTGTAAAAAGATACGCACAGCAAATCTGGCCCAAAGGACCGGATATTTGCCAGGGTTTGTTCCATACCGAGCATAAAACCATCGACGGCAGACAGCTCGACTTCTGGAGCTGCTGTTCTCAAATAGCTGGCCAGATAGAGGATGCCGAGCGGCGGCGCAGCCGATTCCAAAACTGAGCTGAAATTCGATCTTGTTAATGCAGGCGCAAAGACTAACTGTACTTTCATGCATCCTCCTGTACCTGTATCCGTAAGAACTGGGTTGTGTTGACATTTCAGCATCCCGTGATCGCACCAGCGGGCATAGCTCTTGTAGACACTATTCCAGTTGCCGTACTTTTCCGGCAGCAAGCGCCATTGGGCTCCGCTGCGGGTGACCCACAGCACGCCTTCCAGGAAAAGGCGGCAGTCAGCCTCCTTGCCAGCATAGGCTCTCGGGTGGCTTCGCAAGTACGGATAGATTTTGTTCCATAATTCCAAAGACGAGCTGGCTTAGCCGTAGAGAAACCGGACCGGTACCTGGTTCAGGGTCTCTACCGTGTAATCAACCCCCTCGATCTGGAGCAGGCGGGGGTGCTGTTCGGCCTCCCCCAGGGCGACGATATACCCCATGCCGGCGCTGCGGGCAGCCTGGATGCCGTGCAGCGAGTCCTCAACTGCCACGCAGGCTGCAGGCGGCAAACCCAGCCTGTCAGCCGCCTTCAGGTAGGCATCCGGAGCAGGCTTCGTGGCGATGCGGTCATCGTCATAGATCACATCGTCGAAGTCGAACCAGCGGCTCAGGTCCAGGTGCAGGAAATAGAACAGGAAGTTTTCCTTGCCGGCAGAGCTGGCGATGGCGCGCCGGACACCTCGCGCGGTAAGCTCGTCCAAAAGCTGCGGCGCTCCGGGTGAGAGCTGGAAGTTCGGGCCTTGCTCCAGGCAAAGGTTGCGGTACAGCGTCTCCTTATGGTCGGTATGTATCTCCAGCTCCTGACCATTGATGACTCGCCCGGTCAGGTAGTGCAGGATGTAGCGGTTATCGCGCCCGATCACATGCTCAGCAACTTCCTGCTCGGAGAAACGCTTTCCACGCAGATGCTCTGCATAGCGGCACCAGGATTCGCTCTGCAGGGGGGTATCCCACAGCAGTACGCCGTTGAAGTCGAAGATAATACCTTTATATCTCATGAGATTAAGTCCCTAAAGGACTGCTAGTCCTTTAGGGACTAATTTTACCATCATCATTCACGACGGTTCAGGACGACCGGTAGAAACACACCTCCCGTATTGATCCGTACGAGCGTGGTTGCCTGCCACGTGCCGGCCGTATTGCTGGCGCTGACTGTAGCGGTATACATCCCAGCGGCCGCGTAGGTATGTGCAACCAGCGCGCCGCTGCCGCCCTGGGCATCGCCGAAATCCCAGCTGAAGCTCACGCCGCTTCCGCTCTGCAGCGTGGCAGACAGGGTGGTGGTTTCACCCAGGCGGGTGGGTCCATCGTTGGCGGCTGTAAGGCTGGCGACGGGGATATCGGTGATGGTGATGGCATGCGTCCCGCTCACCTGGTTATCGGCGTTTTCCGCCGTGACGGTGATCAGCTTGAACCCGGGTATTGTCCATACATTGTTCCAGGAGATGGAATTCCCTGACCAGGCGAACTGCTGAGCTACCTGCTCGGTGGTTAGCAAGGAATAGGTGATGGGCAGGGTGGCGTTAACGGGCGACACATTAACCGTGAAGGTATATGCCTGGCTGATGATTCCGTTCGACGGTCCCTCGATCACCAGCCCGCTCAGCCCCACCGGGGTAGCTGCCAGCTTCAGATCGCCCAGTAGGGCGTCATAATAGCTGATGCGCGGCTCTCCGGCAGAGGTGAGCTCCAGCGATGAGAAGGCGCCAGTATTGATGCTGGAGGCGTCCAGCGTCTGGCTGATCCACCCGGAAGGGCCGCGCAAGGCATATTTCAGATGCCCACACGGTCCCGGGCACAGGTCGCCGGTGTAGCTGATATGCGCCACCCCATCCGCGTCCAGCGCCAGGGATGGATTGGCGCCGGCATCGCCGTAGCCGTCCACGGTCTCGAGCGTCCAGGTGATGCCCTGCCGGGATGCAAAGCGCAGATCGCCGTTTGCTATATCGTAAAAAGCAACCGCCGGATCGCCGTCCGCGTCTAATGCCAGGGAGGTGTCCATCGCCAGCCGGGCTGCACCGACGGTTTCGGTAACCCACTCGCCAGCCTGCAAAGAGGCGAAGCGCAGCTGGTCGTGATCGTCCTCAAAGTAGGTGATGTGCGGGAGGTCGCCGCTGTCAAGCGCCAGGGATGTGAACAGGCCAACTGTGCCGGTCATATCGACGGTTTGGGTGTGCCAGCCGCTGCCGTCCAGGTAGGCATATTTGAGATTGCGCCCTGTGCCATCATAATAGCTGATGTGCGCATAGTCGTCCTGGTCGAGAGCCAACGACAGGTAGCGACCGACATCACCTGCCTGGTCAACGGTCTGGACCTCCCAGCCGCTGGCGCGCTTGCGGGCGTATTTCAAGTTGCTGTTGCTGAAATCGAAATAGGCGATATGCGGAAAGCCGCCCATATCAAGCGCCAGGGAAGAATACAGGCCGATATCTCCGGCCCAATCCACAGTCTCGCCGTGCCAGCCCGAGCCATCCTGGTAGGCGTACTTCAGGTCGCGCCAGGTATTATCCAGGTAGCTGATATGGGCGAATCCGTTTGCATCCAATGCCAGGGAAGTGAACATGCCCACATCCAGGGCGGTGTTCACAAATTCCGTCTGCCAGCTGCCGGAGGTCATGCGGGCGTATTTTAGTTTGTAGCCCGAAAGTCCTTGCGTGGTCTCATAATACGCAATGTGCGGCTGCCCGTTGGCGTCGGCTGCCAGAGAGGTGTAAACGCCCACGGCGCCGTTCGAATCGACCGTAGCGGTCACCCAGCCCCCTTCGGCCAGGACGGCATAGCGGGTGGTGTTATCCGCCCAGTAGCTGATGACCGGGATCGTCTGGCTGATAATGGCGATCGAGCTGTACAACCCGACATTGACTTCACTATCCACGGTCTGCTCGTCAATCCAGACGCCGGTTGAGCGGAAGGTGTACCGCAGGTCGTAGCCGGGCTGATCGTCGAACAGGCTGATATGCGGGTCCCCCTGAGCGTCGAGGGCCAGGGAGATATGCTTGCCGTAATTGCCGCCGCTGGCAGCCGTTTCGCTGTTCCACGTCCCACCCTGGCGGGTAGCATATTTCACGCGGCTGTTGAGCAGGTCGCCATAGGCGATGCGCGCATCCCCCTGGGCATCGAGCGCCAGCGAGCTGTAACGTCCGGTAAAGCTGGCAGTATCGACGATCTCGAAGTGCCAGCCGAGAGCATCCTGGTAGGCGTATTTCAATTTATTGGCGCTGCCGTCCCAATAGCTGATGTGGGCATAGCCAGCGTCGTCGAGCGCCAGACTGGTGCCCCCATCGCCTGCGGCATCGTCCAGGGTCTGGGCATGCCATCCACTGCCATCTCTGTATGCAAACTTTAAAGCGCTGTTTAACGAGTCGTAATAGCTTATATAGGGGTTATTGTTGTAAAGATCCAGCGAGGCGCGTGTGCCCACAAAGGGAGCCGGGTCGGCGATCTCGGTTTGCCATGCGTTGCCGTCGAAGGTTGAGTAGTACAGGTGATCGCGTCCGTACGCCAGGTGCGGATTGCCGTCCATATCCAGGCGCAGCATTCGGTCGCTGCTCTCGGTGAACTGCGGCGGGCAGTCCACACACTCGAACAGCCAGTCCTGGGGCTGGTCCGGAGCGGCGTGTCTGGCATCCAGCTGGCTGGCTGCAGCCGCTGCCCTGGCTGTGCTGGAAAGCAACGCCAGCATCCCGGCTGCCAGACCGGCAGCGATGCCGGCTGCCAGGCACAGGAGGAGAATGCGTAGGAGCTTCATCTTACCACCTTGTACTGTTTGGGATCGGTGGGCGGTATGCAGATCTGCGGTGATGCGTGGTTGATCGATCGGACCTGGGTTGTGGCATGATGCTCTATGATTGTATATGATTAATCTCGACGTTACATTAAAGTTCCTAAAGGACTACCAGTCCTTTAGGAACTGACCAAGGATAGCCAATCCTTTAGGGACTGACTGACCTTACCGATTTGAAAATTCAATCTGCGTATTTTATGGTTACAATGCTTAATAGCAAAGCCGCCTGCACTATCAGACCAAATATTTAGCGAACGAGAGCAGGACGACTGGTGACAACTGATCTGATCCATGCCCTGATTATCGACGATGACCGGGATACCGCTGATCTATTCAGCATGGTGCTCGGTATGGTCGGTTTTAAATGCGATGTGGTGTACTCGGCCAAATCTGCCCTGGCGACTCTCGCCACGCAAACTCCGCAGATCATCTTGCTCGATATGCGCCTGGGACTGGAGATCAGCGGTACCGATATCCTGTACCAGATCCGCTCCAACCCGCGCCTGGATGAGACGCGGGTGATCGTGATCACCGCATACCCGCACCTGGCGGCTCCCATCCATGACCTGGCGGACCTGGTGCTGCTCAAACCGGTCGAGATCGAGCACCTGCGCACCCTGGCGACGCGCCTGACACAGAGCCAGGCCAGGCCGAACTCTTTCCGCGAGCCGCTCTCGAACCTGTATTACTATAATTTCTTCCTGAACCGCCTGGAACATGCCTTCGAGCGCACGCACCGCCGCCCGGATTTCATGTTCGTCGTCATGGTGATCGAACCGCAGATCTTCCGCACCGATAAACATGCTCTGCTGGACGAGGAACACGAGCAACTAATGAAAGGCGCCTCCGAATACCTTCAAGCCGGCTTCCGTCCGACGGATACCTTCGGGCGGCTGGATCGCGAGCGCATCGTTGCCCTGTATGAAGATTTAAAACAGCTTGCGGATGTTGATACCATCATCCAGCGCCTGCGCCAGGGTCTGACGCGCTCGTTCGAAGTTGGACGGCGCATCTTCCGCATCTCGCCCTTGATCGGCGCAGCGTTGATGCACCCCAACTACAGCCAGCCGGAAGAGCTGGTGCAGGCTGCCCAGGCCGCACTGGACGACGCCCGCGCACGGCCGGCGACCGGCAGCAGCCTGGCAGAACCGCCCATCATCAATCTGCTCGAATCAATTGATAAAAAGTAGGGGCAACCTGGCAGGCTGCCCCTAAACCTCGTTTGTCCCTATCTGACAACCATTGGCAGATACACCCAACGTGTCGAACCAGTGATGTAGTATTCGTCGGCGCCCAGGTCGGGGACGACAGTCTATCCCAGCTCCATGCCTGCCTCGCGGAAGTAACGGCGCAGCTCAGGTGGTATGAGGCGTTTTATTGCCTCGGCGCGCTCGATCACGCGCAGGATCCAGCTCGTGCTCTGATCCGCCGAGGAGAGCAGCCCACGCGCCTGGGCGGCAGTCAACCAGCGGCCTTCCGAGTGCTCGGCGCTGAGGTGGATATCCTGGGGATGCTGTACGCGGCAGCAGCACACGATCCCGATCAGCTCGTTTTCGGGATGCGGCGAACCGCGATAAAAATGGGTCGTTCCCAGGAAGTATAAGATCTCCGCCTCGACGCCCAATTCTTCTTGGACTTCACGTTTCAGGGCCTCTTCGAACCCCTCCCCCTGGTCAACGCGCCCGGTGACGCACTCCCACACGCCGGCAGCGAAATCCTTCTCGCCAGAGCGGCACAGGAGCAGGTAGGTATCGTCGGTTTCTGACCAGATCAGGGCGGCAACGCCGCCGATAAAGCGTCCAACAGCCATAGCCCTCCACAGATTGCTGCAATGAAGTGGGTCCGGTGCCGCGGCAAGCGGCTGGCAGGGTGCTTTGTACCTCTGGATGATATCACTTTTTAGGACACATAATGTGGGGTGGTAGTATGCCTGCTATCGGCTTAGAATGGATTCTGGATGAAGAGCGGTATATTCAATGACTGCGTCGAATCAATTCGACTGAAGTGGGTTGGGTAAGACGCCGCAGCTGCGGGATGGTTCCTTCGACAGGGATGGTTTATGACCTACTTGGTCAATTATTCGATAGTACCAGCAGGGATTCCTCACCCCTACGGGGTTCGGAATGACTTGCCAACGTTGCCTTGTCGCCCAGTTGCCTGATTACCTTATTCCCTGTTTTCCCAATCACCACTCTACGGGTTACAATTACAGCGATGCTCACTTTGCCTGCACAGCTGCTCGGCATCCTGTCCGCTCTCGGCGCGGCAGCCGCGTGGGGCGGGGGGGATTTTGCCGGCGGCTTCGCCACCCGGCGCAACCATCC
>Ga0105094_10001678_pt1 | contig 11600 bp, 9 predicted proteins | sample PPLLak1March2015_2_FD_87023 | JGI IMG/M metagenome (GOLD analysis project Ga0105094, IMG submission 87023) | Freshwater sediment microbial communities from Prairie Pothole Lake near Jamestown, North Dakota, USA - PPLs Lake P8 Core (3) Depth... | ecosystem: Environmental > Aquatic > Freshwater >...
GACTCCCTCAGGCGTGCCTCCGATTCCCATGAGCACATCGACCCCTGTTTCGGGCAAAGCGGCCTGTATGCTGGCGGCGACGTCGCCATCGGAGATCAACTTGATCCGGGCGCCGGCACTCCTAATCTCGGAGAGCAACTGCTCGTGGCGTGGTCTGTCCAAGACCACCACTGTGAGTTCCGATACCTTCCTTTTCTTGGCTTTGGCGATGTTCTTAAGGTTATCTGCCACCGACGCGTCAATATCTACTACGTCCTTTGCCTCAGATCCCGTGACAATCTTGTTCACATACACTAGCTGCCTGGGGCAGTTCATCGTTCCACTGGCTGAGAGCGCCACGGCAGAGATGGCTCCGGGAAGACCCTTCGCCACCAGAGTAGTGCCATCTATCGGGTCAACGGCAACATCAACCTTCAGACCCGAGCCGTCTCCAATCTGCTCCCCGATGTACAACATGGGAGCCTCGTCTTTCTCCCCCTCTCCAATGACCACGATCCCATCCATTCGAACGTGGTCCAGGACGTAACGCATGGCGGACACGGCTGCGCCGTCCACCAGGTTCTTGTCGCCCATCCCGAGGAAACGGGCGGCGGCCAGAGCGGCCGCTTCGGTCACGCGGACTAGTTCCATGGCTACATTGCGTTCAATAGGGCGGGGGGATAATCCGGCTTCCATGGGCGGTCCTCCTTGCTTTGGCCTGAATGTGTCAGCGAGTGTATTTCCTCGCCTTCTGCGACATTGTACCACCTCAACTCAGATTGGATACAGAGAGGTATGACCAGATCAGGATCGAGTCGCCCTGCCCCATCCCACTTCGGTTTCACGAAATCTGAATCAGCGGTGCGACACGGGCTCTTGTCTAGTTAGGGTGTCGATTCAAGAAGAAAATGGACCTGGTGGGACTCGAACCCACGACCTTCTGACTGCCAGACAAAAGGTCTGCTCACCAAGCGTGGACTATGACCCTCTTGAGCGTGAAACCCCCAATTATGACCTTCTGACTTGTTTCCGGGGTGACCTTCTGACTTGACCCTGGTCTAGCCCCAGTTAACTCCTGGTTAAGAGACTCCCGGTGAGGAGAGTATAGGCCGATTGGCTGATCGGCACAACCCTGAAGCACTGCTCTTGCCTTGCACCATTCCAGTTCATTTCGAGGTACCGGTTAGGGAGTCGGAAACGACCCAATGCCAGTCCCCGAAGCACAAAACGGCGACTGCCTAGCTACTGATCAGGGTTTCAGGTGCCGACTTGTTCGGCTTGCCTTCAGCGCTCCTCTCGCAACACCCATCCGCTCAGGGTATTAAGAAGGCTTCTTGGCATCACTCTTACCAGAACTGAATGTACCAGCCAGTTCCGTATTCCTGGAATGTACAGAGGCTTCTCTTGTTTGAAGGCTTTCATGGCCTTGCGCGCCATATCTGCTGGATCACTCAGTCCGCTAATTCGATACCACCAGACTCTTTCCGGAAATCCTCCACGACTAAGAAGGGGCGTCTTGGTATATGATGGGTTGAAAGTGAAGACACTGACTCCAGTGCCTTTGAGCTCCTCGTTCGCCGCTTCGCTGAGGCTTTGGATGAACGCCTTGGAAGCGCCGTATGTCGCATGGTAGACCGTTGCCTGGAAGGCTGCAGCGGACACCACGTTCAGTATCCTGCCTTCACCAACCTTCACCATATCATTCAAGAAAAACCTCATCAATTTCAAGTAGGCGATCACATTAACCTTGACCAACGACTCGTGATCTCTGAGAGGTATTTCACTAAAATCACCGTAGTGCAGAATCCCTGCGTTATTCACCAGTACATCTATCCTGTCTACGGTTCGTTTGACAGAACCATACAGAGTCTCGGGACCCCTCTCGTCCGAAAGGTCGATAGGCAAGGCTGATACTCTGACCCCGTACATCGCTCTCAGCTCGCTGGCCCATCCTTCCAGGATGTCCTTTTCAGATGGGTGGCATCCCAGTAGAAGATTGCTGCCCTCAGCAGCGAAGCATCTGGACAGTTCCCTGCCTATTCCAGACGAAGCGCCTGTAATGAGGACGTTCTTGCCTCCTAGATCAGACTTCGACAATTCGCTGAACCTCCGAGTCGGAAATGAAGGCACGGTTTGGAGAGACTAAGACTGGATACTGTGTGAGAGCGCTGTCACTCACCCTTTTCGAGCACGTGTATACACATGGCAGCCTCTTCTACACCGATATTGCCGCCGCCATTCTCGGCAAGAGCTATGCGTGCCCCAGCTACCTGACGGACTCCAGCTTCACCTCGGAGTTGTGTTACCAGCTCGTGAATTTGGGCGAGTCCGGACGCGCCTATGGGATGCCCTCTGCACTCCAGTCCGCCACTGGTGTTTATAGGCCTCGCGCCGCCGAGTTTGGTGGCTCCTGACATGGCATAGGGACCACCCTGCCCTAGAGGACAGAAACCCATCGCCTCGGTTTGATGAAGTTCGCCAAAAGCAGTGGCATCATGCAGTTCCGCGGCATCGATGTCCTTCGGTCCGAGTCCGGCAATCTCATAGGCTTGCCTGGACAGCCTCTCACCGATATCGGTCTCATCAAGCCCTCTATCTGCTCCCTGACCCAACACTGACGCCAATATCCTGACCGGTCGAGAATCGCTGAGCTTCTTGAGGAATCCCTCTGAACAGACTATGGCTGCTGCGGCGCCGTCACCTACAGGTGCACACATGGCCCGAGTCAGTGGATATGCAACGGGTCTGTCTGCCAGTATTTCCTCAACGGTCATGGGATTCTGATACTGGGAAAGAGGGTTCAAGGATCCATGCCAATGGTTCTTGGAGCACACCACAGCCAGATGGTGTTGGGTTGATCCGAACCTATCCATATGCCAGCGCGCGGCGGCAGCATAGGCATCCATGAAGATGCTGCGACCCTCTCCCGGCGCAGTCTGTTCTTCTGGTATCTTGACCTTGAAGGTCTTGCTAACCTCCATGATCATGTTTATGTGCTGCAGGAAGTTCTCTACATCCATGCAGGAGGCATATGCTCCGAGCGAGACATTCTTGTCGGGATGGCTGATCTTCTCCGAGCCGAGTGCCAATGCCACGTCATACATGCCAGCCCGTATGCCAGCGTACGCTAGGTGAAGGGCAGTCGAGCCTCCGGCACAGGCATTCTCCACATTAGTAACCGGTATTCTATCGATCTTCATACCTCGAAGAACTACCTGCCCCCGAATTGAGTGCTGATTGGAGAACATACCCCAGAAGGTATTGGAAAAGAACACTGCCTGCATATCTTGAGCAGTCAAGCCGGCGTCGTGGAGCACAAGTCGAATGGCCTCTTCCGCCATTGAGCGCACAGTCCCGTCGGGGTACTTAGCGAACCGTATCATGCCCACGCCGATAATATAGACGTTGTTCATGGCTGGCGACTCTCCCTCAGCAACATCTCTCCGGCGGCAAGAGAGAGGGAATCATTGGATCCATCCTCTATCATGCCGGCTCTGGCGTCTCTGAACAGCTTCTCTATAGGGGCATCCTTGGTCACGCCGTGGCCTCCGAATAGCTGTATGGCTTCACTAGTCACCTTGAAGGCTACCTCCGTGCAATATACCTTCGACGCGATGGAGTACTGCACCAGGGGCGGCGTAGTGTTCATGTTGAAGACCATGGCGCTTCGTGAGAATGCTCTGGCTGTCTCAATGCCAATGAACATGTCGAACAGTTTCCTCTGCACTATCTGATGTTGGCAAAGGGGTTTGCCACCCTGCACCCGGTCGCGGCTGTACTGTATGGCCATATCGTAGGCTGCCTGCGCCACGCCTGTGAAATACGCTCCCATGGTTGCATTGGCATGCCCGAGAGTCAACTCGGTGATTGCCTCGTAGCTCTCGGGGTCAATAATCATGTGTTCGTCAGGACATACGGCATCATCGAAGAATATCTCACCCTGCGGCAACTCCCTCTGTCCCATCTTGTTGAGCGGTTTACCTCTGGAAACACCAGGCTGGTTGAGCTCGACCAGGGCTATGCCCCCTCCGGCGAAACCCATCTTGGGGTCGATGTTGACAAAGAGGGCTGCATCTGACGCAATAGGCCCGTTTGAAACCCATGCCGATTTCTGACCATTGAGAACCCATTTGCCCCTTTTCTTGACCGCTCTAACCTCCTGAAAGGCACAAGGGTCGCGGAAGAGAGGAGTTCCAGCCATCAGGTTGTCGGAACCGTGGGTCGGCTCGGTTATGGCCCAGCAGCTCATCACGCTGGCATCTCTGCAGTTGACAAAAGGAGTAACGAACTTGTCTATGAGGTAATCGTTGCAAAGCAGGGTTGCATAGAACGAAGAGAAGCAACTGCACCCTAGAGAAACAGCGAACCCCACGCTTCCATATGCCAACTCCTCCCAGAAGATGTGTACGCCCAGCGGGTCGAGCCCCAAGCCTCCGTATTCATCGGAGATGAGCACCGTGTGGTAGTTATTGCGGTACGCTTGAGCCATACACTCCCAGTAAGGGGAGCCTTTCTTGATTACATCCTCTGGAGACATTCTGTCCAGCTCTATAGATGCCGGCCTGAGCACCTCGACGGCGAATTTGTGCACTTCATTCTTGAGGAGTCTGTGTTCCTCGGTCAGATCGAGATTCAGTTCTTGGTATGGCATTGACTAGACCTCCGAATCTGTATTATTCCCTGCTGCTCGCTCCGTAGCCAACTATGAAGCAGCGGAACCTCACACGACGATGTTGTCTACTTGTAGTCCTCAAACTTGTACATTTTGCCCACGCCCTTGTCAGCCAATTGCTTCAGCTCACGCGTTAGAGGCTTCTCCGTGAGTGTCTTGGGGAGTTCTCCTAGAACATGGAGGTACGAAGGGACATAGTTAGCTGCTAACTCCTTCTTGCATTGGTCGAAGATTGACTTGGGATCAATGGTGTGATTCTCCAACGGGGATACGGTGGCGACAAGGTCGCTCTCTCCCGGCGCGCCTGAGGCAGCCGGAATCCCATATACACAGACCTCGCTAACGTCCTCGTGCTTCCCGATTACCGTCTCAATATAGTCAGGTTGGATGAAATCTCCCGCCCTGCGGAGTTCGGTACCCTTCCTATAGTCAAAGAAATACCAGCCATCTTTGTCTTTGTGCACCATATCGCCGGTCCTCAGCCAGCCACCCCTCGTTTTCTCCTTAGACTCCTCCGGCTTTCCGAGGTAGTCAACCTTTGTTTCGCCCCTAAGCTGTCGGCTGATCAGCTCACCAGTCTGCCCCACCGGGACTTCACTGTCGTTCTCGTCCACCACCTTCATCTCCATCACTCCGGGAACAGGCTTGCCGAATGAACCTATTGGGCCCTCTCCTATCGGCTTGTAGGCAAACCCACCCTCCACTGAACCATACCATTCCAGGACCTTCACATTGAACCTTTTCTCGAATCTTTCCCAGAGAGACGGAGGTGTACCGGCGCTGAGGACCACGCGCACTGGATTATCAGCGTCGTCTTTTCTTTCTGGTTCATTGTATATATTGGCCATCATGCCACCCAGAAGTGAAAAGGAGGTGCAACCGTACTTCCGGCATATGTCCCATATCCTGCTCTTGGTGAAACGGGCACTGAAAACCGCTTTGATGCCCATGCTGAACGCAGGAAACAGGGTGACTGTTTGAGCATTGCCGTGCGTTAAGGAGAGTCCGTTGTAGAGGACATCGTCGTTCCCGTATTTCCAGACGATCTTGGTGAGGATGTTGAACAGTCCGGTTCTGTTGTTTCGTATGGCTACGCCCTTAGGGTCTCCAGTCGTTCCCGAAGTGTAGATAATCTGCATAGGATGGCGGACGTCCATTATTTGCTGCTCTACAACCTTCCATGAGGTCCTCTCGAGGATTTCGTTCAACGCATGGTACTTCCCTGTTACCTCGATACCCTGTTCAGGTCTGTAGGCAACCGAGATTAGCTTCAAAGAAGGCAGATCCTTCACTACCTCTTCTAGCTGGTCCAGGCACTCACCTGATACGATGACTGCTTTGGCACCGCTATCTTTCACCAGAAACTTCAGGCGGTCGCCCCTCGAGCGAGGGTCTATGGGGACCATAATCGAACCTATGGTCGGACCAGCGAGAAGAGAGTATACGAACTCAGGATGATTCCTCATGAAAACGGCGTACGTATCGCCTTTGCCAACACCGCTGTCTAGAAGGAATCGGGCTATCTTGTTGGAGTTTTCGTAGAGGTCCTTGTAGGTGAGTATATCTTCGCCAAGGTCGCCTTTCTCGAAGATATATATCTGTCTACCTGGGTCTTCTTCTGCTTTGATCTCTGCCAGGTGTGAAGCAATAACCTGATTCAGATGAGCCTTGCTCATGCTTGCCCCCGTCTACCTAGTCTTCGTCCTCAACAGCTCCAATGAATCCCCTGGTGTATGTGGGGAATTCCTTCTTGAATATCTCATCCCAATACTCGTCAGTCCAGAACTGATGCCTGTCAAAGAAGGGGTCTTTCTTGGCCACGCTGACGCAAACGGCGACAGCAAAATCCACACCGTCGATTACCTTCAATGCGAAGGCACCCATGCCCAGTGTACTGAAGACTCTGCAGTGCAACCCTAGCCTCCAGGCCATGGCAGCGGCAGCATCAGCCGCGATGTTGACGTTCATGTTTTTGAATTGGCAGCTGGGGCCGTTCGCGGTAAGTGCCTCAACGCACTCTGCCCTATTCATCTCACCACAGCTTCTATAGCCGCACGCACCGCAGTCATAGTTGAAATCAGATTTCCTTTTGTCTCCGACTACGAGCAGCGCGCATGGTTCCTTGACCAGCTCCATTAGAAACCTGCCGTCTCGAGCGGCAAGAGGAGACATGTCACCCATGGAGTAACAGAACTCCGCGATGTTTGTCATCTCCTCTTTGCCAACACAAATGATCTTGACGGTATTGGTCCCTCCGAAACGAAAACTGTTGTGAGCCGCCACCGCCATGAGGTCAACGGCTTGGTCAAGCCCGCCTTGCAGCATATCGTCTAGTTCCCGTATAGCCATTGTCCAAGCTCCTTCTCGACGTTGTTCTAACTGTAGATCGAACGGAACTGAGGCCAGAGTCTCTTAATAATGCGGTCGTTCATAGTGGCCTCGTTTATCTCGTCGTATTTCTTGGGAATATCCCTGAAGGGGCTCTTCTCGGTGGCAGATATGGCCACAGCCAGGGCAAACCCCGTACTCTTCGGGACAGTCCTCATCCTCATTGCTGCTGCACCGGCTGACCAGTAAACGCCATAATCAACACCTAGATTCCTTGCCAGCGCTACCATGCTGTCTACAGCGTAGCCGATGTTGTTGGCCCTGAATATGCATAGTGGCCCTCGGAAGGCAATCCCTGGCTCATCAGGCAGTCTTTCAGCTTGCCTCTTGTATTCACAGGTGAGCTTTCCACACAGGTTGCAGTTGAAATCTCCCGGATCAGACACACAACGCAGCGAAGTGACTATTAGCACAGCATCTGCATCCCGGAGTATCACCGCGTCTCTCTTGAAGAAGCCCCAGCGTTTGTTCTCCTCAGCCATCCTTTCCATGGTCTGGCAAAGCTCCTCAATGGCGTATTCGTCATCAATGATGTGTATGGTTGTCTCCCCGACCCCCCCGACCCTGGGGGATGTGGTTCCCGATGCGAGCAGGAGCCGTGCTGCAATCCTGGTCGCTTCCTTCCTGTCCTGTTCAAACTGCTTCATACTGGCTTCCCTGGCCATAAGAACCTCCTGACGTTCACTTAACGGGCAGCCCGTGCTTCCTGGCGATCTCGGGGTATGCCGCGTATGCCGGCTTCAACATGGGGAGTAGTTTGATCACTTTAGGCAGCGGCCCTTTCGCCCTAATGCGGCCTTTGGCCAAAGCCACCGGCATGGAGATGGTCTGAAGCCAGAATTCGTGGCAGGTGTCGCCACTGAGGGTCATCTCTATAGTCGGTTTGAGGTCCGCGGGACCACAAATGACTTTCGCATCCTTGTCCAACCAGATGAACCCGTCCGGGTCGCTTATCGTGAACTTGATGATGATGTTTGACTCCCTGTATTTGGGTCCCACTACGGGGTCCGCAGCCAACACATTGAACAAGGTTCCCAACACATCGTACATCTTCTCCGTGCTTTCAAAGACTCGCATTTCATTTCCCCCTTATATGAGTTCTCAGCCGACAGGCTACGAGGCTGAGTCACTAATTCCAACGATCGACTGTATCATAATCTCGAAGATGCATGATAAAAGAAGGCTGCTCTGCCACTCGTCGATATCGAATTCCCTAGTCTGTGTTCAGTCGGGGGGCAAATAGCTTGGCACTCAGAGCATTTCAACCGACCACACCACCCCAGCGACCCAGGCGAAGATGGAGTCTTCCGCTGGGATGATATCACAATCAAATGCCTTTGCGAAAGAGTGTCAAGATGCCGTCGGCCGGTCGCTCTTCAGGAAGCTGGTCGCCAAACGAAGAACCCTCCAGGTGGAGATTTGGCGGCGCGGGAACTTGGCTGCTGCTCCTATGGCCTAGGGGGCACTCTGAGAGCACTCAGCAAGTGATCCACCAACTCTTGCAGCACTTCTCCAGGCAGTGGTGGGCTACAATGGATTCGAACCATGACCTTCTGTATCCATGTCAGACGCTCTACCGACCAAGCGTGGACCATTACCCTTTTGAGCGTGGAACCGCCGGTCGTGACCTTCTGACCTGACCTGGTCCAAGGGCGGCTATCCGCCCGTCAAGAGACTCCCGGTGAACGAAGTACGTGGCGATTGGCCGGTCGGGGCTTAGATCCTTGTCAGACGGGAGTCGTTACTTGCCCTCATGTATTGAGTGTGAAGTCATCATATTCATACGTTGACGTGTTGAGCATGGTGACGCAACGTTGACACAGGAGTCGGCAGTTCAGGTCCACACCCATATCCTCAACCGTTGGCTGGCGGGTCTTCGGACTCCGACGGACAGGCTTGGAGACGAAGAGTTCTTGTGTTGACCCGCATAATGTTCCAGATACTGGATGCTGGACTATCAGCAAGTCAATGAAATGGAAAGGCTTGGTAGAGTATCTTGTGCCGGAAATGACGAGGTATACTGTCTGAGCAGAAACCGGGAATTCGGCAGATTATGCGGATCGACCTAACCGCTGTCAGGTTGACGCCTTCGGCGCGCTAGAAGGGGGTAGATAGTGGAAACCATGAAAGCTGTGGTATGTACCAAATATGGTCCTCCAGAAGTGTTAAGCATTGTACAGTACAAGAAGCCAATTCCCAGGGATGATGAAGTCCTAATCAATATCTATGCGACATCAGTAACAAATAGTGATATTTTCATCCGCAGTTCCAAGGTTTCTTTACGGCTTCTGATTCCGTTTCGGATGATGATCGGCGTTAGAAAACCAAGGAAAGAAATCATCGGCGAAGTGCTTTCAGGCGTTGTTAGTGAGGTCGGTTCAAAGATAACGCGCTTTCATGTCGGTGATCACGTCTTTGGATTGACCGGGTTTTCACTCGGAGCCTACGCGGAACATAAATGCATGAAAGAAGTAGATTCAAAGCAAGGTTGCCTGTCCGTAAAACCAAGGAATATCACCTTTGAAGAAGCGACTTCGGCTGCGTATGGTGGACTTCTTGCATTTCAGTCTCTTGAAAAAGCTGATGTCCGGGCAAATGCGAAAGTTCTGATCTACGGTGCATCTGGCACATCTGGAACTATAGCAGTTCAACTGGCAAAATACCTTCAAGCAGATGTAACCGGTGTGTGCGGTCCGAAACATATCAGTTTCGTTGAAGAGCTGGGAGCTGATAAGACGCTCGATTACACCAATGACAATGAGATTGGCAAGCTGGAAGAATATGATCTGGTACTGGACTGTGTTGGCAAAGCGCGCTCTTCGGCGCTCAAAGAAGCATGTAGGATGGCTTTGACAAAGAACGGTAAGTACGTCTCAATCGATGATTCTGCGTTGCTGTTGGACTCTAGCCGACTCGATAGAATTAGAGAGCTAATCGAACTTGGCAAGATCAAGCCAATCAATGACAGATGCTATTCCCTGGACCAAATTGTCGAGGCACATAAATATGTTGAACTTGGACACAAGAAGGGAAATGCTGCAATAACTGTCAACAGACTAGCCTAGCATCAAGTTCGAGCGCGAGAACAACGATAGACCAATCTTGCGGCTCAACTTGGCGTCAGACGGGTCAAGATCGTCCGGTTATGGACTTGCGAGGACGTATTCCCACGTGTACCGGGCGAACTGGGCCATCATATCCCCCACATTCAGGTTGGATTTGAAGCGGAACTAAGTTGTCCTGCCTTCGATATTGAAGCGGGTGAATGTTCTCCAGGTATCCCACATTGAAAGACGGAAGGTGATGGTTGGCCCAAGATCGTTCGCCTGGAGGGTCAGCGATCTTTCGTCCCGCCAAGCTTTCTTGAGAGGTAACGACATCTCAGTGGGTAACTCGATCTTCCCTGCAATAGACTGCGGATTGTCGTCGGGGCATCGCCACCTGCTAATAGAGTAGTTGACCTGGGCAATAATCTTCCCCTCTTGGAATACCTCTCCCGTGCCACTCTTCTTATGCGGGTGCATTCCCATCCAACGATTCACAGCTATTTCTGCCATGATATACCACATAGTCACCGGTTCCACAATAGTGCGAGAACCCACTGCAAGGCCTCTGCCAACTCTTGCGTCACCGTTGCGTCACAGCTGCAAATCTTTACAGTTCTTGATGGTGACCACGGAAACGTCTTGGCTGGTCACGGTGGTGCTGCCATGGTTCAGATGGTGAGCCTACTGACTGTTGACACAATCCATCCTCTCTGATAAACAAAGCCAATGCGCGAAATGAATTCTAGGCTGGGGTGAATGCATGGAGAAGAGACTGTTTACACCAAGAGTCAAGCAAGCGATATTCATATGGATCGTGATTGCCATCTGTTATATCACCGTTTGGCTGATTCCGGCATTGACGAAGTATTCTGGACAAGGCGAAGGCTCTGCGGAAGCCCTCGCCATCCTCCGCGATGGAGCACAGTTCAAATGGTATGTCATCCCGCTGCTTCTTGTCGTATTGAATTTCTACGTTGATGAAGCTCGCAGGAAGAATTGGTCGGTCATACTGGCGGGTCTGGCTTTCTTTCTGATGGACGCGTTCAATGAGATATGGAACGGACTTTTTTTCACGGGAACCGGCAAGTACGCCGGTGTGTGGATGTGCTCTTTCCCCACTGCCTACGAATCCCTCATAGGCTGGAACATAGAAATAATGTTCATGTTCCTCATACTGGGTCTTGCCAGCACCAAACTGCTTCCCAAAGACAAGGATGCCAAGGTCTTCGGGATCATCAACAACCGTCACTTCTTCGCGATTGTTTTCGCATGGATCTGCGTCATAGTTGAAATCATCCTGAATAGCATCGGCGCCCTGAAATGGAACTATTGGTGGTGGAATGCTAGCTTCCCTTGGCTCATCTTCGTGCTGGGGTATCTCCCCTTCTTCATGATCGCTTATCTCGTGTATGATCTGCCAAAGCTCAAGCACCAGATTCTGGTGGTCAGTATAATGGCGGCGCTGGTACTGGTCTCGTTTCTGGTATTCATCCCGTTGAAATGGATTTGAACAA
>Ga0105094_10001680_pt1 | contig 11597 bp, 11 predicted proteins | sample PPLLak1March2015_2_FD_87023 | JGI IMG/M metagenome (GOLD analysis project Ga0105094, IMG submission 87023) | Freshwater sediment microbial communities from Prairie Pothole Lake near Jamestown, North Dakota, USA - PPLs Lake P8 Core (3) Depth... | ecosystem: Environmental > Aquatic > Freshwater >...
CGCCTCCTGCAGGTGATCGGCACGACGGCCCGCCTGGAGGAGCGCGAGGTCCTCGGGGTCCTGATCCCGACCGACGACGCGTACGACGCCACCCCGGTCACGTGCGCCACCGCGGCCGAGCAGGAGTCCGAGGAGTGCTCGTTCGAGGCGCTCCGCGACCAGGACGTCGTGTACCTCGGCGAGGACGGCGAGACGAAGTACCAGCTCGGCCCGGTCCGCATCTCGGGCGAGGCGATCCGGCGGGCGACCGCGATCTACGACCCGGGCGGCCAGACGGGCGTCGCGCAGGGATGGCAGATCGACTTCGAGCTCACGGGTGAGGGCGCGGACCGGTTCGGCGAGGCGACCACGCAGCTCGTCGGACGCCAGCTCGCGATCGTGCTCGACCGGGAGGTCATGTCCGCGCCGACGGTGAACGAGCCGATCACCGGCGGCCGCGGCGTCATCACCGGCTCCTTCACCGAGGACCGCGCGAAGGACCTGGCCACGGTGCTGAACGCCGGCGCGCTGCCCGTCAGCCTCACGACGGAGCAGGTCGTCACGGTGAGCCCGACGCTCGGGGACGAGTCGCTGAAGCAGGGGCTCGCGGCGGGGATCGCCGGCCTGATCGCGCTGGCGCTGTACCTCCTCTTCTACTACCGACTGCTCGCGATCGTCGCCTGGTTCGGCATGGCGATCTGGGCCGTGCTCGCGCTCGCGCTCATCTCGCTCGCCGGGAGGACGATCGGCTACACGCTCACGCTCGCCGGCGTCGCGGGGCTCGTCATCTCGCTCGGCGTGACGGCCGACTCGTACATCGTGTTCTTCGAGCGCCTGAAGGACGAGGTCCGGAACGGCCGGAGCCCGCGGGCGGCCGTCCAGCCCGCGTTCAAGCGCGCGTACAAGACGATCGTGGCCGCCGACGTCGTGACGGCGCTCGCGGCCGTCGTCCTGTACGTGACCGCGATCAGCTCGGTCCGCGGGTTCGCGCTCACGCTCGGCGTGTCGACCGCGCTCGACCTGTTCGTCGTGTACTTCTTCAAGCGGCCGGTGGTCTTCCTCATCGCTCGCAGCGACCGCCTCGTCAGGATGCCCGGGTTCGGGCTCTCGAGCGGGGTCGCCGCCGATCACGCCGCCGAGCCCGCGATCGCCGGGGGGGCGCGATGAACGTCCGGCACGCGCTCGACACGTTCCGCGGGTACCGGACCCCACGCCTGCGCATCATCGAGCACCGCAGGTGGTGGGCCATCGTCTCGGGCACGCTCCTCGTGTTTTCGATCGTGGGCCTGCTGGTACGCGGGCTGAACTTCTCGATCGATTTCACCGGCGGCTCCCTCCTCCAGTACCGCAACGTGGCGGGGGTCTCCGCGGAGGACATCCGCGGCGTCCTGGGCGGATACGGTCGCGAGGAGGCCGAGATCCAGATCGTCGGCGGCGACCAGGTCTCGATCCGGACGAGCGCGCTGACCGACGACCTCACGGCGCAGGAGCGCGCGCAACTCGTCGACGATCTGGCCGCGCAGGCCGGGGTCAGCCCCACCGACGTGAGCATCCAGGTCGTGGGGCCGACCTGGGGCTCGCAGATCTCGCGCCAGGCGGTGATCGGCCTCGTCGTCGTCCTGCTCGCGATCGCCGCCTACATCACCTTCCGGTTCGAGTGGAAGATGGCGATCACCGCGCAGCTCGCGATGGTGCACGACGTCGTCATCACGGCGGGTGTCTACGCGCTCACCGGGCGGGAGGTCTCGCCGGCCACGGTGATCGCGATCCTCACGATCCTGGGGTTCTCCCTGTACGACACCGTCGTCATCTTCGACAAGGTGAAGGAGAACACGGAGTCCGCGTCGATGCTCGCGAAGGACACCTACTCCGGCGTGGCGAACGCGTCGCTGAACGCCGTGTTCATGCGGTCGGTCAACACGTCGCTCGTCGTCCTCCTGCCGATCCTGTCGCTGCTGCTGTTCGGGGGCGAGACGTTGAAGGACTTCGCCTTCGCGATGCTGATCGGCGTCGGGATCGGCGCGTACTCGTCGATCTTCATCGCCGTGCCGATCCTCGCGGCGCTGAAGGAGCGCGAGACCAGGTTCCGGCAGCTGCGCGCGCGCCTCGAGTCTCGGCCCGGCGGGGAGCGGCGTCCCCGCGCGGTGCCGCCGGAGGAGCCGAGGGAGGTCACGCCGGCGCCCACCGCGGTCGCCACCGCGGCGGCCACCCGCGCGACCGCGCGGGTGCAGGGGTCCCGTCCGGGCGCCAAGGGCAGGCGAAAGCCGCCCGCGAAACGCAAGCGGAGGTAGTCCCGTGGACATCGACCAGCTGAAATCGCTCGTGCGCGACGTGCCCGACTTCCCCCAGGACGGCGTCGTGTTCAAGGACATCACGCCGCTGCTCGCGAACGAGTCCGCGTTCTCGACGGTGATCGACCTCATCGTCCTGCACTTCGGGCGCGGCAGCGTGGACAAGGTCGTCGGGATCGAGGCGCGAGGGTTCATCATCGCGTCGCCGGTCGCGTACCACTTCGGGGCGGGGTTCGTCCCCGTCCGCAAGAAGGACAAGCTCCCGTGGCTCACGGAGTCGGCGGAGTACACGCTCGAGTACGGGACCGCGACCGTCGAGATCCACCAGGACGCGATCGCGCAAGGCGAGCGCGTCCTGATCGTCGACGACGTGCTCGCAACGGGTGGCACGGCGCGCGCGACCGCCGACATCGTGGAGCGGATCGGCGGCAAGATCGTCGGGGTCGCGTGCCTCATCGAGCTGGACTTCCTGCACGGGCGCTCGCGCCTGGAGGGGTACGACCTCTTCACGCTCCTGAACTACTGAGCCGGTTCCTCCGCGTTCCTGCCCCGGCGTACACTGGCGGTCCCGAGGAGGAGATCGCCGTGGACGGCCATGAGCAGGTCAAACAGGAGCGTAGGGGTGGGATCCTCTCGCGCCTGCGACCCGGTCCGGGCGAGCCCGAGAGCCCGCGCGACGGCCTCGAGGCGCTGCTGCGCACGGTCCGCGGGTACAACGCGAAGGCCGACCTGAAGGAGATCGAGCGGGCGTACCGCTTCGCGGAGGAGCATCACGAGGGACAGAAGCGGATCTCGGGCGAGGACTTCATCACCCATCCGCTCGCGGTCACGCAGATCCTCGCCGACCTGGGGCTCGACACGACGACCCTCGTCGCCGCCCTCCTCCACGACACCGTGGAGGACACGGAGGTCACCCTGGAGGAGCTCGAGGAGGGGTTCGGCCAGGAGATCGCGCGCATCGTGGACGGGCTCACGAAGCTCGACGCGATCGAGTTCCGGAGCCGGGAGCAGGAACAGGCCGAGAACGTCCGCAAGATGATCGTCGCGATGGCGGGCGACATCCGCGTCCTGCTGATCAAGCTCGCCGACCGGCTCCACAACATGCGCACGCTCTCGGTGCTCGCGGCCGACAGGCAGCGCCGGATCGCCACGGAGACGATGGAGATCTACGCGCCGCTCGCGCACCGGCTGGGCGTCCAGCAGATCAAGTGGGAGCTCGAGGACCTGGCCTTCAAGACCCTGCACGCAGGCCCGTACCGCGAGATCGCGAACCTCGTCGACCGCCGCCGCGGCGAGCGGCAGGACTACGTGGACGGGCTTCTCGAGGCGGCCCGGAGCCGCCTGCGCGAGGCCGGGCTGCGTGCGGAGGTGATCGGCCGCCCGAAGCACCTGTACTCGATCTACGAGAAGATGGTCGTCGGCGGCAAGGAATTCAACGAGATCTACGACCTCGCCGGCCTGCGCATCCTCGTCGACTCGGTCCGCGACTGCTACGGGGCGCTCGGCGCGATCCACTCGCTGTGGAAGCCGGTGCCCGGGCGCTTCAAGGACTACATCGCGATGCCCAAGTCGAACATGTACCAGTCGCTGCACACGACCGTGGTGGGGCCCGGCGGCCGACCGATCGAGGTGCAGCTCCGCACGCATGAGATGCACCGCACCGCGGAGTTCGGCATCGCCGCTCACTGGCGCTACAAGGAAGGCCGCAACGGGAAGAAGGCGAAGGAGGCCGCGGACCTCGCGTGGCTCGGGCAGATGCTCGAGTGGCTGAAGGACATGGCCGACCCCCGCGAGTTCATGGAGGGCCTGAAGATCGACCTCTACGGGGGGCAGGTCTTCGTGTTCACCCCGAAGGGTGACGTCATCAACCTCCCGGCCGGCGCCACGCCCGTGGACTTCGCGTACGCGATCCACACGGAGGTGGGGCATCGCACGATCGGCGCGAAGGTCGGGGGGCGGCTCGTGCCGCTCGACTACGAGCTCCGGACCGGTGACACGCTCCAGATCCTGACCTCGAAGGCGCAGGGCGAGGGGCCCTCGCAGGACTGGCTGAAGTTCGTCCAGACGCCTCGGGCGCGCAACAAGATCCGCCAGTGGTTCAGCCGCGAGCGGCGCGAGGACGCGATCGACGAGGGGCGCGACGCCCTGCAGCGCGTCATGCGCAAGCAGAACGTGCCCTTCAAGCGTCTGGCGACCGAGGAGGCGCTGCGCCAGGTGGCGGTGGAGATGAAGTTCGCCGACCTGGACTCGCTGTACGCGGCGATGGGGGAGGGGCACGTCTCGCCGCAGTCGGTCGTCGCCCGCCTGACCAGGATCGTGAGCGGGACGCCGCAGGAGGACGTCACGGAGGTCGCGCTCGCGCGTCCCGTCCGGGTCGAGGGACCCGACGTGACCTCGGGCATCGTCGTCCCGGGCTCGGTGGACGTGTGGGTGAAGCTCGCGCGCTGCTGCACGCCGGTCCCGGGGGACGAGATCATGGGGTTCGTGACGCGCGGGCAGGGCGTCTCGGTGCACCGGACCGACTGCCCGAACGGCAAGGCGCTCGCGCGCGAGCCCGAGCGGCTCATCGACGTCTCGTGGCGGGCGGGCAAGCCGACGACGTTCGTCGTCTCGGTCCAGGTCGAGGCGCTCGACCGCACGCGGCTGCTCTCGGACGTGGCGACCGTCCTGTCCGACAACCACGTGAACATCCTCACGGCGACCTCGACGGTGGGGCGCGACCGGACCGTGACGCTGCGCTTCACGTTCGAGCTCGCCGACATCACGCATCTCGGCGGGATCCTCGCGGACGTGAAGAAGATCGAGAACGTCTACGACGCCTTCCGCGTCGTGCCGCGGTGAGGGTCCTGCTCCAGCGGGTGACCCGAGCGGCCGTCCGCGTCCGGGGGGAGCCCGTCGCGGAGATCGGGCCCGGGCTGCTGCTGCTCGTCGGCGTCGGACGCGAGGACGCGTTCGGCGAGTACGACCGCCTGGCCGAGAAGGTCTTCAACCTCCGCGTCTTCGATGACGGGGACGGCAGGATGAACCGTTCGCTGGCCGACGTCGGGGGCGAGGTCCTCGTGGTCCCGCAGTTCACGCTCTACGGGAACCTGCGGAGGGGACGCCGGCCGTCCTGGGACGGAGCCGCCCCGCCCGAGATCGCGGCCGACCGCGTCGAGGCGTTCGCGCGGGCGCTCGAGGCCCGCGGCGCCCCGGTGCGGCGGGGCGCCTTCCGCGAGCACATGGAGGTCGAGCTCGTGAACGACGGCCCGGTCACCCTCTGGATCGACGCCGCCGAGCTCTGAGCTCGGAGCCTGGGCGGCTCCGTCCATCCGATACGATGGCCGCCCGATGTACCTCGACGTCTTCTCGGACAACTCCTTCGAGGCCAACTGCTGGTTGATCGGCGCGAACGGCACCGACGAGGCCGTGGTCGTGGACCCGGGCTTCTCGCCGCAGCGGGTCCACGCGCTCCTGCGCGCCGAGAGCAAGCGACCGGTCGCGGTGCTCGCGACGCACGGGCACTTCGACCACATCGGCTCCGCCGCGGCGTTCTGCGGCGACGACCTGCCCTTCTACATCCACGAGGGCGACGTCCCGGCGCTGAGCGACTCGCTCGCGTGGGGGGCCGGGTACGAGACGCCACCGGTCCCAGTGAAGGACGTGCGGACGATGGCGGACGGCGACGTCCTCACGTTCGCGGGGTTCCGGATCGAGGTGGTCCACACGCCCGGCCACACGCCCGGGTGCGTGTGCTTCCTCACGGACGGGTGGGTGGTCTCGGGCGACCTCGTGTTCGCGGGTGCGATCGGCCGCAGCGACTTCCCGAACTCCGATCCGGCCGCGATGCAGCGGAGCCTGCGCCGGTTCCTCGAGCTCCCGGACGAGCTCCCCGTCCTGCCCGGCCACGGGCCACGGACCACCGTCGGGCGCGAGCGTCTTCGCAACCCGTTCCTGGTGGAGCTCTGAGACCGATGGACCTCGGGCCGCCTCGGGGGACGCTCGACCTCGTGCCGCCCGCCGGCGGTCGGATGCGGGCCGTGTACGACCGGGCCGCCGAGCTTGCGCGTCGGTACGGCTACCGCTACGTGGAAACCCCCGTGTTCGAGCACACGGAGCTGTTCTCGCGGACGTCGGGCGAGACGAGCGACGTGGTCTCGAAGGAGATGTACACGTTCGAGGACCGCGGCGGGCGGTCGCTCACCCTGCGCCCCGAGGGCACCGCGCCCGTGATGCGCGCGTACCTCGATCGCCGCGCGACCCTGCCGGTGCCCTTCAAGGCCTACTACCTGACCCGGATGTACCGGTACGGACGCCCGCAGGCCGGTCGGTACCGCGAGCATCGGCAGTTCGGCGTCGAGGTCATCGGGGTGGGCGAGCCGGGGGCGGACGTCGAGGTCGTCGTGGTCGGGAACGAGCTGCTGCGCGGTCTCGGCCTTCGCGGGTACGAGCTCCAGGTGAACTCGATCGGCGACGAGGCGTGCCGGCCGGCCTATCGCGAGGAGCTCGTCGCGTTCCTCCGCGCGAACGCCGACCGGCTCCGCGACGAGCACCGGAACCGGTTCGAGGACAACCCGCTCCGCGTGCTCGACTGCAAGGACGAGGGGTGCCGCGCGGTGGCGGCCGAGGCGCCACGGATCACCGACCGCCTGTGCGATCCGTGCCGGGCGCACCTCGACTCCGTGCTCGGGGGTCTCGCAGAGGCCGGGCTCGAGGCCGTCGTGACCCCAACGCTCGTGCGCGGCCTCGACTACTACACCCGGACCGCGTTCGAGTTCGTCAGCACGGTGCTCACGCAGGCGCAGGCGACCCTGTTCGGCGGAGGCCGCTACGACGGGCTGGCCGAGGCGCTCGGCGGACCGCACGTGCCGGGCGTCGGCTTCGGCATGGGGCTCGAGCGCGTCCTGCTCGCCGTCGAGGACGAGGGGCTGGAGTCGCCCGAGGAGCCGGGGCTGCGGGCGTTCGTCGTCGGGCTCGGCGCGGGGCGCCCGGCGGCGGGGGCGCTGGTCCGTGAGCTCCGCGCGGCCGGCGTGGCGTCGGACGCGGCCTACGAGGAGCGCCCGCTGAAGGCGCAGCTCCGCATGGCGGACCGGGCCGGCGCCGCGTACGTCGCGATCGTCGGCGAGCGCGAGGCGGCGGAAGGGATCGTCACGCTCCGACGCCTGGCCGACGGCGTGCAGGAGGAGGTTCCCGCCGCCGATGTGGTGAACTGGCTCACCCGGCTCGACCCTCGGACGGAGTGACCGTGGCGGACATGCGGACGACCCTGCGGACCCACGCGTGCGGCGATCTGCGGGCCGAGCACGTGGGGTCGCAGGTCACCTTGTGCGGCTGGATCTGGCGGCAGCGCGACCACGGCGGCGTGACCTTCCTGGACCTGCGCGACCGCGAGGGGCTCGTCCAGCTCGTGTTCCATCCGCAGGAGAACCCCCAGGCACACGCCGCGGCCCAGTCGTTCAAGCCCGAGTCCGTCGTCCGGGTGACCGGCGAGGTGCGGGCGCGCCCCGAGGGCACCGTGAACCCCGCCCTGCCGACGGGCGAGGTCGAGGTCGCGGTCGGGTCGGTCGAGATGCTCTCGGCCTCCGAGACCCCGCCGTTCCCGGTCGAGGACCGGATCGAGGCGTCCGAGGAGCTCCGGCTCCGCTATCGGTACCTCGACCTCCGCCGGCCCGAGATGTCGAGGATCCTGCGCCTGCGTCACGACGTGAACCGCATCGTGCGCGACCACATGGAGTCCCTCGGGTTCCTGGAGATCGAGACGCCGTACCTCACGCGGAGCACCCCCGAGGGCGCTCGGGACTTCCTCGTGCCTTCGCGGCTGTCGCAGGGGACCTTCTACGCCCTCCCGCAGTCGCCCCAGCAGCTCAAGCAGCTACTCATGGTGGCCGGCCAGGACCGCTACTACCAGATCGTCCGGTGCTTCCGGGACGAGAACCCCCGCGCCGACCGCGGGTTCGAGTTCACGCAGCTCGACGTGGAGATGTCGTTCATCACCGAGGAGGACGTCTTCGCGGTCATCGAGCCGCTCATGGCGCGGATCGTGCGCGAGACCCAGGGCGTCGAGGTCGCCACGCCGTTCCCGCGGATGACCTACGGGGAGATGCTGGACCGGTACGGCTCGGACAAGCCGGACCTGCGGTACGGGATGGAGCTCGCCGACCTCGGCAGCGTGTTCGAGGGGACGGGCTTCCGGGCGTTCTCCTCGGTGCTCGAGAGCGGGGGCGTGGTGAAGGGGTTCGCGGCCCCCGGCGCCGCCGGCGTCTCGCGCAGGGAGCACGAGCAGCTCACGCAGGTCGCGAAGGCGAACGGCGTCGCGGGCCTCGTGACGTTCGCCGTCCTGCCCGAGGGCGTGCGCTCGCAGGTGGACAAGCACGTGACGCCCGAGGAGGTCGAGGGCGTCCTCGCGGCGACCACCGCCGGCGAGGGCGACCTCGTCCTCGTCGTGGCCGACCGTGTCGACCGTGCGAACGTGGCCCTCGACGCGCTCCGCCGGCAGATGGCGGTGCGCCTGGATCTGATCCCCCAGGACACATGGGCGTTCTGCTGGATGGTCGAGCCGCCGCTGTTCGAGTGGAGCGAGGACGAGGGCAAGTGGGTGAGCGTCCACCACCCGTTCACCTCGCCGGCCGACCCCGCGGACCTCGAGCCCGCGACGGCCAAGGCGCGCGCGTACGACCTCGTCCTGAACGGGTTCGAGTTGGGCGGCGGCAGCATCCGGATCCACGACCCGGGGGTCCAGCGCCGGGTGTTCGAGCGGCTCGGCCTCACGGCGGAGCAGACCGAGGAGCAGTTCGGCCACCTGATCCGCGCGTTCCGGTACGGGGTGCCTCCGCACGGCGGCGTCGCGTTCGGCCTCGACCGCATCGTGATGCTCATGGCGGGCAAGGAGGCGATCCGCGATGTCACGGCCTTCCCGAAGGCGCAGTCGGGCCAGGACTTCCTGACCGGGGCGCCGGCCCCCGTGTCCGAGGAGCAGCTCCGCGAGCTCGGGATCCGGGTGGTCGCCCCCCCGCTCGAGGCGCCCGCACTCGAGGCCCCCGCGCTCGAGGGACCCTCGCCGGCGTCGGGTGAGGCGTGATGGCCGAGCTGACCGACGCCGACGTCCGGCTCCTCACGGGTCCCAACTTCGCGACGCTCGCCACCGTGAACGAGGACGGCTCGCCGCACGCGACGATCATCTGGGTCGACGCGGCCGACGGCGCCGTGCTCGTGAACACCGCCGAGGGACGCGTGAAGGCTCGCAACCTCCACCGCGAGCCGCGCGCGGCGCTGCTCGTCACGCGCCAGAACGACCCGTACGACTGGATCTCGATCACCGGGACGGTCGAGGACACCTTCGGCGAGCCCGAGGCGCTCGAGCACATCGACGCGCTCTCGCGCCGTTACGACGGGAAGCCTTGGGAACCGGTCGAGGGCCAGGAGCGGATCGTCTTCCGGATCCGGCCGGACCGGATCGTCCGGTACGCCTGAGGTCGGCATGGCGGAGGCACCCCTCGCCGCTCGGATGCGCCCACGGACCTTCGATGAGTTCGTCGGTCAGCGCCACCTCGTCGGGCCGGGGCGCGCGCTCACGAAGCTGCTCGAGGGCGGCCACCTGCCGTCGCTGCTGCTGTGGGGACCGGCGGGGAGCGGGAAGACCACGCTCGCGTACCTGCTCGCCGACGCCGTCGGTGGAGAGCTCGTGCAGCTCTCGGCCGTGTCCTCTGGCGTCGCCGACGCGCGGAAGGTCATGAGCGGCGCGCGAGGCGGGCTGTTCCGCACGGTCCTGTTCGTCGACGAGGTGCACCGGTGGTCGAAGTCGCAGCAGGACGTGCTCCTGCCGGCGGTCGAGGACGGCACCGTGACGCTGATCGGCGCCACGACCGAGAACCCGTACTTCTCGCTCGTCACGCCGCTGCTCTCCCGGTGCCTGCTGCTCCGGCTCGAGCCCCTGGGGCCGGGCGAGGTGCGCGAGCTCGTGGCCCGGGCGCTGGTCGACGACGAGCGCGGTCTGGGAAGCTCGGCGTGACGATCTCGGAGGAGGCGCTCGACCACCTCGTCGAGATCTCGGGCGGCGACGCCCGGATCGCGCTGACCGGCCTGGAGTCCTCGGCCCTGGCGGCGACGAGCGCGGGGGAGACCGAGGTCACCCTGGAGCTCGCCGCGGACGCCGTCCAGAAGAAGGCGATCGTCTACGACCGCCAGGGCGACGCCCACTACGACGTGATCAGCGCGTTCATCAAGAGCATCCGCGGCTCGGACCCCGACGCCGCCCTGTTCTGGCTCGCTCGCATGGTCGAGGCGGGGGAGGACCCCCGCTACATCGCCAGGCGCATGGTCGTGCACGCCTCCGAGGACATCGGCCTGGCCGATCCGAGGGCCTTGCTCATCGCGGTGGCCGCGGCCCAGGCCGTCGAGTACGTCGGGCTGCCGGAGGCCCGTCTGAACCTGGCCGAGGCGGCGATCTACCTCGCCCGGGCGCCGAAGTCGAACAGCGTGATCGCCTCGCTCGGTAAGGCGCAGGCCGACGCCGCCTCCGCCGACCCGGTCCCGCTGCACCTCAAGGAGCCGGGGCACCCCGCCCTGCGGAAGCTCGGCTACGGCAAGGGGTACAGGTACCCGCACGACTACCCGGGCCATCGGGTGGAGCAGCAGTACCGCCCGACCCGCTTCGAGGGCCGCCGATACTACGAGCCCTCGGGCCAGGGAGAGGAGACCGAGGAACCGGAGCCCTGACCCCGGGGACGCCGATCCGCGGTGCGCCCACCAGGCCCTGGGTATGATGCGGCCACCGATATCCCGACCTCGAGGAGTCCGACCATGGCCGTCATCGGAGCGCTCGACGGGGGCGACGTCGCCCTCATCGTCCTGTCCGCCTTCTGGGGCCTGCTGGTCCTGTTCCTGTGCATCGTGCTCGTGAACACGTTCCGCGTCCTCGAGAGCACGAAGATGATGATCGACACGGTGCGCGAGGAGACCGTGCCGCTGCTCCGCGAGGTCAAGGTCTCGGTCGAGCGCACGAACGTGATGCTCGAGCAGGCGTCGGCGGTGACCGCCCGGGTGGAGAAGCTCTCGGGACTGGTCGAGCAGGCCGCGGCGAGCCCGCTGGTCAAGATCGTGTCCTTCGGCGCCGGCATCTCGAAGGCCGCGAAGAGGTTCCGCGGCGACCGGAGCTCGCCACGGTGAGACGGCTCTTCTGGGTGGCCCTCGGCCTCGGGGCCGGAGCGGCCGGGGCGATCGTGACGTTGCGGTTCGCGCGCCGGCAGGCGGAGCGGGTCGCCCCCTCGCGCCTCGCGAGAGAGGCGAAGGGCGGGCTCATGGACCTCGCCAAGCTCGTGTCCGAGTCCGTGGCGGAGGGCCAGCGCGCGA
>Ga0105094_10001684_pt1 | contig 11591 bp, 15 predicted proteins | sample PPLLak1March2015_2_FD_87023 | JGI IMG/M metagenome (GOLD analysis project Ga0105094, IMG submission 87023) | Freshwater sediment microbial communities from Prairie Pothole Lake near Jamestown, North Dakota, USA - PPLs Lake P8 Core (3) Depth... | ecosystem: Environmental > Aquatic > Freshwater >...
CCTCAAGCGCGTGGATGATCCCGACGATGCGGAAGATCTGTTGCAAGAGGTATTTATCAAGATTCACACCCACCTGGATACAGTTCAGGATCACAGCCGTCTGTTGCCCTGGCTGTACCAGGTGGCGCGCAACACAGTGGCTGATTACCACCGTTCCCGCCGTCCGCTGAATGAGCTTCCCGAGACCCTGACTGAAGACCCGGAACCCCTGGAGGCTGAGCCAGCAGCGCGCCTGGCAGCCGGGCTGAGCGAGATGCTCGCTTGCATCCCGGAGAGCTATCGCCAGGCGTTGGAGATGGCGGAAATCCAGGGCTTGAAACAATCTCAGGTGGCCGAGCGTCTCGGGCTTTCTTTGAGCGGGGCGAAATCGCGCGTGCAGCGCGGGCGCGCCATGCTGCGCCAGGCGTTATTCGATTGCTGCCATTTCGAGTTTGATCGGCGTGGAGGTGTTTTAGATTTTGCCTCCCGCCCAGATTGTTGTGAGACTTGCCGGTAAGCTCTCCCCTTCATCGATTTCCCCCCGAGAGGTAGGCGGTTCCTTATAGGGCTAATAGAGCCCGCGCCTGAGCCAGGATTGCAGACATGGGATCGTTGTGACCCTCCAGGGTTAAGGGCGAGGCGAAATCGATGCGCGGCTGCAAGATCGTCCGTCCAGGAAACATCATCTGTTCCATCACTTGAAAGAACTCCGCTAGCTTTCGCCGCTTCCAGCCTTCCCGGCGCAGCCAGGTGATTGGGCTGCGCGCCCAACCTGGAGAGAGCACCCCTCGCACAATCGTCACCAATACTTGCGTTTCAGGCACTCGCTGCAGGAACAACTCTAGGCTGCGCGACCATAGTTGCAGAGCTTCGCTGGCGCCTCGATGGATGCATGGATCCGGGTCGACCAGGCCTGAAGGGTAAACTAATAAAGCTCCACCCTCTTGCAAGTGCCGGATCGACGCACGCGCCGCGTTCATACGCTCATGACTGTCCGCTGTGGTAAATATTAGGTGTTCTGCGGTTGCCGGCAGGTTCTTCAGAAAAGGGATACCGCTGGCGATAACTTTCAAATCATCCCTCTGCAAATTTGCACAGATGAGCAGCCCGTCAACGCTGCCCGGATGATTGGAGGCCACCAGAAGTGCTCCCTGCCTGGGGATTTGCTCCGTGCCATGCACCTCAATTGAATCAGCAAAACGCGGCAGGAGTCCGCGCGCCGCCTGGCAGGGCCCTTGTTGGGCAACGATTTTATCGAAATCTGCCAGCAATTGTACAAATCTCCGGGTAGGCCTGGCGAAGAGTGGTCCCAGGTGGTAGCGCAGTCTGCCGTGAGGTGGTAATCCGAGCGCAACGAACACCTCATCGGTAATAAAGCCCGTAAGTGCATCGACATCGGTATAAGCCTGGGGCATGCGCCATTTTCACCTAACGACCATTGTCAATTGCAGACAGCAGCATGGATCTTTCTGGATCCGGAAGTGTTTCATGTTTTGCGCAACAGGTGAAATGCCAGGAAGGGCAAAGCTGCCAGGAAGAGGACACCCCCCACAAGCGAACCATTCCTCAGCCAACCGATGCCAGCCAATTGGCCAACAATGCCCAGCAGGCAGGCGACGCCATTCAATGCCAGCAATATACCGCCCACGCGCAGCCGCGGGTGGCGGTTTACCAGCAGCAGCCCAAACAGAACTGAGGGGATGCCCAATATGGCGTAACCGAGATTGTTAAAAAAGGCCATAGGTGAAGCCGGCCATTGCTGGACGAGGATCTCAAGAAGCACCTCAGCCACCAGGCGTTGTGCGGGGTCAATGCGCAAAGTAAGTAAATAAGGTACCAGGGTCAGCTGCGAAAGATAGACCACCAGGTTCAATACCGCGTAGATGGGCACAAAGGCCAGACCCATGGCTGCCAATTGCGGGCTGATCGGCCGGGTGATCACATACAGCCCGCCAAACAGGGCAGTGGCTGTCAATACACTCAATGCAGCGTTGAGATAAGTGAGCGTGTAGAGCGTATTGGGTCGCGAGATGTGGGCCAGGACTTGTGGAAAATTTTCCGGTGAACCGGTGGCGATTTGACCCAGTACGAGTAAAATCAGCCAGATAATTGTGGTGATCAAGGCAACAATCGCAGCAAATCCCGTTATTCTTGCGCGCATCAAGGCTCCTTTTCTCAAAGAACTACTTTACCACAAAAAATATTCCGGGCATGATTTCTGCTCGCTAATGCCTGTAACTCCTAACAGGTGATTGTGCTGCCTTGGCCAAGCGGATGCGGGTCACCTTTTAACCATCCCTCTAGAAAAATAAAGATTTTCATGCTACCATGACCGTAGGATTAGGACCAGTCATTCTGATGCGGTTGGTGAGATGTTGTTCTGCTGCAATTGTTGAAGCTCATATATTCCTATAACATCCTTACAGAGGAAACGTCACTTGCCTGTCGACGGGAGACCGATTATGGGAAAATCGAAGAACACCATACCATCATCTCACTCTGGTAGCTACAAGCGAGCGACCTTTAGATTAACTCCCGTCAATGCAACGATTTTCGTCGCCCTTATTGGCTTGGCCGGTGTTGGCATTACGGCTTTCTTCAATTACCTCGGCAATATCACCACAGTAAATGCTCCAATTCAAGCTACAGCAACGGCAGAGGCCAGAAGCCTAATCACTCCCTTGGATAGCGAAAATGACTCCATTCGACCGGCGATAACCCCCTTGCCTGTCGATATCTCTGGAAAGATTACGTTTTTCCGTACCACGAATTATTATCTGGCGGATATTGATGGTTCCAACGAGCGATTGATAGCCCCAACAGGGCAAAGCATCTTTTGCCCACGGATATCACCGGACGGCAGGAGGATTGCTTTCGCATCTGCCTTTGAAGGACATTGGGAAGTATATTTATTAAACAGCGATAACTCTGGCCTGACAAATATCACAAAACAGTTCGGGTTGAACATAGCCTGCTCGGCATGGTCATCAGATAATCGCCAATTGATCTACTCATACGAATACAGCACTAAAAACGACATCATGTCGATAAATATCGATAGTTCTCTCCAGACCAACCTGACTCGCATTAATCAAGTGGGGTTATTGGGATACAATGCCTTCACTGCTTACGCCTGGGCACCGCAAAACGACAAAATAGTCTTCCAATCCACACGAGATGGAGACCAGGAAATTTATCTAATTAACGCAGACGGCAGCAATACCGAACGACTAACTCAAAATATCGGTATCGATGATTACAAGCCTGTCTGGTCGCCGGATGGACGCTGGATCGCCTATACCTCCTCGAAAGGCGTGGGAAGCGGCTCGGATATCTACCTCATCGATATGCAAAACCCGCTCGCCCTTCGACCTGTCAACATCACCAATGACCCGAACAATGATACGGATGCCGCCTGGTCACCAGATAGCAGCATGTTGCTGTTTGTTTCTGATCGAGGGGGAAATAAAGATATTTACTTGATGGATCGCAATGGGAGCAATGTGCGCAAGATTATCTATACTCCTGAGGAAGAGACAGAACCCTATTGGATACCCTGAAAGTCAACAAAACATTTATTATTTAAGAACTATCGTCGACGCCCTATTGAGACCAAATCCATGATTCCCCGAAACTTGCTGCTAATGCTATGGCTGGTCGCTACAGTGCATCTCTCCGTCCTGCCACCAAAACATGATCAACCATCCATCTATCCTGATTTCGAGCGGTCTGCACCCAACTGCCCTCCGCTGCCGGCGCCGGATGGAACAGTTGTAAGAGTGGACCGTGTAACCAGCCTGGAGCAGGCAGTGAACAATGCGGTTGCAGGCAGCACCATCTTGCTTGCTGACGGCATTTACAATCTGGATGGCGTCTACCTGCGGATAGACACGCCTGGGATAACCCTGCGCTCGCAGAGCGGCGACCGGGAAGCCGTCGTTCTGGATGGGAATTACCTGACCACCGAAATCATCCAGATCGTGGCCTCTGACGTAACCATAGCCGACCTGACCTTGCGGGAAGCCGTTTACCATCCCATCCACGTCATGTCCACCGATCTAGCCAGCACTTTCAACACCCGCCTGTACAACTTGCACATCATGGACCCGGGTCAGCAGGCAATCAAGATCAATCCAGTGGATGGCACCCATTTTGTCGATGATGGCGAGGTGGCTTGCTCGCACATCCAGCTCACGGATGAAGGGCGACCCCACATTCAGGATAACTGCTACACCGGCGGCATCGATGCTCACGCTGCCCTTTCCTGGGTGGTGCGCGATAATTTCATCCAGGGTTTCTGGTGTTCCCAGGGTCTCTCGGAACACGCTGTGCATTTCTGGAAGAATTCCAGAGATACGCGCGTGGAGCGCAATATCCTTTTGGATAATGCCCGCGGGGTGGGCTTTGGCCTGGCGGCTGGAGACCCGCTACGCACTTATCCTGATGATCCCTGCCCGAGCGCGGATAGCAGCAGCGTCGATCATTATGGAGGTGTGGTCCAAAACAATTTCATTGCCGCTGGTCAGGAAGGATTGTTGGCTTCCGAAGCGGGGTTCGATTGTGGTATTTGCTTGTGGTACGCTTGCAATGCCAGCGTTTGGCACAACAGCCTGTATGCTCCTCAGGTGCGTTCGTCCTCGATCGAATGGCGCTTCGAGAGCACCAGCGCCAACATCATCAACAACCTGACCAGCCATTCCCTTTTAGAGCGCGATGACGCCACAGCTATTCTGACCGGCAACCTGACGGACGCACATCCATCCTGGTTTCTGGACTACTCCACTGGCGATTTGCATCTCACCCCGGCTGCCGCTCCAGCCATCGACCAAGCCGCTTCCTTACCTGAGGTGCAAGATGATTTTGACGCCCAGTGGCGACCTCAGGGATTAGCTGCTGATATCGGTGCAGACGAGACCGGTCCAGGCAATGACGCCAGCCTCAGGCTGTACCTTCCCAATCTTGAGAAAACCGGATAAGATCCAGCGAATCGAAGGAGTATCGCCGCCTATGTGCAGGAACATCAAGACCCTCCGTCACCCAGAGTTTATCCCCAGTGATGATGAAGTGCATGCCGCAGCCCTCCAGTATGTGCGTAAGGTGAGCGGCTATCGTAAGCCATCCCGCGCCAACCAGCAAATCTTCGACCAAACCGTAGAAGAAGTTGCCGTCGCTACACGCCGATTATTGGATCAGTTGATTGCGCGCAAATCCTCTACCCAACCTTAGACCAGTGATAGAGCGTGTTCCCAACCGGCCTTAGCCCAATTTTAAGATCTCCTGCGTCTCTCGCTCGATTTCAAAACAAGCTGCACATAGATGCAGTTTTACTCGATAACAGCCCTGTGCGCCAACGGTGATGTCGATTGTGTGAATAGCCGGCTGTCCACATTCACAAAATCGCGTTCGCCCTCCGCGTGCTTGGGTCCGCTTAACTCCTCGACGCGCCGGGCGGCGTGACCTGGGTGTCACTTCGAATAGACTCATCTTCCATTTCAGCCATGCGCATCAGGGCCCTAAGCTCAACCCGACTGCGAACCCCCATCCTGAGCAAAACACGCTCCAGGTGTGTTCGCACGGTATCCCGGGTGATATGGAGCTGCGCTGCAACCTGGCGATCTGAGAAACCCGCCCGTAAGAGCAAGGCTACCTGCTGCTGCCGTTCACTGAGGCTCTCCCAACGCAGGCGCAAATCATAGTGGGAACGACGGATAGCCAGGTCCACCAAACGCGCAGCCAGCTCAAGCTCAATAGATTGGTGTTGTTGAGCCAGGCGTCGTAAAGCCTCTGCAAGATCGTCATCCAATTCCAGGCGCACGGTTCCCTCGAGTCGATCGTGTATTCAATTGTATATAGAACTATTGTTCTAGTCAAAGGGGAGATTTGGGGTTAACCCTTTGGGGGACTTCGCCTGGCTTGGAGTTCGCGGGCAGCCTGTGCCAGTATCCAATACCCAAGTTTGGTTAATTGGCGCAATTTTGCCAGGCTGGCAGAGTCGCTGCCAGACCGGACCGTATCTAGACAGCGGAGTAAGGCTCCTCGCAGCCCACTGGCCTGGTGAGCCCAATACGAATCGGCAGACAATCGTTCCAGGCGATCCGCCAGTCGCTGAGACAGATCGAGATCGTCTTGCTTTTCTACCATGTAGTCATCAATGCCGATCCAGAATCTGGAAACTGTGCTTGTACTTACTGAGTAGATCATCCAAGGCTTCACGTAACAAGACCGCCTCGCCCACACCTTGCTCTTTCGCCAGCTCCCCCAGCCGCTCGAGTTGGGTAAGCGTGTAATGAGAGGTTTTGGGCGACATCCGTTCCTCGTATGCCAGGGCGATCTTATTGCGGCCTGTGCTTTTGGCGCGATATAGAGCGCCATCTGCCTTACGGAACAGCTCATTCAGGCTGCTGCCATCGATTGGATAAGCCGCCACCCCACCGCTAATGGTGATCATCCCGGGGGAGATGTCGCCTCCATCAAATTGTATGGATAGTTTTTCGACTGTTGCGCGCACAGCCTCCAAGCGCAAGAAAGCCTGTTCTCGCTCACAGTTCTCAAAAATTACTGCAAATTCATCCCCGCCATAACGAATTGGGCGCGCATTTGCACCCAAACTGCTAAGCGCATCCGCCAGCGATTTGAGAACCCTATCGCCCCCCTTATGTCCGAACTCACGGTTGAGCTCTTCGAAGCGGTCAACATCGATGAAAGCCAGGGAAAGCGGATTGTTACCAGTTTCTGCCAGGGTGATGGCGGTTTGTAAACTGCTATCGAATGCCCGCCTACCTGACAGTCCAGTGAGAACATCGATTTGGGTTTGGTCTTGTACCATAGTCATCTCCATATATATGAGAATTATATATTATTACATTATATTATCTCATTATACTATTAATGTCAAGTACTCTTGTTATACCTCTGGAGAAAATTACAGTCTAGAGCCTGTTATGAACTTATAGGACATGAGCCATCACGCTGACGAAATTCTTGAGCATCAGAATGGCAAAAGCCAGGTAATGCAATCCAGCCAGGGTCTCTGGCAGGCGCTCATAGTCACGCGCCAGGCGTCGAAACCGGGCCGCCCAGCCAAAGCTGCGTTCCACCACCCAGCGTCGCGGCAGAAGCACAAAGCCTTTCTTAGCTTCTGGCAGTTTGATCACTTCCAATTGCATCCCTTGACCCTGGGCGGCCAGTGCGGGTTGATCTCCCGAGTAGCCTTGATCGACAAAAGCCACTTCGACCGACTGTTCCGTGACTTCTTGTACCTGGCGAGCCAGTTCTTCCACTTGCGCGCGATCCTGTTCATTCGCAGGCGTCACATACAAAGCCAGCAAATGCCCCAAGGTGTCCACAGCGATGTGCGTTTTGCTGCCCCGTTTACGCTTGTGACCATCGTAACCCGCTCGTTCGCCACTCTCTGGCGTCGATTGCAGCGTGCGGCTGTCGAAAATTGCCGCACTGGGTTGCTCTTTGCGCCCTTTGGCCAGACGCAACAACGCTCGCAGATCCTGCACCATGGCTTCGAACACCCCAGCATTGATCCAACGCTGGGTTTGCTGATAAACCGTGAACCAGGGGGGCAGATCATTAGGCATCATCCGCCAGGGTGCTCCGGCGCGCACAATCCAGCGCAAGCCATTGAAGACTTCGCGCAGGCTGTGGTCTCGTTGGGGAGCTTCTTCGGTCATCAAGGTCAAGTACGGGGCCACGAAGGCCCATTCGTCATCGCTAACATCACTCGGATATGCTTTTCGTTCCATGCCTGGAGTTTATCATTTCCAGGTAAAAGTGCATAACACGCTCTAGGGATAGACCAAATGCGAAAGGTATTCTGGGGTTTCTACTGGTTGAATGTGTAGAAGCTTCTACACTTTCGAGGCAATGTAGTTAAATGGGCAACGTGTTGTTTGCGGGAGGGGGAGAGCTCTGGAAAAGGCCGAACTCCTCAATCTCAAATTAAAAAATTGACAAGCGCCCAATTCCGATACCGGTGCTGCATTTTGAAGATCGGCGACGACGAGAAGGGTAGCTGGGAGGCTTTGTCCGGGCGTGTGCTCTGATCGTTTTCTGCAATAGCTGCTTACCCATGCAAGACATGCAAGATTTCTCAAATCAGCCTTCCTTTTCGGAAGGAGGCGGATTGGCTCTGATGGCGCTCAGTGCGAACTCCGCGACCTGGACGGGAGTCAGCCAGGGCTTCCCTTGTTCGTCGAGCTGTGAAGCAATGCCCTGGTAGAGGGTCATCAGAAGCCGGGCGGTTGACGTCAGCTCTACTGGCCGGAAGATCCCCTGACGAATGCCAACAGACAGGATATCGCTGCTCATCAACTCGAACATGGGTTGGTAGCCTGCAGCCATATGGTTCTTAAACTCGACATCCGGCCCGTGCAGCGCGGTGATCATCACCTTCGCCCGGGTGGGGTTTTCTGTCATCCAGTTGAACCCCGCCTCGAAAAAGCGCTCCACCCGATGCACCGGATCATCCACTTGAAGCACCTGCCCCGCGACGAATTCGAAATGCCTGGTCGCGATCTCGGCGATCAATTCCAGCAGGAGCGCTCGCTTGGTAGCGAAGTAGTTATAGATCGTGCCCTTGGCGTAGCCGGCCGCCATGGAGATGCTGTCGACATTGGCCCGCTCATAGCCCTGGCTGGCAAATTCTGCAGCAGCAGCCCGCAGCAACCGCTTACGGATTTTTAGCATTTGGTTTTCACGATCGACTTGCTTATAACGAGACATATATCCTCGCTTATAATATGGGTGACTGGTCACCCATATTATAAGCGATATTTTTATCCATCTATTGGTCGCCTATTTGACCTGGATGTCGTTCACCGAGTGGTGATGTGGGTCAGATATCGATCGATTGTTGATGCGCCACGCCTTGCGTACCGCTCAGATCCGGTATCTCAGCGGGGCAGGGCTGTCCAGTCGGGGCCATTGATTCACCCTGCGAGGACTACCGCGACATCGACCACGTAGGTGTGTGATCATGGACAGGAGGCCATTCGACTGTTCGAGGATGCCGCGGAATCGGTGCTCCGCTAACTCCTGACGCCCGAGTAGACCGCCTGTAGGCTTGCCGAATCGTGCGATTGGGGTATTTTCAACCGGGAGTGCGTCACCGCGTTGATCCAAAAGGTGGCAGGATAAGCGATTTGTAGAAGTAGTGACCGCGCCGAAGGAGAGTTTGACTACTCTTGGGAAAGTTCGGCGCGCACCCAAGCAAGCACATCACCCGGAGCGCCGATGCGCAACCCGCTGTGTCTGGATACTTCAGGATCGTTCAGGAAGTGCCGGGTGTTGAGCGTGGCCAGAAAGTCAACCCTTGCCGCTTTTGCTGCGACCAGGATGGGGACATCGGCGGCATGGCTGATCCAGTTCAAATATTGAACCACCTCCTTGGCCGGCGGATTGCGCCGGATGCGGATCCTGGCGCTCAAAATGATCTCGCGCCCAAAAGGCAAAACCTTAGGCGCTTTGCGCGCCAGGTTGCGCTCGACCTCTGCGATCACTTGCTCTGATACGGTGAGTATGATTTTCTCGTCTTCGCCGAGTAGCAACAAAGCCCGCGCCGCGCCTTGAGCCGAAACGATGCCCGCGATCAATGCGCTGCTGTCCAGGATAACATCAATCCTCGGCATAGTTTTCCCGGTAATAGCTTTCGCGCTCCTCGTCCAGGGATGCTAACAAATCATCCAGGGAGATGCCCTCTTCGTTCAGGATTTCCGCCACCCGATTTCCCAACCGGTTCACCTGCGAGACACGCGGTGTCAGCAGAAAGGATCCATCACCCAGGTCTATTAAGGTAAAAACGTCCCCTGCCTCCAGGCTGTACTTCTTGCGCACTTCCACCGGAAGCGTGAGGCTGCCCTTCTTGCGGATTTGGATGGTCGTGACCATATCCGACAATCTCCTTTTCCGAAATTCGGATTATCGGATTGATTATACCAGAAAACGCAGAAAATCAAATCCGGAGTCCCTCAATACCGTTTTGCACAAATTGGCTTCGATTTCTTCGCCAGCCTCGCCGGGGGATGAATACCCAAAGCTACAGGCTGCGCTGGATGAAATCCGGTTTACTCCGCTTGGGCAGGCGAAGCTCGAAATAGGGTGCGGAATTCTGCAACGCGGTGCGAAACGCATAGAGCCCAAAAGAAGGGCGACCCCTGGTGTTTTCCAAATTCACGTACGCTGTTTGTTGGGCTAGAAATTTGCACACAGCAAAATATAATCGCTGACCAGTGTCTTCGCCAGGGCGCACGCCATGTGTGACTGGCGGCTTATCCCCACGGCGCGCAGCTCCCAACCATAGCTGGCGGGTAGCTGCACCGAAGAGCGGTGGGTCATATGACAGTCTTCCTAAACCGTCAGCCACAGGCGATCCGCTTGGCTCTCCAACCAGCCGAGCGCAACCTGAGCGTTGCCGTCTCAGGCGGCCCGGGCTGAGCCATGCACTGCGGCCTCGCCCGAAAGACTTGAAGCGGACCCAGGTGGAGCGGGGCGTCCAGGCGCAGCAGCCCAACCCCTCTACGCTTCCACCTGGCACGGGGACAGCGCCCAGTTCATACAGAAACACAGCGCCTGGCCTCCCACGTTGTTTCGGCGGAGCCTGATTTTGCCTGGATCAGGTTGGCCAAACTTGTAAACCTTCTTGCGGGGCAGCTTTCAAGAGATTCTGATCATAACAAGCGAAGACTACCTCATCACCTGTCAAATCTTTCCAGGCCAATGCACTGGCCAGATGAACCGAATCAGAGGCTCGCAAGCCATGGCGCCACGCCAAGGATGCGGTGCGTTCCAAAATCCCGGCAGAGGTGGGCAGGTGCGTATACATTGGCCAATGGGCGAGAAAATCCTGCCATGCCAGCGATATTTCGGATTCGTCCACTCCCCCTAAACGGACAGCTTTCGACATCGCGGACGCCATCTTTGCCAGAGTGAGCGCGGCGGCGCCAATGATCGGAAATTGGTTGAAGTGCGCAACGACCAGCCCCGAGCCGGTTTCTTGAACGTATCGCTTTATTAACGCGCTGGTATCAGCATACAGGTTCATTCCCGGTCCTCTGCTACCAGGTCCGACAACAACTGCTTGCCCCGGTTCATCGCTTTTGGCTGATAAGGTGGAACAGATTGCCCGTTCCATTCAACGACGCCCGCCTCGACCAGTTTTTTAAGCCGGCTGGATAGATCGGCCTGGATGGGTAGGATTTGTCCCACAGGTTTTCCGCGTTCGGTGATGATGACCGTTTCACCAGCTTTCACCCGTCGCAGATACGCGCTCAAGCGGTTCTTGAGTTCGCGCGTTCCTACAACTGTTTGTCTCATAGCTGCGCTCCTTGTAGACGCATTATACTAAAGTGGCTACAAGCGAATGGCGAGAATGCCGATCTACAAGCCGAACAACTTATACGCCCTCCAACGGGTCCGCCAGCATAAAGCCGAACGCCAGGCGCAGCCAAAGATCAGGAGTAGTGCTGGTAGAACGAAACCGATTACTAGTATTACAGCGCAAGGTTGGGTGAAAGGATCGCGAGTCTGGCCAGCCTGGACTTGCGATGAGACAAATAAGCCTGATGATTGCGCTTCTGATAATACCGAACCCGCTGCAAAGCAGC
>Ga0105094_10001692_pt1 | contig 11567 bp, 9 predicted proteins | sample PPLLak1March2015_2_FD_87023 | JGI IMG/M metagenome (GOLD analysis project Ga0105094, IMG submission 87023) | Freshwater sediment microbial communities from Prairie Pothole Lake near Jamestown, North Dakota, USA - PPLs Lake P8 Core (3) Depth... | ecosystem: Environmental > Aquatic > Freshwater >...
GGATGGCCTCCGGGTAGCTATCCAGGTCCAGGTACAGCACCCCGCGGTTGAATGGATAGACCGCCGAGCCGGGGTCCAGCCGGATGGCCTCATCGAAGTCGTTGCGGGCGCTGGCAGACTGTCCCAGCAAGTTGCGCGCCAGGCCGCGGTTGTTGTATGCCTCCGCATAGTGCGAGTCGATGGCGAGAGCGTTGTCGAAGCACTTGACCGCCTCAGTGTATTTGCGTATCTCCAGATACAGCTCGCCCAGGCTGTTGTAGGGCACTGGCGATGGCTTGTATGTATCGCGGAATTCCTCCACCTTTCTTTCCTGCAATCGGATAGCTGTATTGAAATCTGCTAAGGCAAGCGGATAGTCCACCAGCTTGCGGTACACGCTGCCGCGGTTAAGATAAGCCACCACCAGCTCGGGGTCGATCTCGATGCCGCGCCGCAGATCGTTCAGCGCTTCCTGGTAGTTGCCGGTATCGCTCAAAGCGATGCCGCGGTTCACATAGGCATCGGCATACTCGCTGTTGATATTCTGGATAATGTAGGTGTAATCCGAGATCGCCAGCTCCGGCTGTCCGGCGGCATGGTAAGCCAGCCCACGCAGGTTGTATGCCAGTGCATACGATTTGTTGAGCCGGATCGCCTCCTCGAACGAGGCAATGGCATTCAGATACTCGCCCTGCCGGGAGTAGGTCTCGCCCCAATCCTTGTAGACCACGGGCGCATCGGGGTCGTTCAGCTCGATAGCGCGGTTGAAGTTTTGGTAAGCCGCCTCGTAGCGCGGCTGGGGCTGCATGGAAGCGTACAGCAGGCCGCGCCCGTGGTAGATCTCGGCAAGGTTTGGGTTGATCTGGATCACTTCATCGAAAGTGGTTTCCGCTTTCTTGTAATCGCCTTTCAAGCGGTACGAATTCGCCAGGTTGATGTACGTCTCCGCCCAGTTTTTATCCAGCTTCAATCCCTTCTGCAGGTCGCGGATGCTGAGGTCTATCTTCTCCAGGAACTGGTAGGCGATGGCGCGTTGGTTCAGCGCCTCGATGTGCCCGGTGGCAAGCTGCAGAACGCGATCGAAGTCTGCCACCGCTTGCTGGTATTTGCCGGTCAGAAGCTGCGTCCGGCCGCGGCTGAACAATGCATCCACCGAGAATGGGTCCAGCTCGATGGCCTTGGTAAAATCCGAGATTGCCTGCTGGTAGCGCTCCTCGGCGCCCTTTTGGTCGCCAGTCATACCGATCTCCTGCGCCAGCTCGCGCAGCGATTCGCCGCGGCTGATCATCAGCACCGGGTCGAGTGGATTGCGCTCCAGCGCCAGGTCATACTGCTGGATGGCATACTGGTATTGGCCCAGCTCGGCGAACACGCGCCCGCGGTTGAAATACTCGAAAGCGCCGGTCAGATAGCTGCTTTTGTAGCGCCAGAACAGGCGGATCGGGTCGCCGCTGGGGGTCTGCTGGAGAGTAGAGAACAGGAGCTGCAGACGTTGTTTGCCGCCCACATTGTTGACCGCTTTCAGAGCCACTTCTAAAGCCTGCGCCGTCTCACTGTTCTGGTAAGCAGCCTGGAAATCGCTCAGACCTCGGATGCCCAGGCCCTGAACGCTGCGGAACTCATCCAGAGAGCTGAGGTGGATTAATAGAACCGCCTGATCGATCCAGTCGAAGATTTGCTGCACGCTAAACTGGGTGCGCTGCACCAGGTCGGACACATCGACGTTCGCCAGGTTGTGCACGTTGTCGATGCCCTCCACGTTCAGCCGGATAGCATGCCAGCGGTTTAATCCCTGAAGGGTCTGCAGCTCGTAGGACGGCTCCTTGTCACTGGTGTCAGACGGGAAGTAGCGCCGGGCAAAGGACAAGATCCAGCTCATGCCATTTTCAGGGAATATACCGATCACAAATGCCAGTGTGTATAGTATGGCGTGCAGGACGCCGCCCCCCAGATTTGCCGCCTGGCTCTGGATCGGAAAAGCCATGCTGAAAATCGCCGCCACAATGACAGCCACAATGGTGCGGGAGGCCACCTGCATGTAAGACTCGGGGTTGAGATCGCTGGTCAGGAAACGGCGGGTGATAGTCTGCACGGTGAACAGATAGGCACCCAGGAAGCCGAAGAACAGCGGGCGGCTGGCGATCTCCAGATTTGCCGCCAGTGCGACCAGGGCAGGATTATCGATCAGGTTTCCGGCAATCAGGAAACCGATCGCCGCCGGGTACGCCAGCAAGAAGCCAACCATAATCACCAGGCTGGCGAAGAGCATCGACCAGACGTAAGCCCAGCCGTGCCAGTAGCGGGTAGGGCGCTGCCCAAAAAAACCGGCAATATCACGGTCGCGCACCAGGCTGCCCTGGCCTTCGCGGACCTTGACCAGCCAGTACAGGAACAAAGAGATCGGCAGATAGCCGATCAAAATCACAGCCAGGAGCCAGAAAATCACGCTGAGGGTCGTGCTGCCGATGATCATAACGCCTCCCTGTTATTTCTGCGCCAGCCTCTTGCGGATAGAGCTCATTACCTGGGCAGGCCCGCTGCCGATCACCATCACCCCCCGCTCCAATTCGGCAATATGCCGCGCATCCGGGCTGGAGGATACTAATGCCCAGCGCAGCTCTTCCGCCAGCGACATGCCCTTAATGCGATCGCGCGGCGTCAGGCTGGATTCCCTGGAGATGGCTTCTTTGAGCTCAGCAATCATCGGGTCGATATCTGCCAGGCGCAGCGAAGATGGTATCGGCTGGTCGCCAGCATTGTCTGCCAGCGGTGTGTCCGCAGATTTCGCCCCCGCCTCGATATACTGCACCGTCTGGCTGACATTCATGTCAACCGCGCTCTGGATATACTCGGCACCTTTGACCACCGCCCCGCCGACATTCACGGTCGACTGCCCTACCCGCATGCCTTTCTCGACCCGCTCCGGGATAAAAAGTGTGGTATCAGGCAGGCGGCTGTAAAGTACGGGCATCGCCCATTCCAGCGTCTGGCGGGCGTTGAACAGGATCGTCCGGCGCGCCTCGGTCAAGGCGCGTTCAAGCGGCAGTCCGTCCGCCAGAGCAGCATAGAATGAACGGGCGAAGCGAATAGCGGACGTATCCATGATGCCGCTTTGCAGACCCAAATAAGCCGGTACGCCCGCCTGCAGGGCTGCCGGGGCCAGGGAATCGAAAGCCTTATCTACCCCGAAATAGGCGCTGTCCAGGGCGATTACCGATACCAGGCTGAGCTGCGTCCCCTGGAGCAGCGCCCTGAATTGGGCCGGATCGACCGGTTGAGAGCGGTGCTTCTCATCCTCGAAGAACAGCAGCGCCTTGCGCGTCTTTTCATCCTGGGTGCCGTGACCGCTGATCTGTAATATCTGGTAGTTTCCCGCGTGCAGCTCGTCGGAGAGCTTATCAAGCGTAACCGGCTCGTCCATGAAAGTCAGCTCGATCTGACCGCGCTGCACCGGGATATCCAGCGCTTCGCGCAGCTGCGCTTTCTCGGTGCTCAGATCCAGTTTTGGCAGGTCCTCTGGGGCGGGGTAAGCTACCAGGATACGCAGCCTGGATGAAGCCTGCAGGCTGGTAGGAGCCATGGGCAGCGACCAATCGCGCAAGATGGGGGTGCGGGTATCGAGCGCCAGGAAGCCCATTGCGGGGTCGAACGCCAGCTCCCAGGGCAGAGCAGCCAGCGCGGGTTGTGACAGGCGCAGGCGGATACGCAGCCCGCTGCTCTCCGATAGCCTGCTCAATGAGCGCCTCAATCCATCCCGCAGCGAGCCCGGAAAAAGCAGGCCGGCAATCTGGGCGCCATACTGCTCGATTTGTTTCGACTCGAATTCATCCCAGGGCCAGCTATCTTTAAACAGCGGTGGTGGTAGAGAGAGCTTGATCTGGTCGGAGAACTCGCCTCCCGAGGGCGTAAGCGCCCGTACAGAGAGGGTTTGCTCATCGTTCTCCAGCTCTAATATGAGAGTAAAATCCTGGTAGGCGTCCATCTCACACTCCTATACTGAGGAGACGTACGCAGCTGGTGGGACACGCATAGCCCCGAGCTTCCCTGAACTGCGTAGCTTCTAGCTGAATTATAACGGAGTAAAAACAAGTGTAATAGGCCTTACGCAGTTGGTAGGTGGATGGGTGTGATCCGGCGGGCATAGCCGGCCCAATCACACCCAATTTCCCCCGAACCACGTAACTCCTATTAAAATAACCCCATGACAATTTTGACCTTTCAGGATGCGATCCACGCTGAAACGCCGGACGTGCCGCTCGCGGCGCTGTGTTTTGCCCGCGAGATCGCCTATCCCGAACTTGACATAGATGCCTGCCTGGCACGCCTGGATGAGCTGGCTAATGCTGCCTGGTTCCAAATCAAGCCTCAGCATACGTTTACCGAGCAGGCGGAAGCCCTGGCTGATTTCCTTTTTATCCAGGAGAGATTCCGCGGTAATGCCAGCGATTACACCGACCCGCTCAACAGCTACCTCAACCAGGTGCTCGAACGGCGGTTGGGCATCCCGATCAGCCTGTCAACGATTTACATCGCCGTCGCCGAGCGGCTGGGCATGACTGCCTGGGGGATTGGACTGCCTGGGCATTTCATCGTCGGCTTGCCATCCCGGTCGGGGGAGATTTACATCGATCCTTTCCACGGAGGCGCACGACTGTCCGTAGAGGATTGCGCCCAGCTGGTGCGGCAGACCAGCGGCTATGATGGACCCTGGCAGGAGGATTGGCTGCATCCGATGCCGCCGCATGCCATTCTGACCCGCATGCTGAACAATTTGCGCAATACCTACTTTCAGGCGGAGGCCTGGGACAGCGCCCTGGCGGTGATCGAGCGCCTGCGCCTGCTCCAGCCAGAAATGCCCGACCTGCTGCGCGACCTGGGAATGGTACACCACCGGCGCGGCGCTCTGCGCCAGGCCGTGGAGAACTACGAGCTGTACCTGGCGCGCGCCCAGGATGCTCCGGACACCGGTATCGTGCGCCTGCACCTCGAATCGGCAGTGAAAAGCCTGTCTCAGCGAAATTAACATCCGTTTGGGACAATGGGAAACCTGGCATAATTCTTGCGACCACCTGCTGGTGGTATACTCAATAACAGACCATATCCACTATCCTTATCATTTGCGGCTGGCACAACCGGAAAGTGAGTGAGAGGATGAAAAGAAGCCTTCTGCTCGTCGGTGCAGGGGTATTGGTCGTTGCTCTCCTGGCGATATTGATCGGTGTCTGGCTAGCTTCGCGGCGACCGAGATCGCTGCCCTCCGACGCCCAGGTGCTGCAAGGTCCTAAGCCGACCTACAATTGGTATGTGTGTGCCGTCCTGAGCATGGGACCGGTGCCAGGCGTCAATGGGGATCGCATGCGATTCCGCCTGTGCAACGATGAAGGCTGGGAGCTGCTGGCGTACTGCCTGCAGCCGCGCTGGCCGGCTCCAGAGCTGAGCGCAGCCTGCGTGCGCCTGGATGAGAATACTTACTGGTGTGGGGAGGGCATCCAAAATTTACGCGAATACGGCATCCTGCAGACGCCTGTCCCCACCCCAACGCCTTCAGCCACGCCGACCCCTACGCCCACATCAACCGCCACGCCCACGGCCACATTAACCCCCGGTCCAACCCTGGGGACCCCCACCGCCACATTCATGACCCCCGGCGGTCCGGCTGCCACATCGACGCCCATCTCTGCCACCCAGCCAGTTGCCCGGCGGCCTTCTCGCCCTTCTCCCGGGGGAATGGGCTTTTTGGCCTGGCTGGGGCTGCAAGATTTCAAGCCGGCGGACTTCAGCCTGGATTTCACTCCGACGCTGACGCCGTTCCAGCCGCAGACCCAGACGCCGCTGCCGCCCGAGCCAGGCGACGCGCCGCTCTATCCGACCAGCACCCCATCTGCCAGCCCGAATGCCACCTCTGCCAGCACAGGTGCGCCATCGATGAACTTTTACGGGATCGATTTCAACGATGCCTCCCGGCGCATCCGCATCAAGATATTCCCGCCTAACCGCAAAGTGAACGGCGGCAAACCGATCGTGATCACCTTCACCCCCGGGGAAAACTGCAAGTACGGCGACCGCAAGGCCTGTATCAACGCCTTCTTTGGCGCCCAGGGCGGTGAAATCACATACGTGACCGTCCACTCGGGCCTGGGAGCGGAGGCGGAAAGCTTGCGGCACGCGCTGGAAGGCACGGGTTTTGACCGGGCCTGGTTCTCGCCGCAGCGGGTGAAGGAGAAGCTGCGCGCCCTGCAGGGGGCAGAGGTGGTGATCGTTCAGGGTGATGTGGAAGTCAGGGGGCTGAAGCTGGTCTCTGCCGGGCGGGTGCCGCCGCAGCACCTGCGCTCCTATATGAACGCCCCCCTGCCGGAGGCGCTTTCCCTGGCGGCCTCGCTCAATTCCTCCCTGGTCAGCGCCGTGGATGCCGCCGGACCGCAGATCGTCTTCGAGACCTGCGGCTGGAAGATGCCCGGCGAACCCTGGTCGCCGGGGGTTACCAGCACCACCGGGTCGATCTACCTGGGCGCCATCCAGATGGCGCCATAACACTAAGATCAACCCATCGGGTGGCGCATGCGCTGCCCACCGATCAGGTGCAGGTGCAGGTGATAAACCACCTGCCCGCCGTGCGGTCCAGTATTGACAATCAGCCGGTAGCCGCTGTCGCGGATGCCTTCCTGCTCGGCGATCTGGCGCGCCAATGTGAACAGCCGCCCGACAAGCGGCTCATCTGCAGCATTCAATTCGTTGACCGAAGCGATATGCGCATTGGGCACCACCAGTACGTGCGTTGGCGCAACCGGATGGATGTCCCGGAAGGCCGTCACCCACTCGTCCTGGTAGAGGATCTCGCCGGGGGCCTGCCGGGCGATGATCTTGCAGAAGATGCAGTTGTTCAAGCATTACCTCTACTATTTCACGGGGGAAATTTACCGCCAAGTCGTAAAGAGCGCGAAGAATGCTGTATCAAACTTGGCGCACTTTGCGTCTTAGCGGTTATTCTAGATCTTAACGCAGAGACGCCGAGAGCGCAGAGCATTCTAAGATAAGTGACAAGGCCTGTTCCTCAGTCTAAAAGCCTTAGCGTGCTTTGGGTCTTAGCGGTTACTCTCGATCTTAACGCAGAGACGCCGAGAGCGCAGAGATCGATCTACCAAACTTGGCGCACTTTGCGTCTTAGCGGTAAGGGTTCTTACTCTCCAACCGCAGCCTGAATTCACCAGATATCCCTGCAAGCTGTCCCCGGAGTATCCCACCAGGCGGACAGGGGTGATCTGGTTCCAACAGCGGCGCGGCGCCAGCGCAGAGACGCGCAGGTAGTTATCCGTCAAGCCGCTCATCTGCCAACCGTCCGGCCCAACTGCGGCGGCGCTCTCCCACAGGACGGGCAGCACGTCCCCAACGAACCGCTCCTGGTACAGCCGGGCGGATTCGGCCAGGGCGGCGCGCATGCGAGCATTGCGCTCCTTGCGGACGGCATGCGGGGTCTGCCCCGGCATGCGCGCTGCGGCGGTGCCTGGGCGGGCGGAATAGGTGAACACATGCCCACCGGCGAAACCCATGCGCTGCACAAATTCCAGGCTTTCGTCAAACTCAGCGTCACTCTCGCCGGGGATGCCGACGATCACATCCGTGGTAATCGCCATGTCCGGGACGGCCGCCCGCGCGGCTGCCAGCAGGGCGGCAAAAGAGTCAGGCGTCGTCTTGCGCGCCATGCGGCGCAGAGTGGCCGCACAGCCGGACTGCAGCGGCAGGTGCAGGTGGCGGCACAAGCGCGGGTCCTGCCACAGGTCGAAGAACCCGGCCTCCAGGTCCCAGGGCTCCAGCGAGGACAGGCGCAGGCGCGCCTCGCCGCTGGCCTCCAGCACGGCGGCGACCAGGTGGCGCAGGTGCCTGGGTGGCGTAAAATCCTGGCCCCAGGAGCCTAAGTGCACCCCGGTGAGCACCACCTCTCGGCATTCGCCATCCAGAGCGGCGCGCACGTCCGCCAGCACCTGGGGGATATCCCGGCTGCGACCGGCGCCGCGCGCCAGAGTGGTCGCGCAGAACGTGCAGCGGTTGTCGCAGCCGTCCTGGACTTTAATAAAAGCCCGCGTGCGCAGGCGCGCCCCCGGCACCGGCTGGCGGGCGACTGGCTCCAGGTCAAAGGCCTCAAGGGGCAGGTTGAGCAGGTCGGCTACCAGCTGGTCTTTGTGTGCGTTGGGAACCACCCGGCTGACGTTCGGCAGGGAAGCAGCGGCATCCGGGTTGAGAGTCGACCAGCAGCCGGTGACGGCGATCTCGCCCGCTCCTGCGCGGGCTACTTGGCGGATCTTATGGCGCGAATCGGAAGCCGCCGCCTGGGTAACGGTGCAGGTATTGATCACCACCAGGTCGGCCTGCTCGGCGGAGGCTACCAGGGTGTGACCGGCGGCATGGAACTGCCGGGCATAGGCCTCGATCTCGCTCTGGTTCAGCCGGCAGCCGATGGAATCTAAATATACACGCATTCCCAATCCCTGATTACCTGATACCTGATTACCTTCTTACCTCACGGCTTGAGCACGACAAAATTGTCGAAATGGATGTCCGTACCGGCGGCGTCGATCGAGCCCGCCAGCAATCCAACGTCGCCGGAGGCAAAATCGCTGTCCTCGTACTGGTCCAGGAACTCACCGTTGACGTACAGGCTGAGCTTGCTGCCGATGCAATCGGCGCGCATGTGGTTGGTGGCCCCGCCCTGCAGGATGACCTCGCTGGGCGGCATCGACTCCATACCAATAAGCTGCTGTGCGCCGCCGCTGACCTTGCCGATGCCGTAGTAGCCATCCGAGGAGATGATGAAGAAGTAGTAGTTCTCCGCATCCTGGTAGCGGCAGATCACGCCGAAGTCGTTGTTGTCATCCCCGCCGACCTTGGTGGCATCCACCTCCACGCGCGCGTCGCTGAAATCCAGCCCGGGGTTGGCCCACACGTCGCTGTTGACCGTGTTGACGAAGATGCGGTAGACCCCGTCGCCGTAGTCGGTGATGCCGTCATCCACGCTGACCCGGTCCCAGCCGCTGTTTGGGTCGGAGAAGTCGTCCTGAAAGAGGACGTTGGAGGGCAGCTCGGGAGCGAGCGTCTCGCTGCTTTCGCCCAGGAAAGGAGCCGAGCAAGCCAGGGGTGTCAGCAGGAGCACGATCAGGATCAGGACAAAGCGGAGCTTCATGCGGGGCCTTCCTTGCGCGGGAGTAACTGCGCTATTTTAGCATAATTACGGGTAATAATTTTTGAGCAGGCGCTGCGCCAGCTCGGCGGCGGGCGTGCCCGGAATAGTGGCGCTGACCGCTGTCCATATCCGGTATGCCCGCCTCGAATCTCCCTGCAAGATATAGGCCAATCCCAGGTGCACCTTCGCCAGGGCGTAGCCGGGTTCCAGGTCGACCGCCCTTTGGAAGCTGCGCCCGGCGCTGGCAAGGTCGCCCTGCAGCAGCAGTGCCTGCCCTAACACGTCCGAATTGGCCGGATCATCCGGGGCGATCATGGCTGCCCGGCGCGCCGCCGGCAGGCCCACCTCATCCAGCAGGTACTCGTAGCGCACGCTGAAATCCGCCAGCAGGCGCCAGGGCTCAGCCTGGCGCGGGGCCAGCTCCACGCCCTTCTGGTAAGCCTGCAAAGCGTCTTCCAGCTCGCCGGTGCGCGCCAGAGCGCCGCCCAGCTCGGCCTGCAGGGTGTAGTTTTCGGGGTAGTAGCCGGTGACGGCTTGCAGGACTTCCACAGCCTGCTCGTGATCACCCTGGCGCTGCCAGTAGAGCGCCAAGAGGGTGTTGGCTGCCAGCGAGCGCGGGTCCAGCGCCAGCGCCTTCTCCAGTTCTGCCAGTCCGTTGTGGCTGGCATCGCCCGTGGATGGCTGACCGCCGACCGCCTTAAGCGAAGTGGCAGTGGCCCCCTGTCCGCGGACTGCCGTCTGTTGTCTTGCTTCCCCAAGGTAGGCCCAGGCCTCCGCATAGTCCGGCGCGGCCTGGATCGCCCCGTGGAAAGCCTCGGCAGCCAGCACCCACTCACCGCTGGAAGCCAGGGCGCGACCCGCCTCTAACAGAGTGTAGGCCGAATCACCTTGCAGTTGAGCAGTGCGGATGGCGCTGATCAAAGCCTCGGCCTGCGCCTTCAGGGAGGCGTCCAGGTCGGCGACCTGGGCCAGGTGGGACAGGGCTGCCTCCGGCTGGCGGGCTGCCAGGTGCAGCCCGAGCCGGTAGCGCAAGGCCACATCCGTTGGGCGCAGGTCGAGCAGGGTCTGCAGGTTGGAGATGACGGCGTCGATATCGCCGGCATGCTGGTTGAGGTCCAACAGGTGGCGCTGGACTTCCCAGGCGTCGACGCCGGAGCGGGCGGCATCCCAGGCGCCTCGCGCCGATTCGATGTCACCTGCCTGGCTGAAGGCATCCCCCAAATAAAGGTAGCCGGTGGGCGAGAGGCGCCCGGCGGCTTCAGCCTGCTGCAGCCAGCGCAGGGCAGTCTCGTTATCCCCGCCTTGCAGGGCGTACAGCCCGGCCTGTTCCCACAGCTCCAGGCGCCAGGGTTGGAATTCGGCAATCTGCACTAGTTGAGCTGCCAGGCTGGATCGGGAACCGAAATGGCGCGCCCGCCCCGCCTGGCGCATCAGGTCCGAGAGAGCGTGCGGGCGGGCTGCCAGCCCCAGCACGGGCAGTAGGACCAGCGGCGCCAGGATGCGCAGCAGCACGGCGGGTTCGAGGAGGCGTCTCATCACCTCTTTTTCTCGATGTACTCCACCCCGGGCAGGTCCTTGAAGTGCTCATCCTGTGTCCACAGGGTGGCCTGGTAGGCGCGGGCAGTAGCCAGGATTGCGCTGTCTGCCAGGGGGAGCTTGTATTCCATGGATAGCAGCGCCGCCTGCAGAGCAATCTCATCGCTCAAAGCCGCCAATTGCCCTCGATACAGCATTCCCATCGCCTGCAGGGCCGCTTCTTTTCCTCGCTGGAGGCTGAGCCGTTTGAATACTTCAAACATGCAGATCGTCGGCACCACCAGATTGGGCTCATCGGTGATGGCTGGAGCGAAAAAGTCGGCGTTGCTTCCATCCGCAAAATATTCCAACCAGCCGCTGGAATCCACCACGTTCATAGACGATCCTCTTCTTCGCGCTCAACCGAGGTGTCAATACCAGGAAACATGCCGCGCGCCTGCTCGATTGGAGGTGCAAACACCAGGCGTAGGGTATTCTCGAAAGGAATAAATACCACCTTGTATCCGGGTTTCAGGTTATAGCGCTCCCGGATCTTGCGGGGTATAACCACCTGAAATTTGGATGTAATCGTAGTCGCTTCCATTTCTTACAACTCCTTATCGAACGATAATCGTAATACGATTATACCATGTGGGGGCAAATGGATTAGCTGGCGGGTGGGGCAATCGGCGTCGGGACGATCGATCGCGATGTGCAGCCAAAGAGGAACGAAAAAAAAGGTCTAGTCACCTGACAGTTTGATTCAGGTCGCCTAAAAATGTCAGGTAACCAGTAAATTTAAAAATCGTTGTATTTTACTTGGCAATATGCGTCATCTCGGATGCCCGATTCCTTTGTTAGGTACTGAACACATGAGTGTATGCTTATTTCACTCTCA
>Ga0105094_10001694_pt1 | contig 11553 bp, 12 predicted proteins | sample PPLLak1March2015_2_FD_87023 | JGI IMG/M metagenome (GOLD analysis project Ga0105094, IMG submission 87023) | Freshwater sediment microbial communities from Prairie Pothole Lake near Jamestown, North Dakota, USA - PPLs Lake P8 Core (3) Depth... | ecosystem: Environmental > Aquatic > Freshwater >...
GCCCGGAGCGCTTCGGCGCCCTCGCCGGGATTTCAGCCGGCGATCCGGTGACCCCCGAGGCGGTTGCCGCCGTCCTGCTGCACCCCGACGGCATCATGAAGGGATGCCCGCCGGAGGCCGCGCGCTGCGTTTTCCTCAACCAGCTCGATCTGCCCGGCGCGGCCGAAGCCGCCCGCGCCGTTTGCGCCGCCCTGGCGCGCGCCATCTACGAGCCTGTCGACCGAATTCTGATCGGTTCGGCGGCTGAAAACGGCAACGTCGCTCCGACCGAAGGCTGCTGACCGCTGACGCTGAACGCCACCCGTGCTGCCTGTTGCGGCGGCGCGATGCCGACCTTTGCGAGGCACCCGCATGCAGCGCGACGATCGCCGCTACCGGCTGTTCGAAAAAACCGCCGCGAAGCAGTGCTGGGGGGATCCAAATAATCCGACGAGAAGGGCGACAACGAGGGGAAACAGCATTTTATTATTCATATGTTCCTCCAAATAGTGAAAAGGATCGCCCTTTGACCGTGTGAACATCGCGGTGGCCATCAGGGCACGGATCGGACGACTGCTGTATAACGATAAATGGTGATGGCAGGAGGGCAAGTCCTCCAGGTCAACTTGGCTGCAATACCCTCTATTCGCTCGTATAAACACCTCGGACTGATCATGCCAAACACCCAATGCGGGCGGCCGGTCAATTGAAATCTTGGAGAAATCCCGGCAAAAAGGTCTCCATCCCCGCATGGGGCAACGGCTGGTCAGGTAACAGGCCAGCCGTATATCCCCGTTCTCGGAACGGCATCAATAAGCGGGCATTGCGGCTAATGACATGCACCGGCACCGACCAGGGCTCTCCTGGACCGGTGAGCTGCAGATTGGGCTGGTGGTCGCCCAGAATGATTACCAGGGTATCTTTCGCGACATACTGCGCGAGATAGTTTCCGAGGATGGTAAATTCGTAATCCAGCGCGCGCAGGTAAGCCTCGCCCGCATTGCTGAGATCCTGCCATTCAATGGGGTACATGACGGGTTCGCGCGTATTGTAGAGGCTGCCGTCGCCGATAGCTTCCCAATCCGCGATGTAGGGCGGCTGGATACTGAACGAGGCATGGCTGCTGATCAGAACGTAGCGGGCGAAAATCGGTTTTTCGGGCGCAGTACATTCGCGGCGTCGCACCCAATCGAGCACGAACTGGTCCGGCATGGGCGCCCAGCCGAAGGGGCGCCCTTGATAACCGAAATGCCAGGCGTAATAGGCCTGTTCATAGCCGAATGCTGCCCCTTGCGGAAAGGCGAACCGGGTACCGGGCATCACCGAGACGGTGCGATAGCCGTTCTTGCGAAAAAAGGCGGCCATGGGCTCCAGGGAGGACCGGAGCAGGGTGGCCTGCTCCAGATCATTGTCCACCCGAACGCCAAACTCGAAGGTGGCATGCGCCAGCCACGAGGCACCGCCGTAGGTGGGCGACAACAGAGAGGACGACACCGCCTCAAAACCATGCTGGGCAAGGGTCCTGCCAAGTTTGTCCATGGTCGACGCCATCGTCTGCCGGTGATGAGACTGGCTGAAGACGACACTGCCATAGGATTCGACAATAAACAGCAGGACATCCGCTCCTCCGAGACCGTTGAGAGAGGAAGGGCCGGCCGACCGCTCCCGGGCGAGGTGCTCCAGTTGGTCAACAAAGGCCTGCTGTTGGTCGCTCTGCTGGCGGACGGAGCGAATCTCCTGTACCAGGCGAACCAGCGCTGGCGGCTTGGCCGGCTGCTCTCCCCAGATCAGGAGCGCGCCAAGGAGGAGGCCTGATGCGCCCAAAAACGAGAACCGGAGCCGGCCGTTTGTCAGCGCCCTGGCGGCCCACTGCCAGGCGAACCAACTTAGGGCACACACCCCGAACGTCACCACTGCCGCACCCGCTGCCAGGAGGTGAAAATCGCCCTGCCGAGAGGAGGTCTTGAGCAGATCGTAGAGTCCGTACAGATACGCGGAGTCGAGGTAGAGGTTGAAGGGCCGGTTGAGGTACATGGGCACGACGGTGTCGCCGATACGGAGCAGGCGCAGGACAAGGAAGAGCGCCCATATCGGCAGCGTGATCCAGAACAGGACCCGTGCCCCCCAGCAGGCCGCCAGAGCCAGCGGCAGGAGCAGGAGCCAGACGTCGACGGACGGCAGCACCAGGTGCCAGGAAAAAAGGCGGTCAGCCGGATACTCAACATTCAGCAGGATGCTGAGCGTACCAGCGGCCGCGGCAAGGATCAGCAGTGGCGGCCAGGAGCGGATGCTTCGTTTCATGGCAGAGATGATCGACGACGGGCCAGAAGATCGAGGTTGGGGGCCAGGAACGTCAAGGCGCCCACCTCCACCTGCTGATGCCGGGTGCGGGCCCAGGCGGCCAGGCCCGACGGCGCGGGACTGCTTTTTCCGGCAAGTTCCTGTTCCACGGTTGCAATGAGGGCATGGAGGAACAACCCCTCATCTCCGGAGTAGGTTTCGTTCCGAGGATGGATGACCCAGTCCGAACTGCCGGCGGCCAGAAGTTCGAGGCCCGGACCCTGCAGCATGCTCAGCAGTCGCCGGCCGGTGCGGCTTGCCCCGGTCAGCCGCGCCTCCATGGAGTCATGATAGCGCCTCAGTATTTCCTGTTCCTCCCCTCCGGGGGCTTCGGGCAGAAAGAGGGTGGCCCCGTCGAAGTTGCAGGTGAAGTAGGCCAACCCGTTGTTGGTGAGTTGCGACAGGAGACCCGGCAACACGACCGACAGGTCGATCAGGTCGAGCACGGCATGGGCGATGACCAGGTGGAAGGTGCCCCTGGACTCGGTCCGGCAGGCCATCTCTTCGGCACGGACAGCCTCAAAAACCAGTGCAATTTCAGCTTGTGCGGTGCATAAGCGGCCGCGTTGCTGTTCCGGCCAGTGCAACGGATAACCCCGTTCATCGGCCCAGGCTGCAAGGTAGCGCTGGGCGTGCCGGAGGTGGCCGGCATCGCAATCGGTGGCCAGGTAAGTTGTCGGGCCGGTCAGCAATCCCCAGTCGACCATTCGCGCCAGCATGGTGCCAATACCGGCGCCGATTTCAACGATGTTTGCTGGCTCACCGCCTCTGGTCTGCGGCAGGGCCTGGCAGAGTTCGGTCCAGACGTATCGATTCAATGCCCGGTCATCAATGGACTTCTTGGCCGCCAGGTAATGGGGATCGAAACCCGACTCGGGCCCATCCGCCGACGGCGAAGACAGCCGCCCGCCGGCAAAATTATCCGCTTCCATGGCCATTTCCCGGCTCTGCGGTTCCTGCTGGTCGAACCGGCGCGATGATTTTTCATGGCGTTTTTCCACTCTTCATCTCCACCAGAAAGGCGTCAATTGCGGTCACGTTGTCCTGCCAGCCGGGCCGACCAGCATAGGTCAGGCGGGCGGCAAGGGAAAGTCGCAGCAATGCCTCACGATCGCGCTGCAATTGCACCACAATCGGCGCCAATCCAGCCAGGTCATCGGGCGCCAGCAGAAAGCCGTTACTCCCATGGCTGATGGTCTCGTCCGCCGCTCCATCCTGGCAGCCGATGGCCGGCAAGCCAAAGGCCATGGCCTCCAGAAGGGCAATGCCGAACCCCTCATAGGCGTAGGGCATGCAGAACAGATGGCTGGCGCGCATGATCTCAACCAGGCGGTCATCCGAGCAAGGGCCGATGAACTGGACCGAATCGGCCAGGCCCAGTTGATCGACCTGTTCCCGGACCGCGGCGGCATGGGCTGGGTCGAAATCGAAGCTGCCCACCACGGTCAGGCGCCAGAGCTCTCGGTCCACTCCGGCCAGAGCGCTGAGCAGGGGCAGCAAACCTTTCCGGGGGATGAGGATGCCCAGAAAGAGCAATTGCAAAGGCCCGGGCTGGCGAGTCCGCCTGCCGATACTGTCCGGGGAAAGGGGGCTGCCGAAACGGTCTCCCGCCGGGTAGGCGATAACGTGGGGCTGGTGCTCGCCCACCAGAGTTTTCACCGTTCTTCCGGTGGTCTTCGAGTTGAAGATGAAGCCATCCACCGAGGTAAGATACCCTCGTTCAATCAGGGCCAGGAGCCAGTTCTGCCACCAAGGTCGCGGTTCACGGCACATGAGGTGGTGGACGATGGCGACCAGCGGAGGCCCGTGCAGGCGGCGCAGGTGTTGGTTCACCCAAAAAAGAGAGGGATGGCAGAGTTCGTCCTGCAGGAGGATGTCGAATCGTCCGGCCAGCAGCCGCCGGCAGAGGTCGGACGTCAAACCATGGCCGAGCCGACGGAGATACGAACCGCTGGCGAGACGGATCACCTCGACCTCATGGCCCAGCCGCTCCAGGCCTTCGACCACGATTCGGTCATAGAGGTAGCCGCCAGTCAGGGTCTCCAGGCTGCCGCAGATGATCAGGCCGATGCGCATCAGAGGGGTGCGCGGTAGGAGGTCCAAGCGATATCATCCTCCCAGAGGGTGACGGTCAGAGCCTCGAGCCGGAGATGGGCGAATCGTGTCCGAAAGGCGGCATGGAGGATGGTGGCCAATCGCTCGATGCTGGGGTTGAGGCCGGCAAAGGCGGCAAGATCGTTGAGGGTATGGCCGGAAAAATCGGCAACCACCGCCTCCAGGTGCTGTTCCACCTCGACAATATCGACCAGATAGCCGTGACGATCCAGGTTCAAGGCCTCGAGGACCAGTTCCATCCGATACCGATGGGCATGCTCGCTGTTTTCTGCTCCCCAGTCACCGCCGATCAGATAATGCCGGGCGCTGAATTCGCGCCGCATCCCAAGACTATACATGCTTTTTTACTCCTTGCAAAACTTCACAGCGTGTTTGTGGAAGGGTATTCGAAGATGACCTGAATGGTCTCGCCCGGGCAGCGGTCAATGAGCGCATAGGCCAAGGCGGCATCCGCCAGGGCGAAGCGATGGGTGATGCAGGTCTGGGGCCGCACCTGGCGCAGCATCTCCCAGGCCACATCCAGACGGCGGCGGGCCTGCCACCGGCCCGAGAGCGCGGGGGCGATGCTGCTCACCTGGGAGCTGAGCAGGGTAAGACGGCCGCGATGGAAGAAAGCACCCAGGTCCAGGTCAACCTTTTTACTGCCGTACCAGGAGCCGACCACCACCCGGCCGCTGGGGCGCGTCACGGCTAGCGCCGTGTCCAGGCCTGCCGGGTTGCCGGAAAGTTCGTAAACCAGATCCGCCTGACCGCCCTGGCCGGGACTCGCATCCATCCGGGCAAAAAGGTCCGGTGCCGCCGGATCAAGGCAGAGGGTGGCACCGAGACGGATCGAGGCCTCGCGCCGCAAAGGGCGCGATTCAAGGGTAGTGAGGGATGCCAGCGGAAAACGGGCGAGCAGGGCGGTGGCGAGCAGCCCGACGATGCCCTGGCCGATGACGACCACCTGTTCACCGATCAGGGGAGCACCATCCAGCAGGAGGTTGACCGCGGTCTCCATGTTGGGAAGGAAGAGGGCAGTCTCATCATCCAGATCACCAGGGATGGGATGGAGAATCGAGGGGTGGGCGCAGAAGAGGTTTTCATGGGGATGGAAGGCAAAGACCCGGCAGCCCAGCCAGTCGCCCTTCACCGCCGATCCTGTTGCGATCACCCGCCCGACCGTACAATAGCCGTAGGCTAATGGATAGGCAAAGGTGCCGGCCAGGGCCTCAAGGGTGGCGTCGACCGTGACCCCCTGCGGCCACTGCCCCCGATACACCAGCATCTCGGTCCCTGCACTGATCGCGGAGAGCCGGGTCTGCACCAGGACCTGATCCGCAGCCGGCCGCGGCGCCGGTCCTTCGTGCACCGCCACCCGACCGGGGGCGACAAATTCCAGCCGATGCCGCCTCATGGGTCCTGCCATTGCGGTTGGGCCCAGAGAATGAGGTCCGGTTCGCAGGGTTGGTAGGTCACGGCGGTCAAATGCAACAGGGCGCCGTTGCGCACTGCCGGTCGGTCCAGCACCGGCAAGCCGCCAACCAGGCGGGGGGCAATGGTGATGATCATCTGATCAGCCAGGCGCGCCTCAATGAAGCTCGAAATCACCTGGCCGCCCCCTTCGACCATGAGGCTGCTGACCCCTCTCTCGCCAAGCTGCTGGAGCAGATGCGGCAGGTCTACCCTGCCTTGACGGTCGTGGCGGCAGCGGATGACCATGGCCCCCTGGTTTTCCACTGCGCTGACGCGTTCGGGATCACCCTTTTCGGTACAGGCGACCCAGCAACCAAGGTCGGTCCGTTCAAGCAGACGGGCCTGCAAAGGGATGCGCAGCTGGCTGTCAAGGACGATGGGCTGGGGGTTCGGCCCATCAGCGAGGCGGACGGTGAGCAAAGGGTTGTCGATCAGCAGGGTGTTGATGCCGATGACAATGGCGTCGCAGACGGCGCGGATGCGATGGGTGACCACCATGGACTGGTGGCCGCTCAGTCGAAGCTGTTCTCGATTCCGGGTGGCGATGCTGCCGTCCACGCTTTGGGCATAGGAAACCGTGACCAGCGGCCGGTGATGCTCGGCCAGGAATTGCGCGGCCAGGAGCGGCAATTGATCGAACCATTGTTCCGGGTTGACCTTGCGGGCACTGGTGCCGGAAAGGGAGGGTGGGTGGTCTTGATGCCGCATGGTTTATTGAGAATGCCCTCCTTGAAAAGGGACAGAGGATGCGGGGCGCCCCGCACGGAAAAAAGGTGCGGGCGTGCAGAGAGAGATGGCCTGAACCCAAAGGATTTAATGGGGATTTGTTCTTGCCTACGTCCTATCATCCTGCATTTTTAGCCACAGTACTGGCCTTGCCCGGACAAGTCAAATATTTCATGGTCAATCCTAATCCGGCCAGGCTGAAGAGAATATCGCGAACCCGGATGAGCAAGCAGAGGCTGAGACCAAGGACACTCCCCAGGCTTAGGGCGGCGGTTACCCAGGGCAGGGCGGACTCGAGGACACCGAGACCAGCCGGCAAGGGGGTGAGAAAGGCGAGGCGGGCGGCAATCACGACTGTTATCAACTGCAGGAACGACAATGAATGCCCCAGCAAGGCGGCCATCAGCCAAAATTCGACGAATACCCCGAGCCAGTGGCCAAGGGAATAGAGGTTGGCCAGCAAAAACGGGCGTCGATGCCGGCGCAGTAGGGATTCGGTCAGCGTCTCGCCCTGCATGAGAGCCTCCAGCAACCGTCCGGCGAAGCCGGTGGGTGCGCAATGAGCCATGCCGCATAACCGCATGAACCAAGGGAAGAAGCGGGAGAGAGGACGCTTGCCCATGCACAGGGCTGCCACGAGAGCGGCAACAGCGGCCGCCAGGGTGACAGCCAGGGGAAGTGCCCATCTCCCGGCAAAGGGCCCGCTGCCCGTGACCGTCAGCATGATCAGACTGAAACTCAGGACCACGATGCTGGCCCAAAGCTCAAGTATTCGGTCCAGGGCGACCGAGGCTGCGGCCGGAGGCAGCGGTATCCCCTGGCGTCGGTGTAGGAGATAGACCAACAGCGGCTCACCGCCGAAATGGGGCCCAGGAGTGAGATAGCTGACTGCATTGCCGGCAAAACGATAGGCGCAGACTGTGCACAAGCCGACCGGTGCGCCTAACGCCTGCAGGAGCTGCCACCAGCGGACGGTCATGAGCGGCAGCATCGCCATATTGAGTCCCAGGAGGATCAGGAGGCCACCAGGGCCGATTCCGGTCAAACGTCCCCACGCTTCGCCCCAGGGCATGCCGCGCAATGCCTGCCAGGCCAGGGCCAAGCCGAGAATCAGCAGCAGCCCACGCCAGCCGATGAGTGGGGAGAGGAAGCCCGCAACAGATGATATGGCGCGCGTGATCATGTCTTTTCGTTCCCCGCCGGGATTCCACCATCCCGGCTGCGGCGATAAAGGATTCCCTCTTCCGGGGACCAGAGGGACAGCGGGCCGGTGCCGGTCAGCATCAGGGTGGCGGCAATGCCGAAAAGGACCAACACCGGAAGACCCGTTCCGTAAGGGGCCAGCCCGCAGCTCAGCAACAGGGTGAGCAATAGCGCTGCACTGCGGCCCATCCAACCGATGCCGGCCAGCAGGCAGCAGAGGCTCTGTGCCCACAGCCAGACAGGATGCGGAAGGGAAGCAGCGCTCTGAACAAGGGTGACGATACCGCCGGCCAGGAGGAGTGGGCGCAACACCAAGGGAAGGAAACGGGCCAACACGAGGCCTGCCCAATGATCCAGAGCGGTGCGCTGGTTGCTGTCGATGCGCAGCCGGCAGGAAATCACCAGCCAGTCCCGGCCAAAACCAACCAGGAGTGGCGTCATGACGAGAGCGGCGGCGATGAAGGTGAAGGGTGGAGTGAAGAGGGGCAGCAGCGCCGTGGCCACCAATCCCATCTGGAAGCCGGCGATGATCCGCGCATAGGGCCGCGGTTGCAGCGCGATCAGGGGCAGATGCCGCTGTTGGCGCCACCAGATACCGAAAATAAAGAGGTAATAGGCCAGTCCCACCAGGAGGGTTAGGGCCGGCAACCGATCAAGGCTGACGGCCACCAGCAGGGCTACCAGCAGCCCTGCGGCATCGGTCTCGATATCCAACCGTTGGCCGAGTTCGGTTTGCCGATGCTGCCTGCGGGCCACAAAACCGTCCAGCAGGTCGGCCAGGGAAATACCCAGATAGATCAGACCCGGCGCCCAGACCAGGGCCGGCGGCAGTGCAGGAACCGGGAGAACAGCCAGGGGCAGGAAACCGGCAAGGGCGACGATGGCCGCACCGCGCAGCAGGGTGATCCAGGTGGCTGCCCCCAGAGTGGGGAAAGGCCGGTCCGCCTCGCCACATCGGTGATTGGCCCCCAGATGGGTCAACAGCCGCATCTGCAGATACATGGCAGCAATCAGTCCCGGCAGCAGGGACAAAATCACAGGGGGATGCAGGCGAAGAAGGGGGCCGCAGAGGAATAGGGTCGCCAACCAGGGGCAGAACAGGAGCGCAGCGGCCAGCCACGCCTGCTGGCGCAAGGGCGACGGCGCCCTTCCCGGTGCGCGCCAGGCCGGGGCATTGTCGCTCCGACCGGCGGAGGTGGGCGAGGGTGTCATTCGAGCAGGTTTGCGCGCAGGGCCGCGAGGGTCGCTTCGTCCAACCCGGCCTTGGACAGTAGGTAGTTGTCGACCGTGCCGTAGGATGTGCGCAGGTGCGCCAGCATTGCGGCCAGGGGCTCCCGAGGTGCTTGCAGATAGGGTGCGGCCTGCTCCGGCCCAATGCCCAGATCGGCGAATCGGGCATAGATCGGTTGCAGACGCTCGGCATTGCAGGCATTGGAGTGGTCGTGGTCGAGGAAGATATCAGCCTCGCACACCCCCAGGGTCAGCAGCAGCAAGGTCGCACAGATCCCGGTGCGATCCTTGCCGCCGGTGCAGTGGAAGACCAGAGGCAGGTTCGCGGGAGCGGCGATGAGCCGCAATATTCTGCCCCATACCGGACCGCAATCATCAAGATACTGCCGGTAAACGCTGATGAAGAAATCGAGGGACAGCCAGTCGCGTTCTCCGGACCGCAGGCGATCCATGGCCAGGGCCGGATCAAAGCTTCCCGCTTGGACCGGGAGGAGGAACAGGCGGATCGAACCATCCTGCGGCAGCTGGTCGGGGTGCCGCTGCTGCTCCTGAACGGTGCGCAAATCGCAGACCACCTTGAACCGGAGGCGCTGCAGCATCTGCTGGTCTACTGCCGTCAGACGGGACAGATGATCGGAGCGAAAAACCAGCCCCCGCCTTACCTGGCGACCATCACCGGTCCGGTAGCCGCCAAGGTCACGGAAATTGGCGGTCCCGGAAAGCGGCAAGCGCTGCGGGCAAAGGGGATGAGAGGCGGATCCTGTCATGACTATAGGGGGCGTAAGGATATGCTGGAGAGGGTGCGTCATCATCGCCGGAGCGGACGACACCCCCTCATTGGCCATAGGGTTGGTAATCAATATATCCTTCCGGGCCGGAGGTATACCATTTCGACATGTCCTCGAAGGGCGTCAGAGGGTGGTTGTTGGGTAGTCTGGTCACCCGATCAGGGTTGGTGATGAACGGCCGGCCGAAGGCGGCGATGTCCATCACGTCTTCGAAGTTTTTGGGCATCGACATATTGCGGTGCCGTTGGCCTTGGTGCCCAATCACCTCCCTGGCATACTCGGCCTTTCACAAAAACCAAGTTCCTATTCCTGAGGGGCGCCGGCTACTTGGTGGTGGTTACCGGACAAGGAGCTCTGAGAATAATGTATTGGGCGGTTGAACCGAGAAGCAGTTTGAGGGTTCTGGATTTTTTTTCGATACCCACGAAAATATGATCGACACCGTTTTCCTGGGCAAAAATCACGATATCTTCACCCGGAGAAAGACCTCTGACCGTTTCGTGGACTTCGTGCTCAAGGCCGGTTTTCTCGAGTTGCTGCCGAACCCAATCCAGTTCCTTGTTCACGCGGGTGATATCCGCGGGCTTTTCGCTGTGGCCACCTTCCATGCTGGTGATGACAATCACCTTGGCCTTGAATGTCGACGCCTGCGTTGTTGCCAGATCAAGGGCCGCCCTGGACTCCGATGAACCGTTGTAGGCCACGAGATACTTGATCATTGTTTGGTTCCCTTGCCCACCGGTCAAGCAAGCGCTGTTGCCACCTTGGACTACATCCAACGCTTGCGCCGCTTATAGGATTTGACTTCTTTAAAGGACTTCCGTTTGCCGCCCTGGGTGAGTCCCATGTAAAATTCCTTTACGTCCGGGTTGTCCTGGAGCGCTTTGGACGGCCCTTCCAGCACAATTTTACCCGATTCCATAATATAGGCGTAATCTGAGATTTCAAGTGCGATGCGTGCGTTTTGCTCCACCACCAGGATGGTGGTGGCCATTTCGCGGTTTATGGTCTGGACGTTTTGGAAAATTTCCTTGACCAGCAAGGGTGCCAGGCCGAGCGAGGGCTCGTCCAGCATGAGCATTTTAGGCGATGCCATCAAGGCCCTTGCGATGGCGATCATCTGCTGCTCCCCGCCGCTGCAGTAGCCGGCCAGGCGATTGGTGATCTTGGCCAGCCGCGGAAAATGGTCGTACATGATGCGGTGATCCGCCTTGATTTTCTGGGATCCGTCTTTTCGAGTGATGGAGCCCACGCGAATGTTTTCCTCCACGGTCAGGTGCTTGAACACCCGGCGGCCTTCGGGGACCATGACCGCCCCCAGGGTGACGATGTGGGTGCCCAGCAAATTGGTGATGTTCTTGCCGCCAAAGCGCAGATAGCCGTCGCGGATAAACCCGTTTTCCGGTTTGAGCAGGCCACTGATGGCGCGCAGGGTGGTGGTTTTTCCCGCACCGTTGGTACCCAGCAGACTGACGATGCTGCCTTCGGGAACCTGGAGGCTGACCCCCCTGAGAACCTGGATGATGTCGTTGTAAACGACTTCAATGTTATTGACTTCCAGAAGTGGACTGTCCGGGACAATAGGTTCCATGGCCTCGATTCGCCGATCCACTCGGATCCGGTTTTGAGAGGGGCGCCGATCCGGCGCCCCGCTGTGGTTTTCAGATAATGGTGTTGATTGCTTGACGTTTCCTTCGGGCATCAGGAAAAGTCGCCA
>Ga0105094_10001695_pt1 | contig 11553 bp, 10 predicted proteins | sample PPLLak1March2015_2_FD_87023 | JGI IMG/M metagenome (GOLD analysis project Ga0105094, IMG submission 87023) | Freshwater sediment microbial communities from Prairie Pothole Lake near Jamestown, North Dakota, USA - PPLs Lake P8 Core (3) Depth... | ecosystem: Environmental > Aquatic > Freshwater >...
CCCAGGGACAAGTATTGGTCGATGGCATCGATGTGCGCCAGGTAGATTTGACCAGCCTGCGCAGACAGATTGGCATCGTATTGCAGACTTCGTTATTGTTTTCGATTTCAGTCCGGGAGAATATTGCTTATGGCAATCCGGATGCCAGTATGGAAGAGATAATCCAGGCTGCGAAAGCAGCCCAGGCGCACGAATTTATAATTGACTTGCCGGATGGCTACGAGACAATCGTCGGCGAGCGTGGGATTACCCTCTCAGGAGGTCAGCGCCAGCGAGTTGCTATCGCCCGGGCTCTGCTGATGAACCCGCGGATACTCATTCTGGATGATTCAACTTCCAGCGTAGACACACAAACCGAGAGGCAAATCCAGAACGCTCTCAATTTCTTAATGCAAGGGCGAACTACTTTTATAATCGCCCACCGCCTTTCCACCGTACGTAGAGCAGACTTGATCCTGGTGTTGGATCAAGGGCGGATTGTTGAACGTGGTAAGCACCATGAGTTGCTTCAACAGGATGGCTTGTACCGTCAAATATACGAGCTGCAATTACGGGATCGGGAAAGCTTCTTGCCAGATATGACCGCAGACGATCAACCCACCACTGCACGGTTCAACCTGCCCAAAGGCCCAGGAATAGAATCCTGACCTCTTGATTGGGATAGATAATCGTAGCCCGAACCTATTGATATGGCTCAAATCACCCCACCTGTTGAAGATATCCAGCTCAAAGGGTACGACCCTCAAGTTACCCGGCGTTTGTTGGTGATTGCTCGGCCTTACCTGGGGCAGATCATCCTAGCAATAATCTTGATGCTCGCCAGCGCGCTTGCGGCTGTCAGTGGTCCGTACCTGGTGAAAATCGCCCTAGATTCTGGGCTGCAAGCCGGGTCACTGGTTGTTCTTCGCCAAACCGTTCTTTTATACCTGTTGGTGAGTGTGTTCCAATGGGTGATGAACTATTTGCGGATAAACCTGATGGCTCAAGTGGGGCAGTCGATCATCTTTGACCTGCGCGCCAGCATGTTCGATCACCTGCAAAGACTCTCGCTCAGTTTCTTCAGCCATTATAGCGTGGGTAGAATCATCACACGCGTGATCAATGATGTAGAAGTATTGCGTGAATTCATTACCTGGGCTGTGCTGGCTACAGCCCGAGATATTATTACGCTTGTTGGGATCATTATCGGTATGCTGTTAATGAACGCCCGCCTGACTATGCTTGTATGCATCGTCATTCCGATCATGTTAATCTTTACATCGAGATTCCAGAAACGCGCCAGGGAAAACTATCGCGCAGTCCGGACTGCCATTAGCTGGGTTAACTCTGTCCTGGCGGAAAATATTAACGGTGTGCGGGTGGTGCAGGCATTTTCTCGGCAAGAGAATAACTTTACCCACTTCAAAACTGTTGTCAACCACAACCATCTTGAGACAAATTTACGTGCAGCATCTGTAGCCTCTGCCTATCCTGCAATCGTTGAGCTATTGAGCAGCCTGGCAACTGCGCTGGTCATATGGGTGGGCGGTTCAGCAGTCCTGGGAGAAAGCATCACCCCCGGTATATTGGTAGCTTTTATCCTTTACATTGACCGCTTCTTTGACCCCATCCGGGATCTCAGCCGGCGTTTCGACACATTCCAATCTACGATGGCTGGGGGTGAGCGGATCTTCGCGTTTTTAGATGCTCGCATAGATGTTATCGACGCGCCAGATGCAATCCAGTTGCCAACGATCCAGGGCGAGGTTCGTTTCGAGAACGTTTCATTCCACTATAATGACGATCCCGGCATTGTAGTGGAGAATATCAATCTACATATCCTCCCCGGGCAAACCGTGGCACTGGTCGGTGAGACTGGTGCGGGCAAATCCACCCTGGTGAAGCTGCTGGCACGCTTTCACGATCCGATAGATGGCAGGATTCTAATTGATGGTTACGATCTCCGTTCGATAACCCAATCCAGCCTGCGCAGCCAGATGGGGATGGTGTTACAGGATCCATTCCTGTTTGACGGAACAGTTCGGGAGAATATCCGTTTTGGGCGTCCAGAAGCTACCGATGCAGAAATCGAAGCGGCTGCAGCTGCCATTGGTGCGCACGATTTCATCCAGCACCTAAGACTAGGCTACGATACCCCAGTCGAAGAAGGTGGGGCGCTGCTCTCAGTCGGTCAGCGCCAGCTGATCTCCTTTGCCCGAGCCTTACTTGCTAAGCCCCGCATCCTGATCCTTGATGAAGCCACTTCCAGTATTGACACTCAAACCGAACGCCTGATCCAATCTGCCCTGGCACGCTTGTTGCACGGTCGTACATCATTGATCATTGCCCACCGGCTATCCACCCTGGTCAATGCCGACCAGATCGTGGTTATTCAAGATGGGGTTATAGTCGAACAAGGCACGCATGCAGAGCTTCTTGCCACACAAGGTGTCTACTATAACCTGTACAAATTGGGTATCGACGATCGGACGTAATCCTGGTTTCCTCACCTGCCGGACTTGAGGCTAACAAGATTGATGGGCGAGATTCACCCGGGCATAATTGACGCTGATTCTGCCTCGTGCTACAATGCCAACAACCAATTCGCTACCAGGCAAAATTATTGTTAGCACATCAAGACCAAAACTGATCAATTCACCAACATGAAGGGCTTTCTGAGAGCTTCCAAAAAGAAGCGACCTGTGCCACCGAACAATGATCCAACCCGCCGGGTGATTTTGATCTGGCTTGTTGTGCTTTTACTGGTACTGGTTGGCGTGGGATTGAGCGGTCAGGGGGCGGGATTGATCCATCTGGTCCGTGCCCAGGTACGTGGAAATTCAGTCACTGCAGATAATTCAGACCAAACTATCGACGTATTACAGGAGCATGTGGCTCAAGCTGCGGCGGCATCCAGCCCAACGCCTTCGGCGACGATTGTCCATACATCCCGAGTCATTAGTGATACGACGGCTACACCGCCGGTACCAGACGATGCACAGGTTCCGATCCAGCTGCCAGCTGCCAGCTCAGGCAACGGCATCATCATCCTTGCCCTGGACGAGGGGGGAAGTTCTCAGTTCTTCGCATATCACCCACAAGCCCAACCCCTTATCCGCCTGACAGAGGGACCCTGGAGCTATATTCATCCTGCGATCAGTCCGGATGGAAGAACCCTGGCTTTTAGCTCAAATCAGGGTGGATACTGGGATCTCTATACTTTAGACCTGGTCAGCGGGGCAATTACCCGCCTGACGGATACTCCCGCGTATGACGGTGCTCCCTCCTGGTCGCCAGATGGGCAATGGTTGGTGTACGAAACCTACCTGACAGAGCCAATCCAGGTTGAGCCAACTCCAACCGAGGTATCTAAAAGCGACTCTGCCCAGGCTACCCCACAACCACCTGCTACCCAAGAAAGCCTGGAGCTATTCATCTTACCGGTCTCTGCTTCAGCCGAAAATTCTAAACCGATCCGCCTGACGAATGACCCCGCTGCTGATTACGCACCTGCCTGGTCTTCCAAGGGACGCATGATTGCTTTTGTATCAGACCGGAGTGGGGAGAATGAAGTATGGTTAGCTGACCTGGACAAAATAGACGACCGGTTCGTGAACCTCAGCCGAAGCTCGCGCACCCTGGATAGCTATCCCAAATGGTCGCCAGATGGCTCCCAACTTGCATGGGCAGCCTCTGGCAGTGGCTATCAAACTATCCAAATCCTCGATCTTGCCCAACCCGAAGCCCAACCGTTTGAAGCCGGCACTGGCGATCAAGTAGCCTGGGATCCAACTGGCCAGATGCTGATAACAGCCCTAAACACCCCGAACCAGGTTTATCTGAGTGGACTCTACCTGCAGGGTAATGGGTTGATGCTTCCCCCTCTCGCCCTGAACGGAGCAATCAACGGGATCACATGGAGCCCTTATCCCTTACCGGAAACCCTGCCTGCTACGTTTCAACAGGCAGCCCAGATCACTCCGACCCCTGCCTGGAATATAGCGCTTACCCCCGCATCAGATATCCCCAACGGGCGCCAGCATGTCGTCTCGTTAGTAGATGTTGAAGCGCCATACCCGATGCTGAATGATTTGGTCGATGAATCATTCCAGGCATTAAGAGGTCATCTTGCCCAATTAATTGGGTGGGATTACCTCTCGTATCTGGAAAACGCCTATGTCCCGTTGACCACCCCGCTGTATCCAGGATTATTGGGTGATTGGCTTTACTCTGGTCGGGCGATCTCAGTCAACTCGACACCGATGAATGCGGGGTGGATGGTCGTTGTGCAGGAGGAATACGGTTCGCTGACCTACTGGCGCATTTATCTGCGCACTCGCTTCCAGGATGGATCACAGGGCATGCCGTTGCATAACCTACCCTGGAATTTTTCCGCTCGATATAGTGGCGACCCGCGCGCGTATGAACAAGGAGGCAACCTATCAGCACGGGTACCTTCCGGTTACTGGGTGGACTTTACCCAACTGGCTGCCAGCTACGGTTGGGAACGCCTGCCAGCATTAACAACCTGGCGAGCTGCCTTCAGTGCTGCTCGCTTCAACGCGTTCGTTGCCAGTGATGGGCAGGGCTGGGAGTCTGCTATGCTGGAGATATATCCCGCGGAGGCTTTAGCTAGCCCGACTCCGGTACTTCCGCCTACCTATACACCTACCGCTACCCGATGGCCTACCCGCACGCCAGCCCCAACACGCACTCCCTGGCCGACCAGCACACCGACAGTTACTCGCACGCCAACCCCTACCCGGACTGCCAGCCCAACAGTCCTGACACCAACTCCATGAGCCGGTTAGTCCGCTCGGCAATCGTCGCTCTTCTCATTCTGGTATCTGGCTGCCAGGCGAACCAGGCAGCAAACCTCCTCACGGATTTTGCTTCAGAACCGGCTCTAGAGCCTACTGCCACAGTCTTCGAAGAAGTTATACCGCCAACCCCCACTGTGGTTCTCTTGCCAGAACAGGCCTCGTGGGAAGGGTCAGATCCGGTACCACAGACGATACCCAGCCCAGTATCAGACCCGCTCCGCTTCGTATTTCCCACACCCGGGCCGGTCCCAGTCTCTGCCTGGAGACCACCCTTGTACCCGACACCCTGGGAGCCAACCCTATATGACCACTTTTACTTCTCTCGTCCAATCGCTGCGGATGAGATTAATTGGCCGCTGGCAGACTACCGCTATGGGGGCATGTTCCTGCCTGGCGTCATCCATACCGGTATCGATATCCCTATTAAGGTGGGAACGCCGGTGCTAGCTGCCGGTTCTGGGCGTGTCACTTGGGCAGGCTACGGACTCTACCATGGAGTCGAGGACGCCACCGACCCCTATGGGCTGGCAATTACCATTAAACATGATTTCGGTTTTCAAGGGGATACTCTCTATACCGTCTACGGTCACCTCAGCCGCATCGATGTCCTGGTGGGGCAGTATGTCGCTGCCGGAGAGATGATTGGCCTCAGCGGCGATACCGGAAAAGTCACCGGACCGCACCTGCATTTCGAAGTTAGAATTGGTAATAATAATTTCTTTGTCAGCCGCAACCCTGAGCTATGGCTGGCGCCTCCCCAAGGATGGGGAATCCTGGCCGCACGCCTGTTGACCACCGGCGGGAACCTCTTAAATGGCGTGACTGTCACCATCCGCTCCAAGCAAACCAACCAAACCTGGTATGTAAAATCATATCATCAAGGTGCTGTCAATAGCGACCCCTATTACCGTGAGAATCTAGTAATTGGCGACCTGCCTGCTGGTGAATATGTCGTCTGGTTACCCTACGAAGGCACCACCTATAATACCGATATCACCATATCCCCGGGCATGGTCAGCTATTTCTCTTTTCGTGGAAAGAACGGGATAAAAACTGAATTTCCGCCCACGCCAACACCAATCTTTACGCCACCTGTCGAAACAAATACACCCACCTCCACCCCTTGACATTCAGAACATCCGTGCTACACTTAGTCAAGTAAAATATCTTACCCATATATAAACCTGACCAGGAGTTCACAGATCATGGCCCGAAAAGTACCTACCCCCAGTAGTGAAGAACCATCTGGATCGAAAGGCATTGCACTGGATAAAGCTTTAGGCGATATTACCAAACGCTATGGAGATGGCGCGATTATGCGCTTGGGTGAAGCCCACCAGTTGGCTGTCGAGGCGATTCCAACCGGCTCACTCTCCCTGGATATTGCCCTGGGTGTTGGAGGAATCCCGCGCGGACGGATCACTGAAATCTTCGGTCCTGAATCGTCTGGTAAAACCACGATCTGCCAGCACATCGTCTCAGAATCACAAAGAATAGGCGGTACCTGCGCCTACGTGGATATGGAACACGCCCTGGACCCGTCCTACGCAGCGCGCTGCGGGGTAGATATAGATAATTTGCTCATTTCACAACCCGATACCGGCGAGCAAGCCCTTGAAATTACGGAGACCTTAGTCCGCTCTGGCGCGGTCGATCTGATTGTTATTGATTCCGTCGCCGCCCTGGTACCCCGCGCTGAAATCGAAGGCGATATGGGCGATTCGCCAATGGGCATGCAAGCCCGATTGATGTCTCAGGCGCTGCGCAAGCTCTCGGGGGCCATCAAGCAAACCAATACTGCAGTTGTATTTACCAATCAGCTACGCCAGAAAATCGGAGTGATGTTTGGCAATCCTGAAACCACCACCGGCGGTATGGCTTTGAAGTTCTACGCCTCGGTACGCCTGGACGTGCGCCGCATCCAGTCCATCAAGCTGGGCTCGGAGATTATCGGTAACCGCACACGGGTACGAGTGGTGAAGAACAAAGTGGCACCCCCCTTCCGCACAGCTGAGTTTGATATCATGTATAACGAAGGCATATCCAAGAGCGGTGACCTGATTGATCTGGCAACCCAATTAGAGATCATCAGCAAGCGCGGCTCATTCTACTCCTATGGTGATATCCGCCTGGGGCAAGGGCGCGAGAACGCCAAGGATTTCCTCAGGCAGAATCGCGATCTATCAGACGAGATCGAGCTCGCCATCCGCGAGCAGGCACTCAGCGGGGCGCTTCCCCTACCATTTGGTAGCGAAGGCGATGAACCTGGTTCGGATGATACCGAATCCTAAAACCAGTCTTGCAAACACATTCTTATGTCAATGTCCTCCAGCCCTGTCAGGCGATGTACCAAGGTAGTCGTATGGGGATTGTGGCTATGCCTTACAATTTCCGCCTGTTCAGGGCTGGGGCTTGAGCTCCCCGCTAAGCAGCCCGAAGCGCCTCTCTACCGCCCTCCAACTCTGGCAGCTACGCCACCTCCATCCCTCTCTCCTTCGCCGATCGAACAGGTTGTTACTACCCCCACCTCGATTCCATCTTCACCAACACCTGCCTGTACAGATAACCTCACTTACCTTGAAGATCAAACGATCCTCGACGGAAGCATTGTCCAGGCGGGAGAAGTAATGGATAAGCGCTGGTTGGTGGAAAACAGCGGCACCTGCAACTGGAACAGCAGCTACCGATTAAAGCTAATGGTTGGTCCCGCGATGGGAATAGATGCAGAACAAGCCCTCTATCCTGGGCGGAGCGGCACACAGGTGTCGCTCCGATTGGTTTTCACCGCTCCGGATGAACCAGGGGCCTATCGAAGCGCCTGGCAAGCGTACAATCACCTAAACGAAGCCTTTGGTGACCCCATTTTCATTGACATCATCGTTCAGTGACCGGGATACCTAAAACGAGCATCACTCTTCCTTCTGTAACTGGCTCATGGTTTTTTTATCGCGTTGATCGAATATCAAGCTGAATGCCAGAATCGCCCCCCCGATGAATATCGCAATATCTGCCAGGTTAAATACCGGCAGCAGGTTTACCAGAAAGATATCAGTAACATAGCCCACAGCAAGCCTATCGATTAAATTTCCAATTGCACCTCCCAGGATTAAGCCTAAACCCAGCCCTACCACGCGAATATCCCTGTGGCGAATTAGGCTGGGGTAAAGGAAAATTATTAAAATACAGATAATTTCACTCAAGGCGATAAACAAACCATTCGTTCCCTGCAAGAATCCGAGGGTCATCCCGGTATTCCAGGTATGGACGACTACCGCAATATCGCTGATGGCCTCCCAAGGCATCCAGCTCTCCCCCACGCCTAATTCCGAGCGGACCAATATCTTCGTCACCTGATCGAAAACGATCACGATCCCAGCCACCAGGAATAGATAAACATACCCCCACAGATATCGTTCGTTTTCATTGGATGCCATGCAGAGTACCTGCCTCAGCCCAAAAACAGCCGATTATCTATCTCTCGAACCGGATCCTCATCGGATGAGAAAATTATAACAAAAGCCATGTAAGAAAAGCTGGAACTCTCTGTCATATCACAGAAAGCCCCAGCTAAATATTTTGAAATCAAGCGATTCTGATTCGACTGCGGTTTATCGATAGATCTAGTAATCGAATCTCCAATCAGCAGCGCCCGGCGGGCGATTCCAGTTGGGTTTCTCCATCGTGGGCTCACCCAGGTATTTCGGCGCGCTGGTATCTCCCCAGGATGCACATGGAGTGAAGTTTAATTTCAAATTATGGTTCAGGTTCATCGTGCCCGACGTGGTCTTGCCGCAGGCGGTAACAACCCCGGTATAGTCATCTCTAGCAATCGTGAACTTACCCGTTGTCCCCGGTTTCACCACCAGGTATGAGTAGGGATACTCCATGCTGATAATTACGTTCCCATCGGTTTTGTTCTTCACAGTCAGGGTCGCAGGAAATGGATTTGCTGCCATGATGATACCGAGGACCAAAAGCAGCGCCAGTATAGCCAAAACTGTCTTATTCATTTGAATTACCCTCCTAAAGAGATGGTTCGATTGCCAATACTGATTGACGATATGAGACTTACCTCGTCAGAAGATATACAGGTGTTTTGGTTTTCACTCCTCCCAGCGTGAATTGATCCTTCACAAATTTACGCTTCACTTATTATAGCCAGGGTTATCTCCAGAGTCAAATTAAAATATATTGCGAAATCCGGGAAAAATGATTTTGGGGCTGCTTTGGGTGATAAAGATACCCATGAACAGCCCCATGATTACTCAATCTAATCTTAATTCAAGTCAATATGGCCTGGCTTAAGTGCCTTCTTCCCATGAGTTCAAGTACTTGAGCTGTTCATCTGTAAGTACATCGATCTTGATCCCCATAGCATCCAGCTTCAAACGGGCAATCTCCTGGTCGATTTCTTCTGGAACGCCATACACCTTATTTTCCAGCTTGTCGCCATGTTTTGCCATGTACTCTGCAGCCATGGCCTGGTTGGCAAATGCCATATCCATCACACTCGCCGGGTGTCCTTCGGCTGCCGCCAGATTGATCAGGCGTCCCTCTCCCAATAGATTAATCTGCCTTCCATCTTTGAGATGATACTGTTCGACCTGCGGCCGCACCTGGCGCTTCTCAACAGACATCCTCTCCAAAGCGGGTATATTAATTTCGACATTAAAATGACCCGAATTTGCTACGATAGCCCCATCTTTCATTACCTCGAAATGTTGCCTGTCGATGACGTTTAGATCACCGGTGACGGTACAGAAAATATCACCAATAAATACTGCCTCAGCCATTGGCATCACCCGGAAACCATCCATTACCGCCTCTAAGGCGGGTAACGGTTGGATTTCCGTGACAATGACGTTGGCTCCCATGCCTCGGGCACGCATTGCCAGTCCACGACCGCACCAACCATAACCAGCCACAACAAATGTTTTCCCAGCCAGGAGGATGTTGGTTGCCCGGACGATTCCATCAATAGTCGACTGACCGGTTCCATAGCGGTTATCAAATAAATGCTTGGTCATCGCATCATTGACTGCAATTACCGGGAACGCCAGAGCACCGTCTGCTGCCATAGCGCGTAACCGAATCACGCCGGTAGTCGTCTCCTCGGTACCACCCAGCATGTAATCCAGCAAGTCGCGCCGTTCCTTGTGCAAAGTGCTCACCAGGTCTGCGCCGTCATCCATGGTCATATGGGGTTGATGGTCAAGGGCGGCATTAATATGCTTGTAGTACGTGACGTGATCTTCCCCTTTAATGGCATAAACCGGTATCTCAAAATGAGTCACCAACGAGGCCGCTACTTCATCCTGAGTTGAGAGTGGATTAGAGGCGGTCAGGACCACATCTGCGCCTCCAATGTGCAAGGTGTGGATCAGGTTCGCCGTCTCGGTTGTCACATGCAAGCACGCAGACAGGCGTAAACCTTTTAATGGACGTTCTTTGGCAAAACGCTCCCGGATCAATCGCAGCACGGGCATCTCGCGCTCTGCCCACTCAATTTTACGCCGCCCACCTTCAGCAAGCTTAATATCCTTAACATCGTAATTTTCCATTGCTAACTCCAATCCGTGAGATAAAGTCTGGTAGTATTTCTAACTCATGTTTATTAAACAACTCAAGCGCCTGACCTGTTCTCCCCTTCCAGCAGAACATCCAATCTACCCTCGTCATCATAGCTCCGCCGGTAACGCGCTATAAAGTCTGCAGGTGTGTAAGAGTGGCCTTGTGGACCTTGCTGCTCGAGGCAATAGGTTGCAGCCAGCGAACCGACTTGGCCGCAGGTACCTAGGTCAAGCCCCCGGCCATATGCTGTCAGAAATCCACCTCGAAAGGCATCACCGACACCCGTTGGGTCAGCGATCTTATCCGGCTGCACAACAGGGATTTGTATCTCTTGACCCTCGGTATAGATCGTTGCTCCCTTCTCCCCCCGGGTGACAACCATGAATTTAACAAATTCCAACATATCACCTGGCGACATACCTGTCATTTTTTGGATCAGAGCAAACTCATAATCATTCACAAACAGGGCGTGCGCCCCCTCGATCCCTTTATTAAGCTGGGCAGCATCCAGCCGGACGATTTGCTGGCTGGGATCATACAGGTAAGGGATACTCATCTCATAGCATTCATCCACATACCGGATCATTGCCCCAGGGTCATTCGGGGAAATTGTCAGGAAATCGGGTGGGTCATCATCCAGATCATGTAAAGAGAGCTGCGATGCAAAAGCCATTGCGCCCGGATAGAAACTGGCTATCTGTGCATTTCAGCGATCTGTGTTAGCAAAGAAAGACGCCGTGAAAACTCCAGGGATCACCCGTGCCCAAGTCGTGTCAACCCCATTGTTTTCTAGCCAGGTTCGGTATTCCTCAAAATCTTCTCCTACCGCCGCGAACAAGCGCGGACGTTCTCCAAGCAGGGCCAGGGTGTAGGCAATATTGGGTGCAGTTCCACCCCGCAAGCGCACCATATTCTCAACCAGGAAGGATAAGCTGATTGTCTCGAGTTTATCTGGTAGTATATGATCCCGGAAATAACCCGGAAAGATCATCAAGTAATCGTATGCTACAGAACCGGTTAGAACGATATTCATGAGGTTACCACTCTTCGTAAGTTGACATCAAACGGCGGGTACAAAGCACCTTTTTCGGTGATGATTGCCGAAATCAACCGGTTTGGGGTGATATCAAAGGCAGGATTTCGGGCTCCCGCCCCAGCCGGGGTTCATTTTTGACCGCAA
>Ga0105094_10001696_pt1 | contig 11552 bp, 10 predicted proteins | sample PPLLak1March2015_2_FD_87023 | JGI IMG/M metagenome (GOLD analysis project Ga0105094, IMG submission 87023) | Freshwater sediment microbial communities from Prairie Pothole Lake near Jamestown, North Dakota, USA - PPLs Lake P8 Core (3) Depth... | ecosystem: Environmental > Aquatic > Freshwater >...
CTCTGTGATCTCTGTGATCTCTGTGCGCTCTGTGGCCAGTTTTTATTTTATTGATCCTAAAACTCGGCGATGTCGGGCAGAAAAAACTCGCACACCAGCAACGGCTTGCCGCCGAGCCGGAACAGCGAGCGCCGGCCCCATATCGTTTCGGGTTTGTCGCGCACATCGCGCGTGACCAGATGATACAGCCGGTCCGATGGCGTGAGACGGGTAACCTCCACCTCGCCGCGCTTCATGGACGGGTCGGCAAACAGCATGGCGCCGAGGGAACGCGCCCCCAGGGTGGTAAAACGGTGGAGTTTCCTGGCGAAGGTCCGCGGCGGGATGATAGTGCGCGCGTATACCCAGGGCGTGTCGCCGCACAGGAGCTGCACCTGGCGCACGATGGCGCGGCTGCCGGCGCGCATGCCGAGGGCCTCGGCCTCGTTGCGCAGCGGACGGGCCCGGCGCTGATCCAGCAGCCGCACGCGAAAGTTTTCGCGGCACTGGTTGATGATGCGTTCCGTGAGCGACGCTGGATCGAGCAGCCATGGCAGGTATTTATCCGGAATGCCGGCGCGATTCAGCTGCCGCGCCGGCCGCCATAGCGGCTCCGCGCGCCAATGCCAGGCTGTGCTCGGGGTTGGCATGAAAATGCGGGTCGAGGATGTAAGGGAGCGGAATCGTAGCAGAAACGCCCAGGACGGTCAGTGCAACGATAAATCCGGCGCGGATTTTCCGGCCGCGATGCACCGGGTCTTGACATGATACCGCCCGGAGCGCGACAACCATGGCGCATGCGACACCTGCCCGTCCTGATGTTTGCGCTGGCGTTCGCCGTGGCCCCGGCGCGCGCCGACTTCTGGCGTTCGAGTCCGGGCGCGGCGTCCGCAACTCGCGAGGCAGCGACGCCTGGTTCCTGCGCTACCAGCACGACATGCTGCCGCTGTGGAAAACTACTGGCTTCATCGAATTCACCGGCGGATCCTGGGACGGGGACATCAAGAACCGGGTGGTCGGCGCCGGCGGCGGCCTGCGCTATGCGCTCACGAAGCGGAGTTACTTTAGCATCGCCGCGGGACTCGCCTACGTCACGGACCGCACGAAAAATCTGGGCACCCATCCGCAATTCCAGTGGCGCTATGCGCTCGGCTGGCGCGTTGGGCGCGTCGACCTCGCGCTGGCGCAGATCCACTATTCCAACGGCAAGAGCATCTTTCGCTGGGACCACCCGAACGTCGGCGACAACTTCCTCACGCTGCAGATCGGTTACGCACCGTGACCGCCTTCGCGCCGGGGTGCAGGCCTAGACCTTGCCGTATTCCTCTCCGCGTCCCAGCCAGCGCCGCACGATCGGCTCCACGCGTTCGGGGTATTCCTTCAATACCTGCTCGGCGACGCTTTGCACGCGTGCCAGCAGCGCGCGGTCGCGCAGCAGATCGGCGATATGAAATTGCGGCATGCCGGCCTGGCGCGTGCCGAGCATCTCGCCCGGACCGCGCATCTCGAGATCGCGCCGTGCGATCTCGAAACCGTCGCTGGTCTCGCGCAGCGCCGCCAGCCGCGCCCGCGCCATCTCCGAGAGCGGCGGCTGGTACAGCAGCACGCAGTGGCTTTCCGCCGCGCCGCGGCCGACGCGCCCGCGCAGCTGGTGCAATTGCGACAGGCCCAGCCGCTCGGCGTTCTCGATGACCATGAGCGAGGCGTTGGGCACGTCCACGCCGACCTCGATGACGGTGGTGGCCACCAGCAGATGCACCTCACCGCGCTTGAACGCCGCCATGATCTTTTCCTTTTCCGGCGGCTTCATGCGCCCGTGGATCAGCGCAATCGACAAATCGGGCAAGGCTTCGCGCAAGGCCTGCGCCGTATCCGTTGCCGTCTCGAGCTCCAGGGTCTCTGACTCTTCAATCAGCGGGCAAACCCAGTAGGCCTGCCGGCCCGCCGTACAGGCGTCGCGGATGCGGCTGACCACGTCGGCACGGCGCGCGGAAGGAAGCGCCACCGTCTCGATCGGCTTGCGCCCCGGTGGCAGCTCATCGATCACCGACACGTCCAGATCGGCATACAGGCTTTGCGCCAGCGTGCGCGGGATGGGCGTGGCGGTCATGATCAGCTGATGCGGCCGGCGCCGGCCCACGCGGCCCTTCTCGCGCAGCGCCAGCCGCTGGTGCACGCCGAAGCGATGCTGCTCGTCGACCACGATCAGCCCGAGGTCGGCGAACTCCACGCCTTCCTGAAACAGGGCCTGCGTGCCTATTATTATGTCGGCCCGTCCCGAGCCGATTTTTTCGAGCGCGTCCTGACGTGCGCGGCTGTTGAGCTTGCCGGAAAGGCCGACCACCGTGAGGCCAAGCGGTTCGAGCCAGCCGGAAAAATTGCGCAGGTGCTGGTCGGCCAGCAGCTCGGTCGGCGCCATGACGGCCACCTGCAGGCCGCTTTCGATGACGCCGAGGCCGGCACAGGCGGCAACGATGGTCTTGCCCGAGCCGACGTCGCCCTGCACCAGGCGCTGCATCGGATGGCTCTGCTGCAAATCATGCAGAATTTCCCCGAGCACGCGCTGCTGGGCGCGCGTCAGCTGGAACGGCAGACGCGCCAGCAGCTGTTTCATGAGCTCACCCGTACCCGCCACGGGAGGCGCCTGTTCCGTCTGTACCCGTGCGCGCAGGCGCCGCAGGCTCAGGTGATGCGCCAGCAATTCCTCGAACGACAGGCGCAGCACCGCGGGATGTTTGCCCTCCGCCAGCAGCTCCACCGGCGTGTGCGGCGGCGGCTGGTGCACCAGCGCCAGCGCCGCGGTGAGCGTCGGCAGTTGCAGTTCCTGCAACACGGCGGGCGGCAGCCATTCGTGGATTTTTTCGAGATGTTTTTCGAGCGCCTGGCGCGCCAGCTTGCGCAGGCTCAGCTGGTGCACGCCCGTGGTCGTTGGATATACCGGTGTCAGGTTTTCCTCGGCCGGCGGCGCCTGCGCGCCATCGATGAATTCGTATTCGGGATGAACCATCTCGAGTCCGACCGGGCCGAAGCGCACCTCGCCGAACAGCCGCAGGCGCCGGCCACGCGCAAGATTCTGCTGCTGGATGGCGTTGAAATAGAAAAACCGCAGATGCAGATGGCCGGAGCCGTCGCTGACGCGGCAGATCAGGCTGCGCCGGCCGCGATAGACCACGTCCGCCAGCTCGATCTCGCCCTCCACCGCGGCCTCCATGCCGGGCCGCAGGCTGCCGATGCGCAACAGACGGGTGCGATCCTGGTAGCGCAGCGGAAGATGGAACAGGACGTCCTGCACGGTTTGCAGGCCGAGCCGCTTGAGCTTGTCCGCGAGCTTTGGCCCGACGCCCTTGAGGCTGGTCACCGGCAGCGAGGCGATATCCATATGAATTTTGAAACCGCAAATGAACGCCGATTAACGCAGATAGAAATAAAAACAGTTTCAGCTTTAATCCGCAATCCGCATGCATCTGTGCTGCACAGGGACATGCGAATGTCGCGAGCGCAGGATGCGCAGGAGCGACCTTTTATCTGCGGTTACGTTTTGCTTTTTTCTTCGCCTTTTTCGGTGAGCGTACGGATCCGAGCACCATGACCGCGTCCATCTCCACCGCCGCGCCCTTGGGCAGGGCGGCCACGCCCACGGCGGCGCGCGCCGGATAGGGCTCGCGGAAATACTGCGCCATCACCTCGTTCACCAGCGGGAAGTGTCCGAGATCGGTGAGGTACACATTGAGCTTCACAACGTCCTGCAGGCCGCCGCCGGACGCCTTGGCCACCGCCGCCAGGTTGTCGAACACGCGCTTGATCTGCGCGCGCATGTCGCCGCTCTCCAGCGCCATGGTCTCCGGCACCAGCGGGATCTGGCCGGCGAGATAAACCGTGTCGCCGACCTTGACGGCCTGGGAGTAAGTGCCAATGGCCTGGGGGGCGTTGTTGGTTTTAATAACCGTTCTTGTCATGCGATCCTCATACAGTACAGAGTTCAGAGTACAAAGTTTAAAGTTCAAACGTCCATGGCTTCGAACACGGTACTCTAAACCCTGAACTTTGTACTTTAAACTCTGTACCCTGAACTATCCTTTCTTTCTGTTGATCCTCACCACCGACTCGAGCGCGCGGATGCGCCGCATGATTTGCGCCAGGTGCACGCGGTCGCGCACCTCGATGGTGAAGTCCATGGAGGTGTACTGGCTGTCGCGGTCGTCGAAGGAGACCGAATCGATGTTGGCCTCCTGTTCCGCGATGGCCGCGGCCACGGACGCGAGCACGCCGCGCTGGTTCCTGGCCTCGACCCGGACATACACCGGGTACACGCCCTTGATGTCGCGCTCCCATTGCACGTCGATCCATTGCTCCGGGTGCTTGCGGTAACGCACCACGTTCGGGCAATCCTCGGTATGCACCACGATGCCGCGCCCGGCGGTAAGGAACCCGAGGATGGGATCGCCGGGGATGGGACGGCAGCAGCGCGCGTACGTGACCACCACGCCCTCGGTGCCGTGGATCGCCAGTGCCGGCTCCTTCGACTTCGGGGTGCGCCGGAACAGCCGCAGGAAACGGCTGTGCTCTTCTTCCGCTTCGGTCGACGGCACCAGCTGGCGCGCCACCACCGAGGCCAGGCGGTTGCCGAGACCGATTTCGCTCATGAGCTCATTCCAGTTTTTCAGCTTCAGGGTCTTGAGCAGGACCTGGCGGCCGTCCGCGGAGATTTTCTGCAGATCGGCGTCGATGTCCTCGAGCGCCGTGGTCAGCAGGCGCTCGCCAAGTTTCGCCGATTCGTCGACTTTCTGGTTCTTGAGGAAATTGCGGATATGCGCGCGGGACTTGCTGGTCACCACGTAATTGAGCCAGGACGGGCTGGGGCGGCCCCATTCGGCGGTGATGATCTCGACGTGATCGCCGTTGCGCAGCGTGGTGCGCAACGGCACCAGCTGGTGATTGATCTTGGCGCCGACGCAGCGGTTGCCGATGTCGGTGTGCACGTCATAGGCGAAATCGATGACGGTGGCGTCGCGCGGCAGTTTCTTGATCTCGCCGTTGGGGGTGAACACGTAGACCTCGTCCGGGAACAGGTCCACCTTGAGGTGTTCCAGGAACTCGCGCGGGTTGCCCGCCTTCTGCTGGGTGTCGAGCAGGTCCTTGAGCCACTGCAGCGCGCGCTGCTGGGTCGGATCGGCCACGCTGTCGCCGCTCTTGTACAGCCAGTGCGAGGCCACGCCGGCCTCGGCCACGCGGTCCATGTCGTGCGTGCGGATCTGCACCTCGAGCGAAACCCCGAACGGGCCGAACACCACGGTGTGCAGCGACTGGTAGCCGTTGGCCTTGGGGATGGCGATGTAGTCCTTGAAGCGGCCAGGGATGGGCTTGTAAAGGTTGTGGATCACGCCCAGCGCCCGGTAGCAGGTGTCGGCCTTGTCCACGATCACGCGGAAACCGTAGATGTCATACACCTGGTCGAACGACAGGTGCTTCTGCTGCATCTTGCGGTACACGCCGTACAGGCTTTTTTCGCGCCCGGTCACTTCCGCATGCAATCCCTCGCGTTCCAGCTGGGCGGCAATGGCGGAGCGGATCTTCTCGACGATGGCCTTGCGGTTGCCGTGACGCTTGCGCACCGCCTCGTCGATGATGCGGTAGCGCAGCGGGTAGAGCGCGGCGAACCCGAGATTGCTCAGCTCCGCCGCCCACTGGCGCACGCCGAGGCGGTTGGCGATCGGCGCGTAGATGTCGAGCGTCTCGCGCGCGATGGCGCGGCGGCGCTCGGGCTTGAGTGCGGCGATGGTGCGCATGTTGTGCAGGCGGTCGGCAAGCTTGATCAGGATGACGCGGATGTCGCTCGCCATGGCGAGCAGCATCTTGCGGAAATTCTCCGCCTGCGCCTCTTCCTGCGACTGGAACTCGATGCGGGTGATCTTGGAAACGCCGTCCACCAGTGCGGCCACGTCCTCGCCGAACTGCTCGGCGATTTTTTCCTTCGCCGTGGGCGTGTCCTCGATGACGTCGTGCAGGATCGCGGCGGAGATGCTTTTGGCGTCGAGGTGCATCTCCGCCAGGATGCGCGCGACCTCGATCGGATGGTAGATGTAGGGTTCGCCGCTGACGCGCCGTTGGCCCTCGTGGGCCTCGGCGCCGAACAGGTAGGCCGAATAAACGTCAGCGACGTCCCGGGGCTCGAGATAGGATTCGAGTAGGTGACACAGGTCGCTGATCTGGAACCGCTCCCCGGGTTTGCCGGGCGACGGCTCAGACCTCGGTTCCGCCCTCTTTGCCGGCGGCCGGGCTGATGTCGAGCCCGCCTGTTTGGGGTTGGTCGGCTGTGTTTTCATCGGCCTCAAGTACGGCTGGCGGTGCTTCCTCGTCCAGGATGGCGTTGGTCACGAAACCGGCGGCGATCTCGCGCAGGGCGAGCACCGTGGGCTTGTCGTTTTCCCGCGGCACGTGGGCGTCCGCGCCATTGATCAGCTGGCGCGCGCGGCGCGTGGCCACCAGCACCAGTTGGAAGCGGTTATCGACGTTGTCCAGACAATCTTCTACCGTGATACGGGCCATACCTAATACCTCAATCTTGAATGAGAAAACGCGGTTTTGCCGCGGGGTTCAACACTTAAACTAAAGCACGCACCCCGGGCAGCTGTTGGCGCCGGGGCGGTCAGGGATAAGCGCTGTATTGCATCTTACTGATATAGGGCGGTTTTTGCCACTTGGCCCTGCGGCTAGCTCCCGGAAAGCAAGGTGTCCATGTCTACCTGCACCGGCCGGGGGCTGCCGTCCCCGCGGATTATGGCCTTCAGGTCGGCCAAGGCGGCGTTGAAGTCGTCGTTCACGACCAGATGGTCGAATTCCTTATAGTGGCTCATCTCCGATACCGCCTCGCGCATGCGGCGCGCGATCACCTCGGGCGCGTCCTGGCCGCGGCCGGTCAGGCGCTCTTCCAGTACCGCGCGCGAGGGCGGCAGGATGAAGATGCTGACCGCCTCCGGCATCTTTTCCTTGATGGCGCGCGCGCCCTGCCAGTCGATGTCGAAAATGACGCTCTTGCCCTGGCGCAGCAGGTTCTCGGTCACGGCGCGCGAGGTGCCGTAGGAATTGCCGAACACCCTGGCGTGCTCCAGGAACCGGTCGGCCGCCACCATCTCGTCGAACTGCTGCGGGGTGACGAAATAATAATGCACGCCATTCTGCTCGCCCGGCCGCGGCGCGCGCGTGGTGTGCGATACCGAAAATGCCACGTCGGGCATCTGCTCCACCAGCGCCTTGGCGAGGCTGGTCTTGCCGGTGCCGGAGGCAGCCGAGAATATGAACAATTTGCCTTTCATGGGGCCGCCGTTTCAGGTTTCAGGTTTCAAGTTTCAGGTTTCAGGTGAAAACCTGAAACATGAAACGTGCAACCTGAAACTATTCGATGTTTTGCACCTGCTCGCGCATCTGCTCGATCAGCACCTTGAGCTCGACCGCGACGTTGGTCAGGCGCGTGTCGGTGGACTTGGACGACAGGGTGTTGGCCTCGCGGTTGAGTTCCTGCATCAGAAAGTCGAGGCGTCGGCCGGCGGGGCCGGGCTGGGTGAACACGCGGCGGATTTCGGCGAAGTGCGCCGTGAGCCGGTCGATCTCCTCGGTGACATCCGCCTTTTGCGCGAACAGCACGATCTCCTGTTCCAGGCGCGCAGGGTCAAGTTGCTGTTTGAGCTCCTTCAGACGCGCCTCCAGCCGTTCGCGGAACAGCCGTGTCGCCTCCGGCAACAGCACCTTGGCCTTGGCCACCTCCTCGTCCATGGACTGCAGGCGCGCCAGCATGAACTCCTGCAGGCGCGCGCCTTCGCGGTTGCGCGTGGCGGCCAGCTCCGCGAGTGCGGCCGCCAACGATTCGAGGGCCGCCGCACCCAGGCTCTCGACGTCCAGCGCTGCCGCCTTGATAACGCCCGGCCAGCGCAGCACGTCGATGGCGCGCAGGGCCGCGACATCCGGCGTATGGCTGCGCAGCTGGTCGGCGGCGGCGAGCAGGCGCTGCACCTGGTCCGCATTCATCTCGATCGGCCCGGCCGCGGCCTCGTTCGGCTGGAAGCGCAGGGTGCCATCTACCTTGCCGCGGGCGAGGCAGGCGTTGATCAGTTCCCGGCAGCGCGGTTCCAGCGAACGCAGCTCCTCCGGCAGGCGCAGGGCGATGTCGAGATAGCGGTGATTGACCGAGCGCAGCTCCCAGGTGAGCGCGCCCCAGGGCGTACCCGCCTCGTGCCGGGCGAAGGCGGTCATACTGGCGGTCGGGGACGGGGATTTTCCGGCTTTCATGGGCGGCACGGATGGTAAACCTATTCATTAAACGGTGAAACCCGGTCCCTGCCGGTTGAATCCGGGCATATATACTCTGTAGAGATGGAAACGCCGAGCGCGGGGCCCGCCCGCCGGCCAGGAACAAACCGGAAGTCATGAAGATCGAGAACGCCCTGCCCGAGGGCTACCAACTGCACCAGTACAGCATCGCCAAGACCATCGGCGGTGGCGGTTTCAGCATTGTCTACCTGGCACGCAACGGCCAGACCGGCCAGTGGGTGGTGATCAAGGAATACCTGCCGGACAAGCAGGCCGCGCGCGTCGACGGCGAGACCGTTGAGAGCCTGTCGCACCAGACCGCCAGCACCTTCAACACCGGCATGAAGCGCTTCTTCGACGAGGCCATGGCGCTGTCGAAAATCAATCATCCGAACATCGTGCGCGTGGTGGATTTCTTCCGCGAGAACAACACCGTGTACATGGTGATGAACTATGAGGACGGCAAAGACCTGCGCTGGTACATCAAGCGCCACAACGGCCGCATGACGGAAAAATTCATCCGCACGGTTTTCCCCAAGTTGCTGGACGGGCTGCGCGAGCTGCACAACAACCACCTGCTGCACCTCGACATCAAGCCGGCCAACGTGTACCTGCGGCCGGGCGGTTCGCCACTGCTGCTCGATTTCGGCGCCGCGCAATCGTCCTTCGTCAATGAACGGCGCGCGCTGCCGCACACGCTGACGCGCGGCTTCGCGCCCATCGAACAGCACACGCGCGGGCACATCGGCCCGTGGACCGATATCTACGCGGTGGGCGCCACCATGTGGGCCTGCCTGTGCGGCAAGGCCCCGCCTACCGCCACCAAGCGCGCCGAGAAGGACAGCTACAAGCCGGCGGTGCGCCAGTTTGCCTCGTATTATTCGCGCGAGCTGCTCGAGGCCATCGACTGGTGCCTGCAGATGGACCAGATCTCGCGCCCGCAGAACGTGGACGCCCTGCTCGAAGCCCTCAACAGGCCGCCTTCCGCACCACCGGAGCCGGAACCGCTGATCGAGCGCCTGAAGCAGAAACTGCCGTGGGGCGGATAGCACGACGATGAAATATCAAATCACCCAATACAGCCTGCGCGGCGCGCGCCCGCACAACGAGGACCGCGTCGGTTACGCCGAGCGCGACAACGCCGTGCTCATGGCCGTGGCCGACGGTCTCGGCGGACATCGCGGCGGCGAGGTGGCGGCGGAGGTGCTGGTACAGTCGCTGATGCACAGTTTCCAGTCGCTGCGCCAGCCCGTGATCCAGCGGCCGTCGGCGTTCCTCGCGCTCGGCATCCTGCAGGCGCACCACGCCATCATCGCGCGCGGCCAGGCGAACACGCCCCCGATCGAACCGCGCACCACCTGCGTCGTCTGCCTGGTACAGAACGGTTACGCCTACTGGGCGCATGTGGGCGACAGCCGGCTTTATCTCATCCGCCAGAATCACGTGCTGCTGCGCACCCAGGACCACACCGCCATCGAGGAAATGCACCAGGGCGGCCTGCTCACGGAACAGGAAATGTTGGATCACCCACAGAAGAGCCACCTGCTCAACTGCCTCGGCGGCGGGGTCAAGCCCACCATCAGCGTGGGTGAGGAAACCCTGCTGCAACCCGGCGACATGCTGCTCGCCTGCACCGACGGCCTGTGGGAGGCGTTCGCGCCGGAGGAGATCACGCGCTACCTGAACGCGCCGGCGCTGGATGAAGGCCTGGAGGAAATGCTGTTCGCCGCGGTGCGCAAGATGAAGCACGGTTGCGACAACGTCAGCGCCGTGTGCCTGCGCTGGGAAGACGCGGTGACCAAAAGCCCGCCGCTACAGGGCAACACCGCGGCGCAGATCGACGAGGCCATGCTGCGCCAGGAGGCGCGGCATCATCTGCCGCAGGTCGCCAAACGGCCGGCCCCGCTCCGCCAACCGGCGGCCGCTGCCGCGGAAGCCGGGGACAAGCCCGACAAGCCGCTGCAAGACCGCATCCAGGAGATCGAGGATTTTCTGAAGAAGCACGAGGCCAAATAAAAATATAAAAGATACCCGCAGATGAACGCGGATATTTATGAAGATTAACGCAGACTGGCTTGAATCAATAATAATCACTTTCTTTTTGTTTTATCTGCGTTCATCATTCTTTTATTCATCAGCGTTATTGACCCGGCACAGTCTTCCTTGAACTGAGGCAGGTCCTGTGGTTGGTGCACGTGCTATCGCGACAAGGTAGGGCCGGGTCAATAACAAAATTCATTAAGATTTTCGATTATTGCGGCGGCTTGGCGACTTCAATACCCCGAGTCGATAGAATAAGAACCGGTGAGCATGTTCAAACAGATTCATGCCGCCGCAATAATCTGCGTTCCAAAATCTTACAAGGAATTTCATGCGGCCCAGCGGACGTAAACCCGACCAGTTACGCGACATCCGGATCACCCGAAATTACACCCGGCACGCCGAAGGCTCGGTGCTGATCGAGTTCGGCGAGACGCGCGTGGTGTGCAACGTCAGTGTCGACGAAAAGGTGCCGAACTTCCTCAAGGGCAAGGGCCAAGGCTGGGTAACGGCCGAATACGGAATGCTGCCGCGCTCCACCGGCAGCCGCATGGCGCGCGAGGCGGCCCAGGGCAAACAGGGCGGGCGCACCATGGAAATCCAGCGCCTGATCGGCCGCGCCCTGCGCGCGGCGGTGGACATGAAACAGCTGGGCGAGCGCAGCTTCACCGTGGACTGCGACGTGATCCAGGCCGACGGCGGCACCCGCACCGCCTCCATCACCGGCGGTTGCGTGGCGCTGGTGGACGCCATCAACCACGTGCGCAAGCGCGGACTGATCACCAACGATCCGCTGCGTCATCTGGTCGCCTCCGTCTCCTGCGGCATCTTCGGCGGCGAGGCGGTGCTGGACCTCGACTATGCCGAGGATTCCAACGCCGGCACCGACATGAATTTCGTGATGGACGACAGCGGCGGCTTCATCGAAATCCAGGGCACCGCCGAAAGCAAGACTTTCTCCCTCGACGAAATGCTGGCGATGACCAAGCTCGCGCAGGCCGGCATCCGCGAACTCATCGCGCAGCAGAAAAAAGCGCTGGGGATTTAATATTTCATGTGTAGGTTGGGGTGAGCGAAGCGAACTCCAACACACGGTCGATGAATGTTGGGGTTCGGCGCTTCGCGCCTTACCCCAACCTACAGAAGTAATTTCTGCGTTCCAGAATTCATATGACAAAACAAGTCGTCCTGGCAAGCAGTAACCCCGGCAAAGTGCGCGAGATCAATCA
>Ga0105094_10001705_pt1 | contig 11521 bp, 8 predicted proteins | sample PPLLak1March2015_2_FD_87023 | JGI IMG/M metagenome (GOLD analysis project Ga0105094, IMG submission 87023) | Freshwater sediment microbial communities from Prairie Pothole Lake near Jamestown, North Dakota, USA - PPLs Lake P8 Core (3) Depth... | ecosystem: Environmental > Aquatic > Freshwater >...
CCAGTCTCGGCGGCGGCCCACTCGGGCGTGGCCGACTTGATCTCCTCGACGAACTTGTCGAAGCCGAGTCCGTGCTCCGCGACGAAGGTCCGGTCGTACCAGCCTTCGGTGACGAGGACGTTCATCCACGCCAGCAGCAGGGCGAGGTCGGTGCCCGGCTTGATCGGCAGCCAGTACTTCGCCTTGCTCGCGGCCACCGAGTAGCGCGGGTCGACCACGATGATCGGGATCCGGCGCGCCACCGCGTTGGAGAACTCCTGCACCTGCAGGTTGTGCATGTTCTCGCCGAGGTGCGAGCCGATCAGCACGAGGCAGTCCGTGTTCTCGATGTCGGTCGGCTCGGGCGAGCCGAGGCCCTGGCCGAAGGTCAGGTTGAAGCCGACGTCGCGCGGGCCGCGGCACTGCGCGAACGAGGCGCCGGCCATGTTGATGCACCCGTAGCTCTTCAGCACGTGCTGGATGAAGCGCACGCCGATGCCGTGGTACAGCATGGCGATCGATTCGGGCCCGTGCTCGCCCTTGATCTTCTGCATGCGCTCGGCGACGTGCGTCAGCGCCTCGTCCCAGGTCGCCGTCTTCCAGGCTTCCTTGCCGCGCTCGCCGGTCCGGATCAGCGGCGTGCGCAGGCGGTCCGGGTCGTTGATCGCGCCCGGCGCGCCGCTGCCGCGCGGGCACAGCCGTCCGCGGCTCTGCGGGTCGATGGGATTGCCCTCGAACTTCCACACCTTGCCGTCGCGCACCGAGGCGAAGCCGGCACAGCGCCAGAAGCACATCTCGCAGAAGGTCGGAACGGTCGTGACCTCGCCGGGGGCAGCGGCGGCGTGGGCGAGGTGGGTGAGGGGTGGGATCTGGGTGGCGGCGGCGCCGGCACCGAACGTTGCTGCGGAGATCTTCAGGAATCTCCGGCGTGAGAGTGCGTTCATCTGTGTCCTGTATTAGTGGAGTGCGGCAGTCGGTTTCCTCATGCCGCGCTACGCAGGGCGGATTGCACGCCTCCCGTTACAAAACCGGTTGATGCAGCGCACTCAAGCGACCGGACTGCTGCGCGACTGTGATGCCGATCACGGACCGGATCGAAGAAAAACGAACGGTCGTTCGCGAACGTCGCACTGGCCCGGAGGCCGTTTTGACTGCTGTCAATGCGTACGAGCTACTACGCATTAACTTGCTGTCATTCATCGACCCACACGGAGCACTCCGCATGAAAGCCAAAGGCAAGTTCCTCGTTCTGTCGTTCCTGCTCGGTGTCGCGATGGCCATGCCCGGCGCCGTCGGCGCGCAGAACTATCCCGACTCGATCAAGCAGATGGTCGGCGCCGCCAAGAAGCAGGTGAAGGTCGTCAACATGGAGCAGTTCAAGGCCGCCTTCGACAAGAAGGAGACGGGTTTGATCGTCGACGTGCGCAACCCCGACGAGTACGCGACCGGGTTTGTGCCGGGCGCGGTGAACGTTTCGCGTGGATTGCTCGAATTCACCATCTGGGACCAGGTGGGCTTTCCCGACAAGACCGACATGGCCAAGAAGATGACGCTGTATTGCAAGTCCGGCGGCCGCTGCGCGCTGGCGACGAAGACGCTGCAGGACCTCGGCTTCACCAACGTCCAGTCGGTCGACATGAAGTTCGAGGACTGGGTCAAGGCCGGGTATCCGGTCGCAAAACCCAAGCAGTAACTCGCGATCCGGACCGCATCGAGGGTCAGTCGGGCCCGGCGCCGGCAACGGCGCCGGGCCCGGTCATCTCGGGCGCCGTCCTTTGCTGATCCGCCGTCGCGCGACGGGTCGCTATCGCGCCGCGCGACCGGGCGCGCCGCAGGCCGACAATGCGGTCGGTGCGAGCGGCACTGGGGCCCATGCGGCAAGCGGGCGGCAGTCGCCGTCGACGCACAACGCGTAGTCGGACCCGAACGCCGAGCGGGCGAGCCTCACTTCGCGGTGCCAGCGCTGCGGCGGGCGGTAGTGCCATGCCGTGCCGACCTTGACGGCGTCCGGCGGCGGTTCCATCCCCGCGCCCGATCCCTGCACGCGCGCCCCGCTGAGGTACAGCCACTCGCCGGCGACGACGTAGTCCTCTTCCCACAGGATCTTCTCGACGGTGTGCTGCCAGCGCAGCGTGAAGCGCTGCGCCGGAACCTGGATCAGCGCCGTGCCGACGACGATGCACAGCGCCGAGGCGATCATGGGCTGGGCTCTACACCGCCTGCGCGCGCTGCCGGCCGCGATGGCGCACCAGATGCCAGGCCGCGAGTGCCGCGCCCAGGCCCAGCCCGATCTCGTCGGTCAGCGGCAGCGCGGCCACGAGGAACGCCGCGGCGACGAACGCCCAGAGACGCTCGATCCAGTTCAGCGGCGCCAACCAATAGCCGATCGCGGTGCCGCCCCACAGCAGGATGGCGACGACCGCCTTGAAGACGACGTAGCCCGTGTCGATCCACGTGCCACCCTGCAGCATCAGCGCCGGCGAGTAGACGGCCATGTAGGGAATGATGAATCCGGCCAGCGCGATCCGCACGGCCTGCACGCCGATCTTCATCCCCGACACGCGCGCGATCGGCGCCGCCGCGAACGCCGCCAGCGCCACCGGCGGCGTCAGGTCGGCCATGATCCCGAAGTAGAAGACGAACATGTGCGAGACGATCAGCGGCACGCCCATCTCCAGCAGCGCCGGCGCGGCCAGCGAACTGGTGATGATGTAGTTCGGGATCGTCGGGATGCCCATGCCCAGCACGAGGCACACCAGCATCGTCAGCGCCAGGCTGAGGAAAAGGCTCTTCTCGCCGAGCTGGATGATGTAGCCGGCGAAGTTCGTGGCGGCGCCCGTCAGCGTCAGCACGCCGATGATCACGCCGACAAGCGCGCAGGCCACGCCGACCGGCAGCGCGTGGCGCGCGCCGTTCGCCATCGCGTCGACCGCGTCGCGCAGCGTCTGCCGGCCGCCGCGCGCGAATACGAGCGCCAGCGCCATGACGGCGATGACGGTCATGACGGCCACGATGCCGAACCTGAAGAAGGCGGAGCACGCGAGGCCGATCAGGATCCAGAACAGGATCTTGATGCCGGTCGGGCCGAAGCGCGAGGCCAGCACGAAGCCGAAGATCAGGACGACGGTCAGGCAGAGCGCGACCATGCCGGAGAACAGCGGCGTGTAGCCGGAGAACAGCAGGAACACCAGCACCATCAGCGGCAGCACCAGGTACCAACGTTCGCGTACCGCGGCCCACGGGTTCGGGCACTCGTCCTTCGGCATGCCGTGCAGCCCGGCGCGGCCGGCCTCGAAGTGGACCATCACGAAGGCCGTCAGGAAGTAGAGCAGCGCAGGGATCGTCGCCGCCACGCAGATGTCGACGTAGGGGACGTTGATCGTCTCCGACATGATGAAGGCGACCGCGCCCATCACCGGCGGCATGATCTGGCCGCCCATGCTCGACGTGGCCTCGACCCCGCCGGCGAATTCGGCCTTGTACCCGAAGCGTTTCATCAGCGGGATGGTGAACTGGCCGGTGGTGACGACGTTCGCCACGCCCGAGCCGTTGATCGTGCCCATCAGCGCGGACGACACCACCGCGACCTTGGCCGGCCCGCCGCGCTTGTGGCCGAACAGCCCGAGCGCGAAGTCGGTGAAGAGCTTGATCATCCCGGCCTGCTCGAGGAAGGAGCCGAACAGGATGAACAGGAAGATGTACGACGACGACACGTAGGTCGGCGTGCCGTAGATGCCCTCGGTGCCGAAGCCGAGCTGGCCGACGATCTGGTCGAAGCCGTAGCCGCGGTGCGCCAGGGTGCCGGGCAGGTACTGCCCGAAAAGGCCGTACAGCAGGAAGGCGGCGCAGATGATCGGCAGCGCGATTCCCATCACGCGGCGCGCGGCTTCGAAGACCAGCACGATGGTCACGATGCCGATCACCATGTCCCAGTCGGTCAGCTCGCCGGCGCGCTGGATCAGGTCGGCTTCGAAGATCCAGTGATAGAAGCTGAAGACGAAGCCGATGCCGCCGACGATCCAGCCGATCCAGCGGCGCCCCGCGGGCGGCATCAGCAGGAAGGTCATCAGCAGCAGGAAGCCGACGTGCAGCGCGCGCACCACCGTGCTTGACAGCGGGCTGAACGCCGCCGTGACCACCTGGAAGGTGGAAAAGGCGACGGCGACCGCGTAGACGGCCGGCGGAAAGCGGAAGGTGCCGTGCTGCAGGTCGGCGTTGGCGTCGGGAACCGGCTGGGTCATCGAGTGGCTCGCAAAAAAAATGGCACAGCCGGAGCTGTGCCATCTTCGATCGGAACTGCGCGGCTGCGGATTACTTTAGCAGTCCGGCCTCGCGGTAGTACTTCTCGGCGCCCGGATGCAGCGGAACCGGGGGGTCCTTCGGAGCGTCGGCCGGGTTGATCGACTTGGCCGCCGAGTGCGCGGCCGCCATCTGGTCGAGGTTGGTGAACAGCGCCTTGGTCATCGTGTACACCATGTCCGCCGGGACGCCCTCGTGCGTGACGAGGAAGTTCTTGACGGTCGCGGTCGGCGTCGCGGCGTGCTCGCCGTAGGTGTTGGCCGGGATCGTGCCGGCCTGGTACGCCGGGTCGCCGATCTTGGCGATGACGTCGGCCGGGATGCTGACCATGTTGATCTTCACCGACGTGGCGAGGTCGCGGATCGAGGCGACGCCGATGCCGGCGGACTGCAGCGTGACGTCGAGCTGGCGGTTCTTGATCAGTTCCACCGACTCGCCGAACGGCAGGAACTCGACCTTGGCGAAGTCCTTGTACGTCATGCCGGCGGCCTTCAGGATCGCGCGGGCGTTCAGCTCGGTGCCGGAGCGCGGCGCGCCCACGGAGATGCGCTTGCCTTTCAGGTCGGCCAGCGTCTTGATGCCCGAGTCGGCGCTGGCGACGATCTGGATGTAGTTGGGGTAGATCCCGGCGACGGTGCGCAGCTTCGCGAGCGGCGTCTTGAAGCCGGCGTCCTCGACGCCCTTCCACGCGTCCGACAGGGAGTCGCCGAGCGTGAAGGCGATCTCGCCGCGGCCGGCCTGCAGCAGGTTCAGGTTCTCGACCGAAGCCTTGGTCGCCTGGACGCTGGTCTTGGCGTCCGGCATGGCCTTGCCGTAGATCTGGCCGAGCGCGACGCCGAGCGGGTAGTACACGCCGCTCTGGCCGCCGGTGAGGATGTTGACGAACTTCTGCTGCGCCGCGGCTCCAGCCGACAGCCCGGCGAACGCCAGGCCGACGACGAAGGAGCGAAACAGGGCACGGGCCGATGAATGCATTCCAGGTCTCCTTGTGGATGAGTCCCGCTTGCTTGCGGGCGTTCTGCGTGTGGTGCGCGGATTATAGGTTCGACATCGGGTCCCGCCCCATGCGGTCGAACCCGGTGCGTAGTCAACGCAGCGGACCGGCCGCCCGCTGACCGCCGGCTCTGGCAGACTCGCGCCCATGAACCCCGCCATCGAGTCCTCCCTTGCGTGCTGGCACGCGATGATCGCGAGCGGCGACACCGGCCGCCTGCGGTCGCTGCTGGCACCCGACTGCGTGTTCCGTTCGCCGGTCGCCCATCAGCCGTACCGCGGCGCCGACCGCACGGAACTCGTCCTCTCGACGGCAGCCGCCGTCTTCGAGGACTTCGCGTACCACCGCCGGTTCGCCAACGGCAACGACGTCGCCCTCGAGTTCTCGGCGCGCATCGGCGCGACGGAGTTGAAGGGCATCGACCTGATCCGTTTCGGCGACGACGGCCTGATCACCGAATTCGAGGTGATGGTGCGGCCGGCCAGCGGACTGCAGGCGCTCGGCGCGGAAATGGCGCGCCGCCTGACGGGGCGCCTCTGAGGCCGGGTCGGGCGATGGCCCCCCGCGCGTACGCCGCCTTCTAGGCCGTCGCGGCGGGCAGGAACTCGCGCAGCGCCGCCTGCAGGGCGGCCGTGTCGACCGGCTTCGACAACACCCTGCGGACGCCGGCGGCCGTCGCGGAGCGCGGATCGAGCAGGTCGCTGCGCCCGCTGTACAGCACCACCGGCACCCCGGCGCGCCGGGCGACGAGCGCGCGCGTCAACTCCATCCCCGTCATTCCCGGCATCGTGTGATCGGTCAGCACGACGTCGAACCGCTCGGGCTCGAGCGAAAACCAGTGCAGCGCGTCGGCGGGATCGCTCGCCGCCACGACTTCGAGCCCCCAGCCCTGCAGCAGTTCGCGCATGTAGCCCAGCACCGACGGCTCGTCCTCGACCAGCAGGACGCGCCCGCGCAGCGCGGGGGCGTCGCGTCGGGCTTCCTCGGGCGCGCCGTCGGACGGCGTGCCGTCGCGCGCGGCCACCGGCAGCAGCACCCGGAACGTGGTGCCCCTGCCGCGCTGCGACTCGACGAGGACATGGCCGCCGTGCTCGTGCACCACGCCGTGCACGATCGACAGTCCCATGCCGGTCCCTTGCCCGATGTCCTTGGTCGAGAAGAACGGATCGAACATGCGGTCCAGCACGCCGGGCGGAATCCCGGGGCCGGAGTCTGCCACCGACACTTCCGTGAACGTCCCGGAGAAGCGGTGGCGGCAACTGGCGCACGTCATCTCGGGCACGTGCACGAACTGCGCGTTGACCACGATGCGTCCGCTCTCGTCCATGGCGTCGCGCGCGTTGATGCAGAGGTTGAGCAGGACCTGGTGCGCCTGCACCGGGTCGACCAGGGCCACCGGATCGCCGTCGACGTGCGAGCGCAGTTCCAGCGAGGCGGGCAGGGTCGCGCGCAGCATGCGGGTCGACTCGCTGACGAGCGACCGCAGCGCGACCGCCCGCGGCTCGCTGCGCTGGCCGCGGCTGAACGCCAGCATCTGCTGGATCAGGTCGCGCGCGCGGTGGCACGACTGCTCGGCCTGGCTCAGATAGGCCTGCAGCTTCGGATCCGCGGAACCCGCGGGGCGCTCGGAGGCGAGGGCGATGTAGCCCATCACGCTCGTCAGGATGTTGTTGAAGTCGTGCGCGATGCCGCCGGTCAGGTGGCCGATGGCCTCCATCTTCTGGGCCTGCTGCAGCTGCGACTCGAGCTCGCGGCGCCGGGCCTCGGCCTGCGTGCGGGCCGTGACGTCGCGGCCCATGTACAGCACGTGCGGTGCGCCGCGGTGCTGGATCGGCACGCCGCGCAGCTCCAGGTCGTAGCGGGCGCCGTCCTGCCTCAGCAGCGTGGTCTCGAACACGATCGGCTCGCCCGCGAGCGCCCGTGCGTGGAGCGCCCGGATCGCCTCCGCGTCCGCGGGCGGATTCGCGAAAACGCGATCGTTTCCGACGACCGTGTCGCGCGTGTAGCCGCTCATCGCCTCGTAGGTCGCGTTGACGTCGACGATGCGGAAGTCGGCGTCGCGCAGTACCAGCGCGTCGGCCGAGGCGTTGAAGATGGCGCGGTACTGCTCCTCGCTGTCGCGCAGCGCCTGCTCGGCGCGCTTGCGCTCGGTGATGTCGCGGATCGTGGCCAGCACGATCTGGCGACCGTCGAGCTCGAGCCGGTTGGCCGTGATCTCGACCGGGAAGATCGTCCCGTCCTTGCGACGGTGCCAGCGCAAGGGAATGTTGAGCGTCCCCTTGCCGTCGCGGATCGAGGGCGCGGTCGACTCCGGCTCGTTCGACAGGTCGGTGGCGGCCAGCCGCAGCAGTTCGTCGCGGGAGTAGCCGTACATCTGCACCGCGGCGAGGTTGACGTCCACCAGGCGCAGCGTCTCGGCGTCCACCAGCACGACGGCCGCCGACTCCATCTCGAACAGCAGGCGGTAGCGCTCCTCGCTCGCCCGCAGCGCCGCCTCGGCGCGACGCCGCTCCGTGATGTCGCGCGCGATCGCGAGCACGTGCGGTTCGCCTCGGTGCCGGATCGGCAGGTATCGGATCTCGACGTCGAAGGCTTCGCCGTCCTTGCGGATCGTGCGCGTCTCGAGCTGGCCGGTCTCGCCCTCGATCGCGCGCTGCATCATCCTGATCCGCCGCGCGACGTCGAGCGTCGGCAGCCGGTCGCCGAAGGTCGAGCCGACGATTTCCTCGCGCGTGTAGCCGTACAGCGCGGTGAACGCCTCGTTGACGTCGACGATGCGGATGTCGCGGCTCCACAGCACCAGCGCGTCGGCCGAGCCCTCGAAGATCGCCCGGTACTGCTCCTCGCGCAGCCGCAGCGCCTCGTGGTCGGCCTTGCGGTCGGTGATTTCGCGGATGAACGCCAGGATCCGCTCCTTCCCGCCGATCGTGGCGCGCTTCAGGACCACCTCGTCCCAGTGCAGGCTGCCGTCCTTGTTCCGCCGGTGCCACTCGAACCGCACCGGCTCGCCGCTGCGCGCCCGCTCCAGGTGGCGGGCCGCCTCCACCTCCGTGTACGGCGCAACGTTCGAGCTGACGTCCGCGATCCGCACCGCGAGCAGCTCGTCGTGCGTGTAGCCGAAGCTGCGGCAGGCCCGCGGGTTCACGTCGACGACGCGACCGGTGTCGAAGTCGTGCACGAAGATGGCGTCCTCGGCGGCCTCGAAGATCGAGCGGTAGCTGGCCTCGGAGGCGCGCGCGATCGCGTCGGCGCGCTGTCGCTCGAGTTCGGCGGCGGCGCGCGCGGCGAAGATCTTCAGCAGCGCCTCGGTGAGGGCGCGGTCGTGCAGCGGCTGGCGATGCAGCGCGACGATCAGGCCGACCTGCCGTCCGCCGGCGTCGCTCATGGAGTGCGCGGCGTAGCTGTCGAAGCGCTGGGCGTGGAACAGGGTGCCGGGGGTGAACTCGTCGTGCACCCCGGCGGCGACGAAGCGCGACTCGCGGCCCACCATCGCACGGCACGGCGTGCCCTCGATGTCGTAGTCGAACGGACGCAGCAGCTGGCCGTCGAGCCAGGTGGCCAGCGAGATCACGCGGCGGGGCTCATCCCGGTCGAAGCGCGCGATCATCGCCGCGTCGACGTCGAGGATCCGGGCGAGGCTGGCCGCCAGTGCTCCGAAGACGTCGCCGCCGTCGTTGCGCGACACCGCGAGCGCGGCCGCGGTGGTCTTGGCCAGTGTCCGCTCCAGCCGCGTCGCCTCCGATGCGGCCGTCATCGGAAGCGCGTCGCCGGGGTGCACGATCGCCTTATGCCGCGGCCGGCTCGGTGCGACCGGCGTCCTCGCCCTCGATGCGCCGGGCGATCCGGTCGGACCAGGCGGTCGGCTTCATCGTCTGGCGCTCCGCGAGGATGTTCCGCGCGAGCCGCGGGCGGCCGGCGCGCCGGGCGGCGTCGATCAGCGTGAGCGACAGCAGGTCGCGCTGCGCGTGGCTGCCGCCGAACCGGTGGGCCGTATCGCGCGTCGCCTGGATCTGCTCGACGGCGGTGTCGAAGTCCTGCCGGGCATACGCGCGGACGCCGAGCGCCAGCGGCAGGCCGACCTCGCGGGCCATCAGGCCGGCGCTCGCGGGGCCTTCGAGGGCGGTTGCCTGCAGCTCGAGCTGCAGGCGGCCGGCGGCGGCGGTACGGCCGGCCGCGGCGAACGACAGCATCGCGTGCAGGTCGTTGAACGCGTAGTGGCCGCGTTCCACGTCGAGACGCGACTCCCAGTTGGCTGCCACGGCATCCCAGCGGTCGCCGACGTCGACGCCCTCGAGCGTGAGGCGCCACAGCATGGCGGTCGCGTCGACCAGCGACAGTGCGAACACCGCGGGCTCCGGGTGCACGGCGGTGTCGTACAGGTGGAGCACGCGGTCGATGTTGCCCAGGTCGAGATGGAACAGCGCCAGGTGCCACCAGTTGTGGAAGGCGAAGGCGTTGTCGGGTGCCCAGTCCTGCTCGCGCGACTGCAGCCAGTCGATGCCGTCGTCGATGCGGCCCTGCATCTCCATCACGTGCGCCACGGCGTGCACCGCCCAGCCGTCCTTCGGCTCGATGGCGAGGGCCCGGTGCGCCGTGCGCTCCGCCTCGGGGTACTGGTTGCACTCCTCCAGGCCGAACGCCTGCATTCCGAGGACGTACGAATAGCCCGGCACCTCCGCGCTCCAGTGCGGCAGGACGCGCGCGATGCGGTTGCGCAGGTTCAGCGCGTCGCCGCGCAGGAAGTCCATCAGGTGTGCGGTCTGCAGCGCGACGGCATCGCGCGGGTGGTCGACCAGCACCGCGTCGAAGGTCCGGCAGGCGTCGTCCCACTCGTAGCGCACGAGCTGGTCGCCGGCGGCCAGCAGCCGCTGCTCGCGGGGCGTCATGAGCGCGGCGTGCGCGCGCGCGGCGTCGAGGGCCGCCACGGCGTCCGGGACGTACTTCTTCTCGGTCAGCGTGTAGAGCAGGAACGCCTTGAACAGATGCGCCGACACGAACGACGGGTCGGCGGCCAGCGCCGCATCGAGCGTGGCGAGGGCGTCGCCGCGATAGGACTGGAACTGGGCGAGGGCGATCTCGTAGTGCTGGATGGCAAGGTCGGATGTCGTCGAGTGGGCGACATCCCGGGCGTCACGGATCATCGGAATCTCCTGGATTGCAGGCGCTCGCCGCAGGCGGGCGCCACCGGGTTCGTCGGGTCGAAGCCGCGGCCTGCGCGATCTCCGCAGTGTCGCGGGCTTCGAACGAGGCGCCGAGTCTAGGAACGGCGAGGCGCGCTGTCGCCGGCTTTTACCCTGCGATTACTCATTGATACACGGCGGTTACATGCCGCCGTCGCGGCCCGTGCCCGGTGGCGCGGGCGGGGCGGGAACGTACATGTAGCCAGCCCCCCGCACGGTGCGGATGGCCCGCGGGCTTTCCGGATCGTCCTCGATCTTCCTCCGCAGCCGGGTGATGCGGATGTCGATGGAGCGATCGAAGGGCTCCCACTCGCGGTTGCGCGTCAGCGTGAGCAGGCGGTCGCGGCTGAGCACCTGGTTCGGATGGTCGAGGAAGGCCCTCAGCAGGTCGAACTCCATCGCCGTCAGGCTCACCTCCGCGCCGTCGCGGTCGAACAACTGGCGCGCCGCGACGTCGAGCGAGCAGCGCCCGATCGGCAGCCTCGGATTGGCCATCCGGCCCGCCCCCGCCGCAGCCGGCTGAAGTCGCCGCATCACGCTCCGGATGCGCGCGCGCAGTTCGCGGGGATCGAACGGCTTGCCGATGTAGTCGTCGGCACCGACCTCGAGGCCGATGATGCGGTCCACCGTCTCGCTCGCGCCGGTGATCATGATGATCCCGACGCTGTGGTGCGCGCGCAGATAGCGGGCGAGCGACAGGCCGTCCTCGCCGGGCAGCGCGAGATCGAGCAGCACCACGTCCGGGACGAAGGTCTCGAGCGCCGCACGCATCGCTGCGCCGTCGTCGACGGCCACCGCTTCGTAGTCGTGGCTGCCGAGGTAGGTCGTCAGTACGCCGCGAATCTCGGCGTCGTCATCGACGATCAGGACCTTGCCGCTTGTCATCGTCGCTGCCTGGAGGGTTCGAGACCTGGGTCGCTTGATTCCGGAAACGCCGTGCGGATTACACACCGATACAAACGCGCGTTCAATCGAAAGGAGCGCGTTACGCGCGGCTCCTAACGTGCGCCTCATGTCGCGGCCGGGCAACCGCGGCGAAAGGAGAGGCGCCATGAACACCGAATACGCA
>Ga0105094_10001707_pt1 | contig 11514 bp, 9 predicted proteins | sample PPLLak1March2015_2_FD_87023 | JGI IMG/M metagenome (GOLD analysis project Ga0105094, IMG submission 87023) | Freshwater sediment microbial communities from Prairie Pothole Lake near Jamestown, North Dakota, USA - PPLs Lake P8 Core (3) Depth... | ecosystem: Environmental > Aquatic > Freshwater >...
AGATTGGCCTACAATTTTTGCCAATGGCATCCCTCGGTCAGGAACTCAAGAGAGAAAGAGAGCTCAGAGGAATCTCGCTCCGGGAGATCGCCGACTCCACCCGGATCAGCCTGAAATTCCTTCAGGCCCTCGAAGACGACAGGCTGGACGTCATACCGGGGGATTTTTTCGTCCGCGCCATTCTCCGCGCTTACGCCAGGAGCATCGGCATCGATGAGAACCAGGCGCTCAACAAGTACCAGGAAGTCTACACTTTTGAAGAACAGCTGCAATACGGGGAATCCCTGGAGCAGCCGAGGCCGCGGCCGAAACCCCTGTCCCGTCTGTTCATCCGCAAAAGCGTCTGGATAACTGCGCTGGCCCTCCTGGTCATCGGACTCGGGGTCGTCCTTCTCTACTACTTCTTCTTTGCCCCGGAAAACAAGCCGCCCGTCTCCTCTAAACCGCCTCAGCCCGTCGCTCAGTTCGAGGTCCCGAAGCGGTATCCCCCTCTGGAACCGGTGCCGCTGGTTGAGGAGATAAAAGGACTTCGCCTCGAGATGGTGTTCGTCGAGGAAACCTGGATCCACGCCTTTGCCGACGGGGAATCCGTCTGGGACGGAATCAAGAACAAGGGAGAATCGCTCGACATCAGGGCCGAGCAGGAGGTGCGATTGAGCATCGGCAACGCCGGCGGCCCGGAGCTGACCATCAACGGGCAAAAGGCCAAGCCGTTCGGACCGAGCGGGACGGTCCTTCTGGACATCCAGATCACCCCGGAGAATTACCTCAATTTCCTTGTCCCGGAAGGCGAGAAAATAGGCTAGGACCATGGAAACAGCCAGAAGAAAGGGACCTCGCTTCATCGCCGCCTTCGTCATCTTGCTCGTCCTCCTCTTCTTTGCCATCGAGTACTTCATCCGCACCTCCCAGGAGTTTTCTCCTACGTCCGTCACCAACGTGCTCCTCTCCATGATGCAGGTCATCGTCCTGACCCTATTTCTCGTGCTCCTTTTCATCCTGGGGCGAAACCTGGTTAAGCTCTATCTCGAGCGCAAAAGGAATATCGTCGGCTCCCATTTCAAAACCAGGCTGGTCCTGTTCTTCATCGCCTTGAGCATCATCCCCACCTTCCTCCTGTTCTTTTTCGCCAGCGACCTGATCAGCCGTAACATCGAACTCTGGTTCAGGACGCCTTTCGACAAGGTTATCGAGGACACCAAGAGTGTCGCCGACGGCGTCTACACCAACGCGGAAGAGACGGCCTACCATTATGCCGTCGTGCTGAGCCGCGAAATCCAGGGCCGGAGGCTCGTCCAGGTGGAGAACAGGCTGGCCCTCAGGGATTTCATCCGCCAGAAGCTCAGCGAGTACAGGCTCGACGAAATCGGCATCTACCTGGATGACGAGGAGCTGTTCACCTATCTCAACCCCGGCCTGCCGCTTCAAGACTACAAGTCGGTCCAGCCCGGCCTCGTCCAGAAAGCGCGTCAGGGCAATCGCTTCAGCAGCATCGAGCCCATGGGGGCGGGAGAGATGATCCGGCGCGGCGTCGGGTTCGACTTTGCCGGGGTCGGCCATGTCCTGGTCACCGCGGGCCGCTTCTTTCCCCAGAGCTACACGCAACGGATCAGCACGATCAACGCCTACGTCCAGAGATACCAACTCCTCGCCCCCCAGAAGATCACCGTCAAAACGTTCTACATCTTTATCCTGATGTTCATCACCCTGCTCATCATCTTCGCGGCCAGCTGGAGCGGGCTCCATCTGGCCAAGGGGATCACCGTGCCCATCGAGAAGCTCGCCCTGGCCACCAAGGAGGTTTCACGCGGCAACTTGGACGTGCGGGTCGAAGACGAGGCGACCGACGAACTGGGAACGCTCATCGACTCGTTCAACCAGATGATCTCCGACCTCCAGGACAGCCAGCTCCATATCGCCCAGAAGACCGCTGAGCTCGAGAACCGAAAACAATACATCGAGACTGTCCTCCACAACATCACCACCGGCGTCATCACGCTTGACTCCGATGGGAAGATCACCACCATCAACCCTTCGGCCCGGGAGATGTTGATCCTCGAAGACAAGAATCCGGTCGGCAAGACTTTCCAGGAGGTCCTGGTCGACGACAAGTACGGCGAGATCGTCAAGAACATCGCCTGGGGAATCAAAAACAAGTATCGATTGTCCAACAAGGAGATCAGCATCGTCTCCAACGGTCAGACAACCACCCTGGCCTTGGCCCTCTCCCCCCTGCCCCAGGCCAACGGCGATTTCTCAGGCATGATCGTGGTCTTTGACAACCTGACTCAGCTCATCAATGCTCAGAAGATCGCCACCTGGAAGGAAGTTGCCCAGAGGGTTGCTCACGAGATCAAGAACCCGCTGACTCCCATCCAGCTCTCGGCCGAACGGATCATCAAGATGCTGAAGAAGCAGGACCCCAATTCCCCGACGGTGATCGAGGAAGGGGCAAAGACCATCATCCAGGAGGCCCGGACGATCAAGTCCATGGTCGATGAATTCTCCAACTTCGCCCGCATGCCCAAAGTCGAGCTCCGGCCGGCCGATCTGCGATTTATCGTCGAGCAGACCGTGGCCCTTTTCCGCGGCATCTTCGCCCAAGTCGAGTTCGAAGCCGATCTGGCGGCCGACCTTCCCGACTCCCTGCAGCTCGACCCGGAGCAGATGAAAAGGGTCCTGATCAACATCTTCGACAACGCGATTGAGGCCATGAACAAAAAGGGGAAGATCAGGGTCCGGGCCGTCTTCGAGAAGAAACAACAACAGGTCTCGATCGAGATCTCGGATACAGGGCCGGGCATATCGATCGAGGACAAGGCCAAGCTCTTCCTGCCCTATTTTTCCACCAAGAAGAAGGGTACCGGCTTGGGACTGGCCATTGTCAACCAGATCATCCGTGAGCACAACGGGGCAATCCGGGTGGAGAACGTCCAGCCGACCGGGGCCAGATTCACGATTCAATTGCCCGCATGATCAAAGAAAAGATCCTCATCATCGACGACGAATCCAGCATCTGCTCCTCGCTCAAGGGAATCCTGGAGGACGAGGGCTTCCTGGTCAAGACCGCAGAGTCCGGGGAACAGGGGCTGGAGCTCCTGAAGAGCCAGAATGTCGACCTCGTGCTTCTCGACATCTGGCTGCCCAAGATGAGCGGCATCGAGGTCCTCAAAAAGATCAAAGTGATGGAGGAAAGCCCCCAGGTGGTCATGATCTCCGGGCACGGCACGATCGAGACGGCGGTCACGGCGACCAAGCTCGGCGCTCACGACTTCCTGGAGAAGCCGCTCTCCCTGGAGAAGGTTGTCCTCACCGTTCGCAACGCCCTGCGGCAGAAGAAACTCGAGGACGAAAACGTCCTGCTCCGTGAGCGCCAGCGCGGCCGCTACTATCTCATAGGAGAGAGTCCGTCCATCCAGGCGCTGAGGAGAGATATCGACATGGCGGCCCAATCCGGCGGCCCTGTCCTCGTCTACGGAGAGAACGGAACCGGCAAGGAGCTCGTCGCCCGTCTCATCCATCAGCTCAGCGTGCGCAAGGAGAAAAGGTTCGTCGAAGTCAACTGCTCGGCCATCCCCGAGGAGATGATGGAGACGGAGCTCTTCGGCTACATCGAGGGCGCCTTCCCCCAAGCCGTCAGGGACAAAAAGGGGAAGATCTGGGTGGCCGACGAAGGCACTCTCTTCCTCGATGAGGTCGGCGACCTGAGCCTGAAGACCCAAGCCAGATTTCTGCGGGCGATCGAGGAGCGGCGCTTCGAGCCGCTGGGCGCGTCCAGGCCGCTTCCTTTTGACTGCCGCATCATAGCGGGGACGACCCGGAGCCTGAGAGAGCTCATCGCCAGGGGACGCTTCCGCGAGGACCTCTTCTTCAAGCTCAATGTCATCCCCCTCACCCTGCCGCCCCTGAGGGAAAGACCCTATGACATCCCCCATCTGATTGACCACTTCCTCCGGCATTTCGCCGTGGAATATGGGAAGAAGCCCAAGACGATGTCCCCGGAGGCCATCGGAGCGTTCCTGCGCTACGTCTGGCCGGGGAATGTCAGCGAGCTGATGAACGTTATTGAGCGGTTCGTCATCATGGTTCCCGACGATGTCATCACCGGCTCCCACCTTTCCCTCCTCGTCGAGACACGCGAGCTCGAGTACCTCTCCGGGTTCTTTGAAGGCCGGGAAAGCCGGACCCTGGAAAAGGCCAGGGAGCGGTTCGAAAGACGGTACATCCACGGGATGCTGATGAGGAACGGATGGGACATCCCCCAGTCCGCTTCCGACCTCAACCTGGAGGAAGGTCAGCTCCGGGAAAAGATCAAGGCCTTGAACATTACGTTTGTATCCTGAATATCCGTCCATGCCCCTCGATCAAACCGAGGCCATCGTCCTGCGAAGCTTCAACATCGGCGACCAGGATAAGGTCGTCGTCCTCTTTTCCAAGGAAAAAGGGCTGCTCCGAGGTGTGGCCAAGGGTGCGCGGAAGTTCGGCAACCGGTTCGGGAGCAGCCTCGAACCCATGTCGCTCGTCAAGGTCTTCTATTACGAGAAGGAGCGCAAGGAGCTGGTGACAGTCAGCCAGGCCGACCTTATCGAGTCCTTCTTCGATGTCCACAGGGATTTCCGGAGCGCTTGCACCCTGAGCTATTTTGCCGAACTCGTCGAGGAGTTCTTTCCCTCGCGGGCCAAGGAGGACCTTGTCTTCCGGCTCCTCTACTCCGTCTTGCTGGCGATCAAGGGAAAAGGGGACTTGGGGATAGTGAGCCGCTATTTCGAGGCCTGGTTCCTCCAGATCAACGGGCTCCTGCCCGATTTCCGGCGCTGCCGGAAGTGCCGCAAGCGCCTGACCGTAGGGGGCTGGCTGTCTCCTAGGATGGACGGCGTTTACTGTGGGGCTTGCGCGCCGCTTAAAAAAGATGCGGTCCCGGCCGAATTCGTCCCCTTCCTCAATTGGGTCCGGAAAAACGCCCCTCCCATGGCAGGCGGCCCGTGCTGTCCGGCCGCCCAGCTCGAAGCCATCGGCAAAGTTCTCCAGAGCATCATTATCTATCATCTCGAGCGGGAGCCGAAAAGCCTTCACTTCCTCAAATAGAGGACGAGTAGGACGGCCCCGATCCAGAGCACGATGTTGAGGAGCATCGGCTTGTCCTGGATGATGATTTCCTCCGGGCTCCCTCCCTTGCCCTTGAGATGGACGAGGTAGAGATAGCGGAAAATTCCGTAGAGGACGAAGGGGGCTGTCCAGACGAGGTGAGAGGTGCCGAATTTTTCCACGGTCTCCTCTGAGATCGTGTAGAGGCAATAGGCAATCAGGGTCGAGGCGGTGACCACGGCGATCATCTGGTCGAGCAGATAGGCGCTGTACTCCTTGAGGATGGGCCGGTGCTCGATCGCTTTGTCTTCGAGAAGGATGAGCTCATGGCGTCTCTTCCCCATAGACAGGAGGAGAGCCAGGAGAGTCGTGCAGATCAGTAGCCACGAGGAGATGGGCACCGCGATGACCAGGCCGCCCGCCACCACCCGGATGACAAACCCTGCGGCGATGACAAAGATATCGAGGATGACGACCTGCTTGAGCTTGAGAGAATAAGCTACCTGGAGAAAGAAATAGACGACCAAAGCCAGGAAAAAGTCCCGCTGCAGAAAGAAAGCAGCCGTCAGCCCGGCCGAGGCCAGCACCACAAAGAGGATCAGCGCCTGGGAAGGGCTGATCTCGCCCTTGGCGATCGGCCGCTTCGATTTCTTGGGATGGTTCCGGTCTTCCTCCCGGTCGCGGAGGTCATTAAAGATGTAAAACGCCCCGGAAATCACACAAAAACAGAGAAACGCCCCGGCTGTTTTGAGCAGGAGAGGGACGGAAAAGAACTTCTGGGCGAAGATAAGAGCCGCGAAGACAAAAAGGTTTTTGGTCCACTGGGCCGGCCTCATGGACTGGATGACGGCTCGAACGGTCATGGCGGTCTCGCGCTATTGTATTAAAAAGCACCGGTCATGGCAACTTCCGTTTTAGCCGGCAGCTCTTTCCAGGTCCATTCCTCCGCATTGACCCGGTGCCGGGCCTGTGATATACGTGGATAGCCGAAGCCTGAATCGGGAGACACAGAATGGACGAAAGCATCAAGCCAAAGCAGGAATATCCTCCAAAAATCACGGGCGGGCTCATCCTCATCCTCCTCGGCGTTCTTTTCCTGATGAGCGAGATGGGCAGGGTCTCTTGGACGGATTGGTGGGCTTATTTCCTCGTGGGGTTGGGCGCGATTTTCCTTCTGGAAGGTCTTATCCGGGCCTTCTCGGCCGAAGGCCGCCGTAGTGCCGGGGGGCGGCTTGTCGCCGGGCTCATCCTGGTCGTAATAGGCGGCTCTCACCTCATCGGGTTTGAAGAGTGGTGGCCTCTCGTCCTGATCGCCGTCGGCGTCGGCGTCCTGATTTCCGCGTTGGTCAAAAAGTAAGCCCCGGATGCAAGGGCTGATTCCCACTCTGCACGTCCTTGGAAAAACACTGCCTGAAGCCTGGGAAAAAGCTGTCCTGGCCTGCTGGGAGAAAGGGGCGGCCATCCAAACCGAATACGACAAGCCGGGCGACCCGCCCAGCCGGGACTGCACCATGATGTGGGTTGTCGATGACCCCTTCCTGGAGCCGCGCATCCACCGCGCCTTCCCGGGCGGCCTGGAGGACCTCGAGGTCTATCGGCAGGAAGTGGTGGAGGGAGTCCATGACCACTGGATCGCCCCGGACGAAGGGAAATGGACGTATACCTACCACAAGCGCCTGTTCGCCTACGAGATTGAGGGCGCGGTCATCGACCAAGTCAACTATATCGTCGATAAGCTCAGCCGAGCCGGACATTCCCGGCGGGCCCAGGCCATCACCTGGAACCCCAAGCTCGACCCTCCCACCTATGATCCTCCCTGCCTGCAGCGGATCTGGTGCCGGCTCCTTCCTGACGGGCAGGGAGCGTTGGTCCTCAACATGAACACCCACTGGCGCTCGCGGGACGCGTACAAGGCGGCCTATATGAACGCCTTCGCCCTGACCGATCTGCAGCGGGTGATCGCCGGCCGGATCGCAGAAAAGACGGGCCGTCCCGTGCGCGTGGGCCGGTACGCCGACCTCGTCGACTCCTTCCATATCTATGGTTCCTACTTTGGGGAATTCAAGGGCTTTCTATCGCTCGTCGAAAAGCGGAGTTTCGAAGACCGCACCTGGAACTCCGAGTACGCTGAGCCGATGTTCGCTGAAGCCAGGGAAAAGTTGAAGCGAGAAAAGGAAGGCGGCTAGACTCCCCGACCTCATCTATTACTTCCAGATCATCCTCTGGACAATCAATTCCTCGAACCCGTTTTCTTTTTCGCGGTAATGATAGAGGCAGCCTATCTTTGCTTTCGCATAGTTGATTTGAGGGAAGAATTGGGCATATCCGGTGTTCAGACTTTTCCGGCCGATGAAAACTCCATCGGCATTGAAGATGTCATATAAGAACTCTCCGGCGTTCTCCCCCGGCTCATAGGTCATGACAAAGAGGCGGCCCTCGTCGTCGACGAAAAAAGAGCTCATGGGGGGAAGGGGATCGGGAAAATAGCGGTCATGTAAGATCCCGGATTCGTCATATCCCGGGCCGAGTCGTGCTTTTTTTATTTCTCCCGTGGCCACGACGGGGCGGTAGTCTTTTCTGATTTTCCTTCTGAGATTCCCTCGCAAGTCGTAATCGAGAATCTCATACCCTCGCTCTTCGTTGGCTATGTAGATGTGGTCCTTTGAAACCCGCCAGATAAATAATGGGGGAAGCGTTTTATTGTCCAGATTATATTTGTGGCGATCCAATTCCTTGATTTCTTTGAAGTCCGGCGTGCAAAGAGACAGAGTATAAGGAAAAGGCTGGTCTCTTGAATCCCGATCCTCGTATTTCGGCCTGTACACCAGCAGAGTACCGGCTTCAAGAGGGTAGCAATAAGAAATTGAAAAAAGAGGCCGGATCTCCTGAAGGAGATGTCCTTCTTTATCGAAGACAATATATTTTCTCATTCGATCCGTAAGGGCGATTCTTCCATCTGCAAAGACCCTGTTGAGGAAAGGCCACTCCAGCTCTCCGGGCCCCTGGCCGAAACTTCCAAAGCTGTCGAGAAACTCGCCCTCCTCATTGAATCGATAGATGAAATCCCTTTTATTTTTGAACGCGACGATATAGATATTCCCTTCTCCATCGACGTCGAATTCTCCCGGCTGGCCCAGCCCCGCCTCGGCCAAGTCTTCTCTTTCCAGATCGATTGCCAAGACAGGTTCCAGGTCAAATGTCGATGGCTCTCCCTTAAAATGGTATGGTTCGAGGTGATTGATGACGATTTCAACCCCGGCCTCGTAAGCCTTGTCGACCCGGGTTTTGGAGGAGCAAGAGAAGACGGATCCAGATATAAGCAAGATGAATACGGGCCAATTGCTTCTAGACACGAGGCTCCCCATTCTTAAACTCCGCTTTATAATACGCCGTTGATAACCTATTTATTTATGCTTCGCGCTTTTGCTGTCTGCTATTTCGCTTGCGGCGGCTTTCTTCTTTTTGCCCTCCGAGCGGCCAGGCGCGGGGTCTCAATGCCGACCTTCCGTCCCGCCAGGATCCATTCCACGGCCGCCTCGATCCGGCGGGTTTTCGTCTCGAGCCGCTTCGCGCTCTGAATCCACCACCCCCAGAGCTTTCTCTGGGAGGCGGAAAGAGCGTCGAATTTCTCCCGGGCGCCGGGCCGCGCCCCCAAAGCGTCTAGCAGCTCGGCCGGGGTTCTCGCGTCCCGGTCGATCGCGTCGAGCGTCGACCACGACCCGTCGCGCTCGGCCTCGCGCACCCTGGCCAGTCCGGCCTCGCACATCCGCCCCTCGGCCGAAAGCCTGGCCACGCTCTTCTTATTCCTGGCTGACCAGATGCTTCCGGGCTTTCGCGGCGTCCACCTCTGCATGTATCGCTCCCCGTCGAGGGCCCTCACGGTCGAATCGATCCAACCGGAGCAGATAGCTTCGTCCAGGGCTTCCTCGTAGGTGACCGACTTTTTCCCGGTTCCCTTTTTATAGTAAGCCAGCCAGATTTCCGGGGTCTTGTCATGATTGGCCGCGAGCCATCGCCGCCAGGCCTCCCGATCCCAGAACAATTTGGGCTTGATCGGTGTTTTCATATCGATGCTCTCCGCTACCTCGAGCGTCCGCAACGCTCCAGCCTCCCATTTTCTTTGAAAAGGCCCGCCGTATCAAGATCCACTCGAAGATCTGAATCGGCCGAAACGCCATTCCGGATTACTTTAAGTTCCATAGAGCCTTCGCCAGCGGCAACGAGCGATACCAGGAAAAAACGAAGAAAAAGGATGGCCTCGACTTGACATATCTTCCCCCCTGCAAAGTTGCCATCCAGAAAGATATTAGATCACAGGAAGAGATGATTTCAAACAGGAATGATCCGTCGAGGCAGGGAATATGGTCTCCTCTGAACTGTATAGTATGTGCCGGCACACGCACATCGATGATTTGACATCACTGTCCTTGAAAGCTAAATTGAAGCCAGGAGTCATAGGACAGAAAGGGGAAGGATTATGAAGTCGAAAATAGCCTTTATATCAGCAATGATATCGCTCTCAATTCTCGTCGCTTTCGATGTCTTTGGACAACAAGAAGCTCGATGGAAAGGCAAGATTGAGGAGGAGGACGAGGTTAAGATTATCAAAAATCCAAACAAGCCTCTATACGGAGAAATTGAGTTCGAGTTAGAAGAAGATTTAAGCATCGGCAATAACGAAGATGAGAACTATTCATTTAACCGGGTCAGGGGGCTAGTTGTGGATGAAGAAGAAAATATCTACGTATCGGATACAGATAATCGGAGAATCCAGAAGTTCGATCGCCACGGAAAATATCTGCAGACATTCGGCATAAGTTCCCTTGAGCAGCCGATGAAAGCCCTCCTGGATAAAAAGACGGGCTTCCTATATGTTCTGGATAGTGGAGCTATAGAAATATTTGATAAAGAGGATGCATGTCTGGCTCACATCCCTATCGAACCCAGCGACTTTTTTCTGTCCCCGGATGGGAATATCTTTGTCGTGACATATTCAGAACCGTTCGTATTTCTCAGGAAGGTCAACTCTCAGGGCCGGATTCTCAGGGAACTCGCCAAGTTTCCTTTTGAACAGATCGTAGGGGGATTTTTTGAGGGCATGCTGCCCGGGGATGATCGGGCAGGCATCGAGTATGACTTCTTCGTCACTCAAATAGATATTCAGACCTTAATTTACGGATATTCGAGAGAGTATGAGTTGAACATTCTGGATGATCTCGGAAAGCCGATTCTCAAGATTCGAAAAGAAGAACCCTATAGTGAATTTTCAAAAGCCCTCAAACAATCAGTGATGGGAGACTTACTTCCTCCACACAAGCCTTTTTTTCATTCGCTGTTCACGGATGGTGAAGGATTAATTTTCGTCCAGAAGAATTTCCCTGCTGGTTTTGAAGATCGAAACTGCGACGTTTTCAGCAGAGATGGATATTATTTGTACAAAACATCTATTCCTAGAGGCATTAAACTCATCGATAACGGCTACCTCTATACATTCGAATCTGGCAAGATTAGCAATGATTATGCTCAGCAGATAAAGCGCTACAGGATCAAGAACTGGCAATTGATTAAGAGAGGCATTCAAAAAAATTAGAAAGGAAGGCGGGTCGGGGAACCGCCGGGACACTCAAAAGCGCCGCCGGCGTTTTGTGCCGGCTCACTTAAGGCGCGGCAGAGCCAGCGCTCCCGGAGTTACAGCCAGCCCTCCAAGTGAAGTGCAGCGCAGCTCCCGGGGCAACATTTTTCCGACGGCGAAGACCGCGTCCACGGTTTCGTCGAGAGGGACCGGGTTGACATAACCCCCCAGGACCAAGTCGGCGCAGACGAGTGCGCCAGAGGCGGCCACCGCATTGCGGGTGTGACAGGGGATCTCGCAAAGCCCCTGAACCAGGTCGCAGACCGAGCCCATGCTGTTCTGCAGGGAGACTGCCGCCGCGTCAAGGGCCAGCCCGGCGGAACCTCCCATGGCCTCTACGGCCGCGGCCGTGGCCATCGCGCCGGCCGCCCCGATTTCCACCTGGCAACCGGCCACCTCGGCGGCAAACGTGGCCCGGCCGGCGATGACCAGACCGACGGCCGAAGCAGCGAAAAGCGCCAGGACGATCTGTTCAGACGACAGCTTCTTTGTCTCGGTCAGAGTCGCTACCACTCCAGGAATAACCCCCGACGAGGCCCCGGTCGGAGCAGCGCAGACCACTCCCCCACTGTTGCTGACATGGAGGACGGCCATGGCCCGGGCGGCCGCTCGGGTTCCCGCGCCGCCGAGCGCTAATTGCCCTTCACCGGCGGCTTTGAAGATCTTTCCTGCAGACGGCTGAAGGAGAGCCATCTCCAGGTCGGTCGCCCGCAGCCCGCGCTCAATGGCCGCAGTCATGATGTCCCAGCGCCTCAGCATCTCTTCCTTGACTTCCTTCTCGGAGAGCCCAAGAAGCC
>Ga0105094_10001712_pt1 | contig 11496 bp, 10 predicted proteins | sample PPLLak1March2015_2_FD_87023 | JGI IMG/M metagenome (GOLD analysis project Ga0105094, IMG submission 87023) | Freshwater sediment microbial communities from Prairie Pothole Lake near Jamestown, North Dakota, USA - PPLs Lake P8 Core (3) Depth... | ecosystem: Environmental > Aquatic > Freshwater >...
CGTCAACGACCACGACGTCCTGCCGATGGCGCGCTACTTCAAGGACAAGGGTTACATCCTGCGCTTCATCGAGTTCATGGACGTCGGCGCCACCAACGGCTGGAAGATGGAGCATGTCGTACCGTCCCGAGAGCTGGTAGAAGCCATCAACCGCGAGCTGCCGATCGAGCCGCTCGAGCGCAACTACGAGGGCGAGGTGGCGGAGCGCTGGCGGTACCAGGACGGTAGCGGCGAAGTCGGCTTCATCTCGTCGGTCACCCAGGCGTTCTGCCGCACCTGCACCCGCGCCCGGCTGTCGGCCGAGGGACAGCTGTACACGTGCCTGTTCGCCACGCAGGGGACGGACTTCCGGTCGCTTATCCGCAGTGGAGCCTCCGACGCGCAGATCTCGGAGCTGATCACCAAGGTCTGGACGGCGCGGGCCGATCGCTATTCCGAGATGCGCACTGCCGAGACGGCGAAGATGCGCAAGGTCGAGATGTCGTATATCGGTGGCTAGGGCCGCCGTCGGGTGCGCGGCTCCTGCGGGTCGAGGTCTGGAGTCCAGCGACTGGCTCCGCATGCCTTCAAAGGTTACGCAATGACGATCGCCAGAACACTCGCTGCTGTCGCCTCCGACAGCGACTACGACCCGAACAGCATGCCGGTGGCCAGGGCGCACGCATACATCCGCGCCTTTCTGAGCCCTGTTACGACGGTCGAGCGCGTACAGGTCCGCTCCGCGCTCGGGCGTGTGCTCGCGCAGGACATCACCTCCGACATCGACGTCCCCGGCCAGGACAACTCGGCCATGGACGGTTACGCCATGCGTTTCGCCGATCTGAAAGCGGACGGCGAAACCGGGCTGCGGGTCGTGGGTAGCTCTTTCGCCGGCAAGCCCTACGAGGGCACGCTCGCTGCCGGCCAGGCCGTGCGCATCATGACCGGCGGCGTGGTCCCGCGGGCTGCCGACACGGTGGTGATGCAGGAGCGCGTGCGAGTCTCGGGCGACGAGGTTACGATCCCCGGTGGCCAACAGAAGGGACAGAACGTGCGCGCCGCCGGCTGCGACATCCGCAACGGCCAGGTCGTGTTCAGGCGCGGGCAGATGGTGCGGCCGGCAGAGCTCGGCATGATCGCTTCGCTGGGGATCGGCGAGGTGTCCGTGTATCGCCGGCTGCGGGTGGCGTTCTTCTCCACCGGCGATGAGCTGGTGCAGATCGGCCGGCCGCTGGGGCCCGGCCAGATCTACGACAGCAACCGCTACACGATCTACGGCATGCTCGCCCGGCTGGGTGCCGAGATCATCGACATGGGCGTGGTGCGCGACGATCCCGCCGCCATCGAGCAGGCCTTCTGCGAGGCAGCACGTGCGGCGGACGTGGTGATCACCAGCGGCGGCGTGTCGGTGGGCGATGCCGACTACGTCAAACAGATCCTCAGCCGCCTGGGCGAGGTGCTCTTCTGGAAGATCGCGATGAAGCCCGGGCGTCCGTTGGCCTATGGGCGCATCGGCAGCGCGCACTTCTTCGGCCTTCCCGGCAACCCGGTCTCGGCTATGGTGACGTTCTATCAGTTCGTGCGCGAGGCGCTGCTGGTCCTGATGGGGGTGCCCGAGCCTGCGCCGCTGCCGATCCTGAAAGCCCAGTGCACGACCGCAATCAAAAAAGCGCCGGGTCGTACCGAGTTCCAGCGCGGCATCCTGAGCCCCGGCGATGCCGGACAATGGACCGTGCGGGTCACGGGCGACCAGGGCTCCGCCGTTCTGTCTTCCATGAGCCAGGCCAACTGCTTCATTATCCTCCCCGACGACCAGGGCAACACTCCCGCGGGCGCAACGGTGGATGTGCAGTTGCTGGAAGGCCTCATCTGACCGCAGCGGACGTCAGCGGAGTCGTTCTCGCCGGCGGCCGCGGCCAGCGCCTGGGCGGTGTCGACAAGGGCTGGATCGATCTGGACGGACGCCCGCTGATCGCTCACGTGCTGGCGCGCTTCGCCCCGCAGGTGAGCGAGGTCATCATCAGCGCCAACCGCAATCTCGACCGCTACGCCGGCTTCGGGCATGCAGTCGTGACTGACGCCGTGGCAGGCTTCGCCGGGCCGCTGGCGGGCCTTCACGCTGCCCTGGAGCGGGCTCGATACGATCTCGTCTGCACCGTTCCGTGCGACAGTCCGCTCCTGCCGCTCGACTTGGTGGTGCGGCTGCGCACGGCCCTGGAACAGAGCGAAGCGGAACTGGCCGTGGCATGCGCTGCGGGCCGCCTCCATCCGGTGTTCCTGTTGTGCCGGCGTAGCCTGCGCGAGGACTTGGGCAGCCACCTGGCGGCGGGCGAACGCAAGGTCGAGGCGTGGCACCGGCACCTGCATCGCGTCGAGGTGAGCTTCGATGACACGCCCGAGGCGTTCCGCAACATCAACGCCCCCGAGGATCTCGCCGCGCTTCGACAGCGCTAGCCCGGATATTTCATCAGGACGCGGATTTCCGGGTCGTTCCGGGCGAGCCAGGTCGGGCTCGACCGTCGCAGCCAATAGATCATTCTATTGGCCAGACGGGCATGCCCGAGATGGCCGTCCAGAACGAGCCAGAAACCGCGTAACCCCGAAGCCAAAGTGTCCTGCGCAGCAATCATTTGGAAAGCGTTTGCTGGTGTGCATCTGCAGGCAATACGGGGGTGGCCTGGTGAAATATCCGGGCTAGTGCCTAAAGCCTACCACGGGGAACGCAGAGGACGCAGAGGAAAAAAGGAATGGTGACCGATAACGTGCGAGGTCAAGCAGGCCGATGTCCTCGGCGTCCTCTGCGTTCCTCGCTGTTGCTTCTCATCGCTTGCAGGATCACGACCCGGCAAGCGCTCCGCAGCGCCCTGTTCAGGCCGTGCCGACTCAGGGTTTAGGCGCGGGATCGACCACCTGGTAGAAAACCTCGTCCTGCCGGATCATGCCCAGCTCGCTGCGGGCGCGCTCCTCGATGGCATCGTAGCCGGTCTTGAGGTCGCGCACTTCGGCATCGAGCGCAGCATTGCGCGCGCGCAGCTCGTCGTTGCTCTTGCGCACCTGGGTCAGCTGCCGATCCAGTTCCCACACGCGCAGCCAGCCGCCCTTGCCGAACCAGAGCGGTGTCTGGATCGCCGCGACCAGGATCACCAGGACGACCGCCAGCAACCGCACGCCTACCCCTTGTTAGCCACAGAGGACACAGAACACACTGAGAAAGCCGGTGCGACACCAAGACCCGGCCAGCCGCATATGTAACAGTGGATCTCCCCCGTGGACGGGCAGCTCTTTGTGCGCTCTGTGGCCAGATGCGTTTCAGGCTAGCTGGTAGAAAGCGTCGCGCCCTGGATAGCTCGCGGTGTCTCCGAGATCCTCTTCGATGCGCAGCAGCTGGTTGTACTTCGCCAGCCGGTCCGAGCGGGACAGCGACCCGGTCTTGATCTGCATAGCATTGGTGGCCACGGCGATGTCGGCGATGATCGTGTCTTCGGTTTCGCCGGAACGGTGCGACACCACCGCGGTGTAGTTCGCGCGCTTCGCCATCTCGATGGCGGCGAAGGTTTCCGACAGCGTGCCGATCTGGTTGATCTTGATCAGGATGGAGTTGGCGATGCCGCGGCGGATGCCCTCGGCCAGGATGCGCGTGTTGGTGACGAACAGGTCGTCGCCCACCAGCTGGAGGGTATCGCCGAGCCGGTCGGTCAGGATCTCCCAGCCATCCCAGTCGCCCTCCGCCATCCCGTCCTCGATGCTGACGATCGGGTACTTGTCGACCCAGGCGGCAAGGTAGTCGGCAAACTGCGCTGCGCTGAGCTTGAGGCCCTCGGACTCGATGTGATACTGCCCTTCCCGGAAGAACTCCGAGCTGGCGCAATCGAGCCCGATAGCGACCTGCCGGCCGGCCTCGTAGCCGGCTTTGTCGATGGCCTCCACGATGAGCTGCAAGGCAGCTTCGTTACCCGACAGGTTGGGCGCGAAGCCGCCCTCGTCGCCCACGGTGGTGGGCATACCCTTGGCGTTGATGAGCTTCTTGAGCGCGTGAAAGATCTCGGCGCCACAGCGAAGCGCCTCCCGGAAGCTGTCTACGCCCACGGGGATCACCATGAACTCCTGCAGATCCAGGCTGTTGTTGGCGTGGGCGCCGCCGTTGATCACGTTCATCATCGGCACGGGCAGTTGCATGCGCCCCGCTCCGCCGAGATAGCGGTATAGGGGGAGGCCCGATTCCTCTGCAGCGGCCTTCGCTACGGCCAGGGAGACCGCCAGCAGGGCGTTGGCGCCCAGCCGCTCCTTGTTCTCCGTCCCGTCGAGCTCGATCAGGGTCTGGTCGATCAGAGGCTGCTCGACCGCATCCAGGCCGATAATCGCCTCGCAGATCTCGGTGTTGACGTTCTCCACCGCCCGCAGCACCCCCTTGCCCAGATAGCGCAGGGGATCGCCGTCGCGCAGCTCGACAGCCTCCCGGCTGCCGGTGGAGGCACCGGATGGCACGGCAGCGCGGCCCATGATGCCGGATTCCAGCAGCACGTCCGCCTCGACGGTCGGATTACCGCGCGAGTCGAGAATCTCTCGTGCCACCACGTCAACGATTGAGCTCATTCCCTAGTCCCCATTTTCGTTCTTTCGACACTTGCCAGAAAGATCTGGCACCGCGAAGGACGCGAAGGCACCTGGAGAAACGCAACGGTCAACGCCAGAGATCGGTCCTGCATAGCTTGATTTCCTTTCCGGTCCTTCCCGTAGCTTCGCGTCTTTGCGGTTAACGGCTTTGAACAGCCGTTTCGGCGAAGCCGCGCCGCTTGACCAGCGCGTCGATCTCCTTGAGCGTTGTCAGGAGCTCGCGCATGTGCTTCAAGGGCCAGGCGTTTGGACCGTCCGAGAGGGCCTTTTCGGGATTTGGATGCGTCTCCATGAAGATCCCTGCGACACCGCTGGCTACCGCCGCCCGCGCCAGCACCGGGACGAACTCCCGCTGCCCCCCACTGGCCGTACCCTGCCCGCCCGGCAACTGCACCGAGTGGGTGGCGTCGAACACCACCGGACACCCCGTCTCGCGCATGACCATCAACGCCCGCATGTCCGACACGAGGTTGTTGTAGCCGAACGACACACCGCGCTCGCACACCATGATGTTGTCCCGGCCACTCGCCGCCTTGGCCTTGTCCACCACGTTCTTCATGTCCCATGGCGCCAGGAACTGCCCTTTCTTGATGTTCACGGGCTTGCCGGCGGAGGCCGCCGCGTGGATGAAATCGGTCTGGCGGCACAAGAACGCAGGCGTCTGCAGCACGTCCACCACAGCTGCGACCTCCGGGATCTCCTGCTCGGTGTGAACGTCAGTGAGGATCGGCACGCCGAAGGTCTTGCGCACATCGGCCAGGATCTCCAGGCCCTTGTCCATGCCCAGACCGCGGAAGGACTTGTCGGAGCTGCGGTTGGCCTTGTCATAGGACGACTTGAAGATGAATGGGATCGCGAGCTCGTCGCAGATGCGCTTCAACTCACCGGCCGTGTCCGTCTGCAGGGCGCGCGACTCGACCACGCAGGGACCCGCAATGAGAAACAGCGGCTGGTCCAGGCCGGCTTCGAAGTGGCAGAGCTTCATGCTAAGCCGCAGAGGCTCGCTCGAGCGCGGGTGTCCCTTGCTCCGAAGACGAGACACCCCCGGGGTTGGCCATGGCAGCCCGTATGAAGGCCGAGAACAGCGGATGGCCGTTGCGTGGCGTGGAGGTGAACTCGGGGTGGAACTGGCAAGCAATGAACCACGGGTGGTCGGGCAGCTCGATCATCTCCGTCAGGTCCTCGGTGGCAGAGATCCCCGACACGCGCAGCCCGGAGTTCATCAGCTGCGGGATATAGCGGTTGTTGACCTCGTAGCGGTGTCGGTGCCGCTCGACGACCTTCTCCTGCCCGTAGATCTGGCGCGCCAGACTGCCGGGCAGCAGCGCGCATTCCTGCCCACCCAGGCGCATCGTGCCGCCCAAGTCCGATCGGTCGCTGCGCACTTCGAGCCGTCCGTCGCGTCCATGCCATTCATGGATCAGCGCGATCACTGGATGCGGGGTGTTGGGGTCGAATTCGGTACTGTGCGCGCCTTCCAGACCGGCGCGGTGTCGTGCATATTCCACCACCGCTAGTTGCAGACCCAGGCAGATCCCGAGGTAGGGGACCTTGTTCTCGCGTGCATAGCGGATCGCGGCGATCTTGCCCTCGACCCCGCGCTTGCCGAACCCGCCGGGGACCAGCACCGCATCCTTGTCTCGCAGACAGTCCACTCCATTCTGCTCGATGCTTTCCGAGTCGATGTATTGGATGCCGATGCGCGCCTGGTTGTGGATGCCGGCGTGGGTGAGAGCTTCGGACAAGGACTTGTAGGACTCGGTGAGATCCACGTACTTGCCCACCAGGGCGATGTTTACCTCGGTGCGCGGGTGCTCCAGGGCGTACACCAGCTCTTCCCACTGGCTGAGGTTGGCCGCTGGCGCCTGCACCTCCAGCTTGCGGCAGACGATTTCGTCCAGGCCCTGGGCATGCAACAGGCCGGGGATCTTGTAAATACAGTCCACGTCCACCGCCGAGATCACTGCGCGCTCCTCGACGTTGGTGAAGAGCGCAATCTTGCGCTTTTCCTCGTCGGGGATCTCGCGGTCGGCGCGGCACAGGAGGATGTCAGGCTGGATGCCGATCTCGCGCAGCTCCTTCACCGAGTGCTGAGTCGGCTTGGTCTTGATCTCTCCGGCCGACGGGATGTAGGGGACCAGGGTGAGGTGGATGAAGCAGGTGTTGTTGCGCCCCAGCTGCAGGCTCATCTGGCGGATGGCTTCCAGGAACGGCAGCGACTCGATGTCGCCCACCGTGCCGCCGATCTCCACGATCGCGACATCCGCGTCCCCCGCGCCCATGCGCACGTAGTGCTTGATCTCGTCGGTGATGTGCGGGATGACCTGCACCGTACCGCCGAGGTAGTCCCCGCGCCGCTCCTTGCGGATGACGCTCTCGTAGATCTGTCCGGTGGTGAAGTTGTTGCGCTTCGTCATCCGCACGTTGACGAAACGCTCATAGTGCCCCAGGTCGAGGTCGGTTTCGGCGCCGTCTTCGGTGACGAAGACCTCACCGTGCTGGAACGGGCTCATCGTACCCGGATCCACGTTGATGTAGGGGTCGAGCTTGAGGAGGGTAAGCTTGATGCCCCGGGACTCGAGGATGGCGCCCAGGGAAGCGGCGGCGATGCCTTTGCCGAGGGAGGAAACTACTCCACCGGTGACAAAGACGAATTTGGTCATGCCCGCCCTTCGGCTAGTTCGTAGCGCGGATGATAACACAGCTTCCCATGCATTCTGCGCTGCGCCTCAGGCGTGCCCACCGACCCGCGCCTCGCGCGCGAGGAACAGCCAGGTCTCGACCACCGTGTCGGGGTTGAGCGAGATGGTGTCGATGCCCTCCTCCACCAGCCATTTCGCCAGGTCGGGGTGATCGGACGGCCCCTGTCCGCAGATGCCGACGTACTTGTTCGCCTTCCGGCAGGCCTGGATCGCCATGTGCAGCATGGCCTTGACCGCCGGGTCACGTTCGTCGAACGCGCCCGCCACGATGCCCGAGTCGCGGTCCACCCCCAGGGTGAGCTGGGTCATGTCGTTCGAGCCGATGGAAAAGCCGTCGAAGTGCTGCAGGAACTGCTCGGCGAGCAGCGCGTTGGAGGGGATCTCGCACATCATGATCACGCGCAGCCCGTTGACGCCACGCCTCAGCCCGTGCTCGGCGAGCAGCTCCACCACCTGCTTTGCTTCGGATACGGTCCGCACGAACGGTACCATGATCTCCACATTCGTCAGCCCCATGTCATCGCGCACGCGCTTGAGCGCCCGGCATTCGAGCTCGAAGCACTCCTTGAAGCTGGGGTCGATGAAGCGCGAGGCGCCCCGGAAGCCCAGCATCGGGTTCTCCTCGTGCGGCTCATAGCGCTGCCCGCCCAGGAGGCTGGAGTACTCGTTGGACTTGAAGTCGGACAGCCGCACGATCACTGGCTTGGGTGCGAACGCCGCGCCGAGCGTGGCGATACCCTCGGTGAGCTTCTCCACGTAGAAGTCTTTGGGACTCGGATAACCGGCTGCGCGGGCTTCGACCTCACGCCGCAGGTCGGGGGGTATGTTGGGATACGACAGCACTGCCTGGGGGTGGATGCCGATCATGCGGGCGATGATGAACTCCAGCCGCGCCAGCCCCACGCCGGCGTTGGGCAATCGCTGGAAATCGAAAGCGAGCTCCGGGTTGCCGACGTTCATGCTGATTTTGACCGGCGGCTTGGGCATCGCGTCGAGGGACAGGTCGACGACCTCGAATTCCAGTTTGCCTTCATAGACGTAGCCGGTGTCGCCTTCGGCGCAGGACACGGTGACCGCTTCACCCTCGCGCAGCTTCTTCGTTCCATCGGTGGTCCCCACGACGGCCGGGATGCCGAGTTCCCGCGCGATGATCGCGGCGTGGCAGGTACGCCCGCCGCGGTTGGTGACGATGGCAGAAGCCCGCTTCATGACCGGCTCCCAATCCGGGTCGGTCATGTCGGTCACCAGCACGTCGCCGGGCTCGACCCGCGCCATCTCGGAGGCATCGACCACCAGGCGCACCGGCCCCAGCCCGACGCGGTTGCCGATCGCGCGGCCCGAGACCAGGACCTCGGAACGCTGCTTGAGGCGGAAGCGCTGCTGGGTGTCGTGCTTGACGTTGGCTTTCACCGTTTCCGGCCGCGCCTGCAGGATGTAGATCCTGCCGTCGTCCCCGTCGCGGCCCCACTCGATGTCCATCGGGCGGCCGTAGTGCTTCTCGATGATGACGGCGTAACGGGCCAGCTCCTCGACCTCGGCATCGGTGATCGAAAAGCGCCGTCTCTCAGCTTCGGGTACCTCCAGAGTGCGAGTCGAGCGGCCGGCCTCGCGCCGCTCGGAGAACACCATTCTGATCATCTTGGAACCGAGTGAGCGGCGCAGGATGGCGGGCCGATCCGCCTGCAGTGCCGGCTTGTAGACGTAAAACTCGTCCGGGTTGACGGCACCCTGCACAACTGTCTCGCCCAGTCCATAGGACGACGTGATGAACACGACCTGGTCGAAGCCAGACTCGGTGTCCAGGGAAAACATCACGCCGCTTGCAGCGAGGTCGCTGCGCACCATGCGCTGCACGCCGGCCGACAGCGCCACGTCGGCGTGGGTGAAGCCTTTGTGGACCCGGTACGAGATGGCACGGTCGTTGTACAGGGAAGCGAAAACGTGCCTCACCGCAGCCAGCAGGTTGTCGATGCCATGGATGTTCAGGAAGGTCTCCTGCTGCCCGGCGAAGGAGGCGTCCGGTAGGTCCTCCGCAGTGGCCGAGGAGCGCACGGCGAAGGACGGATCGCCGCCCAGTCCCCGGCAGAGCTCCTCGAAAGCGCGCCCGATCTCGGTCTCGAGGCGCGCCGGCAGGGGTGCCTGCACGATCCAGTCGCGGATCTCGGCGCCGGCCGCCACCAGCGCCTTGACATCGTCCACATCGAGGGCCTTGAGGCGTTCGTCGATGCGGCGCGTCAAACCGCTCTCGGCCAGGAAATCCCGGTACGCTGCAGCGGTCGTGGCAAAACCACCCGGCACACGCACGCCGAGATGCTCCAGCTGCGTGATCATCTCGCCCAGGGAAGCGTTCTTGCCCCCTACCTGCCCGACATCCTGCATGCGCAACTGGTCAAAGGGCAGGACGTACGCTTCGCCGCTCATCGTTCTGTCTCGCGTCTGGTTTAACATGTGTCGTTCTGGCCTGGATGCGTGGTATTTTACCGGCGCCACTATTGCTTTGCACCAAAAAACCTGACCACTGAGTGCTTTGCAGAGATCACATGCCTACACGGCGCAGCGCGTTCTTCATCTCCGACCGCACGGGGATTACGGCCGAGATGCTCGGCCACAGCCTGCTAACCCAGTTCGAGCAGGTCGAGTTCAGCGAAACCACCCTTCCGTTCATCGATAGCCCGGAGAAGGCAGAGGCCGCCGTGGAAGAAATCAACGCAGCCGGCATGCGGGACGGGGTGCGGCCCCTGGTCTTCAGCACGCTGGTTGACCCGGACATCAGCGTCGTCGTGGCCAGTGCCCATGCGCTGGTGCTCGACTGCTTCCAGATCTTCATTGCCCCCATGGAGGCCGAGCTCGGCATGCGCTCGTCGCACGCCGTCGGCCGGTCGCACAGCGTGGCCGACAGCTCGGGCTACTTCCGGCGGATCGACGCGGTGAACTATGCGCTGTCCTACGACGACGGCCAGTCCACGAAGGAACTGGAAAACGCGGACGTGATCCTGGTCGGCGTATCTCGCAGCGGCAAGACACCGACCTGCCTGTACCTCGCCCTGCAGTACGGTGTGCGGGCCGCGAACTACCCGCTGATTCCGGAGGACTTCGGCGCCATGAAGCTGCCTGGTGCCTTGAACCGGCTGCGCCGCAAGCTGTTCGGACTCACGATCCTGCCAGACCGCCTTCACCAGATCCGCAGCGAGCGGCGTCCGGGTAGCCAGTACGCCTCACTGCCCAACTGCGTGGCCGAAGTGCGGGAAGCCGAGGCCCTCATGCGCAATGAAGCCATTCCCTATCTGGACACCACCAGCCGCTCGATCGAAGAGCTGGCCTCGACGATCATGCATCAGGCCAGCCTGCAGCGGCATCTGTACTGAGTTTTCGGTCAACCTCTCACCACGAAGACACGAAGGCACGAAGAAAATCATGAAGAGAATCTGAGAGTGCCATGTGCGGTGGATCTTGAGGCCCACTTCAGCATCCCGCTAGTCGATTCTCTGCGTGGGTGGTCCCGGCGGGTTGATGCGCATCGACCCTGTCTTTGCTTTTCTTCGTGTCTTCGTGGTGAGAGATCCAGGTCTACCAGTCAGTTAGCTCAGAAGCCGGCCGGCGGTGCCCACGGCCACGGTGAGGATCCCGAGCGTCAGGTTCAGCGCCACCAGCTTGCGGATCTGACCGAGAGCCGCTCCAGCCGCCTTCCAGTCCTTCTGCTCGACGAAGCGTGTCAGGCGCCGGTACGGAGAGAAGTAGACGTGCCCGAAGATCAGCATCATGACGATGCCCAGGCCGAACATCAGGTGAACGTGCAATGCCAGCGCAGCGAAGCCGCCGAGCAGAGCAATCATCCACAGCCCGCTTGCCAGCAACCCGGCCACTGACACCCAAACCCACAGGAAAAAGCGTCGGAAGGTCTCCTGCCACAGCGGCAGCCGCTGCGGTGGTTCGAGCAGACTCGCCGCTGCCGGACGCAGCGCCACGTAGGCGAAGAACATGCCGCCGACCCAGATCAGCGCTCCGAGGACGTGCACGAATCTCGCGATGTCCATAGGTCAACACCTCAACGCAAAGGCGCAAAGAACGCAAAGGAAAACCTGAATAGAGAAGAGGACTGCAAAGCCAGTTGCCCCTCGATTCAACTGCACAGACACGCGCAGGCTCGTATGTCGACAGTTTGCGATCGCCTCATGCGTGTCGCCATCTTATCTCTCGATCC